>JADMIO011276551.1_pt1 | contig 64239 bp, 50 predicted proteins | sample 8958161 | NCBI WGS metagenome assembly JADMIO01 (sample SAMN16585339, study PRJNA669376) | soil metagenome | isolation source: Crop rotation soil | place: USA: Cullars Rotation, Alabama | collected 2011 | reverse complement strand
GCCGCGACTTCAAGTCACGTGAATTCCAAGCTTCGGATCCCACTGTGCTGGAAAGAGAGGCAACCGAAGCTGCAAAGCGACTGCAGACCTTGAGGCTTTGAAGTGAATCTGAATTTCAAATAAAGCTACTAATCAGACAATGCGGAATCTCCCACGATTCAGTACTCTTCCTTTACCCGTCATCCTTCTGTGTTTTGCGCTGCCTGCTTTCGCGCAAGATCTCGACAACGTCACCATCGCTGGTCGAGTGATGGACCAAACTGGAGCCGTCATTCCTGGCGCGTCTGTGACGGCCACGTTATTGCAAACGAAAACAGAACGAACCGTGGTCGCGGACGGAGAAGGTCGCTACAAAATCATTCAACTCGCGCCAGGCGTTTATTCCGTTAAGACTTCCTTCGCGAATTTCGCCGCCCAAGAGAAAACGAATTTAACGACAGTAGCCGGACAAAATGTTGAGCTCGACTTTAGTTTGAAACCTGCGGGCGTGACGGTCGAAACCCTCGTCGTTAGTCCGGCGAATGCCGCGGCAGTCGACACGACCCGGACAGTCGTGGGCGGCACGATCGCCACCCGTGAGATTGAAGCGCTGCCCATTCCGAGCCGCTCTCCGCTCGACTTGATCTTCACGCTGGGCGGCGTAGCTGAAGAACCACTCTCGACGCGTAACCTAGCCGACGATCGCACGACGTCGCGTTCAACACCTGAAGAAGCCGGCAACTTCTCGCTATCCGGCGGGCCCGCGTATTCCAACAACATCACGATTGACGGGTTAGACAATAACGACGACCGCGCTGCGCGTGAACGCTTCACGCCCTCGCCTGAGGCTGTCGAAGAAGTGCAGATGATTCGCAATCAGTTTGCGGCGGAATACGGCCGCGCGTCTGGTGGGCGAGTGAACCTGCGCACCCGGAGCGGCTCAAACCAGTTTCACGGCCGCTTTTACGATTTCTATCGCAATGACATCTTCAACGCGAACACTTTCAACAACAAACGTTTAGGATTGCCGCGCCCGGCATTCGAAGAACACGATCCTGGATGCACGTTTAGCGGTCCGATCAAGCTGCCGTTTTACAACGGCATCGATCGCACTCACTTCTTCGCGGCTTACGAGTTCGACACCATTCTTGATTCGACAATGATCGATACGGTTGTGCCTATAGATCAGAATCCACTGTTTCCTTTGCCCCGATCCACAAATTCAAGCGCGCGCAGAACCGAGAATCCTCCGGCTCCCGCGCTTGTCGCGACAAATGGGATTGCGCCGTTTGTCGCAGGCCTGAGCACGCCGCAGCGGAACCAAATCTTCACCACGCGCGGGGATCACAAATTCACCGACATGCATAACGGTCAAGTCAATTTTCAGCTGGGCCGATTCACGAACTTACGGCAGTTCGGCGGCGGAAGCCGTCTGGCCGAAGCACTGCAAGCGCGAACCCGCAACACCGATGCGATTGCATATTTGGATAACTACGTTCTTTCGGCGAACGCTGTGGCCCAGACTCGCTTTCAATGGTCGCACCTCACACCGGCAGTCGCAGCGCAAGGTGGGATGAGTCCTGTCGTCCTCATCGACATTAATGACTCACAAGCTCTAATCACGGGAACATTGGTTGCCGGCAGTTCGACAACCGGCGCAACTGATCGAAGCGAGACACGATGGCAAGCACAGGAGATTTTCGCCTATCTCAGCGGCGTGCACTCATTGAAATTCGGCGGTGATGTGCAGCGCATCAAATCAACTTTCATTGATTTGTCGGACGCTTCAGGAACGTTCAACTTCAACAGTTTCGGCGATTTTCTCGCCAATATCCCGAGCCGTTTTCGTCAGAATTTTCTGACCACTTCAACGCAACGCAATGTCTACACGGGAATCTTTGCGCAGGATGAATGGCGCCTGCGGCCGAATCTGATGATCAGTTACGGCTTGCGTTGGGAGAACGAAAGCATCCGCCCCGATCACAACAACTTTGGCCCGCGATTCGCCGTTGCTCACGACCCGTTAAAATCGGGTAAAACCGTCATTCGCGCCGGCGCTGGAATTTTCTATAACCGCGCGCTGTTACGCACGATCGATGACTTTACCCTGGGCGCTCAGCAACTGTTTCTCGACACAAATGATATTCCGGTGGCGCAGCGGGCGGCGGTGCTTAATCAAATTCATTTTCCCCAGTCGCTGCCAGCCGAGGCACCGATTGTCAAACAATTCGGCACTTTGAACGCGGGATTCTCGCGGCGTTTAGATCCATCGTTGCGAATTCCGGAAAGCTATCAAACGAATGTCGGTTTCGAACGCGAACTGCCGCACGCCTGGGTTTTCGAGGCGAACTACACATATAACCGGAGCCTGCACCTGTGGCGGGAATTCAACGTCAACGCGCCAAGACTCCCGGCTGGATTCTCAAGCTTCACACAATATTTGTCGACGCGGGACTTTCCGAATTTTCTCAATGCTCCCGGCGGTAATCGACCGATCATCAATACCTCGACCGCCGGTGACTTAGTACGCTTTGTCCTGGCTCCGCCCGATGCAGCGAACCCGAATTCCGTGCTGCGAATTTTTGAACAGGGCGTGCCGGTGTCGCTGGTTAACCTCAACTCCTTCACCTCAACCGGAGTCAACGCGGCGCTCGCCGCTTTGAATTCGTTGCGTCCGGATCCGAACCGCACAGAAATTGAGCAACTAATTTCCGTGGGCAATGCGTTCTATCACGGCCTCACTCTGGAAGTTCGTAATCGGTGGCGCCAGAAATCAAGCGGCGCGGGATTCTCATTCCGGGCCGTTTACACCTTGTCGTTTTTAACGGACGACGGGATTGTTAACACTTCTGATGCGCTGATTCCCGGCGACTTTCGCGCTGAGCGTTCGCGCAGCTTGCTTGATCGCCGCCACCGGTTGGCGTTCTCCGGAACGTTCGACACGCCAAGTTTGCTCGGACATCTGCGGCTCGCTCCGATTCTGCGTCTCGCCTCCGGCGCGCCATTCAACATCAGCCTCGGCGGTGTCGATCGCAATCTCGACGACGTCAGTAATGACCGGCCAATCTTTGTTGGAGACGCCCACGTCTTGCGCTGGCGAAAACCGGGCGATCCAATTGATCCGGCAATCCTAAATCGGTTCTCCCTGCCGCCGATTGGACAGTCAGGAAATCTGGCCCGCAACGCGGGCAACGGTCCGGGTCAGTTCGTTTTTGATTTGAATGTTTCGCGCGAGTTCAAACTGACCGAAAAGACGCGCATGCGCTGGAGCATTGAGTTTGACAACGTTTGGAACGCGACGGTGTTTAGCTTCGGCAGCGAGTTCATCGACTTCAACGCCTTCGGTCCCACAGCCACTCCGGCACAGCGGCAAGCCTTTATCGATCAATTCCTCGTCACAACGCGCACCATGCGGCCGCGACAAATCCGGCTGGGAGTTCACTTCGACTTTTGATTTGAGATCTCGGATTTATTGGAGCGACTCCACATCCGATTTGTGATTACACAATGACGCGTTACGATCACCGGAATGGCCGGTCAAGATCCAATCGTTGTCATTGGCGCGGGCGCCGCTGGTCTGGCTGCCGCACGCGAACTGACGCATGCCGGCCGTGACGTCGTGGTGCTTGAAGCGCGCGAGCGCGTCGGCGGCCGCGTCTTGACGCATCGCCAGCAGAGTTTGCCCGTGCCAATTGAGCTCGGCGCGGAATTCGTCCACGGCCGATCGCCAGAACTCTTTCAGATCGCTACCGCCGCTAACCTGGAGCTTTATGAAGTTAGTGAGCGACATTGGTATTTCGAAAAAGAGAAAGTCAGCAAGGCCGGCGAGTTCTGGCGCAGCATCGAAAAATTGACGAGCAACATGAAGGCGGCAGATCGCGATCAATCACTAAACGAATTTCTGCACACACTCCCCGATGATGCTGATACCCGGCGCGCCAAATCGATGCTGGTGCGCTATGTCGAAGGGTTTCACGCGGCGAACATTGAGCGCGTTGGTACTCGCGGTCTCGTCGTGGACAACGAAGCCGCCGACGCAATTGACGGTGATCGAGCGTTCCGCCTCGTCGATGGATACGACGCGTTGATCCACGCCCTGCGAGCTGAAGCAGAAAGCCGCGGTGCCCAATTTCACTTCAACACAATCGTGAAAGAGATTCGTTGGACAGACGCCGACACCAGATTGGCGTGCGTGCACCAAGACGCACCGATCGAGTTTGCTGCTTCGCAGGTAATCGTCACGCTGCCAATCAGTCTTCTCAAGCAGTCAGACAGCGAAGTCGCCGCAATTCGTTTCACCCCGGAATTACCTACTGACAAAAGAGCGGCGATCGAAGCACTACCAATGGGAAACGTCCTGAAGATCAATCTCTTGTTTCGCGATCGGTTTTGGGAGGCCGTGAAGCGGTGGGACGAAAACGCAAATCAAGTTGATTTTCGCGACGCGGCTTTCTTCCACTGCCCCGGCGCTCCACTCCCGACGTGGTGGACGCAATTACCGATGCGCGCGCCGCTGCTCGTTGGTTGGACAGGCGGACCGAACGCGGAGCGAATCATGCAGGCGGCAGGCTATGGGAAACAGACGGCAGGACAAAGCGGCGATGACAATTCCTATTTAATCAATCAAGCCATCGAATCGCTCGCAAGAATCTTTAACCTTCCTCGTAATGAAATCGAGGCCCAACTCCAAGCGTCCTACATTCACAACTGGTCCGCCGATCCGTTCACACGCGGCGCGTACGCGTATGTCCCGGTCAATGGGTTAGACGGCCAGCGAATCCTTGCTCAGCCGGTGGCGGAGAAGCTGTTCTTTGCGGGCGAGGCAACCAGTATCGGACATATCGGAACTGTGCACGGCGCCATTCAGAGCGGTCAGCGAGCGGCGCGAGAAATCCTGGCAAACTAAAAATATCGCGCTCTGCATTCCGCCTGGGCTATCATAGCTGGCGCCCTTGGCGCGACCGATGCCCATACAGGACAAAGAACCAATCGGCGAAGTCGAGACTGCGCTCCTCGATGCTGATTTGTTTTTGAAGTACGGCGCCCCCGATCGCGCTCTGAAGCGCTTAAAAACTGCGCTTGAGCGCATGCCGCGCTCCATCAGCTTGCGTGAAAAGCTGCGCGAAGTAGCCGCCTCGCATAAACATCCGGAAGAAGCCGCCCGACACTGTCTCGCGCTGGCGAGTCTCTACATTGAGCGCGACAACTTTGACGCGGCCCACGACCGTTTGTTGGAAGCGAAACAACTGGATAATCGAATCTCGATCGCATCGGGCTTGGAAGCGATTCGGCGCGCGCGCCATCCGGAATTGAAAACAGATCCGGCGCCACGCAGCACGCCATTCACTCGCAAGGAGAATGTGACTTTTGCCGGTGATCTCGCCGTTATCAGCGTATTCGACGCGATTCAGGCGATTGAGAATTCTAAGCAGACCGGCGCATTGACCTTGCAGAACAGCACGCGGACCGGCCAGGTCTTCTTTAACGATGGACAGATTGTCGGCTCAGAGTGCGGAACACTCGCCGCGCACGACGCTTTCCGTCAGATAGTGGAAATCACCAGTGGCATTTTCGAATTCTACAAATCTGCACAATCCTTCCCGATCACGATTGAGGCAGCGAGTAATACGAACTTGATTCTGGATAGCTTGCGTCAGGTCGATGAGGAATCAAATTGTGAGCTCTGATTTTACTTCTGCGCGTCGCACGGTTTCCGTTTCTCCGCGTCTCCGCCCCCCTCTCATTCAGTCGACCAGCACGCGCGTCTCCAGCGCTTCCGCCCTTTCAAACGCAGCAAGCAGCCGGAGAAATTGAACATAGCTACGGCTGCGAGTGTAAAGGCGACCCCGCTCCAATTCGCTGAGATCATTGCGCAGAACCAAATCGAGAAAATCGTAGTAGTCAGCGGTGGCGCTCAGTGGGAACTCTCGTGTGTAGCTCGTCGCCTCGATATCCGTCGATCGGAAGCCGGCGATTAGATCAAACAGATTGTCGGTGGTGAGATTTGCGGCCGCGCGCGCCAGCTTGATTGGGACGCGTAATTCAAAAAACCGCAAACCTTCTTTGGTGGTGACGCGGCGCAATTCCTTCGTCGCTTCACCATCAAAGGGTGACTCTGGATCGACGATGATATGAAAGAGTCGCGGCCAGTCTTCCTGATCCATCGTGTCCAGAACAAGTTGCACACGATTCGCGATAAACTTTTCAAACTCACCATCGATCGGATAGTTGATTCGACCCAAGCAACCGAGCGCCTCGCCCTGCCCGGCAATCTCTGCAGGCAGGAACGCGGGGCACTCGCTGCAGACTGCGCTCTCAGTCTGCAGACGATCGATTTCGGCGGCGGCGCTACTCACCCAGCCGATCTTGTCTTCCGTCGGCGCCGAATTGTCGCCGGTCGTTATCGCCGCGTGAATGCTGCTGAGACGGCCCCAGTCACGCAAATGTTTTTCCGAATAGCGCGCACGCAATGTGCAGGGATGCTGAACTGCGAATTCCAGAGACATTGTTCGGTAGTAGTGCGTAGACAGTAGAGGGTAGCAGAAGCAGCCCTGTTAACCTCTACCGCCTACCGCCTATTTGCTACTGGATTATGATCGATGATTTCTGAGATCAAGGTAAAAGGCACTTTGACGATCTGACCGTCCGCGCGCTCGACCTTCACGCTGGGGGTGGTAAGCGCCTGGGTCGTTTTCATGCTGCGGACGATTCCGCGCACGCGTACGCCGTCGCGAGTAATGATTTCGACATTGCCCTTGCCGTAAAGCGGCTGTAAAGCAGCGAGAGCCCTTGTTACTTCCATGATTGAACCGTTATCTCATAGTAACGTGCCAGTCCTGATTCGTAAACCGGCCGGTCGATGTTGTTGGGATTTTTTTGGCAAGAAGCGGGAGATGTTACCCTAATTCCACGCAACCATTCGTGGTGAGAAGTCGTATACTTTCGCGGTTCGGGATTTTAGCTAAAACAATGCAGCCTCCTGAGAATCTGAACAACTCGTCAGGCCCGCAGCGGGATAGCGGCGAAATTGGCTGCGCGCAATGTGGCGCCTCAATGCCCCGCGAGATGCGCTTTTGTCGCGCCTGCGGTCATCGACTGGGTGAAGGCCCGGCCGAATACACTGAAACCGTGCGTTTGGGGACCACGACTTCCGGCGCGCGCGCGACAACCCCGGCATATTTGCCCCCGCAAGGCGGCCCGATTGCGAATCAGGCAAATTGGAACTATCCACAGAAGAAACGTCGCAAATTGAGCGGGATGGCGTGGATCTTTATTGTCATTGCGGCGCTGTTCGTCGTTGGTGGCACTTTGAGTGCGCTTCGAAAACGCGTGCCGAGACCTCCGCGAATCGTTGCGCCGGTAAATCGCTCATACTTCGGCGTCAACGGGTTCGATGAGGTTCCAGGTGGGCTGACGTTCGATAACGTCGAGCCGCCCGGCGGCCCAGCCGACAAGGCAGGTCTCGTGGGCGGTGACATTATCCAAACGTTCGATGGTCATCGCATCACGGACGGGGACGAAATTGGAGATCTGCTGCGCCAGACCCCAATCGGGAAGACCGTGGAAGTCACTTACCTGCGCGATGGCGAGTTAAAGAAGACGCAATTGACCACTATTTCCGAAGCTGAGTCCAATGATCTCCGGCGCGCGTATCAAAGCCAGCCGAAGGGCTATTTTGGTTTTGAATCGAATCGAACGACGAAGATCGCCGATCCGCAAACCAAGACGTATGGCGTGCGATTGGATTATATCGAACGAAATGGTCCGTCGGATCTGTTTGGTTTGAAAGTCGGCGACATTATTACTGCCTGGGACGATGTCCCAATTCGCACGGGCGACGAACTGTATTCGCGTGTACGTCGCGCCGTTCCGAAAAGCTCTGTGGTAATCACCCTCATTCGTGACGGACAGACGATGAAGATTCCGGTCACGATGGGGCGCGCGTAAAGGTTCACGGCGCGCGCAGGTGTTCCCGCATCCGATTCTCCATCTCCTGGCGCGCCTCCGCCCGATCTCCTTCCGATTCATCGGCCTCAAAGGCTTCGAATAGCGCGTACGCTTGTTCCGAAACCAGTCGCAACTCCCAAGCTTCGCGTTTTTCGTGTGAGGGACGCGAGAACCACAAGGCGTCGAATTCCGAATCACAAATCTGCGCGCCATTAAGTAAATCAGGATCGCTGGCGATGGCTTTCGATTCCGGCCCTAACAGCGCTTGCCTGAGCGTCCATCCATGCCTTTTGTAATTCGCGATAATTTCCGTGATCAGGTTTCGGGTGTCCACAGATTGAGTATACGCGCAGTTGGCGGATACGCCGGCCGCGTTTATCATTACTGCCCGACCCCTGTGCCGAACCTGACTTCCCCATTCTATCGCGCGCTGAAGAAAGCGCTTGCCGAACGCGGTCAAACAACCGACGCGATTTGTCCTGCTCACGACTCGGTTGCGCGGCGCGTACTGCATGATTACGGCGCAATGTTCATCGGTAGTAGAGATATTTTGCCGCCACCGGTTTGCGTGTTCACCTCCGAAGATGAAGTGACAAACTTTCAGAAGGCCGCAGGGTGGGCGGGCGCGAAGATTGGCGACGAGGTTATCGAGTTACAACCGGCGGCGATGACAGGATTGTTGAAGGCACGTGCCGCCGCGCGCGCGGAAGGCCTCGACATTTCTCCACGCGACGGCGCAGAGGGCGCGCGCCGGAATTACGCAGACACGGTGCGCCTCTGGAATTCGCGATTCTTGCCGGCTCTTGATCATTGGCAGTCCATGGGAAGGCTAAGCGCAAACGACACGGATCGACTGCGCGGACTAACGGTCTGGCAACAGGTTGCTGAGGTGCTTGAACTGGAGAAGGATGGGATCTTTTTCAGTAAGGACCTCTCAAAATCAATTTTGTATTCGATCGCAGCACCCGGAGCATCACAACACATCGCCATGCTCGCGTTCGATATCAACGAGTTTTGCGTTCAGCGTGTCCGCCAACTTCTGGCTCAATATGGCTGGTTTCAGACGGTCTTGAGCGATTTGCCGCACTTTACTTTTCTCGGGCTGCGCGAGGACGAGCTGCCTGCCCGCGGCCTGAAATGCGTCGATGTCACGAGCCAGCAATTTTGGATTCCCGACATCGATTGATTTGGCATCCGCTCGCAAAGGTTGAACATCTGACAGAGTGTTTTCCGACTTGGAACCACCAACATCGTCCGCTAAGATCACCTTCAAAACTTACTAATGGTTATTCGATTCTTAATTATCTTAGTTCTTGCGACCTGCTCCGCACCGCTTGCTTACAGTCAGCCGGCGTCACCGCCGCGAACCACTGCCGCAGGCCAAACGCAGCCCAGTATGGACCTGACGCAATACGGTGTACGCATCGAGCCCGATCAGCGTTTGATTGTGATGATGGCCGCGCTCGATGCCGCTGGATTCGATCCGACGCCGCCGGGAAAACAAGTCTCGCCCTTTCGTGCAATTGTCCGGAAAGACAACGCAGCGCTCGACCAGGGACTGCGGGACCGCATGAAGAATTTTTTCGATAAGAATAAGTTGCCGGCACCCGCGACTGCCGCTGATCAGGCTGCGCGGTACGTTTCACTGGCTTATGCGCTCGGCCCTTTGCCTGCGCTTGATCCCCCAGACCGTTCGGATGATTTGCCTGGCGGGCTTCTTGAAATTTTGGACTTTGCGCCGCTGGTGCGTGAGTACTACCGGAAATCAGGAATTGACGAACGATTGGTCGCTTATACCCAGGCCTATCACGCTGAAGGCGATCGCCTTCGCAAACCGACCGGAGAGATGGTGCGGTCGGTCTTGTCGTACCTTCATACGCAACCGATCATCGTTACGCAGGAGCGGGTGCGTGTGCAAAGTCCTGATAAAAAGAAAAACGCGAAGACTGCGATTACAACAGTAGAGCATGAGCGCAAGTTCTACATCGTGCCTGACCTGCTTGGCGTTCCCGGCGCGATCAACTTTCGGGTAATCACTGACGACTATTTTGCGATAGTTCCGGAGGGCACTGATCCGACGTCCTCGGAGCTGCGTCGCGCTTTCATCCAGTTCGTCGTAGACGCACTAGTCCTGCACAGCAACAAAGAGGTTGCCGCGCGGCGCGACCAAATCAAGCAACTAATCGATGCGCGGACAAAGGACGGAGGTACCGTTTCGCCGGATGTTTTTGTCGTAGTAACGAAGTCGCTGGTTGCAGCAGCTGATGCGCGTTTCGAAGAAGCAGACCGCGTCCGCCAGGTTGACGCGTGGCAACGCGCACGCATCGCGCAGGCCAAGGACGAAGCAACGCGCACGGCAATTGTGGGGCAGGCTCAGGGTGCACGCGCGGCGATTGCGGACGAAGCGATTGCGCGACTGGCCGAGGACTACGACAACGGCGCTGTGCTGGACTTCTATTTCGCCGACCAACTGCGCGATGTGTCTGCTTCGGGATTCGATCTCGCGAATTTCCTCGGTAACATGATCAACGATTTCGATCCCGCCCGGGTGCTTGGAAAGCGCGCTGAAGTAAAAGACGCGCATGATCGCGCCATCGCCGCGCGCAAAGCTCACCCGAGATATTCGTCGTGGTTGGTTGATCCGGCAGGCGAGAAAACCGACGCGGCGGATTCCGCGCGCAGCATCGCGCTGACGAAAGCGCTGAAAGAGGTCGAAACACTACTGCAAACGAAGGACTATCCGGCCGCCGAAACTAAGCTGAAAGCGCTTTTGCAGGAGAATCCAGGCGACCCGCGGCTGTTCTTTGCGCTCGGACAAACGGCAAGTCTTTGGGCCCGCGATACGACCGATGATGATCTCCAGGAGCAGCGGTTAAATACTTCCTTAGCAAACTACGGTTTTGCAGTACAAGCCGCTTCGCCTGAAAGCGATCGTGTCTTGCTCTCCCGCGCGCACGAAGCTATGGGTCGAATTCTCGCGTTTCTCGATCGTAAAGATGAAGCCGTGAAAGAATTCGACGCGGCAATAAATATCGGGGACGTCGCTGGCGGGGCGTACAAGGACGCGATCGAAGGCAAGCGAAAGCTCGCCCAGCCCTAAAAACTGGCATCAACAAAAAAAGCGCACTCGCTTTTGGCGAGTGCGCTTCCTTGTTTTTGGGTTGCTTCTAGAACTTATACTTCAAAGCAAACTGCATCTGTCTTGACGAACCGGAATCCCCCGTCGGGAAGCGCGTGTTGCTGATGACGCCAAACGTCGTGCTGCCGACTTGCGCAACGCGGCCCGGCTGTCCGAAGTTCGCATGATTGAAAAGATCGAAGACCTCCCAACGGAATTCAAGCAGCTGGTTCTCTCTAATCTTCGTCCGTTTGATTAAAGAAAAGTCGACGTTGTTGAAGCCTGGACCGGTGACCGTGTTACGACCCATGTTCCCGAAATGGTAAATCGTCTTGTTGCCGGTCACTACGTTTACCGGCAGGATCGCGACCGAGCCTGATGGACAACTGCCACCCGGACGCGGATCGCATACAAGGTTCGGGAACCATTGCACTCCGTTACTCCCCACTACGGCCGTGGTAGAGGTCGAAATCGCCGCACCCACATCAGGCCGTAACGTCGCCAATCCAGTCAACGAATTTGAGCTCGCCGATCCAGCGCCGCCCGTAATTGCGCCGGCGTTGCCGGCCAACAACGTGACCGGATTGCCGCTCTGCTCTTGAACAATAAGCGACATCTGCCAACCGCCCACGGCGCTGTTCTTCTTCCACGGGATTTCGTACAAACCGCTCACCACGAAACGATGGCGCGCGTCGAAGTCCGACAACCCGCGATCGCCCAGCAGGTTAAAGCTGTCCTGCACTGTCACGCCCTGCGAACTCTGCGAGTTATAGTCGATCGACTTCGAAAATGTGTACGAAGCATTGAACTGCAGACCGTGACTCATCCGTTTGTCCGCGGTCACCCATAGGGCATTGTAATTTGAGTTACCCGTGCCCTCGCGGAAAGTAATGTTGAGCAACGTTGCGCCCGGTCGGATGGGACTGCTCGTCGAGAGCGTCGGAAACGGCCGCACTGCGTTGAAGGCGGAGTTCAGAAAAGTCTGATTTAGGTTCCGCGTCAGCCGCAAGTGAGTGCCCTTTGATCCAAAGTATCCGGCGGTGACAGCGAACCCGGACTTCACTTCACGTTGAATGTTGAAATTGTACGATTGAACATACGCGTTATCGAAGAATGGATCAGACGAACTCGGCGATACCGTCGACCCTGGTGGCACCGCGATGATCGCACTCCCCAAGGTCGTCGTTGAGCCGCCGGGAAGCGCCACGTTTGTGGCAAATGGCGGATTCGTTCCATTGCCCGTTACCAGATTGGTCACTGGCTGGTCCGCCAAAATCGAGTACGCCGCACGAATAGACGTTTTGCCGTCCTTGAACGGATCCCACGAAAATCCCAGGCGCGGCTGGAAGTTCTTCCAGTTCGTGTGATACACCGGCGCGATGCCATGGTTTACCTGGATCAGGGAATTGGATTGCGGAACGTAGTCGACAAACCTGTCATACCGTTCGGTCGGCGACATCAACCAATCCCAACGAAGACCGAGTTCCAATGTCAGGTTACTGCGAACCTTGTAGTTATCCTGCACAAACAACCCTAGGGCGCCTTGCGCAATCGCCGTGGAAACATCGCTAGCGAAATTTCCCGGGCTACCGGCCAGCGTTACCGTGAAACCGTTAGCTTGTGCTAACCCACCGGGCGTGCCAATGCCGAGGAACGTGTTCATATTCGCGAACGTGAACGTGCCGGTATCCTTGTTTGTGTTGTTGTTGAAGAATTTACGCGCCTCAACGCCAAACTTGAATGAATGTTTGCCGCGCAGGTAATTCAAAGTGTCGGATAGAACATAGGTGGTGTCGGATCGTCCTTGCGGAAAGCCGGATGGCCCTCCGAAATTAAGTCCGCCGGCCTGCACATTCCCGACCGAAATCTGCGGCAAACCAATCGCTTCAGTAACCCCATTGTTGATGCCAAAATCGAGTGGGTTCAGCTCGGCATTCGGGCTGAAAATAATATGAATGCGGTTGAATCCGAACCGCGTCTCGTTCACCAGATTCGACCCAAACGTGTGCGTTTCATTCAGCGTGAAAATCTGCCGATGCGATTGGCGCGTGTCGCCAAATCCTGGGATGTTGTTGCCCTGCAAACTGGGCTCGCCACGTAGGTCGCGCTGGAAGGCGTAGTAGCCGTGTAGACGATCGTTCGAGCTGAATTGATGACTTACGTCGAGCGTCCATTGATCGATGTTCACGGGCGCCGTCGCCGAACCGCTGGTGAATCCGGTGGAAGATCGCGGGATTAACGCAAGCAGTTTTTGGACTGCAGGATCAGTTACCGCCGCACGCTGCGCATCAGTCGGCACTTGTGTGGTTGGCAGCGTCAGGCCCTGACGTTGGCGCAATCCTTCATAAGAAAAGAACCAGAACGTTTTGTTCTTGCCGTTGTAACCAAACGGAGAACCGCCTTCGCCAAAGTGTGGAAGATAAATCGGGCCGCCAATATTGAAACCGAATTGATTGCGTTTGAATGGTGGTTTCCCCTGGCTCTTACAAACCGATTGTCCCGGCGGGCAGAAATTGAAGAAATTGCGGGCATCGAGGGCGTCGTTCCGCAAAAACTCAAAAAACTCACCATGAAAATCGTTCGAGCCCGACCGGGTCGCGATGTTCACGATCGCTCCTGAATTTCGGCCATATTCGGCACTGAAAGTCGAGTTGTCGGCTTTGAACTCCTGAACGGTATTGATCGATGGCTGGAACGTTATCTGGTTCTGCACCATGTCATTCAGATTGATGCCATTGATCATGAAGTTCACCGTGTCTTCACGACCGCCGGCGGTGTTCAGTCCGAAGGATCCCTGGCCGCGTAAGGGCGCCGTCAAAAACCCATTTTGGGGCGGCGTCACCGATCCGGGAATCAACAAGCCCAAATCAACAAAGTGTCGACCGTTGAGCGGAATCTCCTGAACGGTCCGTTGATTTATGACGGTGCCGACCGACGTGGTAGTGCTCTCTATTACCGGGGTGTCGGCAGTTACCGTGATGTTCTCGGAAACATCGCCAACTTGCAGTTGAAAGTTTCGCTGGATTATCCGTCCAACTTCGACTGTAAAATGCTGTGCGAGATCCCGCTTAAACCCTTGCGCTTGTACTTCAATCGTATAGTTCCCTACAGGCAGCGATGCGATTGAATAATTTCCGTCCGAATCGGTTTGGGCCGTGCGCTCAACTGATGTCGCCTCGTTTCGCACCGTGATAGTAGCGTTTGGGACAACGTCTCCTTTTGGATCTGTGACACTTCCCTGCAAGGTCGCTGTCGATTGCCCAAACGTATTGAGTGCAAAGAGAAGAATGACTCCCAAGCCAAATGGCACGAGTTTCGTAAATCTCATGTCGAACTCCTTTCACGTGAGGAAGGGTGAATCAAACGCGGCGTCGTGGGCGGCCGCGCACACAATGAAAACGCGCAACGCGAAGATTCGTCTGCGGGGAGCGAATCCAAGTTGAAGCAACGACAGTACCAGACAGTACTGATTGCTTGTTTCGGCCTGATTCTATAGAAACGAGAGTTGGACCAACGTTGAGAGCATCCGAACTTTTGTAGTTATCCGCTAATTCGGAGGAATTGAAGGCGCGAGTTGCCAGCAAGACTGAGCCATTGGATTAGAGTTTCAGTGGCTTAGCTTCCTTAAAAAAGTTCTGCCACGTATCGCCGTTCTTCTCAACCAGCTTGGTTACATTTTGAATCGTGAAGTCGGAAATCTTGACGCCTTTTTCAATTTGCTTCCAGGTCAACGGCATCGAGACGGTCGCGCCCGGTTTCGCGCGAGCACTGTAGGGTGCGGCGATTGTCTTTCCCCGCGCGTTCTGCATCGCATCTACGTAGACCTGCTGCTTTTGACGTTTTGCCAACGAACGCTGGACCGTGGCGATCTTTGGAGCGCGTTGAGCTACTTCCGTTGCGAGCGCTTCAGCAACAGCAGCTACCTTCCCAAATTCGAGCTTCGGTTTCAACGGCACATAGATGTGAATCCCTGACGAGCCGGACGTCTTTGGAAAGGCGGGCAAACCGAGTTCATCGAGCACCTCCTGGCAGATCAATGCGACTTGCAATACGTTTTCCCAGGGCGCCTGTTTAGGATCTAGATCGAGCATCACATAATCCGGTTTATCGAGATGTTTAATGGTCGAATGCCACGGATGCTGCTCGATATTGCCCTGATTGACAAAGTGAAGCATTGAGCCCACGGTGCTGAAGACGGCGTAGTCCAACTGCCGTCCTTCCTGGTTCGTCAAACGAATGGTCTTGACGAATTCCGGCGCGCTCTCCAAGTCTTGTTGAAAGAACATCGGCGCTTTGATGCCACGCGGATATCTTTGCAAAATCGCCGGCCGATCTTTCAGAAACTGAATAATATGAGGGCCGATTCGAAGGTAATAGCAAAGCAAATCGAACTTCGTCAGTTTCTCGTCCGGCCAATAAACCCGATCCAGGCTCGTCACTGAAACCCGCTCGCCGTCGATTTCAAGAAGCAAATCGCCCTTTGGCTGTTTCAGAGCAAGAAACTCCCGGACCGAGATCGCCGGTCCTTCTTTTCGACGAGTGAGTTTCACTCCGCCTGCCTTTTTTTTCGCCAATACGGACTTTCGCGGCATGACTGAATCTTAGCACCATGTGACGCCGATCACGTGCGGCGCCCAGAAACCGAAGCCCAGGTCATCCGCGGTCTTGACATCACCGTCACTTCTTGAGGAAAATGAAAATGGTTTTCAGAATCATTTAAGTAGGGGCCTTTGTATGAATCGCACCGCCGCACTCGTCGCCCTGCTTTTCATTTGGGCCTTTATCGGAGTCGGGCAAACGGTCGGTCAGGACACTGAGCTAACCGGAACTGTTTTCGACCCCAATCACGCCGCTGTCGATCGCGCGGAGGTTGCGGTGACATCGACCGACTTCGCAAAAATTGCGCGCACGGATAAGCACGGCCGCTTCGCGATCTTGCTGCCCCCGGGTAATTACGTTGTCAACGCTACGGCGTTAGGGTTTGAAGGCGCAACGGTGGAAGTGCGCGTAACAGGCGGCCTCCAGCAATCAATTCAAATCATTTTGGCGGTGGGGAGCTCGCAGGAGATGGTCACGATCGTGGCTTCGGACGGTGTCGGTTATGAAACTGCGACAATTAGTACGGCAATGAAGACATCCACTGCACTGCGGGACACTCCTCAGTCAATCACCGTGCTTCCAACTGAGCGCCTGCGAGATCAATCGATGACAAGTATTTCGGATGTCCTCAATTACGTTCCCGGCGTTAGTTCCCACCAGGGAGAAAACAATCGCGACCAGGTAGTGATTCGCGGCGTTAGTAGCAGCGCGGATTTCTTTCTGAATGGAGTGCGCGACGACGTTCAATACTACCGTGACCTATACAACGTACAGCGCGTAGAGATTCTGAAAGGACCGAATGCGATGATCTTCGGCCGCGGAGGAGGTGGCGGTGTGATCAATCGGGTTTCGAGAGAGCCGCAGTCTTCGCCCTTGCGCGAAGTGACAATTCAGGGCGGCTCATTCAGCGATCGTCGCTTCACTGCCGACTTCAATGAACCGCTCGGTCAAAAGATGGCATTACGCGTCAACGGATTGTATGAAGGTGCGGAGAGTTTTCGGAAATTCGTCGGCCGACGACGGTACGGGGTCAATCCGACCTTTGGCATGTCCCCAAATACAAACACACACATCAACGTCGGTTACGAACACTTCTACGACGATCGTACCGCAGATCGTGGTATTTCGTCGTTCATGGGACGACCCGCGGATATGCCAATCGAGACTTACTTTGGCGATGCTGACAATTCATACGCGCGCGCGCGTGTGAATCTTCTGACCGGTACGGTTGAGCATCAACAAGGCCGTCTGAACATTCGTAATCGAACGCTGCTGGGCGATTACGATCGTGCCTACCAAAACTATGTCCCCGGCGCGGTCAATTCAACAAAAACCCTGGTCGCTCTGACCGCTTATAACAATTCGACAAACCGCCGGAATGTTTTCAATCAAACTGATCTCACGTTCTATGTTTCTACTGGCCGGATCAAACATGTGATGTTGACAGGTACTGAATTCGGCCGTCAGCTGACCGACAATTTCCGAAACACGGGCTTTTTCAACAACGTCGCGACGGCTGTGCAAGTACCTTTTGCGGACCCAGTCATCAGTGCCCCCGTCACTTTTCGGCAGAGCGCGACTGACGCGAACAATCATCTGAAGACAAACCTCTCCGCAATCTATGTGCAGGATCAGGTTGAGATCTCTAAAGGCTTTCAAGTCGTAGCGGGCCTACGTTTTGATTATTTCGATCTGCATTTTCACAACAATCGTAATGACGACGATCTGCGAAGAACTGATCGCTTCGTGTCACCGCGGCTTGGCGTGGTGTACAAACCATTCATGGCAATATCCGTGTACCTAACCCATAGCATTTCGTATCTACCGAGCTCAGGCGATCAGTTCTCTTCCCTCACGGTCGTTACGCAACAGGTAAAGCCGGAACAGTTCCGAAACTATGAGGTGGGCATCAAGTGGGATGCGCGACACAATTTGTCCGTAACGACGGCGCTGTACCGGCAGGACCGCACCAACACGCGCGCGACGGATCCAATCGATCCCGCACGAATTTTACAGACAGGCAAGCAACGCACGAGTGGATTTGAAGTGGAAGTATCTGGCTCTCTCACCCGCGCCTGGACGTTGGCCGGAGGCTATGCTTATCAAGACGCACACGTTATCAGCGCGACTAGCGCGGCGCCTGCCGGCGCGATTGTGCCCCTCGTGCCGCATCATACGTTCAGTCTGTGGAACAAGTATCAGGTCACGTCACGTGTGGGTCTGGGCCTCGGCCTGGCTCACCGATCGGATGTGTTCGCCGCAATTGACAACCAAGTGACGTTGCCCGGTTACACAAAAATTGAGGCCGCCGCATATTTCCACTTGGCGGAAAAGTGGAAGGTGCAAGCACACTTCGACAATTTGCTCAACGCGAAGTATTACTTGAACGCTGACGGCAATAACAACATCTCGCCGGGAGCGCCGCGCTCATTCAAACTCAGTTTGATTGTCGCTTTCTGAACCAAATCAATCTTCCGGATGCGACGGCAGGTCCCGGTTCGCCGGACCATTGATTACCGCCCCGAAGCGATCGTAGCGCGAACCATGACACGGGCAGTCCCAGGTCTTCTCGCTGCCGTTCCACGTCACGACACAACCAAGATGAACACAAACCGCCGACATGCGATGGACCGTGCCGTCCTCATCGCGATAAATAGCAACTTTAGTTAGGCCGTGCCGCACCACACAGCCTTCGCCTTTTGCGATCACCTGCTCCGAATCGGCGTCGCCCGGCGTGACTAAGTCAGTGTATTGCGCCATCACATTGGCATTCTCTTGCGCGAAATCTTTCGCCGCTTTCAAAGTCTTTCGCGATGGGTCGTACAGTTCGGCCCACGGATTCTTCCGATCCATGATCAGATCGGTGAGTAGCATTCCCGCGATGGTGCCGTGCGTCATGCCCATGCCCGAATCTCCGGTCGCAATGAACACGTTGTCCGCGTCGGCTGGATTCCGCCCAATGAAGGCCATTGAGTCAACCGGCTCCATCACCTGACCTGACCATTTAAACTCGACCGCTTCAGCCATGGGGAAACGATTACGCGTCCACTGCTCCAGCTTGCCCCAGCGTTGCGCGCCATCATGTTGCTGCCCGGTCTTGTGATCTTCGCCACCAACGACGAGCACGTCATAATCATCTTCGCTTGCCACACGAATGTAATGGTAGGGCGCCCACAAATCGTCTGGCGCGTCCCACAGCAGGACCGATGGAACCGATTCTTTCGGAACTCGTACGCCGATCACGTACGTTGTGTAAGGCGCCTGCTTCGTGTGAATAACCATGCGATCGTTCACGGGCGAATTCGTCGCCACGACGATTGAATCGCAAGTGATTGTGTAGCCACTGGTCGTCGTCACTCGAGCTTCATCTCCGCCTTTGATTTCGTCCGCGTGAGTACCCGTGTAGATCACGCCACCGTCGCGCTCAATCGCGCGCGCCAATCCGGTCAGGTACTTCAAAGGATGAAACTGTCCCTGTCGTGGAAAGTGCAGGCACGGCCCGGTGTCCCAAAAATCAAACGGTGCGCGTTCGAGCCGTCGAACGCCCGTCAATCCCGCGCGATGCGCTGCGGGCAGCTCATCTTCCAAAACCTTCAGGCGGCCATTCGTCGGTAAGAACAAGTACCCATCCACGCGCGACCACTCGCAATCGATTCGCTCCTTGTTGATTATCGATTCAACCTTGTCAATCGCGAGCGTGTGACTCTGTGCCGCACGGCGCGAACCATCTTCACCGAACAATCGCTCAAGCTCATAAAAACGATCATCGAGCGCATTCGTCAGGTGCGCGGTCGTGCGCGCGGTCATGCCCCCACCGATCGGTCCGTCGTCCAAGACGACGACCGACTTGCCTTCCTGAGTTAGCAAATAAGCGGTGCTCAATCCCGCGATGCCGGCGCCGACGATGACAATGTTCGTGCTGGTATCTCTGTCTAGTGGCGTTTCAGAGGGCGTGCCGGCGGTGGCCATCCAAACAGAGGTTGTGGTGCCTGAGCTTGGGCGCATAACGTCTTCAAGAAGTGTTGGCATGCATTAGAGAAAGGCGAGGAACATGCCAATCTGGTTTCGAAAAGTCTTTGAAAAAATCGTGATTTGCGTGCGTGGTGGCCTGTCTCGATTCCCAACAAAACCCCGTCAAAAGGGTACGGCAGACAATGGTATGAGATAGAAAAAGATTCAAGAGAGCGACTGTGGGCATTGATACAGTGTCTGAAATTGTAGCAATCGGCATCAACGACGAGGAAGATTGATACAGACGCACGACTGAATCTGCGGAATTTAAGGGCATTCGCGCGCAAACGAACCCGCCGTCAAATCTATCTGGCTGGCATGCTGCTTGTAATTTTTCTACGCAGGAAAACTAACAAAGGAGGAAGTTATGGCAAGTCGAGCAAGTATTGGAGGGCATCCGATTCATCCCATGCTGATTCCATTTCCTATTGGGCTTTTCGTTTTCTCGTTCATCGCTGATCTCGTTTACTTGTGGCAAGGAAATCCGATCTGGCGAGATTATGTTGCCTTTTACACGATGCTCGGGGGCATCATTGGGGCCGCGGCCGCAGCGATTCCTGGATTGATCGACTGGGCGACGCTAACTGATCGCGAGGCGGTTAAAGTCGCTAACTGGCATGCTCGGATCAACATTTTCACACTGGTGGTTTTCATTGCCAGTTTTTATCTCCGCACGACCAGCGGCGCGGCGTGGATTACGAGCATTCCGACGCTTCCGTTCATTCTTTCAATAGTCGGCGTGATCGGACTAACCATCGCCGGGTGGCTGGGTGGCCAATTGGTCTTCGCCCACGGGGTGGCCGTCGATACGAGAGAGGTCCCTAAGCAACCCGAAACGCACCGCCACGTTCGCGCCGCTTAGTTGCGCAGAAAGAGCCGCTCGATGAATCGTCCGGAGATCGGCTACGCGTTGATGAGGATCACCTGGGGGTGAACTTCTTTTGTTATGGCGTGGGCAAGTTCATGGCCGACTTATCGAATTTGTGGGTGGAATGAACGAACAATTCTGAGGCAAACTGCCGCCTCGCTTACGCCATCCCATTTTGCGAAACGATTTGCGCTACGCTCGTTGTGTTCGGATTGTTCACACGAGTAGGATTAACTCTGTCATGTCTGCTGCTGATTGGGTTAACTTTACGCCTCGTGATGTTGGGTCAAACGGATAAGGTCGCAGATAATTTGATCTAACTGCTCGCGAATTTTGCGGTGTTTTGGTATTCGGAGCTCAAGGGGATTTCGCTTGACGGGCTGTTTGGGAGAAAGCGGGCCCCTGGCTGCATCAGTTAGGTGATTGTTATGAAGTTATTCAAATGGCTATTCGTGATCGTCGGCGCTTATCTAGTCGCATTCGCATCGCTCTATACCATCGGCCGCCGATCCGTTTCTACGCAAGATGCCGCTTTGACTTTGGCGGCAGTTGAAGCAAAGGCCGCTGTGCTCAGTCCCTCGGCTTCGCGCTATCAGCTTGATGCAAGCTCCAGTAAGTTCATGGCCCACGCAAGTCGCAGCGGCTTCCTCTGGTTCGAGGGACACGGCCATCATATCGCCGTGCGTGAATTCACTGGCGAAGCCGCACTGGATCCTGATTCGCTCGGGAACTCTTCGCTGACAATTGCGGCCAAGACAGCGTCGATGGAAGAAACCAGCGACGTCTTTACCGCACCGCAAAAGCAGATTATCAATAAAGAACTGCACGATATTGTGCTGCTACCGGACCAATATCCCGAGATTACCTTCAAGAGCACTCAAGTGACCGGCAGCTCAACCGGTCAGGGTCAATACGATCTGAAGATTCACGGAAATCTGACACTGCTCGGTGTGACAAAGCCGATCACAATTCCGACGAAGGTCACTGTGAACGGGAATCAAATGCGCGCGCAGGGTGAGTTTTCGATCAGTCGTGGTGACTTCAAAGTGAAAGCCACTTCGGCTTTTCACGGCATGGTGCGCGTCGCGGACAAGATTCATTTCGAATTCGATATCGTCGGGCGACAGTAATGTAATCAATCCATAGAGCGAATCCGCTCTTCAATATCCTCTCCCGTTATCTGGCGATAATAGGTTTTTAGGATTTCCTTTCGCCGCGCAGTTGATTCGGCCGCGTAGGCATTGACGATCCGATCCACGTCGGCTCGATCAACGAATTTGAGCAAGGCCAATCTCTGGGCCGCACGTGACGCATCCTTGTCCGCCTGCGTGTTCAAAATCTCGTCGACGGACCTGGACGCGACCGCTCGAACCCGAATCGACACGGCCGCCGGAACGCTCAAAGACAAAAGCAATCCACAAACAAATCCACTTACGGGAGTCAAATATGGTTTGTTTGATTGCGCACTTAATGCGCGCCAGCCATTGCGAAAGTAAACCATCGCCGTGATCAAGGGAGTGAAGCCCAACGCACCCACCAGCAACATCAAGCCCAACAGGCTAAAGGGTGCCAATAAAAAGCCGAGCACTACACAAACAATACCGCCACTGAAGAGTGCCCCACCCATTAAGACATTAGTAAATCGAGGCCCCGCGCCCCTCAGAATCCAAAAGCACAACAGTAGAATCTGGAAGCCGCTGAACATATAAACGAACGTTTGATACGAAGGCAGGAGCGGTCCAGGCAAGCTGCCAGATTGAAAGACAATCGGGTCGAAAATAAAACAGACTATCGGCGCAACCACTCCAAAACTCACGTCAAATATCAATTGGCCATTGGTTCGTGACGGTAAAAACTGTCGTCGCCAAAAACCGATCTTCTGATTCGCTACTTCTAACGAAGGATGGTAGTTAATTGGATTGAACATGATTAGGTTGAAGAAATTGTTGGTCTAATTTTGATGGGCGGCCATGAGGATTCCCCCACCTGACGGCCGTGTTGAGGGCGGTTCGCGTCAGTAACCGCACTTGATGACCTGCCTACCGGTGACAGGACCGCTTCCAGAATCGGACGCATCTGCGACAACTGCTTGACGCGAATCATGAAGTCCCAGGCGCGCTCAAACTTCTTCCAGCCGGCGCTGTAAAAGAAATGCTTCAATTGATGCTTGAAGCATTCGTGCGCTGAAGCGGCGTTGAAGATCGAGTTCCAACGATAGAACGTTTCGTACGACCAGTCGTATCCGCGTTTCAATTCTTCTCGAGACAATCCCTTTGGTTCATAAACAACGTGCCTCGTATCGTAGAGATCCCAGTTGCTCGTCATCATTCTTTTCTGCCGTAGCATGTCGGTGTACAGCGCAGTGCCCGGATAGGGCGTCAGAATGTGAAATGTCGCCGTCGTGATTCCCGACTCAACTGCCCAATCAACAGTCCGGCGAAACACCGAAGCGTCATCTCCATCAAGGCCAAAGACGAAGCTGCCATTGATCATGATTCCCAGACTATCGAGACGCCGCACAACTTCTTTATAGTCACGCCCCAGGTTCTGCCGCTTATGGGCATTAGCTAAGCCATCGCGCGAAAGCGTTTCGAAGCCGACGAAAAGACTGCGCAGTCCAGCGGCCGCGGCCTCTTCAATCAAATCGTCGCGCAAAATTGAATCGACTGTCGCCGCGCCCTGAAAGACGCGGTTCATGCCGCGCATTCCTCGAAACAAGTCGCGCGCGAACCGCGGCTTTCCGAGCAAATGATCGTCAAGAAAATAAAGGTGCCGGCCCGGCAGACGCGCAATCTCTGCCAGGGCATCCTCCACGGCTTGCGTGTAAAAACCACGACCGCCTTCAAAGAACGCGTCTTTGTAACAAAAGGTGCAGTGATGTGGACAACCGCGCGTCACGACGATCGAGTTAGGTACCAGATAACGATGCCGCTGGATCAGGTCGCGGCGAATCGGCGGAATGCCCTGCAGCGTTCGCACCGAAGACTGGTAACGCTTTTGCGGCGTGCCCGCTTTGAGATCGCGCAGAAACTGGGGGAAGGTATGTTCACCTGGTCCAAAGAAGATCGAATCCGCGTGCGGTGCAGCTTCGTCAGGCAGCGACGTTACGTGCAAACCACCGAGCACGACATAGGCCCCGCGCGCGCGGTAATGATCCCCAATGGCGTAAGCGCGATAGGCATTGGTGATATAGACCTGAATTACAACGAGATCAGGATCATCATCGAGATTCAGTTTTTCTACGTGTTCGTCGTGAAGTGAGATCTTCAAATCCGGATCAAGATAGGCAGCAAGCGTTGCGAGACCCAATGGTGGGAAGAGCGAATATTTGATCGGACGCCAATAGGGACTATTCGCCTCAGTCAGTGCCGGCAGGATTAGCTTGACGCGTCTGATGGGCCGCGAGTTCATTTGCGCACCTTCAAAGTTGAAATTCTGTCTTCTTATGAAAAGGGGTGTTCTCGTGCCCAATCACGACGTGCGTAATCCAGTCGCCTTCATTCAGCAGAAGCTTTGCCGGTTTTACACCTGCAGGCAGATTGAACAGGACATCGGTCGTATATGATTCGCCCGGACGCAGCGGTGTCGTCATCGGAGTGCCGCTCAGGGTTTGCGGCGCATAAAGATTTCCTCGGTCGTCGTATAGAGTGAGTACGCGAGGGTTTGGATAAAGCAGGCCGTTACCGCGCGCGGGTGAAATCGTTGTCTCGTCAAAGCGCGTCTTAATAGTCACTGTCACTGGCTGTTGCCCATCTCCCGAAACCGCTCCCGGAACGACGTTGACAATTGAATATGCGAGGTGACAATCCAGCTCGCAGAAATGCTTCTCCTGCCCACGGGCGAGCAAGTTGTAGTGGCTCGCAAACGAGAACGCAACCACAGCAGATCCGTACAACGCGACAATTGCGACCATCGCGAGCAAGACAACTTTTGCACGTTGTAGTTTTCGGACAACCAACGATTGAATCAGCACGATGGCTGCTACAAAACTCAGGAAGGCTGTCCCCAGCAAAGCCATCGCAGCCAGCGAGGCCCCCAGGTTGACGTTCGTGTACATAGTTTCCTTTCCCTAATACGAACAAAGCGCTTTGTCCGACAAAGCCGCTAATCAAAAAAATTTGACCTCGTCAGCCCACTTGTTTTCGCATCTGACCGATCACTGCTTCCATATGATCGAGATAGCGCTCCAGCGCGCGGCGTCCTGCATTCGTCAGGCTGTACTCGGTCCTGGGCGTGCGGCCCTCAAATGTCTTCGAGCAATTCACATAGCCCGCATCTTCCAATTTACGCGCATGCACACTGAGATTGCCGTCGCTCGTCTTCACCGTGTGCTTCAATTCGTTGAATGTAAGTGATTTGTTCACGGCCAGCGCACTGATGATGCCCAGCCGCAAACGCTCGTGAATCAGCCGATCGAGCTCATGCATTGTGCTGGGAACCTGGGGCCCGACCGGACGCAGCGAGCGCTTTTCGACCTTCTTCGTTTCTCGTTTTAGTGCGTGTTTAGCCACCGTATTTCCTCGCGATGATGATTCCGAAAATCACGTGAAGCCCGCCAAAGCCAGCTGCTAACAGCCAGTTTGCCCACGGCGGCGAGACAAACAGAGCGACCGCCCCGAGCACCATGAAGCAAATGCCCATGAGGGGGACAATGCTGACGGAAAACATTCCGCCTGTAACGACCCCGGTTCCGTAAAGCAAAAGCCATACTCCGGGAATCACCGATGTGACGCGCAATCTGAACAAGACCGCCGTCAGTAAAGCGCCGACGACGAGTGGGGGAGACAAACTGAAGGCCACCTTACGCGCCGGTCCGGACAGTAGCGGTGTATTAGTCGCGCGCGCCTTACGATCCAGTGACCAACCAGCAATGAGCAATGCGATTACCGCTTCTGCGAGCCAAACGAACAACCAGCGCCTTGCCGTGGCTTCATGTACGGCCAGATAAGAGGCGACAAACGCCGTCACGCCGACCGCTACTTGACCCCACCCCGGCACGGCTGTAAACGCCGACGCACGTTCCATCGTTTCGCGGATGAAGCGAATATTGTCGATCGCGCGCTCATGCAGCGCCTCGGGTTGAACAGGCTTTGCGACCAGAGACATTTCGAAGGCACACTATCGCACGACCCTTATGTTGTCAAGTACTTTGTGAGACAAAGAAAGGGGGGAATTACGGCACCAATACGACCTTGCCGATGTTCTTTCGTTCTTCCAGGTAGAGGTGGGCATCGGCAATTTGGGCGAAGGGAAATGTGCGGTCGACGTGAGGGCGAATCCAACCTTCCGCGACGCCGCGCATAATTTCACCCGTCCAACCGGCCACTTTCTCTCCTTCGCCCCACATATGACCGAGATTAAGACCAAATACGCCGCGGTTGCGATTGATGAGCTTGAGTGGATTGAAGCGCGGCATTTGCGCCATTGCTTTCATGGCGCGCAGTTTTCCTCGTATGCCCGACGCAGATGCCACCGACATGCCGAACATTCCCATCCGTCCGGTGGTGCGCAAGGCGCGATAACTCTTTTCCCAATGCTTGCCACCGAGAGGATCGATGACGAGCTCGACGCCGCGACCGTTCGTCAGCTCCAGCAACACCGGCAGCCAGTCCTGATTTCGATAATCGATCGGATGGTCCAGTCCTCGCTGTTTCAGGAATTGATGCTTGGAAGGACTAGCCGTGCCGTACGTTTTTGCGCCGATGTGTTTCGCGATGTCGAGTGCCGCCAGTCCGACGCCACCACCCGCATTGTGAATGAGCACCGCTTCGTCCTTCTGCAAACCACCCATCACAACGAGCAGCGCCCACGCCGTCAGGTAGTTGACCGGAATAGCCGCGGCCTCTTCAAAGCTCAAGTTCGCCGGCTTCTCAAAGACTTGCATCTCAGGCACCGCCACAAGTTCCGCCTGACCTTTGAAACGCGTCATCGCAATCACGGCTTGCCCAACTAGCTCGCGATCAACTGCTTCGCCTGTTGATTCGATGACGCCGGAAACTTCATAGCCCATAATGCATGGCTTGGGCGGCCCGTCCGGATATAAACCTTGTCGCGCGAGAATGTCAGCGAAGTTCAGCCCGGCGGCTTTCACCCGGACCAGGACTTCGCCACGCTCAGGCGTCGGATCCGGCTGCTCTTGAACCTTCATGACGCGAACGTCGCCGTTCGCGGTAGTGACGACTGCACGCATGTTTTTACCGACGTAAACAGAAGGGCAGCGACGAGCGCTGCCCCGATAGAAATGCAAATTGCCAGATGAGAAGCCGGACGCTCAGCCTTCGGCAGCTTTCGCTTGCTTGTTTGGCTGTGGTACCACGCGCAGATAAGGTTTGATGGTCTTCCAGCCGTCAGGGAATTTCTCTTTCGCGGCCTCATCGTTAAGCGATGGGACAATGATGACATCGTCGCCCTCTTTCCAGTTCACTGGTGTCGCAACGCTGTGTTGAGCCGTCAACTGAAGAGAATCGATGACGCGCAGGACCTCGTCAAAGTTTCGACCAGTGGCCATCGGATAAACGATCAAGAGCTTGATCTTCTTGTCGGGACCGATCACGAACACGTTACGCACCGTCATGTTGTCCGCTGCGGTTCGTCCTTCAGAAGTTGTACCGCTCGCAGCTGGAAGCATGTCGTACAATTTTGAAACTGCGAGATCGGTATCTCCGATCATCGGATAGTTCGGGGCATGACCCGTCGCATCCTTAATATCGGCTGACCAGCGCGAATGGTTCTCAACCGGATCGACGCTCAATCCGATTATTTTCACGTTGCGCTTATCAAACTCAGGTTTGATACTCGCCATGTAGCCGAGCTCAGTCGTGCAGACCGGCGTGAAATCCTTTGGATGTGAGAAGAGCACTCCCCAACCGTCGCCGAGCCACTGGTGAAAATCAATCTGACCTTCGGTCGTTGCCGCCGAAAAGTTCGGCGCCGTATCTCCTAAACGCAATGCCATAACAATCCTCCCTGTAAAGAAACTTAGACCAACAAAGTGCGAAGCGAACGAGTGATATTTCGGAAATAGTGTTGAATTTTTTAGTCCCAAAACGCGGGCAAGTCAAGCCTTCGGCTCAACGGCGACGATCGCGATCTTGTGCTTGTTCGCGAGCGCACACATACCGTCACGTTCGAACATTAGCGTTTTTCCGGCCGTGAGACTGAGACATGTGGCGCCTGCGTTAATCATGGTTTGAATCGTGGAGAGACCGACCACCGGAACATCAAAGCGCATATCCTGATCAGGCTTGGCGATTTTGACCACCGTCAGACGACCGTATGCCAAGTCGCCAGCACGGCGAATGACCGCGTCAGTGCCTTCCATTGCTTCGATAGCCACACAGGCACGGTCACGGACGACGATAGTTTGGCCAAGATCGAGCCGCGCAATTTCATGTGCTACTTCGAGTCCGTATTCGATGTTGTCGTATTCACGTCCGTCGGGCGCGCGCTTGCTGATTACTCCGGGTTGTGCCAAGTAGTCCTTCAAGAAATGCGTTGAGTCGATCAGCTCGATGCCCTCGCTTGCCAATTCATTGGCCACGGCCCCAATCAAGGCATCTGTATTTTTCCGCGGCAGGCGCAACAGCATCTTTACCATGCGCAGGTCGGGAATTGAGCTACTGAAGATCTGCACATGCTTGACCTGTCCGGCCATGATCGCTTTCTCGACGCCTTCATTTTTGAAGAACCGCAGCATCTTCCCGAGCTGTCCCACTCCAACCCAGGTCACATTGTCAGCAACCTGCTCAATTTGTGGATCGGTTTCTTCGCGGATGGCCGCGACGGCAACTTCAACGCCGGCGCGTTTGGCTCCGTCGATTACGAGGAAGGGGAATTGTCCGTTGCCGGCGATTAAACCGAGCTTCATAAAGTGGGCTAGTTTTTCAGTAGCCAGGCGTTCGCCCGGGTAACAATTTGAATGATAGCTATAGCCTGCTTTAGCGGGCTTTGCCAAGGGACACTGAAAAGCCCCATTAACGGGGCTTTCGATAAACCACTCTACTTTGTCCCAGGCGTAAACGCCTGGGCCACAGAAATCTTCTATTTCACGACACCACGATTTGAGGATTCAATGAACGAAACAAGTTCGTCGACTTCAGGAACGGCGGTGATTTCCGCGCGAATATGTTCGATCGCTTGACTCGTATTCAGCTTTGCGGATAGCAGCAAATGAAACGCATGATGAAGCGCGTCGATGGTTTCGCGAGAGTAGCCGCGCCGGCGCGCGCCTACTTTGTTCAAGCCATAGCACTTGGCGTGATTACCAACCGTGAGGGCGAACGGCAACGCGTCCTTGACCACCACTGAATAACCACCCACGTAAGCCTCGCGACCAATACGACAGAATTGATGGACACCTGAATACGCGCCGATGTTTGCGCGATCGTGAACCGTCACGTGGCCGGCCAGAGTGGCCGCGTTTGCCATAATAACGTGATTGCCAATCAGGCAATCGTGCGCCACGTGCGCCTGGGCCATCAAAAAACAGTCATCACCGATCTGGGTGCGCCCGCCACCACCTTTCGTGCCACGATGAATCGTGACGAACTCACGAATCACGTTTTTGCGGCCAATGAAGGTGTCGGTTTGCTCGCCGGCGAACTTCAAATCCTGCGGTGGCAAACCAATCGAAACGAACGGATAGATGTGTGTTTCATCGCCGATCGTTGTACGGCCATCAATGACGCAATGCGAGTCAATGCGAACCTGGTTACCCAATTCAACGTCATCGCCGATAGTCACGTAAGGGCCGATAAAGCAATCGCGGCCGACGCGCGCACGCGGGCTGACAATCGCCGATGAATGAATCTCAGCGGACTGCGACATTCGCGTAGACGGAGAACTCATGTGGAAGTTTATTTGCGATTGGCAATCACACTCGTCAGTTCGGCGTCGGCGCAGACCTCGCCGTCGACTTTGGCCTCGCCCCGCATGCGTTGAATGCGCGAGCCAGTGCGCAACGCGGTCACTTCCAGCACGAGGGTGTCGCCGGGGACTACGGGCCGGCGAAATCGCGCCTCCTTGATCCCGGTGAACAGCACCAACTTCTGATCACGATCTTCAATTTCGCGCAAAGCAAGAATGGCTCCGCATTGCGCCATCGCTTCGATCACCAGGACGCCCGGCATTACCGGCGCTCCCGGGAAGTGACCTTGAAAGTAAGACTCGTTGATGCTGACTTGCTTGATGCCAACTACACGCTGGCGCGGAACTAATTCAACTATTCGGTCTACGAGAAGAAACGGATAACGGTGCGGAAGGAGTTTCTTGATTGCTTCAGAATCGAAAACAGGTTCCATGCTGGTTGTACGGGCGGACTTTGACACGAATTCGCTTGAAACGTCTAAAACTAAGGCCGCGGTGTGGCGGCGGTCGTGGCGGGGTTCCTGGCGTTGTATTCGGCAATAAAAGCCTTCGTCACATCAACGCCGTCGGCCGCATATATGAGTGGCAACTGACTCCCGTCAAGAATCATCATGACGCCGTGCGCTTTGCCAAAAGCATTGAGCGCTTTGCCGATATCTTCCTGCAACGGATTCAATAACTCGGCCCGACGTTTTGCGTAAGCGGCCTTCGCGTCTTCACCTTTGCGATCGTAGGCTTTTTTTTGTTCATCGAACTGATCGATCTTCGCCTGAATCTGTTGCGGTGTCGCGGCTGGATTGCCTTGTTGCAGCTTATTGATCTCGTCCTGCATGGTCCGCAATCGCGCCGCAGTTTGGCCCAGCTCATCCTGAACGGGCTTAAATTCCGCATCCAGTTTGTTAATCACGGCGGTGAACCGCGCGAGACCGTTTGCCGGGTCCTGAAAAGCCTCTGAGTAAATAACGGCAATCTTTCCCGCGGGAATAGACGTCTGTGTTCCCGTTCCTTGCGCATGCGCCATGCCTGTACAAGTAAAAAGCAAGAGTAGTAAGAAACTTTTTTTCATCTCTCTTAACAGTTACTAAGTCGAAATGCGGAGATGGCCACGATTGGCCGATCTCCGCATTCCAAACGAAATGCACGCGATGCGCATCGGGTTACTGTGGGGTGGTTAAGGACGCGGTCGCCGGATTCTTGCTGTTATAGTCCGCGATAAAGGCTTTAGTGATATCGATAGCATCACTCAACGCAAAAACTCCCTGAACCTTCGATACATCGAGGATCAAGTTGATACCGCGGGCTTTGGCAAAAGTCTCGAGCGCTTTTCCGATGTCATCGTACAGCGGAGGAAGCACTTCCTGCATGCGCTTATTGAACGCGGCTTCGGCATCTTCACCCTTGCGCTGCGCATCCTTTTTCATTTGGTCGATCTTGTCCTGCTGCTGTTGAGTTACTTTCGCATCCTGCACAGGAGCAGCTTTCTGGAGATCCGCCGTAGCTTTGTCGATTTGCTGCTGCAGACCCTGGAGTTCAGCGCGGCGGGGTTGGAATTCTGCATCAACGCGCTTGAGCGCATTTACAAATTTGGTGATCCCCTCCTTTGCGTCCGCGAATGCGGAGCTGTCAATCACCGCGACTTTGCTATCTGGCACGTTCACCGATGTGGACGAAGCCGTCGGCGCCGGGGTTGCTGTTGGACGGGCAGGGCTGGTTCCAGCACCTTGACCGCCACGCGTTTGCGCAGATGATGAAACCGCCAGTACTGCCACGAAAAAAGCGACCGCGGCTGTCGCACGAAATATCTTCATAAACTGTCGTAGTACTCCTTAAAAATTCAAAAGGCGATTGAACTGACTGTTAGTTGTCCTGGTCGCCGGTTTGGTTTGCCCGTGCAGTTGGTCACGCACGGATCAGATTAACTAGAAGGTGCGGCCCACGCTAAATCTAAAGGTGGTTTTTTGCTCGTTGAAAATGAACGGAAACCCGTCAATGAACTGGTCTTTCCGCGCCCGGGGATTATAAGCATAAATAAGCCGAAAAGGCACGTTGAGAACCGGTACCTGGAAGCGAACTTCCGCGCCCATGCTGGTGTGATAGTCCCCAATGCCGGCAAACTTACTTTCGCTCAATCGAGCAACAGTATTCGTTTGCACGTCGCCACGCACAAACACCGGTTGGAATCCGAATGGCATCTGGGTCGTCGGATCCAGAATGCCCGTCTGGGCTGCATCCAGTTCCGCCTGGGATACCAAATGGTTGTCGCGAGCCACGAGACTGAGCAACGGTGAAATCGCGAACTGTGGATGCGCGCAGAAGACAGCGGAACTCAGCGAAACGGGCGCCACTCCGGTGGCCAAGCGCGGACAGGAAAGGAATCCAACGGTCTGCAAGAACGGCTGATCTGTCAGGAACTCACTCGAGTAGCTCTGATCACCTTTTGTTCGCCAGTTGAATGACGAGCCGATATCCACAAAGGCGGCGGCCTGAACCATTCTGCCCACCACCGGAACGCGGTACTCAAAGTTGCCAAGCAGCTGTGAGTCACCACCGATCCGCGTCCAGACTCGACTCAGTTTTACTACGTTATCCCCGGTCGGACCGGTGAACAATCCAACATTCGCAAGTGACGCGGGCAATCCGGTGTCCGCAGTCGCCGCGGCCGTCCCTTGCGTGGACAAAAATACGTTGCGTGTAGTCAGGAAGAAGTCGAGCGGCGCAAACGGGCTGATGCCGCGTGGTGGATATCCGCGAATCGAAAACTCATCGCCCAGGAAATATCTTTCATAAATCGGAACGCCAGCTACGAACGCAAGTGAGTTTGCGTTCTTAACCTTGTCAGATACGCCAAACCAGGATCCTACCGTGCCCGCCTGGATGCGGAAGCCAAACACGTGAGGATGGTCCGTCCTCTTGTTCCGCATTGGATAAAACTGGGTGAACTCGATCGACGGCTGATAGGTGCGCACATCTCCCAGCAAGCCCGAAACCGCGAGCCCAATTGACAGCGAACGACCGGACGTCGGATCCATGCCGCCCTTGTAATCGCGCTGGTCGTAAACAAACGTGCCCGTCACGCGGCTCGTGATGATGTTCGGCTGACGATAAACGACCGGAATGAATAGGTTGGCATTCCCGCTTTCGTTTACCGGCGGGTCTTCAGTGCTCGAAGTGCTAAACAGGTACGAAAGTCCGACGCGGGAGAACTGTGTAAACGGACGTTTCCGATAAAATTCGGACAACGGCGCACTCGCGAAGAGAGACGCGCCGAATGATTTACGCGTAAAGAGATTCTCGGAGCTGGTATTGAAGAAATCGAGTGAGTTGCCGAACAGACCCTGCTGGGCGCTTATGTTTTGGGACAACGCCGTGCCTTCGCCAAAGAATTTTTGCGAATAAGCAAAGACCGTGAACCCTGCGGTAATCGGACGGTTCCTAACGTACGGCTCAGTGAATGAAAAGCTGAAGCTCCGTTGGCGATTGCCTGCCGCCAGGTCAATCGAAAGCACCTCGCCGCGCCCAAACAGGTTATTTGTCGAGTAGTGCAAGCCGAAGAACGATCCCCCGATGCCCGATATACCACCGTTGAACGAAATTTCCTGACGGCCTTTTTCTGAAACCTTGACGGTCACGTCGACCAGCGCTTCTTCTTCGTTCGTGCGGAAATCGGCATCCTTGTCTTTGTCAATCGGATTGAAATAGCCGAGTTGGTTCAGACGGGTAATCGAATACTCGAAATAGCTCTGATTGTAGATGTCACCTTCGTTAATCAGCACCTCGCGGCGTAACACGTTGTCGCGGGTGAATGTGTTGCCGGTAAACTCCAAACGTCGCAAGGTAAACTGCTTGCCTTCATCGATGGTAATCAGAAAATCGGCGACACCTTCATCAGGGTTCTGCGGATTGTCTTTAAAGGTCGGCTGAATCTCGGCAGTGTACTGAATGAAGCCCTGCGCCCCATAGGCCTTTTTCAAGTTCTCGTACAGGGCCTTGCTGATCGCTTCGCCGTTCGCGACGTCACCTTTATTCAGGCCAATGAAGCCTTTAATGAGCTGTTCGGAAAATATTGAGTTGCCTTCGATTTTCATATCACCGATGCGATAGAGCTTGCCTTCGATGATCGGAATTGTGATTCGCAACGTTTCGTCGGTCGACGAAAGAAATGGTATCGGCAGAATCGGGAACCCAGTCCGATGACGGCCAAGGCCTTCGATGCGCGGCTCGCCGTGACGCGCCTGCAAGTAGCCTTTCGATCGCATGTAGTTGTCGACCAGGTGCAGGTCGTAGTCGAGTTTTTCTCGGTGCAGAATATCCAGCTCTTTAATGCGCGAGAACAAGCCCGCCTCTTTCACGAACTTCATCTGACTGCGCAGAGTGTTGCTCTTGAAAACCTTACTCTCGAAATGAATTTCGCCGACGCGCACGCGGTCGCCTTCTTCGATATTGAAAGTTATTGCGCTAGAAGTTGCCGACACTTGTTCGACACTGGCATTTACGGTCGCATTCGGATGTCCCTTTGCGGCCAGGAGTTCTTTGACTACGCGCTCCGCCGCTTTGAGTTTGACGGGATCGAGAATCGCTTCTTTCGAAACGCCGACGCGCCGCTCGCGAAATGTCTTCAACACATCGGACTCGGGAACGCTATGCAGTCCCTCAAACTGGATGTCGCGGATAATCGGGAGTTCTATGACGTAAAACGTAACAATTACGCCGCCGCGAGGCCCATCTTCAGTGGTCACGCGTGTCTGGACTTTATCGAAGAAACCGAGCGCGAGAATCGCCTGTAAGTCACGTTCTACTTGTGCCGCATTGAAAACATCGCCGGTTCTCGTCTGCACGTAATAGAGGATATCGTCTTTACGTAGACGCCGATTACCGATGATGTCGACGCTTTCTACGATCCGTTGTTGAGGTTGAGGTTGCTGCTGCGCATACGCAGAGTTCCCAAAAGCGAGAGTGGAGATGGCGATGATTGCGCTTAGAACGGCAAGCCAAACGACGCGATATGAATGCATAAGTGCCGGTGTCAGAAGGCCCGCGCGCGAAGGCATGGGCGTCTGTGCTAGCTCTGGTGAAGGCGTGGAACAGTCACGCTTCAGACACTAAACTAATTTCAGCGTTTACTTCGGGAAAACCGTAACACAAACCGCGGCGTCACGCAGCCTGGGGAGCACTTGGATTCACCGCCGCCTTCGCTCGTTGCCAGTTTCCATTGCACAGAGCGGCGCATTATAACGGGAAAATAAAGCGAAAGTCCAAAGTGCGAAACACTTTGGACTCGTGGAAATGATTATAAAACTCGTACTTTACTGCGTCAGAAGCAAATCACTGGATTGCTCTCGTCCCTCTTCGTCGATCATTATTGAGCGGAAGCTCAGTGCGCCACTCTCAAGATACATCTCAACGAGGGACGCATCGCCCAACTGCCCCTGAATCAGCGCTTCGGACAGCGGATCCTCGACGTATTTTTGCAGGGCGCGACGTAACGGCCGCGCTCCGTACGAACGATCGGAACAAGTCTTATCCAAAATCCACCGCTTTGCATCGTCGACGAGGCGCACGATGAAGCCATGGTTGGTCATCGTATTATTTATTTGATCAATCTGGAGTTGCAGCACGTCGAGCAATTCTTCGTCGCCAAGTTCATCAAAAACGATGATTTCATCGAGACGATTGATGAATTCTGGATTGAATGTCTGCCGCACAGCGCTCATGACCATCTCTTCCATCTTTGCGCGTGAAAGATCGTGAGTTCCCTGAAAACCTAGCGATGCTTTCTTTTGGATGAAGCGCGCGCCGATGTTCGACGTCATGATGATGATGGTGTTCTTAAAATCGACGGTATTGCCCAGAGCGTCCGTCAAGATGCCGTCTTCGAACACCTGAAGCAGAATGTTAAAGATGTCCGAATGCGCTTTTTCGATTTCGTCAAACAACAGCACTGCATACGGCGAACGCTTCACCCGCTCAGTCAGTTGGCCACCTTCTTCGTGCCCCACATAGCCCGGCGGTGAGCCAATCAGTTTCGAGACAGAATGCTTCTCCATGAACTCTGACATATCGAACCGGATTAGGGCCCGTTCGCTGCCGAACAGAAACTGCGCGAGTGAACGCGCAACTTCCGTCTTGCCAACACCGGTGGGGCCAAGGAAAAGAAACGATCCCACAGGCCGATGCGGATTCTTCAAACCGGCACGCGAGCGACGAATCGCACGCGCGAGCGCCGAAATTGCCGGACGCTGCGAGATCACGCGTTTGTGCAATTCAGCTTCGATGCGAAGCAGCTTCTTGGATTCTTCTTCTTTAAGCGAGGTAATCGGAATGCCAGTCCACCGGGCAATAACTTCCTCAACGTCGCCACGCGTAACTTCGCCAATCACAACTGGATCTTCTTCTTCGATCGGAGCCTGTGCTCGCCCATAAGTCGCGCGCTCCCATTCGGTCAGCGACACATTCAATTCATCGAGGTTTCCCTGTTCAGCGCGTACGCGTAGTTTCACGCGCGCCCCGGCTTCGTCGATAACGTCAATTGCCTTATCCGGCAAGAAACGATCGGGAATGTACCGGCTGGACTGCTTGACTGCCGCTTCGAGGGCATCCTCTGCGTAATGCACTTGATGAAAACTCTCGTAGCGCTCACGCACGCCGCCAAGGATGGCGACCGCTTCATCTTCGGAAGGAGGCGCAACTTTCACAGCCTGGAAACGCCGCTCAAGTGACCGATCGCGTTCGATTGACTTACGGAACTCTCCAGGTGTCGTGGCGCCGATACATTGAATCTCGCCACGCGAAAGCGCCGGCTTCAAAATATTCGCAGCATCGAGAGAGCCTTCAGCGGATCCCGCCCCGACCAAAGTGTGCAGCTCATCGATGAAAACTATGTACTGCGGATTGTCGATTAACTCACGCATAATTTGTTTCAGGCGTTCCTCGAACTGTCCGCGATACTTCGTGCCTGCAACAATCAAACTGATATCCAGCGAAAGAATCCGCTTGTTTTCGAGGAAGGAAGGAACTTCGCCGCGCACAATGCGCTGGGCCAGGCCTTCGACGATCGCAGTCTTGCCAACGCCCGGCTCACCAATCAGCACCGGGTTATTCTTAGTGCGTCTGCAGAGAATCTGCACAACGCGTTCGATTTCTGCTTCGCGACCGATCAGGGGATCAAGACGATCGTTCGAGGCGTCTTCCGTCAGGTCGCGTGAAAATTCGAGCAGGTGCGGAATGTCTTTGCGGTGCCGAGCGTCCGCGCCACTCTGTCTCGCGATCTCGTCGCGTACCGCATTCAGTCGCAACCCACGCTCAAACAGAATCTGCGCGGCCATCGAACGCTCTTCACGCAAGAGCCCAAGCAGCAGATGTTCAGTGCCAATGTGCCGATGTTGCAGCCGATCAGATTCTTCGTGCGAATAGTGGAGCACACGTTTTGTCTCTGGAGCCAATGGCAATTCGACGGAAGTGGGAATTCGTTCGCGCAGCAGGGTGCGACCTTCAATCTCTCGGCGAATGGCTTCAATTGTGATTTGCGCACGCGGGAAGAAGCGACCCGTTAGCGTCTTATCTTCCCGCATCAACCCGAGCAGCAGATGCTCCGGCTCAATTGCGGGCGCTCCGAATTGCGATGCCTCGTAACGAGCGAAAAAAATAACCCTGCGCGCTTTTTCTGTGTAGCGTTCGAACATTTTTTTAAAAGTTTTATGAGTGCCTGCGCCGGTTGAACTCCAAAAACCACCACGCGCGGCCATTATAACCCAAGCAACAAGCCCCTAGAAGTATCATATTTTTCTGTGGTGCCAATCGCACTCACACTGTTACTCAGTAAAAAATCAATCGTGCGAACACTTCAGGTAATCACCGCAAGCAAGAAGTAAGAGACTCTGTCGGAGTGCACTTCCTACCAAATCTCACTCATGCGCTTTCATTAATCTGACTTCACGAGTCATTCAAGTTGACCTGACCGATCTGACTCAATTGATCGGTGTTTCAGCTAACTAGCAAAATAGCAGGAGTTAGCGCCGGCTTCCGCTATGGCACGCGCCTCGCAGAAAGACGCCCCGCCCGGGAGTTCCCCGCTGGCTGATTAATAAAAAAGGTCCACGACAAAGATGAAGACAAAACGAATCCCCGCAACGCCCGTATTCATTTGGCTGATTATGGCTTCGCTGCTTGTCCCAACAGCCGCAGGAATCAATTTTAGCGACGCTGCGCATGCGCAAAGCTCCGAAACCCTGTTCACTCCGTCTAAGAACAGTCAACCACAGCTTTCCAGGTATACCGTCGATCTCACTCAGCTCGCCGCTCAAGGAAAACTTGAACCAGTCACTGGTTTTGATGCGGAGATCAATCGCGTCATTGCGGAGCTCACGAGTTCAAATACGAAGGTTCCGGCCCTGATTAGCGAATCCGATGGGAATCGTGCAGGTGTGGCACGCGCAATCGCGATGCGAATTGTTTCCGGGAACGTTCCCGAACCATTGCGCGGAAAACGACTGCTCAGTCTGAGTCTTGACGCACTCGCAAACGGCGCAAAAACGACCGATCAGTTCGAGCAAAGACTTCAAAGCGTATTTGTCGAACTGGCCCAAGCGAGCAATGGAACCATCCTATTCGTCGACCAACTTCATCAATATGCAGGTTCGCGCGCGACAGTGACGGCGACGGCGACAATCAAATCGGCGATCAGCTCGAACGGAATTCACGTCATCGCGGGCGCCACTCCCGAGGCGTTCGACGCATATATAGCCACGGACGAGTCGGTCGCGAAACTATTCGAATCGATCCCACTTGATGGCGTGCTTGCGACTGCGACGACTTCAGAAGTCGTTAAGGACAAACGCAGAAGCCCGATCAATGAGGAGTTCGTTGGCGAGAAGATCTCGCCTGAAATGCGCAACTTAATACGCGCTGCCGGTCCGAATGGTCACGTGTCGGCCATTCTTCAGGTGAGTGACGTTAACAGTCGCGAAGTGCGAAGTATGCTATCGCAACATGGCATTCAGATCGGCGACACCATGGCTAAGCTGGGTGCGATGAAGGTTGACTTGCCCGGTTCCGTAATTGAGACGTTGATGCAAAACGAAACGATGAACTTCATTTCGCCAGACGTGAAAATTGAATCGTTTGGCCACGTAACTGCGACGACCGGCGCCGACCAGATTCGCAACACACCGGGATTGATATCGGGACTCTTGTTCGGAGCGACCGCGGTGGACGGCACCGGAATCACGATTGCAATCATTGATTCAGGTATGGATCTGAGCCACATCGCGTTTCAGCCGACGAGCCGTCTGAAGTTCAAGAAGGACTTTACTCCGGAAAATAAGCCGGATAAGGACTTCTACGGGCACGGCAGCCACGTCGCTGCCCTGGCGGTTGGGAACTACACAAATGGCACCGGCACGAGCTATCAAGGGATCGCCCCCAATGCGAATTTCATTAACCTGCGCGTGCTCGACGCGAATGGTGTGGGATCAACATCGACGTTGCTGGCTGCCCTCAACTGGATTCTGACACCAGCCGATCCGACCAAACCACTAAGCTCCTCGAACCCATTGAACAAAGATAAGTACGCCATCCGCGTCGTGAATATGAGCCTCGGCGCGCCGGCCGTGAGCTCTTATCAGAACGATCCAATTTGCCGCGCATCACGCGCGTTGGTTGATGCCGGCATCGTCGTGGTTGCCGCAGCCGGCAACAGCGGCAAGGACGCAAATGGAAACAAAATCTACGGTCAGATTCACTCGCCTGGCAACGAGCCGTCCGTGATTACCGTCGGCGCCGCAAACACGTTTGGGACGGATTCACATGCAGACGATGTCGTTGCGACCTACAGCTCTCGCGGACCAACCCGGAGTTATTGGACAGATGGGAATGGCGTCAAGCACTTCGACAACATACTGAAGCCTGAACTTGTGGCCCCCGGCAACAAGCTCATTAACGCGGAAGCGGACGACGGTAGTGGCAATCCCAACAATTTGGTGAAGCAAAATCCCCAGCTTGACGCCGGCGTCAGCAGCTCTGACAACAGGAGGCTGATGTACTTGAGCGGTAGTTCGATGGCCACTCCGGTCGTTGCTGGGACGGCAGCGTTGATGCTGCAAATGAATTCCAAGCTGACGCCAAACATGGTGAAGATGGCGTTGATGTACACCGCTGATCCACTCGCCGGTGCGAATATGCTCGAACAAGGCACCGGCGAAGTTAACGTTGAGGGCGCTTGCCGCTTGGCAAAAGCAATTCGCACCGATCTATCACAAAATACTAAACAGGGTACGACGCTGCTGACAGGTTCTGCTCCAAATCCGAAGACCACAATCGCGGGCTACACCTTCACTTGGGCGCAGGGAATAGTGTTCAAACACTGGTACGCGCAAGGCCCGCCGCTGATTACTAATTATCAAACGTACTACGCACAGGGCATGCTGTTGGGCGACGGGGTCGTACTGGCCAATGGGGTCGTGCTGGGCGATGGCGTTGTACTCGGCGACGGCGTGGTGTTGGGCGATGGCGTCGTGCTCGGTGACAACATCTACACAAGTGCCGGAGTCGTGCTTGGTGACGGCACACTATTCTGCGACGGCGTCGTATTAGGCGACGGCGTGGTGCTCGGCGACGGCGTGGTGTTGGGCGACGGAATTCTGCTTGGCGATGGAGTGGTGCTGGGCGATGGCCTTGTGCTCGGGGACTCAGCGGTTCAAGCGATGGCTATCCGAGCCATGATCTTCGGCGACATTGGCCCGTCAATGCTTCCGTAACGCCTACTAATCATATTCTTGGCGGGTCCGCGCAGGGAGAACCCGCAAACTTCCCAATCTCTTACCCGACAAGAAGGAGAAACAATGGCCGTCACCATCATGAAATCTGAGGTCGCAATGCCGCCGTCACTCTTTGCCCCCAAGCTTGCCTGTGAACAGTTATTCCCCGGCGACGAGGGCGAGGTCCTCGAATTCCTCGCCAAACGCGCGATTCATACGGTCTACATGGCGACATTGATCCGCGACAACGGACTCGTCAGTCCGAATAATAGAGGCGCCTTCTATGGCTGTCGCGACGCGGCAAACAATTTACTAGGCGTAGCCCTTATCGGACATGCTACTATCGTCGAGGCGCGCACTGACACAGCAGTCGCCGCCTTTGCCCAACTAGCTGCCAACAGCCGTCACCCTGGCCTCATCCGGGGGGAACGCAAAACAGTCGATCAGTTCTGGGAGCACTTTGTCGCTACCGGTCAAACTTCGCGCCTTGTCTGCCGCGAGCTTCTGTTTGAAAAGAAGGATGTCACACCACTTTCGGAGCATCTCGCGCGCCTGCGTCCCGCAACGCTCGATGACCTCGAGTATGTACTGACTGTCAACGCGATGCTCGCGTTCGAAGAAGGTGGCATCAATCCGCTTGAGCGCGATCCCGAAGGTTTTCGCGCACGCGCGCTGCGACGAGTCAGACAAGGACGAGTTTGGTTAGGGGTAAAGGACGACACTCCCATTTTCAAAGCCGATATCGTGGGCGACACGCCTGAGGCAATTTACCTGGAAGGAATTCATGTTGCTCCCGAAGAGCGCTTGAAAGGTCATGGCAAGAGATGTCTCGCGCACCTCTCCTCAACATTGCTCCGCCGCACGAAGACGATTTGCCTGACCGTCAATCAAAGGAAAGCCGACACAGTCAAGTTCTACGTAAAGGCCGGCTTTGATTTCCATAGCGAGTACCAAACGATCTATCTCGGTCAGTAAGCATTCTTAGAAATTCAATTTGGTTCACACTTCCCCCGCAAACACTAATCCCCCTCTGTCCACCGTCTATCGCTACTTCATCGTAGTGTGCGGCGTGGTCGCGACGATCTACGCGGCCACATCGATGCCGCTACCGAAGTTAGATGTGCGCTTTCTGGTATTGGCGACGATCACGGTCCTTGTCAGTTCGCGCTTTGCGGTAAAGATTCCGCGGGCCAACACCAACGTCACTGTCTCTGACACGTTCATATTCCTTGCTCTGCTCGTTTATGGCGGATTTGCAGGTGTCTTTCTGGCAGCCGCTGAAGGATTGATCTCCGGCCTCAGGATCAGCAAGAAACCGCTCGTCGTCGCATTCAACTCAGCAATGATGGCGTGCTCGACTTTCCTCACAGTCCTGATCGTCAGATTCTTCTTTGGCCCGATAGCGGATCTGCGCTTCAAAGGCTGGCAATATTTTGTGGCTGCCACGGGTGCGATGGCCCTGGCGCAGTACTTCATCAACACCGGTATCAGCGCAACCGGTCTGGCTCTGAAGGTGCGCGCGGGTATTTTCCGGACGTGGCATTCGCACTATCTTTGGACTTCGATCACTTACATCTCCGGGAGCGTCGTCGCCGCAATCACTGCGAATTCGTTCGAGCGGGCGGGCTTTGCGATTTTGATCGTGGGCACGCCAGTCATCTCAATCGTCTACTTCACATATCACAAGTACCTCGACGAAATTAAGGCGAGCGCCGAACAAGCCGAACAGGCCGAACGGGAACGCGCGGAAGCTGAAGGTGCGCGCGCAGAAGCCGAACGCGCCCGCGCTGAACAGGCTGAAAATCACGTCGAAGAGTTGAACCGGCACATCGCCGAACAGGAACGCATCAGCGCGCAACTTCAGGAGAGCAAAGATCATTTCCGTCACGCGGCATTCCACGACACGCTGACCAAACTGCCGAATCGCGCGCTGTTTGCAGAGAACCTAAAGTTCGTCATCGAACGCGCAAAGCAGCATGAGGACTATCAATTCGCTGTGCTCTTCCTCGACCTCGATCGGTTCAAGAATGTGAACGATAGTCTTGGCCATTCGATCGGCGATCAGCTCTTGATCGCGATGGCGAGGCGTCTGGAGCACTGCATCCGCGAAGTTGATATGGTCGCCCGGCTCGGTGGCGATGAGTTCGCCATTCTGCTCGACGGGATTACGAATTCGAGCGACGCCACATTGCTGGCGACGCGCATTGAAGAAAAACTTGAGTCACCTTTCAACCTCAGTGGCCACGAAGTCTTCACCTCCACGAGCATCGGCATCGCCATGAGTTCCACCGGTTATGATCATCCCGAGGCCATCCTGCGCGATGCCGACACGGCAATGTATCGCGCAAAGGCCCAGGGCAAAGCCTGTTACGAAGTGTTCGACAAGGGCATGCACGCGCGTGCGGTTTATCTCCTGCAAATGGAAACCGACCTGCGGCGCGCGCTCGAACGCGAAGAGTTCCGCGTCCACTATCAACCCATCGTTTCCCTCCAAAATGGACAGCTCGCCGGCTTCGAAGCGTTGATTCGCTGGGAGCACCCGGAGCGCGGGTGTGTGAGTCCGGGCGACTTTATCTCATTGGCTGAAGACACCGGACTAATCGCTCCGATTGGTATGTGGGTGCTGAAACGCGCGTGTCAGCAACTTGCGAAGTGGCAATGGCAATCTCACGCCCACCGGCATCTATTCATGAGCGTAAATCTTTCCAGCAAACAGCTTGCGCAGTCAGCACTGGTGAATGAGATTCGGGAAATTTTGCAAGAGACGCACGTTGACCCGCGCACCGTGAAACTGGAAATTACTGAGAGCGCGGTTATGGAGAATGCTGAGACCGCCGTGCAGCTGCTGCGTCGTCTGAAAGCGCTCGGCCTGCAACTGAGCATCGACGACTTCGGCACCGGCTATTCGTCACTTGGTTATCTACACCGTTTCCCGGTGGATACCTTGAAGATTGACCGCTCGTTCGTGGGACGCATCGGTGAAGCTTCCGAGAATATTGAAATCGTCCGCACGATCATTTCACTCGCTGAAAACATGGGGATGGACGTAGTCGCAGAAGGCGTCGAGACGCTGCCCCAGTTCAGTCAACTCCGCGCACTTAATTGCCAGTACGGACAGGGCTACTTGTTCTCGCGACCGGTGGACTCAACCTCTATTGATTCGTGGATTTCTCGCACGCCGGATTGGCAAACTGCGCTGTTTCCGAAGAATGAGTTCGCGGCCTCCTCAAAATCGATCGTGCAGCTTCGCGCGGTCTAATCATCCCGCACTAAAACACTTCTTAAGGTCTTCTGGTCGGTTTCCGGGCGAAAGTTTTTCGAGCTGCGGCTGATCATTTGCTGAAGCATCTTCGACCGGTCGAATTTCGTAAATCGTCGCCGCGACTTTCTTGAAATGAAAGTACGGCTCGATTGAAATGATTTCGCGAATCTCCGCAGCTTGCCATGAGCAAGGTTGCCACCAGCGCGGATCGACATCGAGAAAAACTCTTCGTCCGGCACCCAGGGCTTCTTCGATCTTCGCTCGCAGCTTGCCGGCGGGAAAACCTGCGCCCGTACCGATATGTTCCCATTGCCCAACGCCGATGCCACGCCAGTAGGTCACTGCGACTGTTTGCGCTCCCGCAATTACGACGGCATCTCGCGGCAGCAATTCCAACGTCGCTTTGTAATCCTTCGCGAGTGCCAGGCGATTTAGGTATTCATTGCTGCGCGGCCGAAACAAGAATCCCATGGCAATAGCGATTACAACAACTCCAGCCATCGCGGTGATGAAGCCCCGACGTGTGGTCTTTAACTTTTCAGTCTGCGAACGGAAGAAGAAGTCACCAGCAATCGGCGCCATTACCGGCAATCCTGTCAGAAAATATCGCCAGTTAATAATTGTGCTGTAGTTAAAGAAGAGCATTGCGTCGGCGAATAATCCGGAGAGCGCCGCCAAAAGCAGCAAAGACGATCTATGCGCGCGAAACTCTCGCCACATCGCCCACGGCAGCGCAACAAAGACGAGCGGCGACGCGAGAAACAGATAAACGAAAAACGGTTTCAGGTTTGCGAGTTGCAGTGGGTGACGCGCCGCTTCGTTCTGTGATGATTCAGCCCAGACGTGCCAGGTCGTGCGATAATCAACGTGCGTCAGATACCATAACGTAAAAATTCCCAGCGCGAACAAAGCAAAGAGCACCAGCGACACAATAACCGTCGCCGCCGTTCGCCTATTGGACTTCCACCCCGCGATAAACGGCGCAAATACCAGCCACACAAAATAAAGGCCGGCTGTCTCGCGCATATTCACCGCCAGTCCCAGAATGATCGCGCCTGCAAAAACCAGGAGTGTCCTTTTTGTCTGCAAACCGCGCAGGTGAATTGCGAGCGCAGTCGCTGACAAAAACACCGAGGGCACGTCAGTCATTACTTGTCCGCCGTAAATCACGATCATTGGCGATAAAGCAACGAGGAGTGCTGCAACCGAGGCCGACTCTCGGGAACCGGTAAGCTCGCGCGTGAGAAACCAGACTGCGATAACTGCAAGGGGGACTTGCGCAACCACCGTAAATTTGAAGATCAGATATGCGTGTTCCGGTGGGACCCCGAACAGTTTGTGGACGATCCCATAGAGCGCATGATTTGTTAGCGTAAATAGCGCTCGACCAAGCGCCATCGACGAAGGTTCGCCCCGAATCGAGGCAACCGTGTAGTCCAACCCGTCCCAATCACCAATGAATGGGTTCAGATAGATGAGCGTCAAGGTCAGGCCCGCGAGCGCCGGCAGCAACCAGTACGCGTACGAGCGAAGAGAGTTCTTGGGCTGCGTGTTCGTGTCGATCAAAAGCGAAAGAGTCTAATACGGACGGTCGCGAGCGGGAAACGGGAAAGGCCAAAGAATGGCAAAGCTCTGCGGTATTCGTGACTCGAAGTTTTGTTGCGCTAAACTACGCCGTCTCTTTCATAAAATGGCGGAACCCGGAAAGCTGCGAACCCAGGTCGAATATCTTTTTGCGCGAGCGATTCTCGGCTTCTTTTCGCATTTGCCGCTCTCGGTAGCAATCTCAGTGGGTCGTTCAATAGGCGTGCTCGCGATGCTCGTTCCAAAGCTGCGTCGAACCGGTCAACGCAATCTGGAATTGGCATTCCCCGATTTGGACCAACGTCAGCGCTCACGCTTGCTTCTTGGTTGCTTCGAAAGTTTGGGGCGGCTGCTTGGTGTTTTCAGTCACTTTCGCGACTCAACCGAAAATCTGAAACAGAAAATCTCATGTGACGGCCTGGAGAACATCCAGAGGGCGATCAAACCGACCTGCGGAGTGATCGCATTCACCGGACACGTCGGCGCGTGGGAATTGTCGAGTTACGTGCTCTCACTCTATGACTATCCGTTTGCGTTCCTGGTCCGTCGCATTGACAACCCCAAGATTGAAGCGCTAGTCGATCAATTTCGCGCGGCCCGCGGAAACCGCACCATCGACAAACGCATGGCCGCGCGCGAAATGCTCCGAATGTTGAAGAAGGGTGAGACGCTCGGAATCCTGGTTGACCTGAACACGCTTGATCGCGAAGCGTTGTTCGTGGACTTCTTCGGCGTCAAGGCCGCCACCACGTTTGTCGTGGCCAAGCTCGCGCTGCGAACGGGTGCACCCGTGGTCCCAATTTTTTCTCCGTGGGACAAGAAGCTAAAGAGATTTACCGTTACGATTGGTGAACCACTTAAGTTTGATCGTACGGGCGATGAAGAGACCGACACATTGCGCGCCACGCAACTGCTGACGAACGTTGTGGAAGATTGGATTCGCCGCTATCCCGATCAGTGGCTGTGGATTCACCGGCGCTGGAAGACACGTCCGCCGGGTGAACGTCCAATTTATGACTAAGGATACCGAAACCAAGGAATGGTCGACTACCGCCAGCTCAGATGGACGCGCGGCTTCGGTCTCCTGTACTCACATGGATGCATTCATCAGCGATTCGCGGTTTGCCCAACTCCGCGCTCAATCCTCGAGTGTCGACCGGGCGTATTCATTCGGTGATCTTTCTCAATATTCCTGGAAGGAGCGGCTGATGATTCGCGCTGCCGACTTGGCGTTCTTTTCTCTCATAAACCTGATCGGCCGCACAATGAAATTCGAAGTAGAGGGCTTTGAACATCACCAGGCTGTTACCGACAAGGGAATGCTGCCCGTCTACACTTTCTGGCACGATCGAATTCTGGCGACGACGTACTGGTGGCGAAACTGCCGCGCCGTGGTTCTGACTTCGCAAAGTTTTGACGGCGAATATATTGCGCGGTTCATTCAGCGCTTTGGGTATGGGACCGTGCGCGGTTCATCAACACGCGGAGGTGTAGGCGCAGTAGTCGAAATGGCCCGATTGATGCGAGCCGGATGCCCGACTTGCTTTGTGGTCGATGGACCAAAAGGACCGCGCTACGTCGCCAAGATGGGTGCGGTGCTGCTGGCAAAAAGAAGTGGCCATCCCATCGTGCCAGTCACGATGGCCCTACAACGTTTTTGGCAACTGCCGAGCTGGGACTTGTTTCAAATTCCGAAACCGTTTACCCGCGCCAAGATTTTCGTCGCGTCGCCAATGTATGTGATTGCCAACGCGAACGACGAACAATTGGAACGAAAGCGAACTGAACTTCAGGACGTGCTTGACGACCTGAACTCTCGCGCCGAACAGTGGCGCGCCAGTGTTTTATCAACCTAAGCCTCGTGTAGTACGATTGGCCCAATTTCGTTTCAGGTTTCGAGTTTCAAGTTTCAAGTTCGCATCGTTCAACTTGAAACCTGAAACTTGTAACTTGAAACTGCATTACGCGGAGGCCCGATGATCAATCAGGAACGCATCAAGAATCTTCTGCTCGAACTCGTGCAGATCGACAGCCATTCGCGCAAAGAGCGCGAAGTCGCCCAATGCATCAAGACATACTGCGAACAGATGGGCGCTCAGGTTGAGATCGACAATGCCGGCGAGGCTGTCGGAGGCAACACCGGTAACGTAATTGCACGCTTTCCAGGGACGATTCCCAGCGCACAGCCGATAATGATGTCGGCGCACATGGATACCGTGGTTCCGGGCGAAGGTGTCAAGCCGATCGTCGAAGGCGACATCATTCGCACTGACAAAACGACCGTCCTCGGTGGCGACGACAAGAGCGGCTGCGCGGTAATCATTGAAGTAATTCGCTGTCTTCAGGAACAGAATATTCCGCATGCACCGATCGAAGCAGTCTTTTCGATTTGCGAAGAGGTGGGTCTGCTCGGCGCGAAGAACGTTGACGTTTCCAAACTTAAGTGCAAGTACGGGATTGTTTTCGATTCAGACGACCCAGGATTTCTCTTCACGAAAGGTCCGTCTTCAAATCACATGGAATTTCGGATTCATGGTCTCGAGTCGCACGCCGGGGTCGCGCCGGAAGAAGGAATCTCGGCGATTAAGATTGCTGCTGAAGGTATTGCCAACATGAAGCTCGGACGAATCGATCAGGAGACGACGGCGAACATCGGCCAGATTGAAGGCGGCATGGCCACGAACATCATTCCGAACCTGGTGGTGCTGAGGGGTGAGGCGAGATCGCACAGCGAGCAGAAACTGGAAGCGCAAACTGAGCATATGAAGAAGTGCCTCGAAGACGCGGCGGCAAAATACGAAGTCACGGTCGGCGGTAAAACGACGAAGGCCTCCGTTGAGTCGCATGTCGAACGTGACTATTCGTCGATGGACGTACCGGACAGCTCACACGTGGTGCAGCTTGTTCTCAAAGCGGCAGCGCGCATGGGTCTCGATGTGAAAACGATGGCCTCGGGCGGCGGCTGCGATGCAAACGTTTTCAATCGCAAAGGCATCGAGTGCGCGAACCTCGGCACCGGCATGCGCGCAATTCACACGGTTAACGAATGGCTCGACGTAAAGGATATGTACGCTTCGGCTGAGATGACACTGGAGATCATGAAGCTGAATGGTGAGTTGGCAGCGAAGAGTGCCGCGACCGGTGCGTAGTTATTCGGCGAGCGCAATTCAAGGAGAATCTAAATGAATCGACAGCTCGTAACCGTTCGAGTTGCGTTGCTTACTTTGCTTGCCTCGTTCGCAGCGCTTCACCTGTCTGCCCAAACGAGAGTTGCGCCGAAAATAGCCGGTATCCGAGCGCAACTTTATTACGACGCTAAAGGAACATTTTCGGATGATCTTCTGACGCAGAAAGACCTGTCCCTGTGGAATACGATCATTGGTGAAGGAAGCGCCGGCGCGGCGTCTACGTCGACCTTTGTAACTGTTGAAATCAGTGGCCGAAATTTACCGGTAGGCTCCACGAAAGTTCAAATAACGGCGACCGGCAACAAAGCCCGCGTGATTCAACGCAGAGTTATGGCAGTTGATATTTACGACGAGCGAACGAAGTTTTTTGCGCCGTTTTGGTTGTATGACACCGGTTGTGAAGCCATTACGATCTCGGCGCGTTTGATCGGCATCGGTGCGCCAGCTACCGTTGTAACGAAGAAAATTCCATTTGCTTGCGGCGAATGATTCTTTACACTCCGAATGCCTCCACGCTGGACGCACATCACCATCAACGTCAGCGACCTCGAACGCTCAATTCAGTTCTACACTTCGCTCTGCGGTCTTTCGATTGTGCGCGATCGTCGCCCGGAGGGACGGCATAACGTCTGGCTCGGCTCGACGACTCCGGCCGGCGAGAATCCCGTGTTTGTTTTGGTTTTGATTCAAGCCGCAGTAAAGGCGCGACTCGATCATTTCGGGTTTCAGTGTGAATCACGGGCCGAAGTCGATCGGATTGCCGAGCGCGCTCGCGAACAAGACATTCTGGTTGAGCCGCCGCAGGACATCGGCGGTGTGGTTGGCTACTTCACCATGGTGCGCGACCCGGATGGCCACCTGATTGAGTTTACTGCGGGTCAGCCGTTGAAGGGTTTATGATATCGACAGTGATTGAAGGGAGTATGCCACCATGAAATTGCTCAAACTCTACTCTCTGGCGGTAACGCTGATGTTGATAGCTAGCGCAGATACTCTGGCTCAATCTCAAACCGATGCCGACCGCGCCGCGCAACAGGCGATAAAGGCGCTTCACTCGCATGACATTCCGGAAGCCTCCCTCCCTTGCACTCCAGAGGAAACCAAATGGTGGGATGAACTCCGCGCGACGGCAAAGGGGTTCAATCGGGCACAGCCTGACCGGCCAGACACCAAGAAGCTCATGCACCTGATTAAAGAAGGAATCGACAAGTCGTATCAGCTTCCCGTTCCGGATCGGTATGCGACTGTTTTGTGGCAAAGCCATCCTCACCCCACTCCGCAACCCAATTATAAGAGGGTGGATGGATCGATCGCGCTGGCGGTTGAGTTACTGCCGGATGGAAATGTCGGCGAAGTAAAGGTTGCACAGGGACTTGATCCCGATCTCGATCAAATGGCAATTGAGACCGCTCGCAAATTGATCTTTTTGCCGGCCGTAAAGGATCGAAAGTTCGTTTCGTTGTGGATGCCCATAACGATGAGCTTCAATAGTTTCGAGACCTATCACCGATGATTCGACCATTCCGCGGAGTTCATCCGCAAATTCACGAAACCGCATTCATCGCCGATAGCGCGCAGGTCATCGGCGACGTACACATCGGCGAACAGGCGTCGGTTTGGTTTGGCACGGTAGTGCGAGGCGATATGTTCTACATTCGCATTGGGGACCGCACGAACGTTCAGGACAATTGTGTCATTCACACGCGTACAGGCGAGAAGCCAACGATCCTCGAAGAAGAAGTCACCGTCGGCCACAGCGTCACGCTGCACGGCTGTTACGTTGAGCGCAAGAGTTTGATCGGGATTGGATCGATTGTGCTCGACGACGTACGTGTTGGAGCGGAATCGCTAGTCGCCGCCGGATCCCTTGTTTCGCCCGGCACGATCATCCCGCCGCGTTCCCTCGTGATGGGAATGCCGGCGCGCGTCAAGCGGCCTCTGTCTGATGAAGAAGTGACCAGTCTCGATCGATTCTGGCAGAACTACGTTGAGTATTCAGCGGTGTATTTGCGGGAGGGATGGTGAGGTCGTCCGGTTTTCCCTGGAAGCGCGGATGTCATGGTCTGCCTTTCTTTAGCCGAGGCGTTCACGCCTAAGTCCGCGACATTTTGCAATTCTTATCTCAACTCCTTCTAGAAGCTTTTTAAATAATTAAAGCCTCCCAAAGGAGGCTACTCGAAAATCACTGCTTGCAACTCTTTTCCAGCCGTAAACCGCTGGGCTACGGAAACAATTACTACGTTCGCTTCTCTTGCGGCGGCGTTTGCGCTGGGCTTAGCGGCATCAACTCGCTTTTGTATCCACAACCTTCCGCATCGGAACAATACCTTGTTGTTCCCTTCTTGGTCGTCTTCTCCAGCAGAAAAGACTTGCCGCACTGCGGGCACTTCTCTTCGATCGGTTTGTCCCAGAAAACGGCGTCGCACTTCGGATAATTCGAGCAGCCGTAAAAAACTTTTCCGCGGCGCGATTTCTTCACAACGAGTTCGCCGCCACAGTTGGGCCGCGGACACTTCACGCCGGTCGTCTGCTGCTTGATGTATTTGCATTTCGGATAATTCGAGCAGGAGATGAACTCACCGAAGCGCCCTTGCCGACGGACGAGTTGTGCGCCATCCACGGGACAGTCTTCGTCAATTGGCACAGGCGGCGCGCTGATGCGGCCGCTCTTGGAAATCTTCCGGATGTTCTTGCATTCAGGATAACCAGAACAGCCATAGAACGGGCCGAAGCGGCCGCGTTTCAGCTGCATCGGCTTACCGCATAGTTCGCACGCCTCGATCTCTTCTTCGCCATCCGACGTCGAAGTAGTTTCGGCCGGCGCCACCGGTTCCGCGTCGCGCGTCGCGCCGCAGTTGTTGCACTTCAGGTATTTTCCGAAGCGTCCAAGCTTCTGCACCATTCCCGGCGTGTTGCACTTCAGGCAGACTTCGTCGGTCGGGGTTTCGCGCTCCTTGATATCTTTCGCGTACTTCTGAAACTTCGCGAGGTCGTCTTTGAACTTGTCGTAGAACTCGCTGATCGCATCGGTCCATTTGAGCTTGCCGTCTTCAATTTCGTCCAGCTCTTCTTCCATTCGCGCGGTGTAGGTTTCGTTGAAGAGATCATTAAAGCCGCCTTCGATCAAAACGTCATTCACCGTCTTGCCGAGCGCGGTGGGGTGAAAACGGCCTTCTTTCTTCTCAACGTATTCGCGATCCTGAATCACGGTCATGATCGCGGCATAGGTCGATGGGCGGCCAATGCCTTTCTCTTCCAAAGCCTTCACCAAAGTCGCTTCGGTGTAACGCGGTGGCGGCTCAGTGAAATGCTGCTCGGGATTGATCTGGTTCAGCGCGAGGGTTTCGCCTTTTGTTACCAACGGCAGGGTGCGCTCGTCCTCTTCGTCATCGGACTTTTCGTCACGCCCCTCCTGATAGACCTTCAGAAAGCCGTCGAACTTCAGCACCGACCCAGTCGCGCGGAAAACAAATCGGCCGGCGTTGATATCGATTGTGGTTTGATCGAACAGCGCAGGCATCATTTGCGACGCGACGAACCGCTGCCAAATCAGCCGGTATAGTTTCAATTCTTCCGGCTTCAGATACTGCGCGAGCGCGTCCGGAGTGCGCGTCACATCAGTTGGACGAATCGCTTCGTGCGCATCCTGCGCGTCTTTCTTCGAGCGATAGTGAACCGCTTTTTCTGGCAGATAATTGTCGCCGTACTGATGGTTGATAAATCCACGCACTTCACCGAGCGCCGTTTCGCTAACACGCGTCGAGTCGGTACGCATGTACGTGATGAGTCCGACCGATCCTTCGCTGCCAATTTCAACACCTTCATACAGATGTTGCGCGATCATCATCGTACGCTTTACCGGGAAACTGAGTTTGCGCGACGCTTCCTGCTGCAACTTCGAAGTGATAAAAGGTGGAACCGGATTGCGTTTGCGCTCCTTTGTCGTGACGTCGTTGACGGCGAATGTTTGCTGCTTTGCTTCAGCTACGATGTCGTTCGCCTGCGCGTCGTTACCGATCAGAATTTCAGACTTCTTCAAGTCCTGATCGAAACCGCTTGTCTTAACGGTTTTGTCGTCGACTTTCAGGAGCCGCGCATCGAACGCCGGCGGGGTGTTGCCCGACAAATTTGCCGCGATCGTCCAGTATTCCGTTTTAAGGAACGCTTCAATTTCGCGTTCGCGCTCCACTACCATGCGCAGAGCCACAGACTGCACGCGACCCGCACTCAAGCGACCGCCGATCGTGCGGCATAGCAAAGGTGAGACTTTGTACCCCACCAGCCGATCAAGAATGCGCCGTGCCTGCTGTGCGTCGACTAGTTTGTCGTCGATCTGCTTCGGGTGTTCGAATGCTTCCTGCACCGCGCGCTTAGTGATTTCGTTGAACATTACACGAAACGCCGGCTTGGCCGGTTTCTTCGGAACGATTTCTTCAGCGAGATGCTGGCAGATCGCTTCGCCTTCGCGATCAGGGTCAGCGGCTAGATAAATCGCTTCAACCTCTTTGGCGGTCTTCTTTAGATCCGCAACAATCTTCTTATTGTTACGCTTCTTGGAATCCGGAATGATCTCGTATTCCGGCTCAAAGTTGTTTTGAATGTCGACACCAAGGCCCTTCGATGGCAGATCTTTGATATGCCCGATCGAGGCCTTCACGACGAAGTCCTTGCCGAGATACTTATTGATCGTCTTCGCCTTGGCCGGCGATTCGACAACTACGAGATTCTTAGCCATTACACTTTTGACTTTCGGTCAGCCACAGATGAAGCTTCGGTGACCGAAGGTTGCTTCCGGCCCAAATGCCTGTGCTTTTTGAGCGGCCTTTGAAAATGCACTATGACGCGCGGCAGGTCAAATCAACTGAAGAAGACCCAAGTAAAACGCAGCTTTCGCGACCCGCCGTAGTCAGGCTCACATCTTCCGCACGAAGCATTTGCCTGGTAGCGCCCGGATCAATTCGCGCATCTCGAGCGTGAGAAGTGCCGCAGTAAGCTGCGTAATCGACAGCTTGGTCTTATCAGCGAGCGTGTCAATCTGGAGCGGCGTGTCGGTTGTTAGCAATTTGAGAATGACGCGTTCATGCTCATTCAAATCCGACGGGGCGAGTTGGAGTTGATCAACCAGCTCGCCCTTCTTCTTTTTCTTACTTGGCGGCGGCAGAAGTTGGGCGGCAATTTCCGCTGGCAATTCGCTCGCGACATCTTGCCACTGCTGGACCAGTTTCGCGCCCGCTCCCTTAATCAAATAATTTGTACCGAACGAATTGCGCGAGGTAATGTTGCCCGGAACGGCGAAAACTTCCCTATTTTGTTCCATCGCCAGCCGTGCAGTAATTAGCGATCCGGAGTTTTCCGCTGCTTCGACCACAACAACTCCCAAGCTTAATCCGCTAATGACGCGATTACGATACGGAAAGTTTTCGGAAACCGGCGGTGTCCCGAGCGGAAATTGCGTGACCAATGCGCCCCCGTGCTTAAGAATCTCGAGCGCGAGCTTGCTGTGATCTCGCGGATAGAATTGATCGAGACCGGTTCCCATCACTGCGACCGTCTTACCACCGCCCTCCAAAGCGCCACGATGTGCCGCGGCATCGATGCCTCTCGCCAGCCCCGAAATGATTGTGATTCCCCTTTGCGCAAGTTCGCGCGCCAACATGAGCGCGGCGTTCTGACCATAGGTTGAACAGCGGCGGGAACCGACAATCGCCACGCACGGGTTTTCGAGACATTCCGACCATGCGCCCTTTACGTACAAAGTGACCGGCGGATCGTAAGTCTCGCGCAAGAGCGTTGGATAGACTCCGTCGTCCAGGACGAGAATGTCACCGCCGAGTTTGCGCACTCTTTCGATTTCCTGTTCGGCGCGTTCATGCAGCTCGCGGTTGGCAATGGTCTCGATGGTTTCGGGCGTCAAACGAAGAAGCGCAAGTTCGCGCCTGGGCGCGTCAAACACCGCCTCTGCAGATCCAAAGTGTTCGAGCAAACGCGCCGTCACACGTGGACCAACACCGGGAGTCATGTTAAGGGCAATCCAATCTTTCATGGCGGGCACTGAGCGGTGAACGGTAAGTAGCTAGGGAGCTGGGATTCAGGAGCCGCTCGAATGCGCAAGAGGAAATATCATGTCGCGGCAGTGTGGTCAAGAGTCGTCCGCGCTCAGTTCGACAACAATGCTACCAACTGGCTAATCTATTACGCCGCTAACACGGAGGCGCATCTATTCTGGTGAATGGCGCGGTCTTCAAAACCGTTAGTGAGCCTGCGAGAGCAGGCTTAGGTAGGTTCGATTCCTACACGCCTCCGCCAATCTCGATCTCTGGCGGTCAACCTCCAATAGTGGCCGCTGTGATCGTACGGGAAACTCCGATATAGTAGGTCTGCTCAAAGCTTCTTTGCTTCCTACCTTCGTTATTTGAGCTGGCGGTTACTTACCCGCGTAAGCAACTAGAAAAACATCTCTTTTAAGCGGTCTGTTGAGATCGTTACTGTCCGTGTACCTGAAAGGGTCGACGATGAATATCAGTACTTTACGTGTCAGCCGAAGTGGATTTCTGATTTTTGTAATGCTTGCTTCGTGTGCGCCGGCGATCGCGCAAAGTGCGAGCGGCCTCGGCGGAAGCTTTAGCGATGCTGCGGGGGGCGCGATTACCAAAATCATAGTGGATCGGGTGGCGCGTCGCCGGCTCGAGAAAACGCAAACGACGATGCCTGCGAGCAATGAGGCTGCGGTCAGTTTCCGCTCAACGGGCACGCAACTGAAGACGCGTGAGATAGCGAACACGATCGATGCAGGGAACCCGCAGGTGTTTGCCATCATGAGCGCGATCCTAACGGAATACGAAAAGGGCGCGCGGGCCGCAGGCCATCCTAACGATCTCGCGCTCGCTCTGAGTTTTTTCTTTGCTACCAACGCGAGCATCTACCACGACGGTGGTGAAGTGGCTGACCCCTCGATGATGGAATTGCGCAACGTAATTGCCGAGGCTTTAGTCGAAGGCAAAGCATTAAACGGAGTCACTGATCGGCAAAAGCAGGAGATGTATGAAACGCTTGTGATCTTCACCGGATTCGCCCTGGCGACTTATCAGGAAGGAAAGCAGGGCGGCAATGCCGAAACGGTGAAAGTTAGCCGACAGCTCGCGGGACAGAATCTATCGGCGCTTACCGGCATCTCGCCGGAGAAAATCGCTTTTACAGATAAGGGACTGAGCATAGACAACGGTTCTGCCGTCGCCAATGATTCAGGCAGCGTCCCGAATTTCCCGTCTGCTCCAGTGTCAGCCACGCAAAAAGATCCTTTTCCCGATCGCCCGGGATACGCTCCGCAAAAACCTTTGTCGGGCACCTTGAAAGACTCAATCACGATGGGTGATTTGGTCGGCCAATGGGACCACGGCGCCGGTAGTGTACAGACGTATATTGACTCAAGCACGGGTAACTATGCGGGCACGGCCACTTCGTTCTACGGCGAGCAATATGTCATCAGGTCTAATGGAAGCTTCGACTATAAGTTCGCTGGCCGAGCCAATAACCACACGGTACGCGAAACTGATCGCGGCACGATCATCCTGTCTGGCGGTTACGTAACGCTTAAGTTTGAAGGGCGAACTACGAAGAAGTATCAGTTCATCGCTTTCAATACCCAACCAACCGGCGCCGCCATCCTTTCGTTAGTCGAAGTCCACGACACATTTCAGGGATACGACGCGGCAGGACTGGCCCTGGAGTGTGGTCACGGTGACGGATTCATTCGATGTGTCGGCGGTGAAGAATGGGCGCGACTCGGCGATAAGCCGGCCGATCCTGTTGGCGTTACCGAAACGCCGCCGAACGCAGTCAGCAGTCAGGATACAGTTTCCGAGACTATCAATGCCGGCAAATTAGTTATCGATTTTGAAAGCAATGAAGTTCGCGCCTTGCAGATGTACGGCGGAAAAAGAATTCGTGTAAACGGCACAGTGAATTCTATCGATGTTCAGAAGAGCGGCCTGATCGTTCTGACTTTTCATTCTCCCGCTGGGGGCTATGCGCAGACTCAATGCTATTTCAACAAATCACAAAGTTCCCGGTTAGCTCAACTGAGCGGCGGCCAGCAAGCTACCGTTGAAGGAACCGTAAAAGGAATCGGCGGCGGTCTAGGCGGAAGAGGGTTCGTGATGTTGGAAGACTGCATCGTTCCGTAGTCAGCTCGCTAAAGATAAATTTGAGGAGAGTTTTGTATGTTCAATAAGAAGCCGTTAATCGCAGCTCTGGTTCTGGTTGCGGCGATGATTTTGATCGTCATCGCCGTCACAGTTGTCGCAGGCATGTTGCTTATGCGCTCTTCCGGCAACACGGTGGCCATGCCTGACGCCACTGCGGTTGGTGTGCCAAACGGAAAAGCCACAACGAAAAGCATAGGTCCCGCGGGCGGTTCGCTGGCGAGCGCTGATGGCAGAACAACCGTTGATGTTCCCCCCAATGCGGTAGCCGCCGCGCTCGACTTCCGGATTACCCCCATTACCAACCTCGGCAAGGGTGGGGTGGGTAGCGCTTATCGCTTAGAACCCAACGAGCAGAAATTCGCAGCGCCAGTCAAAGTATCTTTTAAATACGACGCTGAAGGTTTTAAGGATGCTTCACCAGAATCCTTCGCCGTCGCCTATCAAGATTCGACAGGCGTCTGGCAAGCGCTGAAAACTTCTAATATCGACAAGGCAAGTAAGACAGTCACTATCTCAACGACTCATTTCACCGACTGGTCTTTGTGGACGATTCGGCTGGAGCCAGAAAAAGTCACAATTCGTGTCGGAGAAAAGGTACACATCGTGCCGATTCAGTGTCTTAAGCCAACCAACTGGTACGAGCGATTCCAGGGTTTCCTGGGAAATGAGCCTTGCAGTGCTATGTGGCCGCAAAACAAAACATGGTCAGTCAACCTCGGCACGCTATCTCCTATCACGGGTGGAGTTGTTTACACAGCGCCTTCCAAGAAACCTTCTCCGAATGTTGCCACCGTTCGTTTTGTTTACCATCTAAGGGGTGAATCATCCGGCATACAGGATGTCCGTGAATGCCAAATCACCATTGTCGACCAGGGATACAAAGCCAGCGGAAAAATTGGTGACACCGTTTTCTTTGGAGACATTTGCGATTTAGAGAAACCCTTCACCGTCAAGACTAACAACCCATTTTTGACCGCCTTCGAATTTATTCCGTCTTCGCCGACTACCGGCGCATGGGCGTACGTCTACAAAAACGGCGTCGAAGGAGAAGGCAGCGGCCAATACGTGATAGAAGGTTCCGAAACCGTAAAGACCAGGATTTCATTGAACGGGCACGGCACCGGAACAGTTCCGATTGCGGGCACTCAAACAAGCAGCGGATCATTTCACATCGACCTTGCGCCGCTCGACACGGAGTGCAAGCCATAAAAACCGGCCGAGCTTGGTGCAAGCGGAAAACTTTCTCCAAGAGGAAAATGTTGCTGGAAAGCACGAGCTAGTTGTTTATGGCGGCGCGAATTTTCTTACGGATTAAGTTTTCGATTGGAGAAGCAAATGAAGAAGTTTCTATTGGTGACAATCGTCGCTTTTGTATTAACGGCGCTCGCTGCTATCGGTGCTCCGCAACCGTTGGCGTCGTCAGCCATCATCGCGCCGGCCGAATGTGGCTGTCGGGATCTAAAAACATTGGAAATCGAACTGCGCAACGCGCTACGCCTGCAACAGGCTTTCAGCAACAAGATTCCGGAGTTAAGCGCCGAGAACGTAAGCACCTCGAAGAACATGTTGCAGATATTCGCCAAAGGCGATGCTCGTCGTGGCCTCGAACCGGTACCCGACTACAAAGGTCCCAGCGAGTTCGATTACATCTCTTATGGCGATACGCAGGATCCCGACCAGTCTTACAGGTACACCAAGGAGACTCTCTGCGCCATTGATAAATCTGCGAACAAGCTGCTCGACGCGGCGAAGCAGGCGTCGGCGTGCGCCGGCATCGCAGCGGCATTGGAAGCGCACGAGAAATGGCACGTCAGTTTCTGTTTGAGCATCGGCTATCGCCCCTATCTCGCCATGCATGGCGCCGACCGTGCGAAAGAAGAGGCAGAGGCCTATGGGGCGCAGATTGCGGTGCTGCGCGCTGAGATCGCGAAGGTACTCAAGAAAAGTTGCGCGCCATACAGCGCGAGCGGGAAAGCGGGGGACACGATTGTCTCCGGAGAGATTTGCGATTTAGAGAAACCCTTTACCCTCAAAACCAATAATCCATTTGTACCATCGTTCCAGTTTGTTCCGTCCTCGTCGACTGAGGGCACGTGGTCTTTTTCCACCGGGAACGGTCTCAGCGGAAGCTGCGCATGCAAATACACGATAACAGGAACCGATACCTTAAAGACCGGAATCGATTTGACCGGAAGCAGCACAGGGACGCTCCACGGTACAACCGCTAGCGGCGGCGGATCGATGCACATCGAACTTGTTCCGCTCGATAGAGAGTGCAAACCATGAGCCGGGGCAAAGAGCGCTGCCAACCATTCTTGAAGTTTTAATGCGAAAGGTTGACCACGAAATAAGGAGGAAGAATGAAAAGGCTACTGACAATCCTGATGCTTTCGATGTTCTGCGTGGCGACCAAGTCGGCGTTAACAGCCCACTCAACGAAGTCGCGAACTCCATTTAGCGAAGCGAGCAAAGCTGACTGTGAAATAAAGTTTCACAGCTTAAGCAGATATAAGAGCAACGGGTGGTCGAGAATATTTAGTGATCGCGAAGTGGCTCCCGCACTAAGAACTCTTTTGAAGAGCAGCTACGGACAATTAAAAGAGAGCCTGCAGCAACCTGCTTACCCTGAAGACTCAGACTCATTCATGGACAAAAATGGCGTGCTCACATTTGAGGGCGGAGCTCCGGGCTTATACACGATCATGGAGGCCAAACTTGTTATCGAACCTTGTGGAAACATTTATGCGGCGATACTGGATAACGGGGAGCGATTCCTCTACTTCAGTAACGATCAGAAATATCTTGACAAGTTGCCGCCGGCAATTGAGCAGTGGAGGGCCGGAATTGAGACGAGACGAAGTCAACCCAGTGAAGTTCCAAAGTTACCGGTAGTCTTCAAAAGTAAATGAATAGGCTCTCGCGAGTGGCGCGATGACCTGACCGTAAAGCTTTGGACCTCGAGCGCTGGAAGTTAACCAAATTATGAAATCACGAAAGGCGATTCTATTCTTCGCGTTGATTGTCGCGATCTCTTGCGCGTCACCAGCCACCCAATGCACCATCGGATCTTCCGCGGTGGGCGCTGCCCCTGACGTCTTCGTCGAAGAATTCTACAAGTGGTACATCCATTCTGTGTCTCACCAGACTGATCCTTTGCAGGCGGGGAAGCCTACTTTGCAAAAGTACGTCACGCCGAGGTTCATGCGAAAGCTGGAGAGAATCGAGAGAGAGATGGCGTCAGGAGGCTACGACGGCGACTATCTTCTCGAAGCGCAAAAAGATTACCCGGATCAGCCGAACGTGGAAGATGAATGGATAAAGAATATGTCCACATCGAATCTTGTAGTCAAAGGCGCAACCGCTGCTGTCACGATTAGCTTTGGAGAAAACGGCGCTCTCGCGAAAGAGAGGGTCAGCCTCATCCACGAAGGCGGCGTCTGGAGAATTGATGACGTGAAAAGCGAGAACGGCGCCGCTGTGGTGAAATAGGACGAGGCATTTATGAGCAAATACATCCTTGGCATCGCATTGCTGCTATTTGCAGGTGCGGGCGTTCAGGCTCAGGAGACGACCATTCAGACGCGTTTCGGTGCTTTGACGGTTAATGACGCGGGAGTTCTATTGTTCAAGGGTGCTCCACTCCAACCGACGATTGAGGCAAATAATAGTTTAGCTTTGAGCGAGCCCTATCAGATTGGATCCTCGGATATCGTCCTCGTCACAGATAATGGAGGCACTGCGTGCCCAGCTCTTTATTACTTTGTGACCGTCATGAAGTCCGGCGCCAAAGCTACTCCTGCTTTTGGCTCTTGCAGCGACCTCATCAAGATAAAACGAATGGGCGACTCAATTTCAGTTTCGATGCCAGGTTACGCAGGACCTTCAGAGCCAAAGCGAGCACAGACCAGAGCCGCCCGGGAAAGGCACGTTTTCATCTATCGCGGGGGTGTGGTCACCGAGGATAGTAAGCCCGTTAAGTAGATGGTCACTCAACCGACTTTGTCGGACCGTGAACCGATTGCAAGTGTGAATCGCAGCGTCCTGGATCTGTGCGACTTTGCGTTCCCAGCTTGAATCCTCGTCTTTCTCCGCGTAATATCCATATTTTCGAACGAACGTTCGAACCAGCACCGCAAAGGTTCGGGCTAGGGATCTCATGATTAACTTTCAAATTTCACCTGACCAATACAAACATTGGAAGCTTTCGTTCGAGGGGCCGGTAGCGCAACTGACGATGGACGTGCAGGAAGACGAAACGCTCGCCGATGGTTACAAGCTCAAGCTGAATTCGTACGACCTGGGCGTCGATATCGAACTCGCGGATGCGATTCAGCGGATTCGTTTCGAGCATCCGGAAGTTCGCGCGGTTGTCGTCACCAGCCTCAAGCCGCGAATTTTTTGCGCCGGCGCGAACATCTACATGCTGGGCACGTCGTCACATGTCTTCAAAGTGAACTTCTGCAAGTTCACAAACGAGACGCGCTGCGCAATCGAAGACGATTCGCGGCATTCCGGTCGTCGTTATCTTGCCGCTCTAAACGGCACCGCGTCTGGCGGTGGCTACGAATTAGCGATCGCTTGCGATGAAATCTATTTGGTTGACGACGGAAATTCGGCGGTTTCCCTTCCCGAAGTTCCGTTGCTCGGCGTGTTGCCAGGAACGGGTGGTTTGACGCGTTTGGTTGACAAGAGAAAAGTCCGACGAGATCGCGCCGATGTCTTTTCTACGCTTGCTGAAGGATTGAAGGGCAAACGTGCAAAAGAATGGGGATTGATTGACGACACTTTTACGACGACGAAGTTTCAAAGCTCTATCGATGACCGTGTTGCGCAAATTGTTAGTTCGAGAAGTGAACGGGAAAAAGATTTCGGCGAATCCCGATTACATCGAGACGGGATCCCTCCGCTCCAGGGGATCAAACTGAACTCTCTCCAGGTTCAATCTTCCCAAGACACTCGCGACTACAAATATGTTTCGCTCAGGTTTCATCGCGACAAGCGCTACGTGGATCTAATCATGCGCGGGCCGGAAGTTGATCTGCCGAGCACGACCGACGAGATTCAGAAACTGGGCGATGATTACTGGCCTCTGCGAGCATATCGCGAACTGGATGATGCGCTGCTGTATCTGCGTGTCGATGAACCAGAAGTTGGTCTTGTGTGTATCCGTACTGAGGGCTCGATCGACAACGTGCTGAGTGTAGACAAGACGCTCGCCACCAATCGCGAAAACTGGCTGATTCGCGAGATCGTCTTGCAAATGGCGCGCGTGCTGCGACGTCTTGACCTAACGGCAAAGAGTTTCTTTTCGATTATCGAACCGGCGAGTTGCTTCGCGGGAAATTTATTCGAGTTGCTGCTCGCTTCCGATCGTAGCTATATGCTGAACAACCCAGACGAAACGGTCGAAATCGCGCTCAGCCAGCTCAACACCGGCGCATTTCCGATGAGCAACGGTCTAACTCGCCTGCAATCGCGCTTTCTTGCCGAGCCGAAAAAGGCTTACGAAGCGTTCGCGCATGAAGGGCGATTCGACACGTCAGCGGCAGAAGCGGCAGGTCTGGTCACATTCGCGCCTGATGATCTTGATTGGGACGACGAGATTCGCGTCGCGATTGAAGAGCGCACGTCGCTTTCGCCTGATGCTTTGACCGGGATGGAAGCGTCGCTGCGATTTGCAGGGCCGGAAACTATGGACACGAAAATTTACGGACGATTGACTGCGTGGCAAAACTGGATCTTTCAACGGCCGAACGCCGTTGGTCCGAACGGTGCGCTAACTAATTACGGGAAACCGACCCAGGCGCAGTTCGATTTTAAGAGGACATAAGAATTATCCATCGGATCAATGAATCAATATCATGGACTTAAACGAACGCATTCCTAACAACGTAAATCTTTCGGAGGACAAGCGGCTTCAGCGCGCGCTAGAGAAGTGGCTGCCGAATTTTCTATCGTGGTGGCATGACATGGGGCCGGATGGGTTTCAGGAAAAAGACGTCTGGCTGCGCACGGCGATTGATGTTGGCAGCGAAGGCTGGGCCCACTTCGATTATGTGAAGATGCCGGAATATCGCTGGGGAATTTTTCTTGAGCCGGCACAAGCAGACGCAAAGGTTGGTTTCGGGGACAACTACGGCAGGCCGGCTTATCAGGAAGTGCCCGGCGAATTTCGCAACGCCTTACGGCGCATCATCGTCACGCAGGGCGACACGGAACCAGCCTCAGTCGAGCAGCAAAGACAGCTCGGACATACATGCCCGTCGCTGTACGACATGCGCAATCTTTTTCAGGTGAACGTCGAAGAAGGCCGTCATCTCTGGGCGATGGTTTACCTCCTACACGGTTATTTCGGACGGGACGGCCGCGACGAAGCCGATGCGCTGCTGGAACGTCGCAGCGGCAATCCTGACAAGCCCCGCATCCTCGAAGCGTTTAATCAACCGTGTGACGATTGGCTCAACTTTTTTGCTTTCACGATGTTTACGGATCGTGACGGAAAGTATCAGTTGTCCGCCCTCGCTGAATCCGGATTCGAACCGCTCGCCCGTACTTGCCGGTTCATGCTGACCGAAGAAGCGCATCACATGTTCGTCGGGGACACTGGCTTGAGCCGCGTCGTCAAACGCACTGCGCAACTGATGAAGCAGAACGAATCGGAAGATGTGCGCGCGCTCGGCGGTATTCCGCTGGACATCATCCAGAAATACATCAACTTCTGGTTCAGCTATTCGCTCGACCTGTTCGGTGGAGAGATCAGCTCAAACTCCGCCGATTTCTTTGCCGCCGGGTTGAAAGGACGTTTCAAAGAGCAGGAGCAGTACACGGATCACATCGCTGCTGACGGTACGTTCACGATGATGGTCGTCGAGAACGGCAAGCTCGTGCCGCGCGAAGTTCCATTGCGGAATGCTTTGAACGAAGTACTCCGCAGCGAATATGTAAAGGACTGTGAAAAAGGTCTCGCGCGCTGGAATAAGGCGCTTGCTGATGAAGGTTTGAGTGAACGACTCCATCTGCCAAACATTCGTTTTCATCGCCACGTGGGCGAGTACGCCGGCCATTACTTCGACATCGAGGGCAGACTGATTTCGAAAGCAGAGTTCGAGGGGAAAAAAGCTGATTGGCTGCCGACCGTCGAAGATCGCGAATACGTCCGCAGTCTGATGAAGCCGGTCACCGAAGTTGGCAAGATCGCGAACTGGATCGCGCCACCAACGAGTGGAATCAAAGGCAAGCCGTTTGAGTTTGAGTACGTTCGATTGTAATTAGCCATAGAGACACGAAGATGAACAAAACTCGAAACGCGATCATTCTAATTGTATCTCTCTGTCTTTTTGTCTCCGTGGCGATTTTATGAGCGATATGAGTCGTTACGATCAGAAGCTCGAGCATATCCTCAGTACCTCAGCGCGGATTTTTGCTGAGAAGAGCTATCACTCGACTTCGATGCGAGACATATCGCGGGCGACGGGCGCGAGTCTGGCGGGACTCTATCACTACTGCAAATCCAAAGAAGAGCTGCTGTTCCTGATTCAGGACCATTGTTTTGGTCGCGTGCTTGAACGGTTCGAGGAACGAATCAAGAAGATCGATGATCCATTCGAGAAGTTGCACATCTTCATCGATAATCACCTCTCCTTCTTTGCCGCAAACATGGCTGAAATGAAGGTCTTGTCGCATGAGGCCGAATCGCTCGGCGGGGACTTGCACAAACACATTTCGACGAAAAAGGAACGGTACGCGAAACTAGCCCGCAAAATTCTCCGCGAAATTCAGGAAGAACAGCCTCCGCAGGCGCGCGCAGACTTTCCAGCACATTGGGATCCTAAGCTTAGAATTCCACGTGGACAAGTTGTCGCG
>JADMIO011874969.1_pt1 | contig 64242 bp, 59 predicted proteins | sample 8958161 | NCBI WGS metagenome assembly JADMIO01 (sample SAMN16585339, study PRJNA669376) | soil metagenome | isolation source: Crop rotation soil | place: USA: Cullars Rotation, Alabama | collected 2011 | reverse complement strand
CGCGACAACTTGTCCACGTGGAATTCTAAGCTTAGGATCCCAATGTGCTGGAAAGCAAAAGCAGCTAAGCTTTTTCTGGAGAAGCGGAGGAAATTCCTGTCCAAGAACAGGCGACTGGAAGAAAGTCACATAGTTTATAATAAGAAAGTAGCTTAGAAGGCTTTTGCTAACCTCTTAGCTTTTCCTGCAGTCGTTTTTTTAGTAAAGGATGCATGACGTAATACTGTAACATTTTTTCACCTTTTTTTTCCTGCGGAATAAAACCAACTTCTTTCTTTTTGAATTTATCCAACGCTTTACCAATTACTTGATTGCTTTTGAAAAAGCAATATTCACGGTAGTCTTCTATTGAAGTAAGTTTTTTTTCAGGAAGATCAATCTTTTCCTGGTACAAAATATCTCCCTCGTCCATTCTTCTCGAAATCTTATGAATCGTTACATATACATCATTACCTTCCAGTAAGGCCCACTCCACGTTGTTCATTCCGCGATACTGAGGCAGCTTTGACGCATGTATATTCAGAAATACAACATCAGTCAGGCTCAGGGCTTGCTCTTTTAATATACCGCTGTTGCACACGATGACTCCGATTTTGAAGTTGCGAATATCATCAATAGTTGACGGATCATTTATGCCTTTGGACCTAATGATCCGGGCTTTTTCCAGGAAGGAAGCAACTTTCCTTTTTTCACTTTCTGTAAGCGTAAACTTTTTCTCTACGGTAGTTCCGGTTATTTTATATCGGTTTAAAATGTGTGCAAGGCTTCTAAGCCGGTATTGCCTGATTGTCTTTTTAAGAAAGCGGTAATATTTTAATGCAGCATTGGTCTTTCTCCCGTAATGCAGAATAATAAAATCCGGCTGAATGTTGTTCGTCAACAGTGAACTTAACTGCTGCTGAAAACCGATATCCGCTAAATTGAAAGTTGTTATTCCAACAGTCATGTAGGTTATTGATTTAAAAATTCATTTTCCAAAAACAGTGCATCTGCAAAATACTTCGTTCCCCAGTTAGGGAAGGCAAATGATTCGTACCTGCCCCAGATGGGGAAGGATCCTGGCAAAGCGCCTTTTGTGTTGGCAGATTCCTTTATTTTTCGGTCTTGTATAAACAGCAGCAAATCATTCATTTTTAATGCGGCATTTAAATACTGTAGGTTCTTCGTATGCTTGTATAGCTTTAGCCATATAATGGCCGTTTGTGCGCAGCCCGTAGTAAGAATATATTCTGATCCTTTCCATTTTGCATCGTACCTGCCGCGGAGATATTTATTACGATTGAAAATTTCAAACAGCATATCAGCGCTTTTTATTGCAGCATTTATCACTTTTTCATCTTCAAGCAAAATACCACTTTCAAGCAGGCCATCAATAGTGTAAGCAATAGTGTGGAGAATAGGCTTGCTGTTTCTTTTGATCGTATTGTCACAATCTTCAAACCATCCGTTCGCAAGTTGTTTTTTTTCAATGATCCAGTTAAGATTGCGTACAGCTTTTTCTTTATAAATGTGATTTTCTGTAATTCTGTAAATCGAGAGCAATGGTGCATCCACATAAGAATCATATACCCTGGCTGCATTCATGAAAGCATTCTTTCTCCAAAAGCCTTCCGGTTCCTGTATTTCGCACAGCCAATCGCAGGCTTGAATCGCTGCGCTTAGGTATTTGAAGTCGCTTGTGTATTTATAAACATCGTGCATGCCTCTGATCACCTGGCCAGTGTTAAATACCACTTCTTCACGATTGTCATCAATACAGCCTCCCTGCCATCCACTACCGGGCTTTTGTACTTTAATCAGCCAGTCAGCTGCACGAATCGCTTTGTCAATGATCTGATTATTCTTTTTCGCGATACCATAATTCAGCAAAGTGGGTATAATATAACCCGTAGTCTCGACATAAGAGCTTGTCCATTTATTTACTAGGCGATAAGAGCCGATGCCATCATCTTTCATGGTAGCTTGTGAGTGGAGCAGCCACTGAATGGCTTTTTCCTGGCCTAGCATTCTTTCGTCTTCAGAGTAGGTTTTATCGGACCACGGACATATAGTTTGGTTGTCAATAACCTTCTGTCCTAAAAAATATCTTTTAAAATCTAGAAAAAGAAGATTTCTTATTTCGGAAACGAAAACTGCATAAATGAAAAATTTTAAGTAGCGAAAAATACTTTTTATCATTTATGCTTTTTGGAATACTTTAAGCAAAATTACTATTTCCGTTCATAGTACGGCACATCGTCTCTGGCTATAGAATCTTTCTGTTGCCAATAGTCAAGTGTCACGATGTGACCATCAGGTGCTTGCAAGAGTCTGCCAAAAACAGCGTTGGTAACATTGAAAGTAACATCGGTTACGCCTACAGTAAATGTCTCAGGTGAGGCTGCAGGAGGGTTAACAGGACTTGCCTGGATAGTAGACGCATCCGCTGATGCAGGTGTAGTAATAGGTGCTGCTGCAGCTTTAGGTGGCGGGCTTTTTACTACTACAACGGTGTATTTATTGAGTTCCAGCAGGTGCTTCAGAAATTCGACGCGAGCCGTTGTGATATTTTTTTCCACTATGGCGCACTTTACACCTTCCAGATCTTCAAATTCATGGTTTTTATTAATTGCCATAATCAGCAGTTACATTCCGAAGCTTAATGAATAGATATAATTGTAAATATCGCTGGCAAAGCCAACGATAATGATCCCTGCTACACAGATAAACAGTGCCACAGATGGTATAACGCCTGAATTGATGCGTTCAATTGGCTGTTCATTTTTCTCCATAAAAATAGCTTTGACCACGCGCAGGTAATAGTAGAGGGAAATGATCATATTCAGTGCTGCAACAATAATGAGCGTATAATTTCCGTGCCCGGCACCGGCAGTAAGTAAAAACAATTTTCCAAAGAAGCCGGCAGTAGGTGGTATGCCTGCCAGAGAAAAGAGGGAAATGGTAAGCGCCCAGCTTAGCAAAGGGTTTGTTTTATAAAAACCTTTGTAGTCGTTGATGTCTTCTTTTCCGGTGATGGCGCTTACAAGAGATATCACGCCAAAAGCACCTAGGTTTGAGAATACATAAATAAGCACGAAGTAGATGACTGAAGCCATTCCCATTTGCGAGCTTGCCGAAATGCCAATAAGAATGAAACCTACCTGCGAGATGGAAGAAAAGGCGAGGAATCGTTTCAGGTTAATCTGCCTTATAGCGAATAGATTGCCGACAATCATTGTTAATACAGCGACAAGGTAGATTACACTATACCATATATCACTAAGCGGTTTGAACACCGTATAAAGAGTGGAGATGAAAATGAAGACGATTGCTCCTTTTGAAATGACGGAAAGATAGGCAGTAGCTGAAACAGGAGCGCCTTCATATACGTCCGCTGTCCATAAGTGGAAAGGCACGGCAGAAATCTTGAATGCAAATCCTGTGAAGAGTAAAATAAAGGTAAACACTTGAAGGGCACTGCCATTAATATACTGCGAAAGCTCGGAAAAGCTTAACGTACCTGTCATGCCATAGATAAGTGAAATGCCGAACAGCAGTATGCCGGATGAGAATGCTGAGGACATAATCATCTTCATAGCGGATTCTGATGACCGGCGTTTTTCAAGGTCGAAATTGCAAAGTGCTGCCAATGGAATGGTGCTTAGCTCTAACCCGAGCCAGAACATCAAAAGGTTGCCCGCAGAGATCATAAAAAACATACCAATGAGGGTGGAGAACATCAACATATAAAATTCGATGGCATGCTTGTGATTTTTTAACCATGTGAAGGCCTGCATGGAAATGATTAGTGCCCCCAGGTTGAGAATATTTTTTTCAAGCTCGATAACACCGCTGGTCCTGAACATGCCGCTGAATATCTCACCGTCAGCATTCATAAAGAAGCCACAAATAAAGTTGATAAGCATCAGGAAGCTTACAATAGCGGTGAGTGTTTCATTCTTCCACTCTTTGCTTCCAAGCTTCAGGAAGAATAGAATAAAAAGAATGATTGTAAGCAGCAGCTCAAACTTTAATAGTATGAAGAAGTCCATTGCCATGCTTCCTTATTTCAGTGTTGTGATATGTCCTATGTTATCCATAATGTGCTGCGCTCCCGGGGTAATCAGATCAGATAGCCAGAAAGGGGCAATGCCAATAGCAACAATTCCAATAATAAGAATTACTGCCGCTGCTTTTTCATTCCATGAAGCGTCACTTAATTGTGTGTGATGATTATTCGTTATTGGCCCCATTACTGATTGACCGATGGCGCGAAGTATATATACTGCCGTTACTACAATTGAAGCGCAGGCTGCAATGGTTGCCAGGCGATAATACATGTCGGTATTTTGCCAGGATCCCATGAATACCGTCATCTCGGCAACAAAACCGCTGAGGCCGGGCAATCCCAATGAGCATAACCCTGCAATGAAAATAACAGTCCCAATGAAAGGCATTATTTTCAACAAGCCACCTAATTGTGCTACTATACGTGTATGGGTGCGGTCGTAAATCATTCCGATGGCAGCGAAGAAGAGTGCTGTCATCAATCCATGAGAAACCATTTGCATCACTGCCCCGGTAATGGAGGTTTTTGTCAGCATGCCGATGCCCAGCAACACAAATCCGCAGTGGCTTACCGACGAATATGCATTTATATATTTCAAATCTTTTTGCATCATGGTTGCAAAAGCGCCATAGAGAATAGCAATGGATGCAAGCGCAATAATCCACGGGGCATATTCATGGGCTGCTTCAGGCATTAAATAAGTAGCAACACGCAGGCAGCCATAGCCGCCCAGCTTCATAGAAATGCCGGCGAGAAACATGGAGGCTGCAGTAGGAGCAGAGGAGTGTCCGTCAGGCACCCAGGTATGAAAAGGGAACAAAGCCCCGAAGACTCCGAAACCTACAAAGGCTAGCGGGAAGAAGATGCGTTGAGCCTCCACCGGAATGTGTATCTGCGAAAGTTTTAACAAATCGAAGGTGTGTGCTCCGTTTACATTGCTATTAAAATAAATGCCCAATAATCCTACAAGCACCAATGCAGAACCGCCCATCAGCATTAACGCCAGTTTCATGGCGCTATATTCCTTCCTTCCGCTGCCCCAAATTCCTATCAGCATGAACTTTGGAATTACAGCCACTTCAAGGAAGAAGAACATAGTAAACAGGTCAAGAGAGATAAAGAAACCGTATGCGCCCGTGCTTAATAATATCAGCAGGAAGAAAAATTCCTTGCTCATTGTTTCAACGTGCCACGATACAAGGATACCTGACAGCACGACAAATGCTGTAAGCAGTATCATCGCTACTGAAATGCCATCAACGCCCACGAAATATTCTATATGTAGCGGCGCAAACCAGGTATAGCCTGTTTGAAAGATCATTTGGGCAGTGTTACCCGCTGCGCGTTCATTCCAATAGGCGAACAATAATATACCCGTAAGAACCAGTTGAATTGTCGCTCCTGCCAATGCAACCATGCGCACCTGTTTCAATCCTTTGCAAAGAAGAATTGCGGCGGCTGTTAAAAGGGGTAGCAGTAGGAGTAGTGATAGGTTCATGTCTTTTTATGCCAGGAGATAAACAAATAATACTGAGAGGCCGATAACTCCGGCAAAGAAATACAAAGCGTAGTTCTGTACCTGCCCTGATTGCACTCCTTTTATCGCTGTTGAGATTCCTGATGTAAGCACAGCTATGAAGTTCATCAATCCATCCACAATGTTTTTGTCAATCCATGCTGCCGGCTTTCCGATTAAATTGAAAATGATTTTTTTTGTAACGAACAGATAGACTTCATCTATATAGAATTTGTGATACACGCCTTTGTAAATGCCGTTCATTGACACAACAACTCTATGCGGCAGCTCATTCTCTTTAAGGTACATTCTTCGAGCAAACAGAATTCCCAGAACAGCAAGTGCTACCGGTATAGCAGAAAAAGCAAAATTGATTTCTGAGTGCAGCGGTTCTCCGTCAGCCGTAACCAACTTTGAGAAGGGGACAAATCCGGCAAGCACAGCTCCTGCTGCCAGTATCACTAAGGGAATCATCATCAAGCTTCCTCCTTCGCCATGAGGATGATGGCTTGATTCCTTATTCCAGAAGATCGAAAAGTACAATCTGAACATATAGAATGCCGTAAGGCCTGCTGTTAGCAAAGCGATATAATAAATAGGTGCATTCGAGTGATAGGCTGCGGTCAGAATTTCTTCTTTGCTGAAGAAACCTGCAAACGGAGGAATACCGGCAATAGCAAGACAGGCAAGCAGAAAAGTAATATGCGTAACAGGCATTAACTTCCGTAAGCCGCCCATGTCCTTCATTTCATTGCTATGTACTGCGTGAATCACAGCGCCCGCACCAAGGAAAAGCAATGCCTTGAAGAAAGCATGCGTGAATAAATGGAACATGCCGGCCATATATCCCAGGCCTTTTTCTCCTCCCCATCCCGCTACTCCAAGTGCAAACATCATATAGCCAATTTGCGACATCGTTGAGTAGGCAAGCACGCGCTTAATATCTGTTTGTGTACAAGCAATAATTGCGGCAAGCAGCGCAGAGAATATGCCTACGTAAGCAACTAAATGCAAAGCTCCGGGGCAGGAGAGGGCAAAGATTTTAAACAGCCTTGCAACGAGGAATACACCTGCCACTACCATAGTTGCAGCATGTATCAATGCAGAAACCGGTGTCGGGCCTTCCATGGCATCAGGCAACCAGATGTGCAGAGGGAACATAGCTGACTTCCCTGCTCCGCCTATGAAAACTAAAATTAGTCCCCAGGATAGCATGGAGATACCCATGAAGTGCGCCGTAGTAATGGCTATATACTGGCTGCAATACTCATCGGTCAGGCGGCCAATGAGTGTTCTGAAATCCAGTGTTTCAGCGTAGAACGAAAGTATGAGTATGCCGATCAGGAAACCAAGGTCGGCGAAGCGGGTAACAATGAATGCTTTTTTGGCTGCTCTTACTGCCGATGGCTTGTCATAATAATAGCCAACCAGCAGGAAAGAAGATACACCCACCAATTCCCAGAAAATATATATCTGGAAAAGGTTAGAGGACAGCACAAGGCCCAGCATGGAAAATGAAAAGAGAGAAAGGAATGCATAATAGGTAGCGAAACGCTCTTCGCCTTTCATGTAACCAAGGCTGTAAATATGCACCATCAATGAAACGAACGTCACGACCACAATCATCATCGCTGAAATAGGATCGAGCAGGATACCCATATCAATAGATACATTCGGTGAGAATTGCAACCATGTGTATTTCATTGCCACTACCTGCTGATATACCCCGTTAACTTTTCCATCCACAAAGAAATAGTTGTACGCAGTGTTGATTGAAAGCAGCGCAGAGATTAACAAGGATGTAGTCCCTACAATGCCTGCAAAAGCTTTGAAGTATTTTCTTCCAAACAGCCCAAGCATTACGAAGCTTGCCAAAGGCAAAAGAGGAATGAGTGCTATGTAGTCTTTATTCATATCAGAACTTCAGCTCATCAGCGTCATCCACATCAATAGACTTGTGGCTTCTGTAGAGGTTAATGATGATGGCGATAGCCACTGCAGCTTCTGCAGCTGCAACAGTGATGATGAATATGGTAAAGAAGATGCCGTCCAGCTTGTCCGGGTATAAATACTTGTTGAATGCAACGAAGTTAATATTCACGCTGTTTAGAATCAGCTCAATAGCCATCAGCATAGAAATCATATTACGGCGCGTAAAGAATCCGTACATGCCGATGAAGAAAAGAGCAGTGCTCACGAACAGGATATGCTGAAGTGGTACCTCGTTCATTTTGCTTCTGGTTTTGCTTTAATGGCAATGACAATGCAGCCTACCATAGCGGCAAGCAAAAGAATGCTTACAACTTCAAAGGGAAGAACATATCCATGTTCCGTTGTGCTGAGCAGTTGGGAACCAATGTTTGCAACGCTAAATTGCACCTGAGCTGCTTCCGTAGCTTTAAATGAATAATGATGAATGAGAAAGTGGGTAAAGGCAAAACCAATCAATACAGCCAGTAGAGAGAAAATGGTTCGTTGTTTCAACGGCTTTGGCATTTCAGAGCCTGATTGCTGGGTAAGGAAGATAGAAAATATAATCAGCACAACGATACCGCCTACATACACTATTATCTGAACAGCGGCAATAAACTCCACCCGCAGCCAGAAGTACAGGCCTGCTATGCCTATGAGTGAAGCCAGCAGCCAGATTGCCGCTCTGAATATCTTTCGGGAAGTAACGGCCAGGAATCCGCCAACAAGGATAATCGCAGAGAGAATATAAAATACAATGGCGGATGCGCTCATTCTACTCCCTCCATCAGTTTAGATCCCGGATTGTTCAGCACCTTCGTCAGGTCGGCACGATTGTAAACACTATGCTCAAAGGTTTGCGCCATCTTGATAGCATCGGTAGGGCAGGCTACAATGCACAGGTTACACATGGTGCACAGTTCAAGATGATATACAAATGTGTCCAGTGCTTTCTTCTTCTTTCCTTCAGGAGTCGTTTCAAACTTGGTTATGATCTTTATCGTTCCGTTAGGGCAGGCCAGCTCGCAGGCCGTACAGCCGGTGCAACGATGCTCATTCTTTTCATCATGCAACAATACCACCTCGCCGCGGAACCGTTCAGGAAGATTTAGTGTGTCACGGTTTTCAGGATATTGTTGTGTGATGATTTCTTTCTTGTGCAGGAAATAATAGCCCGTTGTCCGCATACCGGTCAATAGGGATTTTACTCCCCTAAACACATTGGATATGTAGTCTTTTAAAAACATTAAATCAGAAATGCCATTTCATAATTGCTATCAGTGTCATCAATAATAAATTAAACATGCTGATAGGTAATAAGTATTTCCATTCCAGGTTTAGCAGCTGATCGATGCGCAAACGCGGAAATGTCCAGCGGAACCACATGATGAGGAATATCAGGAACAATGTTTTTCCAATAAACCAAAGTGATGACGGTATATAGTCCATGGCGTGGTTAAAAACCTGCCAATGACCAATATGTAATGGCATCCAGCCGCCTAAGAATAATGTGGCGCCAATGGCGCATACAATAAAAATGTTGATGTATTCAGCCAGGAAGAACAGGGCGAACTTCATTCCTGAGTATTCGGTATGAAATCCTGCTGTTAATTCTGACTCTGCTTCCGCAAGGTCAAAAGGCGCACGGTTGGTTTCAGCAGTTACGGCAATAATGAAAATGAAGAACGATATCAACGCAGGGATATGGCCTTTAAATATCCACCATCCATTTTCCTGCGAAGCAATGATGTCGGATACCTGCAGGCTGCCGGTTAGAATGACAATTGAAATAATAGAAAGGCCGGCTGATAATTCATAACTTACAATCTGTGCTCCGCTTCGCATAGCACCAAGAAGGGAATATTTGTTGTTACTCGACCATCCCGCAATCAGGATACCGATAACGGAGATCGAAGACACTGCAGAAACATATAGTACCCCGATGTTGATATCCCATATTTGGAAGCCTTTTGCAAAGGCAATAGGGGCGAGAATAAGCATGGCAGCAATCATGACCACGAAAGGGGCAAGATTGAAAAGGAATTTATCGGCACCATCCGGGGTCAATCCTTCTTTCATGATCAGCTTAAGTGTGTCCGCTGTTGTCTGGAATATGCCTCCAGGCCCAACGCGGTTGGGGCCCAAACGAATTTGTATGTGAGCCGCCACCTTTCGTTCCATATATACAAGGGCCAATCCCAGCACAGCGAATAACGTAATAGCGCTTAAGCCCACCATCACCAGCTCTGCTGATAATGCCAGCGTCGGGTTGAAGTTTGCATTCAGCCAAACATGTATTGAGTTCGCTATGTTATTTAAGCTCCACATTTATCGGTCAATGTCCGGTATTACTAAGTCTAACGTTCCCATGGAGGCTACGAGGTCTCCTATTTTACTTCCTACTGTAATATGATTAAGCACGGAGAGGTTTGAGAAACCCGGTGAGCGGAATTTAATTCTATAGGGTGTTGTGGCTCCTTCGCTCACTATATATACACCAAACTCGCCTCTTGCTGTTTCTACTCTTGAATAGAATTCACCTTTTGGTAATTTCAACACTGCCTTTGTCTTTGCCTGGAAATCGCCTTCGGGAATATTATCGATCAGCTGCTCGATGATGCTGAGCGACTGCAACATTTCTTTTATGCGGACACGGTAACGTGCAAACGAATCACCTGCTGTTTCCAGCACTTCATTAAACTGCACTTTGTCATACACTTCATACGGGTACAGCTTGCGTACATCGCAGCTCACACCGCTTCCCCTTGCAGTCGGACCCGTGCATCCATAGGAGATGGCATCTTCTTTCGAAAGAACACCAACGCCTTTCATCCTGTTTTGGAAAATGATATTGCCTGTAACCAGCTCATCAAACTCATGAACAGTCTTCTTAAACTGAACCACAAACTCTTTTACTTTCCGTTGAAAATTAGGATGAATGTCTGCCATTAAGCCTCCGGGCACGATGTAATTCATGGTCAGGCGTGCACCACAGGTTTCTTCCATGATGTCGTTAATCATTTCTCGCTCACGGAAAGCATAGAAGAAAGGGGTGAAGGCCCCGAGATCCATTGCCATTGCACCCCACCACAGCTCATGCGATGCTATGCGTGTCAGCTCATCAACCAGCACGCGGATGACCTGTGCACGGGCAGGAACTTCAACCTGCATTCCTTTCTCCACTACTAAAGCACAACCGTGATTGTTGATGTGGGAAGAAAGATAATCCATGCGGCTGGTCACGTAGATAAACTGGCGGTAGCTTAAGCTCTCGCACATCTTCTCTATGGAACGATGTATATATCCCAGGTGAGGTTCCACTTTCTTAATGGTTTCCCCATCCAACGTAACCACAAGATGCAGCACACCATGCGTAGCAGGATGCTGAGGTCCTATGTTGACGATCATCTCGCCCTGTTCCGTTGTTCCTATTTCCTCCAGCATCAGAGCTTAATCATATTAATAGGGTCCTCGAAATCTTTTCTCAGTGGCCATCCCTTCATGTCGTCTTCCAGTATCAACCTTCGCAAATCAGGATGATGTAAAAAGTTCACACCGAACATTTCATATTGCTCGCGCTCATGAAACTCAGCCGTACGCCAGATGTGGCATACACTTTCTATTTCAGGGTTGTTGCGATCAAGCTTTGACTTGATAACCACCGGCACACGATGCGATGTGGAAGTAAGATGATACACCATCGTAAGATGTGTTTTCCAATCGACGCAGGTAAGGCAGAACAGGAAATCAAAGTTGAGGTCGGTTCTTAATTGGTTTGCAAACGGAAGCCAGTCCTTCGATTCAATGTTCACGTTCAGCCATTCGCCGCCTTCTTCAAAGATGGCACCGGGAAGCAGTGAAGTGATTTGTGTTTTTAATTCTTCCCTGGTCATGGCTTCGGCATTTCTGTTCGTAGCTGTTCACGTGTCAGCCCGTCTTTGATTTTCTTCTGCAGCGTTATCAACGCATGCAGCAATGCTTCAGGCCTTGGCGGGCAACCGGCTACATATACATCCACCGGTATCACATGATCAGCACCCTTCACAACTGAATAGGTATTGTAAAAGAACGGGCCACCGCTGGTAGCACAGGCTCCCATAGCGATAACATACTTGGGATCGGGCATCTGGTCATACAAACGCTTCAGCACAGGAGCCATCTTGTTCACAATCGTTCCTGCAATAATGATTACATCGGCTTGTCGTGGTGTGGCTCTTGCTACTTCAAAACCAAAGCGTGAGAAATCGTATTTCGCTCCTGCAACAGACATCAGCTCAATGCCGCAGCAGCTGGTAGCAAACGTTAGCGGCCACAATGAGTTAGCACGCGCCCAGTTCACCACATCATCCAATGCGCTCACAACAATGCCGCCACCCGCAACAGGATAAATCTGTCCCGGAAACGGTTCCTTATTACTATTTACCTTCGTTTCTTTCAATTCTTAATTCTTAATTCCTTACATCCACTTCAACGCACCTTTTTTATGAGCATATAAAAAGCCGAGAAACAGTATGAAGATAAATACGACGATTTCGATCAAAGCGGGCCACCCGATTTGTTTAACGACTACAGCCCATGGGTATAGAAAAGCAAGCTCTACATCAAAGATAAGAAATATAAGAGCGAATAAATAATAGCCAACGGGAAACTGCACCCACGCCGAACCCCTTGCAGGGATGCCGCTTTCATAGGCCTGTCCCTTTTGCGGATTCTTTGATCCCTTTACCAGGAAACGCGCAACAAGTATACCACCTGCTGAAAAAGCAATGGCGGCACAAATGAGAACGATTAACGAAACGGGACCCAAGTGATTTGAATTATTTTCTGTTTTCTGTTGCGTCAAAGATAGTTTTTCACCTAAATGAACAACAGATGAAAAGTCTTTTTTTAATAACAGAAAAATGTTTTGGTGTTGATAAATTAAAAAGATTCGTATCTTTGTAACGTTTTGTGTTCATGTTTTTCAGAAGGGGGTGGGATTGAGGGTCCCTCCCCTTCGCTATTTTCAGGAGGTCCTCATTCAAATCTTTTCATTTCCTGTATTTGGCATCTTGTCGAAATTTTTTTTACTGCGCAGGTGTTTTTCTAATTTAGCAGTATAAACTTAACCTCAAGAAAAATGAAAAAGAATCCTGTAGTGCATTTTGAAATGCCGTATGAAGACAGCGGCCGTCTCACCAAGTTTTATAACACTGCTTTTGGCTGGGAGCTCAATAAGATGGGAAGTGAAATGGGTGACTATGTAACAGCTGCTACCACAGAAACAGATCAGAACAGGATGGTTAAAACGCCCGGCACCATCAACGGTGGCTTCTTTCCAAAAAACCAAGGCGCCCCATCCAATCCTTCAGTAGTTATTGCTGTGGATGATATTAAGCAATCCATTAAGAAAATAACCGATGCCGGTGGCAAAGTGCTTGGTGAGCCTGTAGAAATTCCGGGCATAGGTCAGTACGTTTCTTTTACTGATACTGAGAACAACCGTGTAAGCATTCTGCAGCCAACGAACAGGTAACCGTTCTGCGCAGTCTATATATTATTCTACACGTTCCGTAACAGGGTCGGGGCGTTCTCCTAAGAATTCCACCCAAGCTTTTTTAATGCACGGATAATTCTTCACCGCTTCCACCAGGCTGGAAAAAGCAATGAGGTTGTCTTCAAAACGTTTTGCTAAAGTGGCATCTGCAATGTTGCCTTCAGGCGTAAATGCTTTATGCGCAGTAGCCAGTGAAAACATATTCGGGTAAACGCGTGCACCGAGATGTTCAAACGGAATGCGCAGTGACCACAACGCACGGTTGCCACCTGCCATAGAAGGGGAGGCCGACATCAGCAATGCATTACGCTCATTGAATGGCTGCGGACGAAAGCGCGATACCCAGTCAACGGCATTTTTCAAAAAGCCGGGAATGGAGCCATTGTATTCAGGCGAGGTAATAATAAATGCATCATTGGCCAGCAGCCGCTTGCGAAACTCTTCCGCTCCGGGGGGAATAATACCTTTCGATTCAAGATCGCCGTTAAAAGAGGGGCAGTCAAACTCGCTCATGTTAGCATAGTCGGCCTTGTTGCCGTTTTTCTCAATCACCTGTGCTGCCAGCTTAGCCAGCTGTGTGTTCAGCGATCCCGTTCTCAGCGATGCTGAAATAATAAGAAAGCGCAGGGGTTCTGCCTGCCGCTTTATAAATGCTTCTTTGTTTTCCATAGTATGTAAATTGAATTTTGAATTAGTTTTATAATAGCCGCAGATTCGCAGATTTGTATTCCCGGGACGATTTTTAATCTGCGAATCTGTGGCAAGAATAGTCTTGACCAGGTTTTATATCCGGAAAATTCGTTTTAATTCTTTTCCACCAGCGGCTTAATGCGCGAACCGATCAGGTCAATGGCCTGCAGTAGCTTTGCATGCGGCACCTCTGCCGTATCCATCTGGAAGGTAAGCCGCGTAATGCCACCCAAGGCTTCAGAATGACGGAGAATTTTTTCTGCCACCTCTTCTGCACTGCCAACCAGCAATGCACCCCGCGGCCCTGCCTGCGCTTCGAAATGATCTCTCGTCATAGGCGGCCAGCCGCGCTCACGGCCAACCTTTGTCATGGCCTCTGCATAGCCCGGATAAAAATCATCAAAGGCTTCCTTCCTCGTCTTGGCTACATAGCCCAGCGAATGCACGCCTACTTTTAATTGTTCACGCTCATGTCCTGCTCTTTTTCCCGCCTCGTAATAAAGATCAACCAGCGGGCGAAAGCGGTGCGTTTCACCGCCAATGATGGCCACCATCAGCGGCAACCCCAAAGCCCCTGCACGTATAAACGATTCAGGCGTACCGCCAACACCCACCCATACGGGGAAAGGATTCTGCAACGGCCGCGGGTACACAGGCAGGTTGTTGAGCGCAGGGCGAAACTTACCGCTCCATGTCACAAACTCGCTTGCGCGAATCTTCAGCAGCAGGTCCAGCTTTTCTGCATACAGCTCATCATAATCATCCAGCTTTAAGCCAAACAATGGAAATGCTTCTATAAAGGAACCACGCCCGGCCACCATCTCTGCGCGCCCGCCTGAGATCAAATCAAGGGTGGCGAAGTTTTGAAACACCCGCACAGGGTCAGCGGCGCTAAGCACGGTTACAGCGCTGGTAAGGCGTATGCGTTTGGTGCGCGCTGCTGCAGCAGCAAGAATGAGGGTAGGGGCGGAATCTAAAAAACCCTTGCGGTGATGCTCACCAATGCCGAAAATGTCCAGGCCGGCCTCATCGGCAAATGCTATCCTGTCCAGCAACTGGGCCAGCGCATCCGTATCGCTGATGCTGCGGTTGCTGTTACCGCTCATCATCGCTGCAAAGCTGTCAACTCCTATTTCCATACCGTTAGTTTAATACATGCAAAGATGCAACAGGTTTTGGGTAAATGAAATGATGTAGGATAAGAAAGCTTTCTAATTGCGTTATATTACAAAAAGTGCAATTTCAGCATATAAAATTTCAAATTACATGCATTCCTTTAATGAAAGAGCCTACTCTCTCAACGAATGAATTCACTCTTTTAATGAAAGAGCTCACTCTTTCAACGAATGCGCTCACTCCTATAATGAATGAACCTATTCCTTTAATTAAGTTACCTACGCCTTTAATGAAATACTCATTCCTTTGATTAAGATGCCCACTCTTTTAGTAAGAGTACTCATCTCTTTAATGAATGCGCTCACTCCTTTAATAAAAGTGCTCATTCTTTGAATGAAGGAGTTCAACCTTTGTTAAAAAATAATTAAGATAGCTTAGTTTAAAGCAGGGACCTAAATTTTTATTCCCGCCTTCAGGCCGAAAAGCAACGTTACGGTTTTGGTTTGGTTGTAATTGAAATAGGTTTCGTAACGATGGGTAACGGAGCCTGAGCCTATGTTATAGCTAAGGCCGAAGAAATAATCGAACACAAAGGTGTCGCTGCTGCTGCGGTGGCCTGCCTTAAGGCTTAGCGGCAGCAGGGTGTACGAGTCGCTGTAAACACCTGCATTGATGGGCGCTGCAGGGGTGACGTAGCTGCCTGCATCCAGCAACGTAATGTCCGTTGAAATGTGCATGTAGCTGATGCCGGATGAAAGGTACCAGTCTTCCTCAGGCGAATCGAAAAAGTATTTCGACTCCAGGTCAATGGCAAATGCGTTGAAGTCTTCAGAGTAATCGTACGGGTAGCTGTACTGGCTGTTGTAGCCGCTAAAGGTGTGGTCGGTCAGGCCGCCGATGAGGTCGAACATTTTACGGTAGCTTAGGGCCAGGCTCACTTTGTCGGCCATGTATTGTTCCACACCGAAGGAGTAATTCCAAAAGAACTGGTCCGTTTCAATGGTGTTAGAAAAGGGGCTTCCTGACTGGGTGGAGAAGAAGAGCTCGGTTTCCTGTGCAGGTGCGGTGAAGCAGCCCAGGCAGAGCAGTGCGGCAAGCAGTAGTGGTTTCATCAGTTCATCTTCAGGTTTAAGAGCTTAATCACATCCTGCGAAGTAAGGGCGAAGCCGAGGCCTTCCATGCCTTTGCCGACCAGCTTCATGGTGATGATGCCCAGTATTTCGCCTTTGTCGTTGAGCAGCGGGCCGCCGCTGTTGCCGGGGTTAATGCTGACATCGGTCTGTAAAAAGTTTTTACCGTCAATAACACGCTTGCCGCTTACAATGCCTTTTGAAACGGTTTGCTCCAGGCTAAGGTCGCCGGGCGTTCCGATGGCTACCACTTCTTCACCCGTTTCAGCTTCTTCACCGGCGAAAGCCAGCGAAGGCAGGTCCTGCGCTTCAACTTTCAGCAGGGCAAGATCGGCTGCGGGGTTGGTCTTGATCACCTTTGCCGTTAAGCTCATGCCGGTGCTGAACTTCACGGTTACTTCCTTGTTTTCATCCACCACATGGTAGTTGGTGATGATGTATCCCGCCCCGGAAACAATAACGCCGCTGCCGAAGCCTTCTTTTTGCTTAATGGTAACAACGGCTTTGGTGCAATGGCTCACCAGGTCTTTGAACTTTTCGAAGGAAGGATTTTTGGCTTTGTCTATGCGCACTGCTTCACCTTTCATAAGCTGCGGGCTGAGCAGGCGGCGGTTCTTCACAAACTCGTACACGCTGTCTTCAGCAATAAACTGGCCGGCGCTTTTCTGCATCAGCTTCAGGAAAAGGTATTTGATCTGGCGGTCTTCAAAGTCGGCAGAGCAGGTAATGACGGATTCATGAAGCACCTTCATGTTCTGCGAGGGATCAAGGATCTGCCAGTTGACAGCAAGGTTGCCCGTGCCGCTGTACTTTTTAGCTTTCAGCTGCAGGTCGAAGTCCCACGACTGCACAATGGGCTGTATATATAGCTGCTTCTCCGGTGAAGTCATGCCGTTGCCTTCACGCTCATACCTGCTGATGCCGCAACGGATGCTGGTGATGTTGGCCTGGCTGAACTCGCTGCAAACGGCATCGGTATATAGCACGCTGCTGCCGGTGGTTTCGTTTTCCTTATTGCTGTCGTACTTAATGCCGGATGAATTCACCTTGCCCAGCACCTGCTTGTCTTTAAAAGGAATCCTGGGTTCGTTGATGTTGACAAATACATTATCGGAAAACAAAGAGCCGGTCTTTTCCCTGTCCTTGCTTATGGCCGACCGCTGCAGGTCTACCTTGTAGCTGCTGCGCGGAAAGTTGAGATAAGCTTTGCTCGGTAAGTCAATAATGCAGGGAAGGCATAGCAGCATGGCATCGCCAAACAATGCGGCTTCATTTACCACGGGGCGTATGCCCAGCTCGCTTTCTTCAAATCCTTTCTTGCTGATGTAGAAAGAATATTTCTCTTCCTTAGAAGGCGTGAAGGAGTAGGGGGTCGTGCCCAGCACCTTGCCATCCTTGTCCTTTACATCGGCTGAAGAAGGATCGCTGTCGATGGTAATGCTGGTGACCTTGCTTGAAAACAAGGTGGCACAACCGGTTAGGTTCATGACAGCCATAGCCAGGAGAACGACTTTAAGGTAATGTTTCATGTTGTCTGCGTTAGTGAACGGGTTTAAAGACCTTCAATTACTTCCTGCCTACAGGTTGTTAAAGGTGATCTTGGCAAACTTGTCTCTTTTATGATCAACGCCATAAAGAATGATTTCGTTTTCGCTCACTACGGCGCTCACCTTTGGATAGAAGCGTGTGTCTTCATCATCTTCATCCATCTTTAATGCCTGTTCACGTTTGCTGAGGCTGCCGTCAGGATTGACCACTACCCTTACAAAGCGCAGGGTTTTTAATTTACCGTTAATAGCTTCAACGCCTCTCTTCTCAAGATTCATTGCCACCAGGTTGTCGCGGTGGTCGTTAAAGAAAATATCATAGGTGTCATCGCCTTCATCAAACTTCAGGTAGGAGCAGATATTGACATAGTTGGTAAGGTCAGCACTCTTGGGAATGACCGATGTCCATTCTATTTCACCTGCTGAATTGATTTTGGTGATGATGATGTTTTGGTAAACGTAGTGCGTAATATAGGTCCACGACTTGGAGTAGCTGTCGTACCTTGATTCGGTATAGGTATAAAACTCTTCGGCAAACATGGTGCTTCCGCCATCTTTTCGCGGCACAAGGTCCCTGATGATATAGGAAGAGGCATCGCCTTCTCTCTTTCCTTCTTCTATCTTTTCCTCGAGCTTATTTTTTTTCTTTTCGCTTAAGCCCGCCGTAAAAACTTCATTGTCGAACTTTTTGTAGCTCTGTGCTTTTACCTGCTGATGAATAGGGTCGATAGAAGCATAGAAAACACCCTTGCTTCCCGTTGTTTTGTCCTTATCAGCCTTGATGTCAGAATAAAAGCCGCAGGCCACCATCTCACCTTTGTTGTTAACGTCGAGGTTAATCTGCGAAACCGCTTTATCAGTCAGGTTAAATGCGTAATCAACGAAGGTGGGTATGTCCTGCCCGATGGTATATATGTGGTAATCGTAATTTAATTGTCCGTCTTTAATGTCTTTGTGCTTTTTCTTGCCATCGTTATTGTAGACTTTTGCAAGCAGGAACAGGTGGCCTGAAGCATCTATATATTTATCAAAGCTGAATCCTTTTTTTGAATCAGCTTCCAGAGGCAGCTCTACTTCTTTTTTCCAGGTGGTCTTCAGGTTCTCATCAATGCAATGAACGGTAAGCTTAATGTTTTCTTCTTTTACAGCAGGATGCTGCTCGTAAAGCACCATGATCTTTTTATCCTTGTCAGTGTACCTGCCCAGCCACATATCCTCTCTTTTCTTTTCAGTGGCATAGCTTGCTTCGTAAATCTTAGTCTTGTTGCCGTCGGGTATCAGTGTGTTGAGGTTGATTTTCTCAGCAAAGTACACGATGGTTTTATTCTCTTTATCTCTTTCCCTGGATATGGCATAAATGTTTTTGTTGAATTCAAGAATATCAACCATGTTATGGTCTTTCATATTCTTATCGCTCTTTTCAGTTTCCATTTTTGCCTGCGTTACCAGCTCCATCTTGTTGTTGAATTTGGAGAGGTAGTCATTAAAAGATGAACCGGTAGTGGCATAATACCCTGAACTGTTGTACAGTAAAATATCCTCCGGGAAAGAACCCTTTAGCTTTAAGTCAGGCCCCCACGATACTTTGTAGTTTACAGCAGCTTTGGCGGCTTTAGCTGAAGGCTTTGCAGCTGGTTTCTTTTGTGCGTAAAGAGATGTGCAGGTTAAAATGGCAAAAGTTGCCAATACGAAACGTAATTTCATAGGAGTCATGTTTTTAGTTGGGGAGGCAAAAATAGACTTGTTTTGTGATCGTGCAAATAAATCAGCTGCAGCCCATGCTCGTACCGCAGTTAAGGCATTTAAAACACGTGCCGCTGCGAATGGTAATGTGCCCGCATACGCCGCAGGCAGGAGCATCGCCCATCATGCTGGCAAGAAATTCAGACGAAGAGGCAGAGCCTTCAACACCTGCCGAAGGAGCTACCTCGCGCACAATGCGTTTCTTGGCTGAACGGGCTGCGCCTGCATTATTTGCCTTGCCTTCGCTTTCGGATGGCTTTACCTGTACCAGGTCTTTACGGTCAAGATACTCCAGCGCCAGCAGGCGGAAGATGTAATCAATGACGCTGGTGGTGCTTTTAATATTGGGATGCTCTACAAAGCCTGACGGCTCAAAGCGTGTATATATAAACTTCTCCACGAACTCATCCAGCGGCACACCGTATTGCAGACCAATAGAGATGGCAATGGCGAAACAGTTAAGCAGGCTGCGGAAGGAAGCACCTTCCTTATGCATGTCTACAAAGATTTCTCCCAATGTGCCGTCATCATATTCGCCCGTGCGCACAAAGATGGTTTGCCCGTTTACCTTTGCTTTCTGTGTAAAGCCGGGGCGCTTCTCCGGTAGGCGTTTACGCTGCACGATGTTGGAAAGCTGGCGTTTGAACTTGGTATCGGATGAAAGCTGGATGATCCTGCGTGCTGCATCGAGCACCTGTTCTGCTGTGAGTCTATTGGTATCGATGGTCCCTAAATCATCATTGTCCAAAGCCCCTCCTTTGGAGGGGTTGGGGAGGCTTTTTGTTTTGGAAGAAAGCGGCTGGCTTAGCTTACTGCCGTCACGATAGATGGAAATAGCTTTCAATCCTTTTTGCCAACCCAGCAGGTAACAGTCTTCGATTTCTTTTTCTGTGCTTTCATTCGTAAGATTGATGGTTTTGGAAATGGCACCTGTTATAAACGGCTGCGCTGCGGCCATCATATGTATGTGCCCGTGCGGGTGGATGAAGCGTGTGCCGGTCTTCCCGCACTTATTGGCGCAATCGAACACCGGCAGGTGGGCAGGCTTTAAATGCGGAGCGCCTTCCAGTGTCATGGTGCCGCATATATAGATGTTGGCTTCTTCAATTTGTTCTTCCGTAAAACCAAGCTGACCTAAAAGATCAAAGGCCGGTGCTGTGTATTCATTCTTCTTATAGCCCAATCTGTTCAGGCAGGCTTCGCTGAGCGTATATACATTAAAGATGAACCGTATGTCGAATGCCGAGGTTGATGCCTGTGCAAGCCGGTCTGTTTCTTCTGCTGTAAATCCTTTTGCAAGAAGCGATTCACGGTTGATGAACGGAGCACCGCTGAAGCTGCCTGTACCCCGTACGTAGTCTACCATATCTTTGATCTGCTCCTTGCTGTAGCCCAGGTTACGCAGGGCAACAGGAATGCTTTCGTTCACAATTTTAAAATAACCTCCGCCTGAAAGCTTTTTGAACTTTATCAGGGAGAAGTCGGGTTCCACACCTGTCGTATCGCAATCCATTACCAGGCCTATTGTTCCTGTTGGTGCGATAACGCTTACCTGCGCATTGCGGTAGCCAAACTTTTCGCCTGCCTGTAAGGCATCGTCCCACACCTGGCATGCTGCCTTGTGCAGGTAGTCAGGGCAGTGCTTCGCATTAATGCCTTCAGGTTTTGTCTCCAGGTTTTCATATGCATCGCCGGCATTATATGCTGCATAGCGGTGATTTCGGATAACGCGGAGCATATGCTTACTGTTCTTCTTATACCCTTCAAAGGTGCCTAAAGCACCGGCCATCTCTGCAGAAGTCTTGTAAGATGTACCGGTAAGGAGTGAGGTAAGCGCAGCGGCAATGGCTCGCCCTTCATCGCTGTCATAAGGAATGCCGCTCACCATCAGCAGGGAACCCAGGTTGGCATAACCCAAACCCAGCGTGCGGTACTGATGGCTAAGCTCAGCAACTTCTTTAGAAGGATACTGGGCCATGAGCACGGAAATTTCCAGCACGACAGTCCACAACCTGCATGCATGCTGAAAGGCATTTACATTAAACTGTAATGCTTCATCGTCAAAGAATTTGCGGAGGTTTACAGAAGCGAGATTGCAGGCGGTATTATCAAGGAACATATACTCGCTGCAGGGATTGGAAGCATTGATGCGCCCGCCTTCAGGACAGGTATGCCATTCATTGATGGTAGAATCGAACTGAACACCGGGATCGGCGCAGCGCCATGCTGCATGGCCTATGGCTTCCCACAGCTTCTTTGCGGAAACTGATTGAATGACTTTGCCGTCAGTACGTGATGTGAGATTCCAGTTGCTGTTTTTCTTTAGTGCCTTGAAAAAGGAATTGGGAATGCGGACAGAGTTATTGCTGTTCTGTCCTGAAATGGTTTTGTAGGCTTCTCCTTCGTAGTCGGATGAATAGCCCGCTGCTATCAATGCTGCTGCTTTGTCTTCTTCTTTCGCCTTCCAGTCAATAAACTCTTCAATTTCCGGATGGTCAATGTCGAGGCAAACCATCTTGGCAGCCCTGCGCGTAGTACCTCCTGACTTAATGGCTCCTGCAGCGCGGTCACCAATTCTCAGGAATGACATTAGGCCGGATGAATACCCTCCTCCGGAAAGCTTTTCTTTTTCCCCTCTTATCCTGGAAAAGTTAGTGCCAACGCCGCTGCCATATTTAAAGATGCGTGCTTCACGCACCAGCAAATCCATAATGCCACCCGGGTTTACAAGATCATCGTTGATAGAAAGGATGAAGCAGGCATGCGGCTGCGGGTGTTCGTAAGCCGAGGAGGAGGGATGCGCTTTGCCTGTTGCCGGATCTATATACCAATGGCCTTGCCCTTCGCCTTTGATGCCATAAGTGCTGTAAAGGCCGGTGTTAAACCATTGCGGGGAGTTGGGTGCAGCATACTGCCCGATGATCATGAAGACGGCTTCGTCATAAAAAACCTGGGCATCCTTATCTGTAGCGAAGTAGTTGTATTTCTTTCCCCATCCTGTCCAGCATTCAGCCAGGCGATGGGCAACCTGCTTAATGGAATGTTCACCTCCGATGCTGCCGTCAGCCTGCGGCACTCCTGTTCTGCGAAAATATTTCTGTGCTAATATGTCCGTTGCTGTCTGCGACCAGCTCTTGGGAACTTCTACATCATGCATCTCAAACACTGCATCGCCTTGTGGATTGCGAATAATGCTGGAGCGTTTTTCATACACAAACTGGTCAAACGGGCTGACAGATTCCTCCGTAAAGTACCTGGTAAATTTAAGCCCCTTGGATGACGTTCCTCGACCCTTTGTGCGCGCTGTTTTCTTCGCTTTCATAGTTGATAAAAGTAAGAAATTCAGGGCGATTACACAATGGTAAAGTTTATATAGGAGGAAGGAATTAGGGTTTTTCTTATTCCTTATTTCCATATACCTTTATTCTCCGTTATTCAAAACATGCTGTGTATAACTTTATCTATCAGGTTGTTCCACAAAGGAGGTGCCCTTTACTTTTGTCAAAAAAAATATAATCATGAAAAAGATACTTGTATTTGTTTTAGGAGTTGTGTTGCTGAGCAGCTGTGAAAGTCATAAGGCAGAGCTGGCCCAGGCCGCTAAAGAAAAGGATTCATTAATTGCTGTGGTATCAAGCAAGGATGCCGTAATCAATGATTTCCTGAGCTCATTCAATGAAGTTGAAAATAACCTGATGGCTGTTACCCAAAAGCAGAACATGGTGAGCTCGAATGCCGGCAGTGAAATGAAAAAGCCAACCAAGGAGATGATTAATGAGCAGATCAATGCCATTAACGATCTTATGGATCAGAATAAAAAGAAAATCGCTGAACTCAATTCCAAGCTTAAAAAGAGCAGCGGTAAGAATGCAGAATTGCAGAAGATGATTGCGACCCTTAATGACCAGATGGAGCAGAAGAACAAAGAATTGGAAGCACTTAACCAGCAGATCGCTACGCTCAATACCAAGGTTGAAAAGCTTAACACTGACGTCAGCGATCTGACTGCACAGAATGAAACCAAGAAGAAAACGATTGACGAACAGACGGTGGCTATGCATACTGCCTATTATACTGTAGGCAACAGCAAGCAGCTCAGGGATACTAAAGTGATCAACAAAGAAGGTGGTTTCCTTGGTTTAGGCAAGCATCCCATTTTGCGTTCTGATTTTAATGCTGATGCATTCAAGCAGATTGACATCACGCAAACTACTTCCATTCCTGTAAACAGCAAAGAGGCCAAGATGATTACTACACATCCTGCTGATTCTTACAAGATGAATATGGAAAACAACAAGGTGACAAACATTGTAATCACCAATCCTGATAAATTCTGGAAAGCAAGCAAGTATCTTGTTGTGCAGATTAACTAACTAGCTAGCAGTTTAACTTTGATTGACGATCCCGCCCCAAAGGCGGGATCGTTTGTTTACAGGGGGGCTGAATAAATATTTTCAACCGATATGGTGTCTTTTCTTTAATTTCGCGGGCCTTAAAGGGCTAACTAAACATTCATTTTGGAATTAGAAAAGGAAATATCCAAACGTCGCACGTTTGCCATCATCAGCCACCCGGATGCAGGAAAGACAACGCTTACGGAAAAATTTCTGCTTTTTGGAGGAGCTATCGTTACTGCAGGTGCAGTGAAGAGCAATAAGATTCGTAAGGCTGCCACCTCCGACTTTATGGAAATTGAAAAGCAGCGTGGTATCTCGGTGGCGACCTCGGTAATGGGTTTTGACTTTAACGGGCAGCGTGTTAACATTCTTGATACACCCGGCCACAAGGACTTTGCTGAAGATACTTACCGTACGCTCACTGCTGTTGACTCTGTTATTCTTGTAGTGGACTGCATTAAGGGAGTAGAGGAGCAGACAGAAAGGCTGATGGCCGTATGTCGTATGCGCAATACGCCTGTTATCATCTTCATCAACAAGATGGACAGGGAAGGGAAGAATCCATTCGATCTTTTAGATGAGCTGCAAAGCAAGCTGATGATTCACGTAAGGCCGTTGACCTGGCCTGTCAGTGGCGGAGAGTCGTTTAAAGGTGTATACAATCTCTATGGCAAAGAGCTTAACCTCTTTGAACCGAATAAAACAACGGTGTCAAAAAATGTTACCAAGATCGTTGACCTTGAGGACAAGCAGCTTCCTGAGCTGGTGGGAGAGAAATTTACTGAACAACTTAAGGAAGATGTTCATTTAGTGGAAGGCTTGTTTGAACCGTTCAATAAGGAACTGTATCGTGACGGGTTATTGGCGCCCGTATTCTTCGGAAGTGCTATCAATAACTTTGGCGTGCTTGAATTGCTGGAGACTTTCCTTGAAATTGCGCCATCGCCGTTTGCAAGAGAAGCAGCAGAACGCATGGTGAAGGCAGAAGAAGAAAATTTCTCCGGCTTCGTATTTAAGATTCACGCTAACCTTGATCCTAATCACCGCGACAGGATTGCCTTTCTGCGTGTGTGTTCAGGCAAGTTTGAGCGCAATAAGTTTTATTGGCACACACGCCTGGAAAAGAAAATCCGCTTTGCTAACCCCACTAGCTTTATGGCGAATGAGAAAACCCTCATTGAAGAGGCTTACCCGGGAGACGTAGTAGGCTTATTTGATAGTGGCATCTTCAAAATAGGCGATACACTTACAGAAGGGGAGACGCTTCACTTTAAGGGCATTCCAAGCTTTTCACCTGAGATTTTTAAGGAGGTTGAGAATAGGGATCCGTTCAAGACAAAACAGTTGGAGAAAGGCATTCAGCAATTGACAGAGGAGGGTGTTGCACAACTCTTCATTCAGCAGCCCGGTAACCGAAAGATTGTAGGCACAGTCGGTGAGCTGCAGTTTGAAGTAATCAAGTTCCGCATTGAGCACGAATATGGAGCCAAGTGCGACTTTCGCCCGCTCAACTTCACCAAGGCGTTTTGGATCACAGCCGATATCCCTGCTGACTTAGATAACTTTGTCAGGAACCGTTCTGCTAACGTAGTTTATGACAAGGAAGGCCGCCCTGTTTATCTTTCTGAAAGCGACTGGATGATGAACATGCTGAAGCAAAACTTCTCTACTATTCAATTCCATACTACTTCCGAATTTGATACGGTAAGTAATATATATTAATTCAATACTGCCGGCTTGAAATAAACGGTGGCCTCATTTTTGCAGAATTTAGATTCAGAAGGGTGAAAAATCAGCTTGTTCGTCGTTAATACATATCCTCTTATCGAAAACCGCCAATTCTCAAATAAAAAAGAAGGATTTTGTGGGTTCAAACGGAAGAGATGGTGAATTTCGCGGACTTTTTTACTCAGAATTCTCAACTACTCACTGCCCAAAGCAGCGCACAGACGAGTATGAATAAAGACGTCAAAATTTTATTGGTGGAGGACAATGAATCCGATTATGTGCTGCTGCGGAGCTATCTTGAAGATATAAAGAATTTCAACTTCACGTTGCAGTGGACGCCACATTTTGAAGAAGGCAGGGAAATCATAAAGCGCAATGAGCATGATCTATATATTCTGGATTATCTCCTTGGTAAATACACGGGCCTTGACTTATTGAAGGAAGCCATCAGCCGTGGTACAGAAGCGCCTTTTATTTTACTTACCGGCTTTGGAAACAGGCAGGTGGATATTGATGCTATGGAAATGGGGGCTGCAGACTTCTTGATGAAGGATGAGATTGATTCCGCTAAGCTCGAGCGCAGCATTCGGTATTCGCTGGAACGCCACGCAACCCTCAAAGCGCTGAAGGAAAGCGAAGCCAAGTATCGCTCTATCTTCGAATCTTCACGGGACATGATCTTCATAGCTTATGAAGACGGACGCTTTATTGATGTGAATGATTCTGCAATGCGCATATTCGGCTATTCGCGCGAAGAACTGCTAAAAGCATCGCTGGCTGATCTTTATTATAATGAAGATGAAGGCAAATCTTTTTTTGACGGACTTCGCCTTACCGGTGCAGTAACCAATAATGAGCTGGTATTAAAAAACAAAGAGGGCGTACGGAAAGATTGCCTGGTGTCAGCCTCTTTTCATCATTCACCGGAGGGAAGGTTATATATATTCGGTATTATTCACGATGTTACAAGGCGCAGAATGATAGAGCGTGATCTGATAATTGCTGAAAAGATAGCCGTAACAGGCCGCATGGCGCAGATGCTTGCCCATGAAATCCGCAACCCCCTCACCACGATTAGCCTTGTAGTAGGGGAGTTGGAAAGTGATCACAGTAATATTGATAAGACGGCGCTGGGAATGATTAAAAATAATTGCCGCCGTATTGATGACCTGGTCAAAGAAGTGCTTTCACTGTCGGCCCCTGCAAAGGTGGAAATGGGTAAGCATAAAATTGACAAGCTTATTGATGAAGCGCTTGAATTTGCCATGGACCGTATCAAGATCAAAAAGATAAAGGTGAGAAAACACTATAGCGACATTTGCGATATTACTGTGGATGACGCTAAGATGAGAACAGCCCTCTTAAATATCATTGTGAATGCTATTGAAGCCATGCCGGAAGAAACCGGTGTTTTAACCATTCGCACAAGGTCGGGGAAGGAAAAATGTTATATAGAGATCGAAGATAACGGCGAAGGCATTCCGAAAGAAAACCTGAGGAAGCTATTTGAACCCTATTTCACCAGCAAACCTCACGGTGTTGGCCTTGGCTTATCAAGCGTACATAATATTATTCAAATGCACCAGGGAACAATAGAGGTAGATTCAAAGCCACACAAAGGAACCCGGTTCATTATAGGGTTGAACTTTTAGTTCATCTTTCAGTATGTGCCCGGAGTGGGACTCGAACCCACAAGGATTTAACTCCAACGGCTTCTGAGACCGCAACGTTTGCCAATTTCGCCATCCGGGCAAAAAGAAATTATAAATTATGAATTGTAAATTTTAGATTGTCCGATGGTAATCTAAAAATCTCAAATTCAAAATTTCAGAAAGTGCCCAGGACGAGAGTCGAACTCGTACGCCCTTACGAGCGCCACCCCCTCAAAGTGGTGCGTCTGCCAGTTTCGCCACCTGGGCAACATGAATTTCAAACATCAAACAGTTTGAAAGGGCGACAAAAGTAAAAAAAATAGCTTGGGATGAAAGAGATTATGATTCTGTGATCACAATCTTTTCAATCTTATCTCCCTGGCGAATATCATCAATCACATCAAGCCCTTCAACCACCTTTCCGAAGCAGGTATGATTGCGGTCAAGGTGCTTGGTGTTGTTACGGCTGTGACAGATGAAGAACTGCGATCCGCCGGTGTTTCTTCCGGCATGTGCCATGGAAAGAACTCCACGGTCATGGTATTGATTATTGCCGTCCAGCTCACACATAATGGTGTAACCGGGCCCTCCGGCTCCTGTTCCTGTGGGGTCACCACCCTGGATAACAAAATCAGGAATGACGCGGTGAAATATAACCCCATCATAAAAGCCTTTCTTGGCAAGCGTTACAAAGTTTTTTACTGTTCCGGGAGCATCTTTTTCAAAGAACTCCACTTTCATCACACCTTTAGCGGTATGAATAGCTGCATGATACATAATGTCTGAATTTTAAGGCTGCAAAGGTAAGGGAAAAGGGCATTAATAAGTAATGCCCATGCTGTCAAGCTCATGAGGGGTAACAGACGGAGGCATAATGTTGTGCTTAATTTTAAAAGCCATTAATTCTCCCGCCTTTTTCGCACTTATCTCATCCCTGAAGCCCTTTATTCCGGCTATGGCAGGTACAGATGGCTGATGTATATAGGGTTTACCGTCCATATAAACATCATATCCCCATGTTCCATTGGCATTGTCGGTAGTTCTGTTTTGAAATGTTTTTACCTCAATTGCATTGTTCTGGAGATTGCCCCCAGGCATTTGCATTTTAGCTGTATCGGATGGAGATTTTGCCGCGGGGACGGTAGCTTTAACAGGGTCTTCTTTTGGTGTTTCCTGTCCGCATGAAAGCAATAACGTCGCAATGCCAATTGATAAAAGTAATCGCATAGTAAAAGATTAGAGGAGTAAAGGTAAGTCTTTCTGCTTACTGAGCCCACTTTTGTCCGGAGGCTTGCAATGCCTCACGCACAGGAATGCGCCTGCCGTTGTTATACGCTACCACGAAAGCGCCGGAAACTTTTTGAGAGGTGTTTAAACGCTTTTCACGGGCTGTACGGTATTCAGTATAGCTGCCGATTAAATATTTATTCCAGCCATCATTCATTTCCGGAATCACTTCTTCATTCAGATGGTAACGTGAGCTTAAAGAAGCCTCTTCAATAAATTTACGGCTGGCAGCTACTTGTATTTTATAAGTAATTCCAATTTCTGGTGACGGAATGCCGGTGGCCATGGCTAAGAGTGCTTCCTGCGATTTAGGCTTTGGCTCAAGGCTTTCCTTTATAGCCAGGGCAATTGCATCTTTCTGCTTAGTAACGGGGTAGGGGTAATAATCAAAAGAACGGGGTGTACCGTTATCTTCGAAAGCAAAAGTGCCATAGATGCTTTTCACCTCCTTCACGTTCTTACCAGGAATTAGCATATAGGAAACCTTGAAAACAGAATCTTTGGGCATGTTAAGCCAGATGAATTTGGCAAGGCTATCCTGCATCTTGAATAATCCTCCGCTTGTTTCCATTGCTGTAGCTGTCCAGCCTATAGGTAGATGCTCTACCAATTTGCCAATGCCATGAATGGATTTATTGGTCACGCTTAGCTCAACCAAAAAGGGCTTGTTGGCAGCGAACTTATTAGGAATAACGCGATTGATTTCAATTGCATCAGCAGTAGCCGCACTCCTGTCAATGGAACGAAGCGTTACAGGTGTAATGTCTATTGTCTTGGTTTTATCCTTTTCTATGTAGGAGAAAATGCCACCAAGGCTTTGATCGCCATGGAAATTTTCATCAGCGGTAATCTTATAGGCTACATTAAAAACGGGCTCGCAAGGCAATGTAAGCCATGCAATCATAATAAACTGATCTTCAAAAGTAAACTGAGCATTTCCTATACTAATAGGTTCAGCTTTAAAACCCAAAGGAAGATGTTGTTGCAGGCGTGCATAGCCATCTATGTTTCCTTTATTTATAGTTAGCTCAATTACAGCTTCTTTACCTGCTTCAATTTCAGTGGGGGCCTGCTGGGTTACAACCACATTTTGATCCGGAGTTAAGAAAACAGATACAACAAAAACGGTTATAACGGAAATGACAATGAAAACAGATTTAATCATTGACTAAAAATTTGTTCGTATGATGATACGTTGCAAACGTTCAGAAGGTTGTAGGGTAGATTATGGAAATTAAGAGAAATAAGGGAGTTTATAACTATTCAGGAGGCAGCTTTGGTAGATTAAATTTAAATATAATTAATGTAATATTAAATATTTATAATCAATTAATTATAAAGTTTAATAGGATATTATATTCAGGTGTTAAATGCCGGTTAATCTCCTGCATTTTAAAAATAGTGAAGAGAAGGTGGCGCTTTAGAAATTGGGCTTGAGTAGGTACCTTGAATAAAAGTCGTTGATGTGCTTAACGGCTTCTTCAGAAGTATCAGCCAGGTAGAAAAGAAACAGGTCTTCGGCATTGATCATCTTTTCGGTCAGCATGGTGCTTTTAATCCATTCGATAATGCCTTCCCAATACTTCCTTCCAACCAGCACAATGGGGAACTTCCCGATTTTCTTGGTTTGTATGAGGGTAAGAGCCTCAAACAATTCGTCGAGAGTGCCGAAACCGCCCGGCACAACTACGAATCCCTGCGCATACTTGGTAAACATAAGTTTGCGAACAAAGAAGTAGTCGAAGGTGATGAGTTTGTCGCTGTCAATATAAGGATTAGAAGATTGCTCAAAAGGTAGTTCAATGTTGAGGCCTACGGATTTACCGCCTGCCGTTTTGGCCCCCTTGTTAGCAGCCTCCATAGCGCCGGGGCCGCCGCCGGTAATAATACCGTATCCTTCCTTGGTTAGCTTATATGCAATGTCCTCGGTGAGCTTATAGTAAGGATGATCGGGCAGCAACCTTGCAGAGCCAAAAATAGAAACACACGGACCTATCTTTCCAAGCTTTTCAAAGCCATCCACAAACTCAGCCATGATCTTAAAGATCTGCCATGTATCGTGGGTCTTTATCTCCTGCCAGTCTTTATCCTTAAAAGCACGGTGTATTTTCTGCTCGTCAAAATTCATTTCTAAATCGGTTTACAGTTTACGATCTACAGTTTGCTGTTCTGCAAATTTACAGCCAACGGTGATCGGTTATCCTGGTAATCAGGTAATGCTACGGGTCGTTACAAGTAAAGTTGCCATAAATTATCCGAATTCTTGCAAAAACGCTGGTTAAACGAATCAAAAAACCTAAATCCTAAACTGTAAACAGTTAGAGTTCCTTCTTCAAAAATTCCCCGGTAATGCTCTTTGGGTTTTTGGCAATTTCCTGAGGTGTACCCTCGGCAATGATCTGGCCGCCGCGTTCACCTCCTTCAGGGCCAAGGTCAATTATGTAGTCGGAAGCTTTAATCACATCCATGTTATGCTCAATAATAAGCACTGTGTTGCCTTTGTTAACGAGGCGGTTAAGAACATCAAGCAGAATCCGCACATCTTCAAAATGAAGTCCGGTCGTCGGCTCATCAAGAATATATAGTGTGTTGCCGGTATCTTTCTTGGACAGTTCGGTGGCCAGCTTAACACGTTGTGCTTCGCCGCCGCTAAGCGTTGTGCTTTGCTGTCCTAAGGTTATATACCCCAGGCCGACTTCCTTAATGGTTTTTATCTTCTGAAGGATAGATGGGATGTTTTCGAAAAACTCTACAGCATGTTCAATGCTCATGTCAAGCACATCACTAATGGATTTGCCTTTGTAACGCACGTCCAGCGTTTCGCGGTTATAGCGCTTGCCGTTGCAGGTTTCACAATGCACATATACGTCGGGCAGGAAGTTCATTTCGATGACGCGCATACCGCCGCCCTGGCAAGTTTCACAGCGACCGCCTTTCACATTAAAAGAGAACCGCCCCGGCTGGTAGCCCCTGATCTTAGCTTCAGGCAGCATGGCAAACAGATTGCGGATGTCGGTGAAGACTCCTGTGTAGGTAGCCGGATTAGAGCGCGGCGTTCGTCCTATCGGTGACTGGTCAATCTCAATTACCTTATCTATGTTTTCAATGCCATCGCATGAAAGATAGGGCAAAGGCCGTGTCTGTGAATTATAAAAAAAGCTGCTGAGAATGGGGTAAAGCGTTTCGTTGATGAGTGTTGATTTACCGCTCCCTGATACGCCGCTTACGCAGATCATTTTTCCAAGGGGAAGGGTTAAGTCAACTTTTTTGAGGTTGTTACCCTTTGCACCTTTCAGCTCGATGAATTTTCCGTTTCCCTTCCTTGGCTTTTTGGTTACCGGAATAACGATGGTTCCATTCAGGTAATCGGTAGTGAGGCTTTTCATATTCAGGATTTCAGCGGGCGTTCCCTGTGCTACTACCTTGCCACCGTGCATGCCGGCACCCGGACCAAGATCGATGAGGTAATCGCTGTTCATCATGGTTTCTTTATCATGTTCCACAACGATTATAGAATTGCCTGTGTCGCGAAGATCCTGCAGTGATTTAATGAGTCTTACATTGTCGCGTTGATGCAAGCCGATGCTGGGTTCATCCAATATATATAATACACCTACCAGCTGCGAGCCTATTTGTGTGGCTAAACGTATGCGCTGACTTTCACCGCCGCTTAGCGACTTGGCGCTCCTGTTAAGTGTTAGATAATCCAGGCCTACATCGAGCAGAAAACGGATTCTCTTCCTGATTTCTTTAATTACCTCCTGGCCGATCTGCAATTGCTTTTTGGTAACGCGGCTTTCCAATCCCTCAAACCACTTTCCCAGCTCGATGATATCCATTTCCGCCAGCTCAGCAATGTTCTTTTTGTCGATGCGGAAATAGAGGGATTCTTTCTTCAGTCGTGCGCCTTTGCATTCAGGGCATTCAACCTTCAGCATAAAGCTTTGCACCCATTTGCGCATGGCATTCGATGCCTGTTCGTGATCCTGGTTAATGATAAAGTTTACAATGCCTTCGTAGGTGAGGCCATAACCTTGGTTTCCGCTTCCGAAGTGATCCTGTGCAACGTTCAACATATCATCAGAACCGTAAAGAATTATGTTTAATGATTCATCCGGTATGTCAGCGATGGGGGTGGTTAATGTGAAAGCATACTTTCTTCCCAATGCAATCAGTTGCTTGAATATCCAGATATCCCGCTGAGCACCCAACGGAACAATGCCGCCGTCCTTAATGCTTTTCTTCGGATCAGGAATGATACTCTTTATATCCAGCTCGCTGATGGTACCAAGCCCATTGCATTTGGGGCAGGCGCCGTAAGGAGAATTAAATGAAAATGTATTCGGTGCTGGCTCATCGTAGGAGATGCCCGATGTCGGACACATCAAATGTCGGGAGTAGTAATGATCTTTCTCAGTGTCATGCTCCATCAGTATCACGGAGCCCTTGCCGTGCTTCATAGCAGCATTCAATGATTCGCTGACACGCTGGCGGCTTTCTTCGTTTACTTCAAAACGGTCAATGACCAGCTCGATATCATGCACTTTGTAACGATCCAGCTGCAATCCTCTTTTAAGATCCACAATCCGTCCGTCGGTTCTTACTTTCAGAAAGCCCTGCACCATGAGCTGCTCAAACAGTTCGCGGTAGTGACCTTTGCGGCCTTTTACAAGAGGGGCGAGCAGTACCATCTTTTTACCGCTATAGGCATTCATGATCACCTCAAGAATTTGCTCATCGCTGAGGCGAATCATTTTCTCGCCTGTTACATAGCTGAACGCTTCGGCTGCACGTGCGTAGAAGAGACGCATGAAATCGTAGATCTCCGTTACGGTGCCTACGGTAGAGCGGGGATTAAGGTTAGTTGTTTTCTGCTCAATAGAAATAACCGGACTCAAGCCTGTAATCTTGTCCACATCCGGCCGCTCCATGTTTCCAAGGAAGCTTCGCGCATAGGCAGAAAAGGTTTCCATGTAGCGCCGCTGACCTTCAGCATATATAGTATCGAAAGCCAATGACGACTTACCACTTCCGCTGAGGCCGGTAATTACTACCAGCTTGTTGCGGGGAAAGCTCAGGTCAATGTTTTTAAGATTGTGAACGCGGGCGCCGAATATTTCTAATAGTTCTTCCAAGTTCAAAAAAATGAAGCCTGCAAAGGTACGCATCATTTTGGCTGGTTCATACCGAAGGGCACTCGCGTGGCGCAGAATTGAAATAATTGCTACTTTCGTTAAACCAAAACACCTCTTTCTAGTCTGTGTATTATTTAGTCCTAAAAGATTATTGAAATGAATAGAAGACAATTACTAACTTTTAATGCCACATCTGCACAAAGGGTTGCTACACTAGCCGTGGGCTCATTAGCGACAACCGGCCTGGCGGCATATTCCGGCGCCTGGACCAAAGCAGAGGTAAAGCATTTGCTACGAAGGGTTATGTTTGGCGCAACTGCCGCTGACGTGGAGTACTTTGCCGGCAAGACCATGGCACAAACAATAACGGAGCTGCTGACTGCCGGCTCGACTCCTGCACCACCTCTATATACTTTTTCTTCTGTATACGATGATCCCAATGTCCCTTTCGGACAAACATGGGTGAATGCACCTGTTGACAATGCTATTGATGCATTGGCTAACGGGCAACGTCTTAAATCATACAGGGCATGGTGGATAGGGCAGATACTCAATCAGCCGCGCACACTGGTGGAAAAGATGACGATGTTCTGGCATAACCACTTTGCCACAGAAACCACGGTTATACAGGATGCGAGGCTTTGCTACAGGTACAATGCATTGCTGAGGCAGTATGCGCTGGGTAATTTTAAAGCTTTGACTAAGGCTGTTACACTCGACCCGGGGATGCTTATTTATTTGAACGGGTTTAAGAATACCAATACGAAGCCTGATGAGAATTACGGCCGCGAGCTGCAGGAGCTGTTTACGATAGGTAAGGATGAAAATGGTATTCCTTATTATTCAGAAAGTGATGTGCAGGCAGCTGCAAAAGTCTTAACGGGGCATAGCATCAACGCCGGTCTTGTTTACGCTTTCAATTCAAACAAGCACGACACGACCAACAAAACCTTTTCTGCGTTTTACAATAGTACGGTTATTACAGGTCAGTCGGGTGGTGCAGGCGCCAATGAGCTGGATTCTTTGCTGAATATGATTTTCAGCACACAGCAGGCAGCTGTGTTTCTTTGCCGTAAGCTGTACCGTTATTTTATATATTATTCCATCAGCAGCGATGCGGAGGCAAACGTAATTCAGCCGCTGGCAACTATTTTCAGGAATAGTAACTACGACATCGTTCCTGTGCTCCAGGCCTTATTCAGCAGTGAGCATTTTTATGATGTGGCCAACAGGGGCAGTCTTATTAAAACCCCTGTTGATTTTATGGCAGGCTTCTTCCGTGATTACGGTGTTGTATTTCCGGATGGAAGCACATCAACGTTGCTTACGCAACAATATAATTTGTGGAATAAGGCTTATGGTTACGCTGCCAGTATGGGGCAGATCATTGGTGATCCTCCTAACGTGGCGGGATGGCCCGCTTATTACCAGGAGCCGCAGTTTCATGAGCTATGGATAAATACCAATACGCTGCCTGCCAGGAATCTCTTCAGTGATCTTCTGTGCACTGCAGGGTTTTCGAATTCGGGCTATAAGGTAGTGCTGGATACGGTTAAATACACGGCAACGATTGATAACTCCATTGCATCTGATCCTGACCTGCTGGTCCAAGAGGTGATTGACCGTCATTATAGCGAAGATGTTTCGCAGAATGTGAAGGATCATTTAAAGGACTATTTGCTGAGTGGCCAGCAAACAAATTCTTACTGGACGGATGCATGGATGGCGTACAGGGCTGATCCAACCAATAACACAAAATACACTACTGTTGCAAGCAGGCTCAAGCTTATGTATATATACTTAATGGATTTATCAGAGTATCAATTATCCTAAAACATGAAAAGAAGAAAATTTCTCTCTGCGCTGGGACAGGCTGCTGTAGTGCCTGCTGTATTAAACGGGTTTTCGTTTAAAGCTTTTGGTGCATCGCCTTTATTGCAGGCCCTGGCAGCCTCTACCAATAACGATCACGTGTTGGTGCTGATTCAGCTTAGCGGCGGCAATGACGGGTTAAATACGGTGATTCCCCTTGACCAGTATGTAAACCTTGCTGCTGCTCGTTCAAACATTCTCATTCCTGAAAACCAGGTGCTGAAGCTCAATGGCACTGTAACCACGGGGCTTCATCCATCCATGACCGGCATTCAACAACTATATAACAATGGGCAGGTAGCTATTGTGCAGGGGGTAAGCTATGAGAATCCTAACTTTTCTCATTTCCGTGCTACAGATATTTGGCTCACGGCTTCTAACGCTGATGAAACATTGACCAGTGGCTGGACAGGCCGTTACCTTGACTATGAATACCCGAATTATCCTGCAGGCTATCCGAACGTCACTATGCCTGATCCGTTGGCATTGCAGATAGGCACTTCGGCATCCCTTGCTTTGCAAGGGCCTGCGGTAAACATGGGCATGACAATAACCGATCCTACCAATTTCTATAATCTTATACAAGGTATTACGGATCCTGCCCCGAACAATAACTATGGTCATGAGCTTAGCTATATACGTCAGGTTGCGCAGCAATCGAATGCATATTCCGCTGTTATAAAAGCCGCAGCTGATAATGTAACGTCCCAGTCAAGCCTGTATCCTTCTTCGGGCAATCCCCTCGCGGATCAGCTTAAAATTGTGGCAAGGTTAATAGCCGGAGGGTTGAAGACAAAAATTTATCTCGTTAACCTTGGTGGCTTTGATACGCACTCGGCGCAGGTTGATAACAGCTCCGTGCTTACCGGCCGTCATGCTGATTTGCTGGGCCAGGTTTCTGTAGCGGTAAATGCATTTATGGATGATCTTAATCATCTTCTTATCGCGGATCGTGTTGTGGGAATGACATTCTCCGAATTTGGACGCCGTATTATTTCGAATGGCAGCCTGGGCACTGACCATGGCTCCGGTGCACCGATGTTTCTTTTCGGGAACCAGGTGCTTGGCCAGGTGCGGGGTGACAGTCCTGATATTCCTTCCAATGCAACGGTTAATTCCAATGTAGCCATGCAGTATGATTTCCGCTCTGTGTATGCAACGGTTTTGAATAAGTGGCTGTGTGTTCCCGATGCTGATCTTAACCAGGTTATGCTGCACAACTTCCAGAACTTGCCGCTTATATCTGACAATGCCTGCGGCCCTACCGATGTGCATGAACTGAATAAAAAAGCAGGTCTCAATCTTGTGTCCTGCTATCCTAATCCGTTTACTTCCAGAACCCAAGTCACCTTTACTAGCCAGGGCGGGCATACGTTGGTGCAGGTTTTCAGCGCTGAAGGCCAATTGATGAAGACCCTGGTGAATGGAGAATATTCAGCGGGCACCTACAAAACAGATTATGAAAATGAAGGCCATGCGGCAGGGCTATACTATCTGCGTCTTCAGAATGAAGCCATACAGCAGGTAAAGAATATGCAGGTGGTTAAATAAAACGTTTCGGTAGTTGCACCTCTTGTTTTAGCATAAGCTGCCTGTATCTAATAATGCACTTTTGCATTATGATACAAATTCCCCAAAATTTTATTATTATTGTAGATCGTAAACAGCAACCTGATTTATGCTTAAATGCATTTGCGTTGACAGGGATAAGAAAAACCGGGAGTCTCTTGAGCTTATGATTAAGAAGGTCAGGGATCTGCATTTGGCAAAGACCTATGCTAAGCTTGATGCTGCGTTGACCGCCTGCAAGCAAGGAAATATCCGGATTCTTTTTGTTGGGCTTCATGACTTTCCTGTTGATGCCGAAACGATGGCCTTGCTGAAGGAAATCACAAAGCACGAAACCAAAATCATTATTTTATCATCACGAACGTCTGTCATGAAGGATGTTTTATCCAGCGATATGACAAATTTCCTTTCGCTGCCTACCAGCGCAAGGCGTCTTTGGCAGGCAAGCATGAAGGCATTACAAATTGATGACTTCGCCGTGAACCTGGGCGCCTGACCTATGGGCATTTTTTCATTTGCCTCTTGCGCATTTTAAGGTTACTTTTACATGCAGTTTCATACAGGAATTTTTTCATTGAATAGTTCTATGCAAGCCGACAAGGTTAATGAAAAACGATTTTACATCCTGCTGAACAAACGGGATAAGAAGGCCATGGAATTTCTCTATGACCAGTATGTCTCTGTTATATATGGTGTTGTTTTTCGAATTGCAGGAAATGAAGCGCTTGCCGAAAGTCTTCTTGAAAGGACATTCCATTATATATGGAAGAACTATAAGGAATTCGATCCCGACCGGCAAAACGTCTGCGTCTGGATTCTTAATGTAGCCCGCAAGGTATGTGGCATGCAGGTTGGTTTCAAAGAATTTACCGCCTCTATCAGTACCAATGGTTCTCCGTCCCATCACAAGCGCGAAGGGGTTTTTGATTTATTGTTTTTCGGTAATGGCAGCGTTGCTGACGTGGCAAAGCATAAGGGTGTGAACGAAGCGAAGATAAAAATGAGCTTGCGTGGGGAAATGGAAACATTAAAGCAATTAACAGAAAAAGTATAATGGACAGCATCAGCGAATTTATTTCATCAGGTATCATTGAGCTCTACTGCCTGGGTTTGACAAGTGAGGAGGAGACTGCAAAGGTAGTGCAGATGGCTACGCAGCATAAGGCAGTGCGTGATGAAATTGAACAGGTAAATGAAGCCCTTTGCAGCTATGCTGCAAGCCTGGAGCGTAAGCCTGCTGTTAAGCTGAGGGGGCAAGTGCTGAAGAATTTTGACATTGATACAAATCTTCCTGCAAGACTGTATGAAAACTCCTCTGTAGAATACTGGAATAAATACCTTGCAGATCACCAAATAGCTGCGCCTGCTGACTTTGATCCGCTGCACCTGGCAGATCTTCCATCCAACGATAAGCAGATTACCTATGCCGTATGGGCAAAGACGGGAGCAAACGTGGAGGAGACACACGATGATGAAGATGAATGGCTGTTTATTTTACGCGGCACCTGCACCATGACCATTAACGGAAAGGTAAGTCATCATAAGGCCGGCGATCTTATTTCAATTCCTCATAATCATTTGCATAAGGCTGAAGCAACGTCTGACGATATGATTTTAATAGGCCAGCGACTGGCTGCATAAATTAACTATTCATAAGCATGGAAGCAGAATTCATTGAAGAAATAGAATCAACGCAGGCAAAGCTGTTGAGTGTTCTTGAAGATCTTAATGAAGATCAGTCTAAGTTTAAGATCAACCCCATGGTCTGGTCTATTCATGAATGCATGGAGCACATTGTCATTACTGAAGTGGGGGTATACAGAATTCTTTCCAAAGAGAATTCAAATCCTGCCTCAAGCATTGCCGAGCATGATGAGATGCTGGGCAAGCATAAAATTGCGCTCAACCAGCAAGACAGAAGTGTAAAGCGTGAAGCTCCCGAAAACATAAAACCCATGGGCCGCTTCAGCAATATGGATGAGCTGCGGTCTAAGTTTCAAAGCAACAGGACGCGCATATGCGAGGGGTTGCGAAACAGCGAATTTGTTTTCGACACCCAGCTTTTCAAGCATCCTGTTCTTGGCGAGCTTACCAAGAAGGATTGGCTTAACTTTATGATTCATCACACTGAAAGACACCGTGTGCAGATTGAAGATATAAAAGCCAACATCGGCTTTTCATTTTATGCAAGATCTCTTTAAAGCATATTGCAGTTCTCCGATTGGCATCCTGGAAGTGGAGAGCAGTAGCGATGCCATACACGCTGTTAATTTTGTTGAGAGGGAAGGGGAGGCATCAGCAAACATTCCTCTTGTATTGAAACAATGCATTGAAGAGCTGAAGGAATATTTCTCGGGCACACGAAATGACTTTACTGTTAAGCTCAGCATGGAGGGAACGGTGTTTCAGAAGAAAGTCTGGAATGAGCTACTGCATATTCCTTATGGTAAAACGACCTCTTACCTTAACATGGCTAAGAAGCTGGCCGATGAAAAATCCATACGTGCTGTAGGCGGTGCCAACGGAAAGAATAAAATTGCCATTATCGTTCCCTGCCATCGTGTTATCGGGCATAACTTTAAGCTGGTTGGCTATGCAGGCGGCCTGTGGCGCAAGCAATGGCTGTTGCAGCATGAAGGCGCTCTTGTTGCAGCTCAGCAAACACTGTTTTAACCTGCGTATTCTTTCTTAATTATTTCTTAAGGCAAATCCGCTTTCTTCTTTTACCCGTATCTTTGATAAACGTTAAAATGAAAGCAACAAAATATATCTTGTTAACGATGTCGCTAAGCGCAATGCTATCATCATGCGCCCAAGGCGACAAACCGGTACAGATTGAAAACAACATAGCAATGGATAATAAAAATTTAGAAACAGCCACCTTCGGAGCAGGATGCTTCTGGTGCGTAGAAGCAATTTATCAGCAGCTGGACGGAGTCGTTTCCGTTGCCTCAGGTTATTCAGGCGGTACAGTGGCTAACCCAAGCTACGAAGATGTTTGCAGCGGTTCCACCAACCATGCTGAAGTATGCCAGGTGGTTTTTGATACCACAAAGATTTCTTTCGAGGAATTGCTGGAGGTATTCTGGAGCATACATGATCCCACAACGCTGAACCAACAGGGGCATGATATAGGCACTCAATACCGTTCGGCTATATATTATCATAACGAGCATCAAAAGCAATTGGCTGAAAAGTATAAGGCAGAGCTGAATAAATCAGGTGCATGGGCTGATCCTATTGTTACGGAGATAACTCCGTATACTGCTTTTTACAAAGCTGAAAAGTATCACCAGAACTATTACAACGATAACTCGGGTAAGAATCCTTATTGCTCAATTGTTATTACGCCCAAGGTGGAGAAGTTTAAAAAAGTTTTTGCAACGAAGCTGAAGAAAAAGGAAACAGCACATTGATTTACGAGGTACGAAGTACGGTTTACGATTTGTAAATTCAGACTCGTGCGCTTCGTAAATCGTACTTCAAATCATTGCTTCAATTTTATAAAACTCCCGATGTGCTGATTCGCATAGGGGCTTGAACTTTTCATACAGTTGCTGAAAGGCAGGATGGGTGGCCCAGATAGCCTGCAACGGGTTGAGGTCGTTAAAGCTACGGATGTGTATTTCCATAATCAAGGTGTAGGAGGGCCCTGACAGGTCAGTTAAAAGGCGCATCTCCATTTTTTCCGGTCCTTTTTTTGCTGCTTCCAGCACTTCTTTCCAAATGGCTATTGCTTCTTTGGCTTTGCCGAATTTTAAGTGGAAGGTGTTACGTTCAATAATCATGTTGTTGGGTTTAGTTTGCAGGACAAAGATGAAATAAAATTCAAGATTTTGAAATTAGGTGGAGCACCGCAATGCAGTGAAGTAATACCCCATCACGGTGCCCTGCAATTACATTAGCTGATGCTTTAAAACACAAAACATGCAAAATTTTAATAAAAAATGAAATGAAATTTGAAAAGTCATGCACTCCTTTAACGAAAGCATGCATGTAATTGCCAAAGACATGCACTCCTTTATTGAAAGCGTTCACTCCTTAATTAAAGGTGTGTCTCCTTTTAATGAAGGAGTTCATTCCTTAAACGATTGCATGCATACCTTTAGCAATAACATTCATTCCTTTGACGATGGCGTGCATTCCTTTAACGAAAGTATGCACGCCTTTAATAAAGGGAGACAGTCTTTTTCCAAACATTCATTCTTCTTTTAAGAATTCCACACCTCAGTCAGTTGGAAATGAGAAGGATAAAATATGATGAAAAACACGAGAATAAGGACAGTTTTAATGAATTTATCTAAGGATCGCGGCGTTGAAAACCATTTGCACCTTTAAAATTTATGCGTATATTTGCACCCCTTAATTAAGAAAATACAATGAAAAAAGAGATTCATCCGAAGAATTACCGCATGGTTGTTTTTAAAGACATTTCGTGCGATTTCGCGTTTTTGACCCGTTCGTGTGTGGAAACGAAGGATTCTATTAAATGGACTGATGGCAATGAGTACCCGCTGGTGAAGCTTGAAATAAGCATGATGAGCCATCCTTATTATACCGGTAAGATGAAGCTTATTGACACTGCCGGCCGTGTAGATAAATTTAACACCCGTTACGCTAAGAAGAAAGACGTAGCGAAATAATCATACTTTATCCTGTTTTGAAAGTCCTTTGTTGTTTTAACAGCAGAGGACTTTTTTATTTAAATGAAATTCGAAATTTGAAAATTGAAAGCTGGAGTTTTTGTCAATGGATAATCAGTGCAGCCAAATTTCCACTTCCAGGTTTCCTCAATCGTAAACGGTTAAGCTGAATTCGTTATTTTCGCCCTACCTTAAAACACTGTATGAACTACATCTTTTTCGAAGAGAAAGTAACCCGCGAAAACCTTTTGCCTTTTACTTTTACTCGTCCCGTTGCTGATATACGCATTGGAATATTGACGATAAGAGAGAAGTGGAATAAGTTTTTGAATACAACAACTTCGTCATGGACGGAAAGTTATATGGCTGAGAAATTTCCGAAGAAAATTGCAAAGGAAAATATTCTCATTAACGGATGTGTGCTGCCCGATGAGGCGCTGGTGAAGCAGGTGAAAAAGCTGAAAGCAGGCGAGAAGCTGATATGCGGCAACACGGTGGTGGCTATGGCTGTGGGGGATGAGCTGAATAAAACAGGCAGGGTGGAAGAGGTGAAGGCTGCCACTACGAAGGAGTATACTTCATCCGTGCTTATGCTTGGTAATATGTGGGACATCTTCTTAAAGAATGAGGAGGCTATTAACAGGGACTTTGTGCTGTTAACGAAGGGGCGTTCTTCACAGCGCCTCAGCAAGAGTAACCGCATTATAGGTAAAGGAAAAATATTTTTAGAAAAAGGGGCGAAGGTGGAGTGTTCTATCCTTAATACAGAAGCAGGTCCTATATATATAGGTAAGAATGCAGAAGTAATGGAGGGTTCAATCATTCGCGGTCCTTTTTCGCTGGGCGAAGGCTCCACGCTGAAAATGGGAACGAAGATTTATAGCAACACTACCATAGGCCCTTATTGCAAGGTGGGTGGTGAGGTTTCTAATTCTGTGTTTTTTGGCTACAGCAACAAGGCGCACGATGGCTTTATAGGCAACTCGGTGATAGGCGAGTGGTGCAACCTGGGGGCGGGCACCAACAACTCTAACCTGAAAAATAATTATTCTACGGTTAAGCTTTGGAGCTATCATAAAGAAGGATATGTAAGCACGGGTCTTACGTTTTGCGGCCTGATGATGGGCGACCATAGCAAGAGCAGCATTAACAGCATGTTTAATACGGGCACCGTGGTGGGTGTTAATGCCAATGTATTTGGCAGCGGCTTTCCACCGAAAATCATTCCGTCGTTCTCGTGGGGGGGATCAGCGGGCTTTACCACGTTCCGCATTGAAGATGCCCTGGAGGTTGCGCAAAAAGTGATGGAAAGGCGCAGCCTGAAGCTGGAAAAGGCTGACAGTGCTGTATTGCGTACATTATTTGAGCTTACAACTATTCACAGGGCATGGTAAAGCCTGTGAAAATGCTGCCATTCTGACAGCGGTTTTGGTTGGCATGGCTATTGTCTAAAAAAGCCGCGTAGTAAGACAGAATTGACAAAATATTAAACAGAAATGGAAAATAAAGAAGAGAAATGGGTGGATTGGAACCTTGCTAATGTTGTTGACGAGGACACGGAATTCATACCATTAATCTCACAGGAGGATGAGGAGGCAATGAATTCGGAAAAGATTCCGGATGTGTTGTCGTTGTTGCCGTTGCGTAATACGGTGCTTTTTCCCGGCGTGGTAATTCCTATTACCGTAGGCCGGGATAAGTCCATTAAGCTGATAAAGGATGCTTTCTCAAAAGATAAAATAATTGGCGTTGTTTCGCAGAAGGATGTTTCAGTTGAAGATCCTAAGTTCGAAGACCTGAACACGGTAGGCACCGTGGCAGCCATATTGAAGATGCTGCGCATGCCTGATGGAAACACGACCGTTATCATACAGGGTAAAAGAAGGTTTCGCGTAAAGGACCTGATACAGGAAGATCCTTATGTGAAATGTTCGGTGGAGAAATTCAATGAAGTATTGCCGCAGAAAAAAGACCAGGAGTTTGCTGCTCTTATTTCTTCTTTAAAGGATATGGCACTGCAGATCATTAAGCTATCTCCGCATATTCCTTCCGATGCTGCTTTCGCGCTGAAGAACATTGAAAGCGCTGCGTTCCTGGTAAACTTTATTTCCAGCAATATGAATGTGACTGTAAATCAGAAACAGGAACTGTTGGAAATGAAAGACCTGAAGGAGCGTGCTACCAAGGTGCTGGAATATCTTACCAAGGAAATACAGATGCTGGAGTTGAAAAATCAAATCCAGACAAGGGTTAAGACCGACCTCGACAAGCAGCAGCGTGATTATTTCTTAAATCAGCAGCTCAAAACTATACAGGAAGAACTGGGCGGACATACTCCTGATATGGAGGTGGCTGAAATGCGTGAGAAGGGCAAGGGTAAGAAGTGGAGCAAGGAAGTTGCCGAAATATTTAATAAAGAATGCGACCGCCTGCAGCGTATGAACCCTGCAGCAGCAGAATATTCCGTGGTGATGAACTACCTGGAAGTGATGCTGGAGATTCCATGGAATGAATATACAAAGGACAACTTTGACCTGAAGCGTGCACAGAAAATATTAGACAGGGATCACTTCGGTTTAGAGAAAGTGAAGGAGCGTATTCTTGAATACCTCGCTGTGCTGAAGCTGAAGCAGGATATGAAATCGCCTATCATGCTGCTCTACGGCCCTCCGGGCGTAGGTAAAACATCGTTGGGTAAATCTGTGGCAGAGGCGTTGGGACGAAAATACGTGCGCATGTCGTTAGGTGGCTTGCGTGATGAAGCTGAAATACGCGGTCACCGTAAGACCTATATAGGCGCGATGCCCGGGCGTATCATCCAGAATGTTAAGAAGGCAAAGTCATCGAATCCTGTTTTTGTGTTGGATGAAATAGACAAGCTTGGAAATGACTTTCACGGCGACCCTTCATCAGCATTGCTGGAAGTGCTCGATCCGGAACAGAATAATACCTTTTATGATAACTATGTGGAGGTTGATTATGATCTCTCGCATGTGTTGTTTATTGCTACAGCCAACTCACTCAGCTCCATTCAGCCTGCCTTGCTTGACCGTATGGAGGTGATTGACATTACAGGATATATAATTGAAGAAAAGATTCAGATTGCATTAAAGCACCTGGTGCCGAAGCAGCTGGAGGCGCACGGCCTAAAGCGTGACCAGCTGAAGCTGCCTTCTAAGATTATTGAAAAGATTATTGAAGAATATACAAGGGAGTCAGGCGTGAGGGGGCTGGAGAAAAAGATTGCTTCTGTGGTTCGTGCTACTGCCAAGCGGGTAGCCATGGATGAGGAATATTCAGTTACCATTACGGAACAGGATGTGCAACGAATTCTCGGGGCGCCCATCTTTACTAAGGACAGGTACCAAGGCAATGATAAGGCAGGTGTCGTGACCGGTCTTGCATGGACTCCTGTTGGAGGCGACATCCTTTTTATTGAAGTAAGCTTAAGTCGAGGAAAAGGTAAGCTTGCCATAACGGGTAACCTGGGTGATGTGATGAAAGAGTCAGCCTCCATTGCATTGGCTTACCTGAAAGCACATTGTGGCGACCTGAAGCTTGACAGCCGTGTGTTTGATCAATGGGATATACATATTCACGTACCTGAAGGTGCTACCCCGAAGGACGGACCATCGGCGGGCATTACCATGTTTACGGCATTGGCATCCGCCTTTACACAGCGCAAAGTACGCGATCATATAGCGATGACAGGGGAGATTACCTTGCGTGGTAGGGTGTTGCCTGTAGGCGGTATCAAGGAAAAGATGCTGGCTGCAAAACGTGCGGGCATTACCGATGTGATCCTTTCAGAAGAAAACAGGAAGGATATCGAAGAAATCAAGAAGGACTACATCAAGGACATTAAATTCCATTATGTGAAGGAAATGATTGACGTTACAAAGCTTTCACTGCTTAAAGAAAAAGTGAAAGATGCCATTGACCTTAAAGTCATTGAGCAGCCAACGAATAACAAGCAGCTATAAATAGCTGCAGGAAACGGGAAAGCGTCTTAGGTTACTAAGGCGCTTTTTGCGTTCAGGGGCATTCACATTCATACGTGCATAAGTATCTTTAGGGTAAAAACCTATTTTTGTGATTAGTCGTACATTTATTCCGTAAACGATGTTTATGAAATCAATCTGTCATTACCTGGTTGCTGCCTGTGTTTGCATTTGCTTCTGTCAGCAGGCTAATGCGCAAGGGGCTAAGCGTGCCGTTAATAAGGATTCGTTGGCTATGAATTCGCGCAGCAACCTGCCGGTGTTAGGCATCGGCTATGGTGCCATGACCTTTATCGGCGACATCGGCAACAGCTATGTTGACCAGCCCTTTCTTTACCGCGGCGGCTTTCAGCTGGATGTGCAGCTTCATTCCAAATCAAATATTGAGTTTTTTTTTCATATCATCTCGGCTAAGGTGTATGGCGAGGAGAAGTCAGTTTCAAGAAATCTTAATTTCAAGTCTAACTTGTTTATAGCAGGCGCTAACGTGCGTTATGCCTACACAAGCAAAAAATATCCACACCCTGTGCTTATTCCATTTGCATCGGCCGGCATTGAAACGATCTCCTATAATCCATACACGGATCTTAAGGATGCGAATGGAAGCACCTACTTTTATTGGAATGATGGGTCCATCCGCAACATTGCAGAAACAGCGACCGATGCTTCAAAATCAAAAGTCATACACAGGGATTACAACTATGAAACTAACGTGCGCGACGCCAACCTGGATAGCCTTGGCAGGTTTAAGCAATTTGCTTTTGCGATACCGTTGAGTGTGGGTATAAAGTTTAAAGTCTCGGAACGTGTGGCATTGCACTTTACAGAAACATACCACCTTGCTTTTACGGATTATATTGATGGCATTACCGAGAATAGCATAGGCAGCAGGGCAGGTACTGCAGGTAATGACAAACTGCTTTTTTCAGCCGTATCTTTCCATTATGATCTTTCTGTGCCCCGCCAGACAAAAAAGCAAGTACACACAAAGGCTGACCAGGCCTTATATAGGAACATTAATTATGAATCCATTCAGAATGCTGATACAGACGGTGACGGCATTCCTGACTTTATGGATGAGGACAATAGCACTCCTAAAGGCGCTAAAGTAGATGCCAGCGGACATGCGGTTGACAGCGATGGTGATGGTGTTCCTGATTACCGTGACAAAGAGCCTAATTCCCGTGTTGCCGGTTTTGTTGATGAGAATGGTGTTACTGTTACAGATTCCATGCAGGAAGCAAAACATATCAAGGATTCTTTAGATATGGAGATGATCAGCATTGCTGAAAGAATACGAACTAAAAATGAGCCTGTTGCCGGCACTACGGTTTCAGGCAGCAACTCCTTGCCGGATGAATTTAAGAGTGTTGACCTGGATCATGATGGTGTTATTTCTGCTGATGAGATTGCCAAGGCCATTGACCTTTACACCAATGGCAAATCATCTTTTACGAAGCAGCAGTTCTACCGGCTGGTAGATTTCTTCTTTGCCCAATAGCTATCAATTAGTATATATAAATAAAAAACCCGCTCGGAAACAAGCGGGTTTTTTATTTAATGAAAAGTTTTTCTTATGATAAATGTCCGCTGATAAGCTTAGTCATCTGGAACATGTCAACAGTTTTCTTTCCGTTGAATACTTTTTGCAGGTTTTCATCAGCAATGATATTACGCTTTGCCTTTGGATCCTGTAGCTTGTTCTTTTTGATGTACTCCCATACTTTTTTTACAACTTCAGTGCGAGGAAGAGCTTTTGTTCCAACGATTGTTGAAAGAGCCGGAGAAATAGTCAAAGGTTTCATGAAAGCGGCGCTAGGTTTTCTTTTGCTCTTAGCTGCTGGTTTTGCTTTTGCTTTCGCTTTTGGTTTTGCAGCAGCCTTTTTTGGTTTTGATTTTTTAGTTGCCATAGTAATTTTTGTTTTTTAGTTTTATTTATAACACAAAGAAAGGAGAAATAGTTGAATTCGAGACGTTTTAATGAAATTTTTATTAACCGCACTAACTCATAAAACCCTTGTAAATAGTAGTCGCCAGCCGGTCTTAGTTATTGAGCATAACCGGCATTACCAACATCAGGATGTCGTCTTTGCTTTTACCGTTTTGGGTGGATGGAACCAAAATGCCGGCCCGGTTAGGAAGTGACATTTCAAGGTTCACTTCATCACTTTCCAGGTTGCTGAGCATATCCGTAAGAAAACGGGCATTAAAGCCTATTTCCATGTCTTCACCTGAATATTGACATGCCAGGCGTTCGTTCGCTTCGTTACTGAAATCAAGGTCTTCAGCGCTTATCTGTAGCTGGCTGCCTGTAATCTTTAAACGCACCTGGTGTGTTGTTTTATTGGAGAAGATACTTACGCGCCTTACCGAGTTAAGGAAAGCGCTACGGTCCACTGTCAGCTTATTCGGGTTTTCCGTCGGAATAACGGCTTCGTAGTTAGGGTAACGGCCATCAATAAGTCGGCAGATAAGAGATACATTGCCGGCGGTAAAGAAGGCATTGTTTTCATTGTAGTCAATCTTCACGACTCCTTCCATACCGGGAAGGATGTTCTTCAGCAGCGTAAGCGGCTTGCGCGGAAGAATGAAAGATGTGTCTTTTGTAGAGGTGCTGTCCTTACGGGTGTAGCGCACCAACTTGTGTGCATCTGTTGCCACAAACGTGATGTTGCTTTTAGCAAGCTGGCAGAATACGCCGCTCATAACAGGGCGAAGTTCATCATTCCCTGTTGCAAATAATGTTTTGTTGATGGCCTGAAGAAATACTTCAGGAGCCAGTTCAACAGTTGATGTTCCGCTTAATGCCGGCACTTTGGGAAACTCTTCTCCGTCAAAACCGGTCAGCTTATACTTCCCATAATCGCTGCTTATTTCAATACCATGCGTCTTCTCGTCAATGGTAAATGTAAGCGGTTGCTCGGGGAATGTCTTAAGTGTATCAAGAAGTATTTTCGCAGGCACTGCCACTTTACCATCTTTTTTAGCTTCCACGGGAAGGGAAGTAGTCATGGTGGTTTCAAGATCAGAAGCAGATATATAAAGCGTGTTCTTTACAATATCGAATAGAAAATTGTCAAGAATAGGAAGCGGGTTGTTACTATTTAGCACACCGCTTACTGCTTGCAACTGCCTCAATAAAGGCGCACTGGAAACAATGAATTTCATTTTAGTTCTTGGTTAGTTAGCGTTTGTAAGTTGTTGTATCGGAGATGACAAAGATAATTTTTTTGATATTCCAAAAGACGGCTGAAGAGCAGTGTTGATAAGTTTTTTAGCCCTTTTTAGAGGAGATTTATGAAAACAAGAGGGTCAGATATTTGGAAATGATCTTGTTGGTCTACTTCCTCTTTTTAGCTGTTGCATCAAAATCACTGAGCTTGCGGAAGAGCTTGCCGAAAACATATTGTTGAATTACGACAAGGTCTTGGCCATTATTGACAAGGGCATACATTCTGTCTGCATCATATTTAAGCGGCTTGCCTTCGGGATCATTTTGTGAAAGCGACCGTTTTGTAATAGGTTTGGGATAAACTCGTATACTGTTTTCTTTGCCTGCTTTGTCTTTTACCGAAATAATATAGTCGGGCCCGGTTAGTATGAGGGAGTCACGCTGGTGTTGCGAAAACTCTTTGTCGAAATTTTCAAAGCTTATTCCTTTGTAAAAATCAAGATAGCTTTCTAATGCAACCGTATCAGGTAAAGCAATGATTTGTCCGGTTACCGGGGAAGACACTTTGTAGAATTTTCCATCGACTTCAATTTTGAAGGACATGCTTGGCTGATATACATATTGGAAAGTTATGGAACTGATGTCTGATGGCATATAATCAAAAACAGAGCGCTCTCGCCATTCTTCTTCGTTGGCAAAGTAACGGGTAGTTAGATAACCGTTAAAGCCGGGTATTTCCATTACAAATGGAGTGGAAGAACCTTCCATCAGCATATAGGTGCCAAGCAAGTCCTTCGTTTCAGAACCGATATAGTATACTTTCGCCGGTTTGTCGCTGTTGTCGGTATATATCTCACACTTAACAGCACTTGCCGCCATAGAGTTGATAAGACTGTTAAACTCAATTTTTCCGACACGTGTCCGCACCCTTAAATCCTTTATTGTGGTAAGCAGGGTTTTAACAATATCCTGCTCCGCATAAAACTTATTATTCACCTTCCATTTTCCGTTAGGTTGCCGCTGAAGCAGCGCCTTATGATTTTGCTTATCGGCAATGAAAATTTTGGTGATGGAAGCGGTATCACTCACGGCAAAATCTTTCAATTCTTCCTTTATAGTTGCCTTCTTTTGGGTCAGCAGAAAATAAGCTGCGATAGCGGCGAGCAATAGGGTGAATATTAATATGGACTTGTTTTTTTTCAAAATGTCGGATGGTTAATGCTCGTATTTTCTTATTCTTAAATAGGATCGGATAACACCGAATACCAAAATTAATAGGATCGGGAGCGCGATATTAATCACCTGCCATTTCAGTTTGCCTGCATCCAGCTTAGATGGATCAAGCATTCGTATCTTCAGTTCCTTGGCACGGATGGTGAGCAGGTTGGAATCGTCGCAGAGGTAATCAACACAGTTTAAAAGAAAGCTTTTATTGCCGAAGGTTTCACGTGTAAAGCGATCATATCCCAGGGGCAATATATTTCCTGTGGATTTGCTCACATAGCTGGCCATCATATCTCCGTCGGAAATGACAATCATCTTTGTTTTCGCGCTTGAATCTTTTATGCCGATTTCTTTAGCCTGCTCAGGAGTGAACTTGGTGCGATGAAGAAACGCAGAGGTGAAAACACCTTCCAGCAAAACAGCAATGGGAACATTTTTATTGTTGAATTCACTTTCAGTTGGTTTATTCTGGGCCATGTTGAGGCTAACGCGGACCGGTGACATCAGTATTTTGGAATGACCGGAGGTAGAAAGCAATATGGTTTTGTTCACGCCCTGTGATTCAACTAAATCAATACTGCTGACAAATTCACAACGAATAGCATTCAGGTTGCTTACAATAGGATGAACAGAAGTCGGATAGATGAGCGGAAAAAAGTTCCATGGAACAAGCTCATAGTGCGGCTGATTACCTGTATACCCTGTTTGCAACGGGATAAACGCAGACTGCAAATCAGCAATAAGGTCATTATTGATGCGAATGCCATATCGAAACAACTGGTCTTCAAGGTTAAGCTCGTTTGCAACAGCAACATTAGAAGGCGTTCGCTCAAGACTGTCCATGCTTATTGACATCGGATCGATGAGCCACATCACTCGTCCGCCCCGCATAACAAACTGGTCAATGATAAATTTATCTTTATTGTCAAATGCAGTATCAGGTTTTGCGATGATAAGGAGACGATACTTCTCAAGCGCATGAAGGTTTTGGTTGATCACTACTGTATCCACATCATACACGTCCTTTAATGTTCTGGCAATATCAGTAAGTTGCCTGGTGCTTAACTCTTTTTGACCTTGCAGGAAGCCTATCTTCTGACGGCTGTCAGCAGTTACTTTACGGATGGCATTAGCTAACTCGTATTCCAGAGATTCAATGGAGTTATTAATCATCTCCTCGGGTGCGGCACCAAGACGGCTTTTAAGTATCTGCAAAGGAATCTCCGTGTTTCTATAAGTTAATACAGCTCCGGGAAACAATATTTGTTGAGAAGTGCTTTCTTTTTCTTTTTGCTTAAGATTGGTAGGCTGCAATCCTTTTTTGGCAAGCTGCTGATATAGCTCCCGGCGCTCCTTCTCATCAGTGCTTTTATTAGGATCAATGAACTCATAGTCGAGGTTGTCTTTTGCATATACCCTGAATTCATCCAGCATCTCATGAACGCTGTTACGCATGCGTTTAAACCCGGCAGGCATTTCTCCTTCAAGATACACCTTTATAGTAACGACGTCATTCAGTTCTTTAAGCATTCCTTTCGTCGCAGGAGTAATAGTGTAGCGGTGTTCACTCGTTAAGTCAGCACGGGTAAAAGCGAAAAAGCCAATGATATTAAGCAGCACTATAATGATTATGCTTAATATTAATCGGGTGATGCTTTGCTGTTTTAAATTCCGTTTTCCCATCACCATTTTCTACTTTCAAGTATGAATCGCGTAAAGAGGAAAAAGAAGGCTGTCAATGAAATGAAATAAATCACATCGCGGCTGTCAATCACCCCCCTGCTCATAGAGGAATAATGCGCGTTGATTCCAATCTGAAGAAAAATACTGTCGAGTCCTCCCAGCCAGCCAAGTGAGCTGAGGCTTTCAAAGCCAATATGCCAGAAGAAACAAAGAAACATAGCGATAATGAATGCAATAACCTGGTTATCGGTGAGAGAAGAAGAGAATATTCCAATAGCAACGAAGCCGCTTGCAAGCATCAGCAACCCAATGTACGAGCCCATGATGCCACCGATATCAATATTGCCGGTGGGTGCAGCTAAATAATAGACCGTGATGAAGTAAATAGCAGTAGGTATAAGACTAAAGAGAACGAGCACTAACCCTGCCACATACTTTGCAAATATGATTCCTGCGTCACCGATAGGCTGAGTCATTAATAGCTCAACCGTGCCCGATTTTTTTTCTTCGGCAAAGGAACGCATGGTGATAGCCGGAATAAGGAACATAAAAACCCACGGCGCCAGCACAAACAGGGAATCTATGTTTGCATAGCCGCTTTCAAGGATGTTGAAATCGCTGCCCTGGAATACCCACATGAATAAACCGGTTGCAAGAAGAAAAACGGCAATTACAATATACCCGATAAGTGAACCAAGAAAAATGTTGATCTCCTTTTTAAGAAGAGCGAGCATAAATTGAATTTACAGCTCACGAAATGTGAACCTTATTACAGATGTCAAAAGTAATTTTTTTTGATAGAGAATAGCTGAAAAGCGGGGTATTTTGCAAACAAACAAGAACGGTTATTTCTTGTTTCTATTTTGTGTTTGCCACCGGGGCTCCTTTACGGGAAATGCTGTTGTCTTTATTCACCTTTGAAACTTCCATAACGATCATAATAATTACTGCAACAACAACGACTGCACCAATTACCATATTTACTGACTTTTCCTTATTTGTGTTTTCCATTAGCGTAAACAGATGTTTGAATTACCTGCGCAAATATATTAACTTTCAGCTGGTATAAAGGCATTAACGCTTTTTAACTTACTTTCCTATAAGGAAGACCGTTGGCTTCTTTTCTATATGAGGAAGTTTCTTTTTCCATCCAGCGATAGTCTTGGTTTTGATGAATTCATCGGGGCTGCTGACATTGCATGCTATGCAAAGCAAGGTTTCACTATGGCAGTTGCCAAGAAGGTCTTCTAAAACATGATGATTACGGTAAGGTGCTTCGATAAAGATTTGTGTCTGGTTTTTCGATAAAGCAGTTTGTTCCAATTCCTTTATCTTTTTAATTCTTGCTATTCTTTCCCGGGGTAGATATCCTGAAAAACAAAAATTCTGACCATTCAATCCGGAAGCCATCAATGAAAGAAGGATAGAGGAGGGACCTGTCAATGGTATCACTTCTATGTTTTCTTCATGCGCCATACGAACAACGGCTGCTCCGGGGTCGGCCACGCCCGGACATCCGGCATCACTCAGGAGCCCTACGAAATAGCCTTCCTTCAACGGTTTAAGCAGGGGAGCAATATCACTTTCAACCGTGTGCTCATTCAGGAGGCTAAGCTTTAAATCATTGAGAGGAGATTTCAGGTTCATCTTCTTTAAAAAGTGACGGGCACTTTTTTCATCTTCAACAATAAAATGGGTCATAGAGTTAACGACGTCCCTTACCTGTTCAGGAATAGTTTTAATTTCCTCACTTATAGGAGTTGGGATTAAATATAGTTTTCCGTAACTCATACTCTTTTTGAGAAAACTGTTATATCTTTTAGTAACAGGCTTGCAATTTTTTCAGAAGCATCATTTAGCAGGTTGAAAACACTGTCAAAATCATTCATTCCTCCATACCACGGATCGGGAACATCCATGTTTGTATTTCCTGCTGTTTTTAAAAAGAGCTTTACCTTTTCCTCGTCATTTTTATTTCTTGCAAGGGAAAGAACATCATCGAAGTTGCTGCTATCCATGACATAGATAAGATCAAAGGTGTCAAAATCTTTAACTGAAAACTGCCTCGCACACAATTGTGAGATATCTATACCGTATTTCTTTGCTGTCTTCACAGCCCTTTGATCAGGATGTTCTCCTATATGATAAGCCCCCGTTCCTGCGGAATCAATAAAGGCGTTTATTCCTTTGCTTTTTAGCTTCTCTCTTAATATTCCATCGGCCATTGGTGAACGGCATATATTACCAAGGCAAACCATTAGTATTCGTATATCAGCCATAAAGATTATTTCTATGAGTTAACGAAAATAAAAAATCCCAATTAGATCTAATTGGGATTTTTTTATTTATACGAATGAATTTTCTTTTTATTTGCTCGTGTGCGTTATTTTTTTCTGCAGCTCAACAACGTTTGCCTTGAACTTCTTGTCAGTATCCATCAGGTTGTTTACCGTACGGCAGGCATGCAACACAGTAGCATGATCCTTACCGCCGCAATTAGCTCCGATCAAAGAAAGCGATGACTTCGTCATGCTCTTGGCAAAGAACATGGCAATTTGCCTTGCCTGTACAACCTGGCGCTTGCGGGTCTTCGATTTAAGAAGATCAATAGGCAAGCTGAAATAATCGCAAACTACCTTTTGAATATAGTCAATCGAAACTTCATGCGTGGTATTCTTCACAAACTTATCGATCATTGATTTCGCAAGGTCTAGTGTTATGGCCTTTCTGTTCAATGATGCCTGTGCAAGGATGGATATCAGTGCTCCTTCCAGCTCACGCACGTTGGCTGTTATGCTATAAGCAATGTATTCAACAATTTCCTGCGGCAAGTCAATACCATCCACATACATCTTCTTCTGCAGAATAGCAATGCGTGTTTCCAGGTCAGGCATTTGAAGATCGGCTGAAAGACCCCATTTGAAACGGGACAGCAGTCGCTGTTCCATTCCCTGCAGGTCAACCGGTGCCTTATCAGAAGTCAGAACAAGCTGTCTTCCGGTTTGGTGAAGATGATTGAAGATGTGGAAGAATACATCCTGCGTTTTCTCTTTTCCTGCAAGGAACTGAATGTCATCAATGATAAGCGCATCTATCATTTGATAGAAATGCACGAAGTCATTATGCGTATTGTTTCTCACTGCATCGGTAAACTGGTGCGTAAATTTCTCAGAAGAAACATACAATACAGTCTTCTCCGGATTTTTTGATTTTATTTCAATCCCGATTGCATGGGCGAGGTGGGTTTTACCCATGCCAACGCTGCCATATATTAAGAGCGGGTTGAAGGACGTGCCTCCCGGCTTTCCGGCAACAGCATAACCCGCTGACCGGGCAAGGCGATTGCATTCACCTTCAACAAAGGTATCGAAAGAGTAGGCGGCGTTGAGCTGAGAGTCAACGTTTACTTTCTTAAGGCCCGGAATTACAAAAGGATTGCGAATACCTGAATTAATATTCACAGGCATATTCATGGGAGCATTTTTTAATTCACCATTCGTGCGACCCGGAACTTTTACCTTGTATTGCTGCGCAGCTGAAAGCGCATTTTCCATCAGGATGCTGTATTCAAGTCGTCCTTCATTTCCTAACTGGTTGCGCATTACTTTCTTAAGTAAAGTAAGGTAATGCTCTTCCAGCCATTCATAAAAGAACTGGCTTGGCACCTCGATGGTCAATACCTGGTTGTCCAGTTTTATTGGCTTAATCGGCTCGAACCATGTTTTAAAATTTTGTCCACTTACGTTGTCCTTGATAATTTTCAGGCATTTGTTCCAAACACTAACATGTGTTTTGTCCATGTACTAAAAATGTTTTTTAAAGTTAATAAAAAGAATATCCCTTATAGTTTGTTCTGTAGTCCTTGTTGTTAGCTGCTTTCATCAACTCGATTGAATGTTTGAAAGAGCGGTAGCAAAGGTTGAAAAAAAAACAAGAAAAAAAAATCTCAAATCCACTTGACTTTGTCATAAATTTTACTGTAGTGGTTTTGCTCTCTTCTTTTTGTTTTTTATTTTCAGGTGAACTGTTCACTATGTTTTTTTGTCTTGCTCTTGTTGATCTTCTAAAATGCCTGCCAGCAGCGTGAAAACAGGTGTTGTAATTATTATTGTAACGAAATAGTTTTGATATTGTAGTGTAATATCTGCGCACAAGATTAGAAAAAAATAAAGTAGTATTGCAAAAAAATAAAAATATTTTTTTGAAAATTATTTTTCATGTACAGCTCAGAAATTTCTCTTCGCGTTCGTTACGGTGAAACCGATCAGATGAAGTATGCCTATTATGGAAACTATGCCGAGTACTTCGAGGTAGCGCGGGTAGAAGCGTTGCGCAATCTTGGTATCAGCTATAAGTCTATTGAGGAGGATGGCATCATGCTGCCTGTTCTATCGTATGCAGTGAAATTTTTTAAACCGGCTTACTATGATGATCTTCTTATAGTTAAAACAGAGATCAGAGAAATTCCTTTAGCACGAATAACTTTTCATTACAAAACATACAATCAGGATGATGTACTTTTAAATGAAGCGGAAACAACGTTGGTATTCATAAGCAGTGAAACAGGAAAGCCTGTTGCTGCTCCGAAAAAGCTTTTAGAAAAGCTGAAAGAGTTTTTTTGATCTATTGGCCGTTATAGTATTCGGCTACCTTTTCAGCACACCGTTCGCCATCCATCGCCGCTGAAACAATGCCTCCTGCATAACCGGCACCTTCTGCGCAGGGATAGAGCCCTTTTATTTCCGGATGTTGGAGGGTTGCTGAATCTCTCGGAATGCGGACAGGAGAGGACGTTCTTGATTCCACGCCAACAAGCACAGCCTCATTGGTAAGATATCCTTTCATTTTCTTTCCGAACACCGTAAATGATTCTCTTAATGAAGTGGTTATGGCTGTGGGAAGAAAATCTTCCAGCAAAGCGCTCGTTACTCCCGGCAGATAGGATGTTTGCGGAATGGAAGAGGACTGCTTCCTGTTTATAAAATCAATAAGCCTCTGTGCCGGCGCTTTCAGTAATCTCCTCCTGATGTAAAGGCAGATTGCTCAGCCTGTTGCTGAAAGCGAAGCGCGGATAGTGCCTTGTGAGCCTTATGATTTTTAAAATCCTCTTCACCAACGCTTACCACCACTCCGGAGTTGGCAAATGCATTATTTCTTTTTGACGGCGACCAGCCGTTCACCACTACTTCACCTTTACCGGTTGCTGCGGGAGCGATAATACCTCCCGGGCACATACAGAATGAATAAACCCCTCTTCCTTGCGATTGATTGGTAAGCGCATAGGAAGCAGGAGGGAGGTATTCATTTCTTACTGTACAATGATATTGTGCGCTGTCGATTATTTGCTGGGGATGCTCAATACGAACCCCAATTGCAAACGGCTTCACTTCAATTAGAACGTTTTTTCTTGAAAGCATTTCAAAGATATCACGCGCGGAATGCCCTGTAGCAAGTATCATGGCATCGGCGTTCATCTCGTTTTGCACGCCTGTCATTACATTTTCAATAGAAATGCTCTTTAACTTGCCATCATGTGCATTAAAGTCGATAAGCCGTGAATTGAAATGTACTTCGCCTCCGGCCTCAATTATTGATTCTCTTAATGCAGTCACAATGCCCGGCAGCTTGTTGGTGCCAATATGCGGGTGTGCATCAATGAGAATATTTTCATCAGCACCATGATTGATAAGAATGTTCAGGATGCGGTTTACATCACCGCGCTTGGAAGAGCGGGTATAGAGCTTACCATCAGAATACGTTCCTGCACCGCCTTCCCCAAAGCAATAATTGGAATCAGCGTTAACAGTTCCTTCTTTATTAATAGCAGCGAGATCGCGACGGCGGGCACGAACGTCTTTGCCCCGCTCAATAACTATAGGCTTTAATCCCAGCTCAATGGAACGCAGGGCAGCAAACATACCTGCAGGGCCTGCGCCTATTATAAGCACTGTCCTTTTATCGCTTACATTGGAGTATGAAACAGGTTTTCTTTCAGGATGTAGTAAGGGAAGAGGTTCTTCGATGTACGCATTGATCATAAGCCGTATTTTAACCTGGCGTGAGCGTGCATCAATGGACCGTTTTAAAATCCGTATGCCGGAAAAATTTTGTTTTCCTAAGCTAAGCTCTTTTTTTACAGCTTCTTCTACTTTTGAATTGTCGGCTGCCTCTTCAGGCCGCAAGAACAATTCTACTTGCTTTATCATCTAAATTGTTCGATACTAGTTTTTACCACCTTCAAAGAAAAGGGATATCGTAAATGTTTTATTAGTCAGTTTGTCAATTGAAGAGGAGTACACATACCGGTCATCTCTCACAATGAGATTAGGAAGCCCGGTGTACATTTTAAGCTCAAGTGCAAACTTGAAGTATTCCATAAAGAAATCGAAGCCAACGCCCACCTGGTAACCATAATCATTTCGTTTCAGCTTTACCAGTTCCTTATCTTTATTGGTTACTGCAGCCTGTGAAAGCATATCAATGGCATACTTGCCTCCGGCCATTACATACGTTCTGAAATTATTGAGTCGTTTTGATTTATACTTGATGTCAAGCGGAAACTCCAGGTAAGTTGACTCCAATGGCTTGGTGACATAAATAGTGCTGACATCCGCTTTAAAGGTATCAATATAGGTTAGCGTATAATTCAGGTTGCGCTGGGTGAAGGCAAGAGTAGGAGTAAAGCGAAGGTCGAAATATGGACCAAATTGTTTGGTGACAACGATGCCCAGGTTAAGTCCATTGTTCGATTCTGAATTAACAGTGTATGCAGTATCGATATAATGAAAGTTGGCAACCTTTTCTATGATGACGTCGCTCATATTCATGCCCAGCATAAAACCAAATTGAAAAGCAGCACGGTCGTACTTAGGCAGGTTAAGCTGCTTTGGGTCTTGGGCGCTGGCGTTTTTTAATCCAAAACATACTATTAAAAGACAAACAACCCTTACACGACTTTTCATTTCACCGCAGTGTATATCGACGCTATACCAAACGTAAGCGCCATCCATTTTGTTTCTTTAAAGCCGACGCCATGTAAGCGGCCAACCAGTTGTTCCCCTTCGGGGAACGCCTGCACGGAGTCATGAAGATAGCTGTAAGCAGACGTATCCTTAGAAACGATCTTGCCCACCAACGGACAAATGCGTTTGAAGTAAAAGCTGTATAGCTGCTTTATAGGAAATGCCTTTGGCCTTGAGAACTCAAGAATAATGAATTTGCCGCCCGGCTTCATCACCCTATGTATCTCTTTCAGGCCTGCATCAAGGTTTTCGAAGTTGCGCACACCAAATCCAACGGTTACAGCATCAAATTTATTTGAGTCGAAGATGAGGTTTTCAGAGTCACCCTCCAATAATTGAATACGGTCAGAGAGACCTTTGGCGACCACCTTCTTCCTGCCGATGGCAAGCATTTCTTCAGAAAGGTCAATGCCGGTAATCTGCTTTGGCTTTAAACGAACGGCTTCAATGGCAAGATCACCCGTGCCGGTAGCAATGTCGAGTATGTATTGTGGGTGGCTTTCTTTTAATAAGCTAATGGCTTTCTTTCGCCATATCACATCAATTCCCGCTGAAAGAAAGTGATTCAGGAAGTCATACCGCGCCGCCACATTGTTGAACATGGCGGTGACTTGTTGCTTTTTAGTCAGCAAGGAGTCGGTATAGGGCGTGACGGGCGTTTCCATTCGTTGAAACTTGAAATTCGAAATTTGAAATTTGGATGAGCACCCAAGTTTCGATTTTCAAATTTCAAGTTTGGGTTGATTTCGAAATTAAAATTTAAGCAATTCTTTCCCTTCCTCCATCAGCTGGTCCTTATCCACGCTCACTACGCCCACCTTTTCGCATACCTGCCCACCGGCAAGGTTGGCAAGGATGGCGATGGATTCCGGTTCGAGTCCGGCTGCAAGGCAAAGAGAAGCTACACTTATAACCGTATCACCCGCACCGCTCACATCAGTAATATTGCGCACATGTGCAGGTATATGATGTGACGACTTGGCATTGCAAAGCAGTATTCCCTTTTCAGAAAGCGTAACCAGCGAAAGCCGAATGTTATGCTGCTTGTTAAATTCTTTAACCGCAGCAATGATTTCTTTCAAATCATCACTTTCAAAATCAGCCTTCAGTCCTTCACGCAACTCTTTCAGGTTGGGCTTGAAGAGTGTAATGTTTTTATAGTGGTTAAAGTTTTTCTTCTTAGGGTCGGCGGTAACAGGTATGTTGTTCTTTTCAGCAAGGCCAACCACTTTTTCAACTAACTCTTTATCAACTACTCCTTTATCGTAATCTTCAAAAATGATAACGTCAATTTTTTTGCTGCTTATAATAGACATGATGTGCTCAAGCAGCTTTTTCTTGTCTGCAGGATGGGTGTCAATGTCTGTTTCCTCATCAATGCGCAGCATTTGGTACTGGTTGCCAATCACACGCGTCTTTACTGTTGTAGTACGCTCACCTGTCCCCACAATACCTTCATTGCTCATCTGCTGACCACGAAGCATCTCCAGGAAAAGCTTACCGCTGGTGTCGTTACCAATAACAGAACACAAGATAGGGTTAGCACCCAGCGCCTTAATGTTCAGCGCCACATTAGCTGCGCCGCCTAATCGGTCTTCACGCTTGGTAACAGCCACAATAGGCACAGGCGCCTCTGGGCTGATGCGCTCCACCTTGCCCCACAGGTATGAATCCACCATTACATCGCCGATAATCAGCACGTTCATCTTACTGAACGACTCAAAAAGAGCGTTGATGTTTTTAATTTTGTTCATATAGGCGCAAAAGTACAACTTACGGTTTACAGTTGAAGCTACGGTTGGGGAGGACTTTTACAGCTATCTTATTCTGTTCACTTAAACGCTCACATTTTTCAACACTCTTAAAAACCCTCAAAATTTCATTAAAGGGACGACAAAATGTTAAATTACATGCACTCCTTTAACGAAAGCGTGCATTCCTTTATTAAAAGGGTGCATGCTTTTAATAAAGCCGTGCATTCCTTCATTTAAGGCACTCATGCTTTCAATAAAGGAGTGTCTCCCTTCGTTAAAGATACTCACGTTTTTAATAAAGGAGTGTCTTCCTTCGTTAAAGGTACTCACGCTTTTAATGAAAACATGTCTTCTTTTATTAAAGGTACTCATGCTTTTAATAAAGGGGTGTCTTCTTTCACAAAAAGTACTCATACTTTTAACAAAGGAAGACATTCTTTTATTAAAGCTATTCACTCCTTTTCTTAACGCACATTTATGCCTCTAAACAGGTTTTCTGTCATGGTTTAAGGCCCAATGTCAGGAATTTTTTTCGTTGCTTTGTGTTACCTAACCTTACTAACATGAATAGTACTATTACAAGGGCCTTCACGGTGCTTATTATTTGCATTCCTCAACTTGTTTTCGGACAAACTACGCTTAATTACTTTGAAGATTTTGAAGCAACCAACACGTCGTTCATTCATTTAAACTCAACGGATGTTGGCGCCAACAACGGTCCTAATCAATGGGTCATTAATAACGACTATACCGGTCAGCCTGTTTATGCAAACACCGTTTCGCAAACGCAAACTTTTGGCGGAGCAATTACGCATCCTGACAGCAACTACCTGCATATCTATGATTCTAACCAGCCCTCGGCAAGCAATGCCAATTTCGACCCCTCGTCATCCAGCGACAGGTTTACAACAATAGGTCCGTTCTGCACGCTGGGTCAAAGCAATGTTCATTTTGCATTTTATTATTTGTGCAAGGGCAATGTAAATTCATACGGACAGGTGTATTACAAAGCAGGCAACGGCCCATGGACGCCAGCTACCGGCACCAATTATTCCAATACCCTTAAATGGAAATATGAAGACATAACCGATGTTGCTTATGAAAATGTGGATGGCCTGCAGTTTGGATTCCGCTGGACGAACGGCTTCAGCACGGATACAGCTTCGTCTTTCGCCATTGATGATATCAGGATTGTAAGCAGCTACGACCCGGTAAAGTATCCTGTCAGGTTCTCTATTCCCATGTTAGTTGATACTCCTGTTTGTGCCAACTCTGATATGCTTTTTGAAATGGTGCAATCGGGGCGCCTGTGTGGCATGGGTAATTACATCGTTCAGCTATCAGCCCCCGGCGGTTCGTTTACTAATGCAGTTAACCCGGGTGGTATATATATTTTATCGAATTCTGACTCTGTTAATTTTCTGAATGTTCACATTCCTTCAAACACGGTGGCGGGGTTATGTTATAGAATACGGGTCATCAGGATTGACGTTAGTCCAAACATAATTTCTGATAGCTCTGCTTGTTTCGAGGTTAAGAGTTGTTCCAATACTATTACTACCCTTCAGCCATCTGTGCTGAAAATCCCCAATGACACTATCTGCACGAACAGCGTCATTGACGTTCCGTTTCTTTCCACCGGAGTTTTTGATCCCAATAGTTCATATAGGATTGAGCTGTCAGATGAGAACGGCACCTTTTCAGGAGCTCCGAATATCCTGGGGACTTTGTATTCGCATGAAACCCTACCCGGTCCTCCCGGAACGGTTAGCGGTATTATCGCTACTTACACGCCGGTGCCGGGATGTTACTATTATGTGCGTGTGGTTTCCACCAGCCCCCATATAGTTGGCAGTACATACGGACCCTTCTGCATTCGTAATTGCGACATTACTACGAACAACCTGGGTGACTTGCAGGCTTGTGTTACAAGCACGACAGGATTTGATGGGGTGATTGATGTTGATATTAATTCACATGATTTTTCTGCCATCTATGATGCGAATGATACCTTCAAGATACAGGTCATTAAGAAGTCGAATTTTACTGTGCTCAACACCGGTGGATTGGGCTATTTAACGCATGCCACTGCTGATGCAGCTCTTCCGCTGCACATTCCGGGAACGAATGGGTTGGCTGCCCTCGGCCTTGGTAAGGGAGAATATTATCTGCGCGTGGTTGCCACCGGTTCCAACCAGCCATGGAACCTTAAGGGCAGCCTCATTCGTCTCAACATTGGTGCCCCGAGTGACTCCTTGAATGTATTGTATATGGATCCCAATACATTTATTACTGATGATTTTAAGGATACCTCCGTCTGCATTGGATCTACAGTGTTTGTTACTGTTGATCCTGATAATTTTATAAACTCTACTTACAAATGGTCATTAAACAATAATGATGATTGGGACCCCGGACATGCAGACTATTCAGGGGCCATTCTTAATCAAACAGGTGATTTTTATTTCTCAGTAATCGAAACTAATTTTGGTTGTCAGGGTCCCCCTTCAGATACCATACACTTTAAAGTAAAAGGTGCCCCGTCTGTTGTTATAACGGCACCTGCACAAGCGTGTGTAGGTGATACTGTTTCCTGTTCCGTTCCCTTGGAAAACCAGACATATTATACTTGGTCCACCATAGGAGGTGCTATACTGGACACATCCAACAATCTTGCTACCATTGCCTTTCCTTCATCAGGCATCCAGCAGGTTAAGATTCATGCTTTATCAGTATGCGGATCTGCCAACGGAACAAAAAATATTACTGTAAAAGATTACCCGGTAATAGATGCCGGCAATGACACAGCCGTCTGCAGACACAGCGGTGTTCAGCTAAGCGCAGGTGTGGGGAGTTATACCTACTTATGGAGCACAGGGGAAACCACTGAATGGATTGTTGTAGCGCCTGATTCAACTACCACATACACCATCACAACTAAACCGGTAGCTTCGGCGGCATGCGCTTCTTATGATACTGTGGTGGTCACCATTAAACCAACACCGGAAGCGCACTTCGATATAGCTGCTGATCCCAACCAGCTGCATCATTACATTGCGATTAATAATTCAATTGTGGGGCCGAATGATTGGTATCAGTGGTCATGGGGTGACGGTCATTTCGATTTTGATCCGTACCCATCACACACCTATGCTGATACAGGCTTCTATGACATTTGCCTTACCGCCACCAATCCTGATGGCTGTGGATCTACTTATTGCGATGAGACATTTCATGCCCTGCGCACCAGCAATACAATGGTGTATGTAAATGTTGTTCCGGTGGGTACATTAGAACAAGAACAAGCTCAGCAGTTAAGCATTTATCCTAATCCTGTTGCTGATAATCTGTATATCAATAACGGCTCTATGTTGAATGGAGCATTAACCATCAGCAATATTCTTGGAGAAGTTGTTTATACGAATGTGGTTAGCGGTAAACAGGAAACAGTAAACTGTAAACCGTTTCCTTCAGGCGTTTATTTTGTTCAGATAAAATCTGAAAGCGGAAGCGTGGTGAAAAGGTTTGTGAAAGAGTAAAAATAGGTGCCTTCGAGAGCCTCAGGCCCCGCAGTGGTTGAGTGGGTGGCTAAGCTTGTCGAAGCTCGAAACATAGTTAGGAATTATTTCAAAGTAGCTAAAGCTTCCTTAATCCTTCGTATTGCTTCCACGAGCTTATCATCAGCAGCGGAGTAGGAAAAGCGGATACAGTTGGGTTCGCCGAAAGCATCGCCCGTCACTACCGATACATCTTTCCAGCACAGTGGGATCCGAAGCTTGGAATTCACGTGACTTGAAGTCGCGGCC
>JADMIO010930432.1_pt1 | contig 64243 bp, 53 predicted proteins | sample 8958161 | NCBI WGS metagenome assembly JADMIO01 (sample SAMN16585339, study PRJNA669376) | soil metagenome | isolation source: Crop rotation soil | place: USA: Cullars Rotation, Alabama | collected 2011 | reverse complement strand
AGGTGAGCCAGTGTGATTACATTTGCGGCCTAACTGTGGCCAGTCCAGTTACGCTGGAGTCACTAGTATTTAGGTGACACTATAGAAGCGGCCGCGACAACTTGTCCACGTGGAATTCTAAGCTTAGGATCCCAATGTGCTGGAAAGAAATAGAGCACATACATGGTTAGCCGAATTTAGCCACAAAGAGGCACAAAAGCTCAAAGAGCAGAACCTATTTTTGAGCATTTTGCGCTTTTGTGGCTAAAAAGATTTTTGTCTAAGCGAGGGCTCAAGGAACCCATTTCCAAATCCTAAGCCAACGCCAAATATTTCTACCGCTTGGTTTGAATGTGAACTCAGTTGGTTCGCCCGGAACAGAGATTAGCCACAAACGTTTGCCCTCTTTAGCCGCCCGCAAAGAAACTGAGATGGGCATTGTTTCGGTTGAGGCATCTGCACCAGGCGCTTCATTAAATCTCAGCGCAACAGCAGAATAATCACATGTTCTGGTCGCAGCAATTTGGCCGACGAGCTTGTTATCGTCTTGACTGAGAGTAAATTCGTTTCCGCTAATGACAAGTTTGGATTCGCCGGACCAGCCGACAGCAGGATAGCTGATGATGCCCACATAGGTGCCCGATATGTCTAATTCTTCTTGAACTGCCGGATCACAACGTGGACCACCTCTGGGAGTGAATTGATGTCCACCTCTGTAATGGCCGCCAGTCCCACCACGAGAAGAAACACTGGCATGTCCAATCCTTATTGGGCTGAGCCCGCGTGGCGGCATCGGTGTAGGCGTTGGCGTGGGCGTTGGTGTAGACGACTGTAAAGGATTGGGGGCGTTCGCACAATCGTTACCAGATCGAAGAATTGTCTGGAGTCCCCTTGACACCAGGATCCTCTCAGACGGAAAAAGCAAGAGTGCAGAAATATAAATCATCGTAAGCAGCATAACGGTACCTCTCTCAGATGTGCGGTACACTCAACTCAACTCCGAATTGACAACGCTGAAACGTAACTTGATCTCCCTTTGATTCGTTGGTCTAACTTGTCTCTCAGTTATGGTACGATGTGAATTGTCGCCACTGCGGGTCCAACCGGAACTGTACCTTCAGTTGCTTCCATCGTCACCAACAAGCCAAAGTCTGGCAACGTAGTTTCAGCTTTGATTTCCGCCTCATTGTTTTTCGTGACGTTGACGATCTGCCCGAGCTTTTGGTAGGTGCCATCGGCGCCAACAGCCCACAAGATGAACTTCTGGCCCGCAGGCGCGTCTTTCAAGTCGTGAAAACGCATCTTGACCTCGGTCGGCCCATCTTTGCGAGGCGTGATGAATACGTTCGCGCGAGCGCCCGCCAGCGCGCCACTGAGATCTACCTTGATTTTCGTGTCGTCTCCACTTTTGTAATTCGGAATGTTCAGCGTAGGCACGGTGTAAGTGGTTTTAGTTTCCGTCATCGGGACGACCACCGTAGTGCCGCTTGGGCTCGAAACCACTGCTCCCGGTGTGGTGGTCGCGGCTGTAGGTGCTCCTACTGCCGCCACCTTCTCACCAGGCGCATACATCATAGGTATCACTGCGAAGCCTTCAGGCACTGTGCTTCTGAAGAAAATCTTCGTGTTTGCATCATACCCCGTCAACGCCATTTCCGGTGAAGCAATCAACATGAACTTAGTCAACGGCGTAGTCGCGCTTAGAGTGCCGACACCCTTGTCGATCTCTATTGGGCCCAGTGCAGTTACCGTGCCCCTATCATCAACTGCATACAAGGTCAGCACTGAAACATCCGCCGGCACGTTAGTTAGATTCAGCTTGATCCTCGTCCCATCGTCATCACGAAGTATGGTAGCGATTCCCTTTGCGCCCTCGATAGTAACTGGATCAAGCGTAAGTGTGACCTCTTTCCTCGCTGGGTATTCAATTACCGTGTATGTGAGATCGGTGCTTGCGTGTCCAATCCTTATCGGGCTGAGCCGGCGTGGAGGTGTAGGCGTTGGCGTGGGCCTTGGTGTAGGCGACTGCAAAGGATTGGGGTTATTCACAAAATCGCTACCAGATCGGAGAATTGCCTGGACTTCATTAGACATCAGGATCCCCGCAGAGAGAGAAAGCAAGAGTGCAGAAATATAGATTATCGTAAGCAGCATAATGGTAACTCTCCAATTCATTCACTGGTCTGGATATAGGAATCAGCAGTAGCCGCGTCAATAGGGTGATGGGCCTGTCCCCACTTATTTGCATCCTTGCGCCAATGGTTCACTTGCTCGAACGTTGCCTTAGCGAAACCTATGAGGCTGGGTGTGACAGGATCGATAAAGATATTCAGGGTTTGAAAAGAAAGATATGCAATGCCCAGCCAAAACCCCAATATCCCAACGACCGAAATCACTAATTTCCAGACCCACCATATCCGCCGCGTAAAAAAGAAATATGCGGCAATCCCAAAAAGAAATTCGAGCGATCTTTGAGACCACTTGCCCAAAGGTTTTGCGGTCCTTGATTCAAGAGTGCTCTCTACCCAGTTCGCATGCAGGAACACACCCGGTATTGAGCCCACCGGCGTGTTGACTGAGTCAACGCGATCTCCGCGGCCATACCCATACTGACTCCAGGCTGCTCCTATTATGACGATACGACAGCCTATCTTTTGGGCCAGTTCATCACGTTTACTGTTGTCGGCACCAATAATCTCATTCGCGTAATACTTCTCAAATTGATCTTCATAAAGAAAACCGCCGGCATAGATGACTGATTCGCCCTGGTTACCCCATTGCCGCGCCTTACCGGTAAGATCGAAGGCTCCGACTATAGTTTGGGACAAAGAGTCAAGATAAGGCCGGTCTTTATCTTTAACAGGGATGCGCAGCGGGATAGCTCTGTAGTCGGTAGTCGGCAGGATATAACCATAGTGCACACGTGCGAGTTCGGACTTGAAATCGTCATATACGTCAGATTCCGTTAGAAAAGATTCAGCGTCCCATCCAAGCGTTTTCGGAAGAACGACGCTTCTTCTGGCCGCGATTTCTTGAATGGTGCTCGCGAGGATTTTCGTTTCTTCCTTATAGTCCTCATGCTGAACGATACTCCCGTCTGGCATAGGTGAAGCAAAATCAAAATCAACAGCGATTACTTTTGGTCCAAGCTGGTCCAACGCACTCATGAGCTCGGCAAGTTTCTTGTAGTTGATAGGCGTACGGCGGGCATAGCTTCCCTGCTTCCAGAATTCTTCATCGCCAATCAAAACGACAACGGTGTTGTGGTCCCATAAGTCACCCTTTAATCTCGCCGTCATATTTTGGTTAATCTCGTACGCTAGATAGCGCAGATCTAAGAAGGCATGATTCTCTTCTAGTGTTTCCGCAATGATGATCCCGACTACGATGAGAATGATGGCTGACACCTTCGGCCACACGTGTTCTCTAAAGGAAACGAAAGACGGGCTGTTATACACATCGTTGAATTTTGTTTTAATTGTAGAATGATATAAAGAGATTGTTTGTAGGAACCGCTGCAACACATTACGGAGAGGCTTTAAAGGCATCGCTTTCGCCCTCGGTTGCTATGCTTATCTTATGGCAAGCAGTTTAAATAACATCCGGCTTCCAGGCTGCAGGTGGCGGAGGAAGGGCGGGCATACTGCTTACCCGAGTTTGATTCGATCAATGCTTTTGCTTTACTATGCCCAGGGATTTTACTGGATTCCCCGTTACTTTATGTCAATTTTGCAGTTACGAGGCGTGAGATAAGTCGGCGTGCGATCCAGTATAAGTTCAGAACCGCATAAAGCATTGTCCAGGTGCTCATAATGAGTAATTATGTGACCTTGACAACAGATTAGGGACATTTATAGTAAAGCCAGCCTTCTATAACACAGAAAGGGCTCGGTACGCAATATGGGCGAAAACCTGGCCGTGGTTGTGCTCAGTGTTTACTATTGTGGCGCTTTAATGAGCACCGGACTGCTTCTGGAAAGGAAAGTGTACAAACAGAAGTGCGGCTGGGTCTTTGTCGCAGCAGCAATAGTGGCTTGGCCCCTAACATGGGTTGCGTTTGGAGTTTTTGTGCTTCAAAGAAAGCAAACCCAATTCCGCACCTATTCTGTTCCATCCTCAGCATTGCATCAATTCGTTACTCATGCGATCGGCTCATTCAGAGCAAGAATGTGAGCTCGTTGCCGCATGGTCATGATTCGAGCCAACATACAACAGGACATAGATGAGGCGCCAAAATTAATTCAGGTGTCCTAATCGCCGCGATTTCAGCGCTGTTCATTAGACCCAACTTCACGCGACTGTCGAATTCTCGTAACAGGAAGCCGTCCAGTGGTCTTATAAACTTTGCGCCTTTGCGCCTCTGCGTGAAACTTCTCCTTCGAGATCCGAAATCAAATCCGTAAGTAGCGTCTCTACGTGTTCGCCTTCGAGGTAAGTCTTCCCAAGCATCTTCGTGATGCGGCGTTCGCGAATCTCGCCTTTGACTTCCTTCAGTATCGCGCGGGCGAAGGCCGCCACGACTTTCCCGTCAAATTGCTTTCCGCTGTTCTCGCGCAGGTCAACCACGACATCTTCAAACGAACGGCGGCGCCGGTACGGTCGATCCGTCGTCATCGCATCGAACGAATCGGCGAGCGACACGATCTTCGCACCAACGGGGATTTGTTGATCCGTCAGCCCGTCCGGATAACCGCGCCCGTCAAGACGCTCATGATGATGTTTCGCCATCAACGGTATGTCCGCGTAAGGATGACGAATCGGCGCGAGGATCTCGTAACCAGCCGAAGGATGCCGGTTCAACTCACTCGAGTTCTTCGCATCGATGTGATAGGGCGCGTTGATGATGTCGCGGTCCACGATCAACTTGCCGATGTCGTGCAGGTAGCCCGCGATTTGGATCCCCTCAACTTCTTCTTCACTCCAACCCAGCTCACGCGCGATGATCTCGCTGTAGCGTCCCACACGTTCCGAGTGGCCCTGCGTGTACTTGTCTTTGATATCGATCGCCGCCGCAAACGCGCGCACAGTATCGCGATAGATCGTGCGCAACTCATCGTACAACCGGCGATTCTCTTCGGCGCGTTGGGCGAGCTGCTCGAGCAGGCGATGCGTGTGAATCCCGACACCGATATGACGGACCATCGCACGAATGGTCTCGAAGTCGTCATTTGAAAACTCTTCACCACTCGCCTTCCCGCCGAGCAGGACCAGCCCTGTGACTTCGCCGCGCACAACCATCGGCATAACGAGCTCGATGCCCTCGTTCGTGAGCGTCTCACGATGCCGGCCTAAAAACGCATTTGTACTCGACGTGTTCCTGACCAGCGACTCAGCGATCGCACCGGAAAGGAACGAACACATCTCCGACTCGTCAATCTCGAACCCTTTCAACGCCTGATCGCTGAGGCCCCAGATCGCAACGCAACGCAACGGTCCAGGACCAGAGCACTCGACGACCGCGCCACGTCGAAGCGCAAGCGTCCCCAACAGCAGGTGCATCGACGTCCGCACCATCTCGGTGAAGTCGCCAGTGCCTGCGATCTCCTGGCCCAAGTCGGCCAGCGCTCCGAATGTGTGAATAAGCTTCTGGGTTGAAGGCTCCATGTTCAGTGGACCACGGGCGTAGTCTCAAACTGCGAAAGATTCAAAAGTGCTTCTCGTTCATCCTTCGCGAGCACAACATGGCGTGTCAGTCCAAGCATCTCGAACAGTTCGACGGTCTGATTGTTGACGTCGGAAAAAACAATCTGGGCGCCGCTCTTTTCAGCGACGTCGATGATGCCGAGGAGAATCGAAATCCCGATACTGTTAACGAGTTGGGTGTCGCTGAAATCAATCACGAGTGCACGACACCCGCATTTGAGTTGCCGGCGACACTCGCGCTCAATCTTTTCTCCGGATAGCTTGTTCAGGTAGTCGCTAGCATAAACAACAGCGGTAGTGCCAACACAGTGCGAGCGTACTAGCCCTCCACTTGGTGTATCCACTCGATCGCTCCCTCCCTCTGGGCTGCAAACGGACACAAAGCACGGATTAATTTTTGTTACTTACTGAGGTGCCGCTAATGCTAGTTAGTGCTAAGTGCCCTTTTCCGGTCTGAGATACTTGGTCATGCGCAAACTGGTGCCGTCATCGACCCGCTCAAACTCGACCTCATCCATGAGTGTTCGGATGAGTTTAAGTCCCCAACCACGTCGTTCTTCTGCCGCTTGTTTTGTTTCTGATCCGCTCTTCGTGCCGTTAAGATTGGCTGGCACGATACCTCTGCTCGATATAGTGATGACTAATCTATCACTTTCGACGCGAAAACGCTGATAAATTTTTCGATCCGGGCTGAAACTGTGCTCCGAGGCATTGATGCAAGCCTCGACGATGGCCGTTTTTATCTGGTTGATGGCCTCAGGCCGGAACGTAAGACGCTTCGCGATCTGCTCGGCGGTGTTGGCCGCGATGAGCTCGTTGTCCTCGCCCATCGGGACCACCATGAGAAACTCATCCGGCTCGGAGGATTGTACAGCCTGGGTCGGTACGGTGTCGCGCACATGAGAGGCGAGCAGTTCCAACTGCTGACGGCTCGAGCCAAACGCCTTGCGACGGTCCAGCAACTTGTTCGCTTCTTCAGAGAAGCCTTCGTTTGAGATCAGCCAGATCTGAAAACGACCGAAGCCGAGCCGTTCGGCTGTGCTCTCGAACCGATCGCACCAGGCGCGCGCGACGTCCGCCTCGACTTCAAGCTTCGACTCGATGTCAGCCGCGAGCCAGATCACTTCGCGCGCGTCTGAGTAGCTTCCCTCCTCGAACGTGTGCGCGACGAGGCAGTGGTCCTCTTCGCAGATCTGGCGCATGTCGCTCATGAACGCCGCGCAGCTTGCAAGGTGAATAGTTTGAGGAAGCTTGATGAACTCGGTTTCGGCTGCCAGGCCGGAGATCACAGTCTCGCTTTCCGCGCCTTTATATTTGGTTCTGAAGTTCTCGTAATTAAAAAGCACTGCGGGCACTTGCTGGCAGTTGAAGCGCGAAATCAAATCGCGCAGGCCCGCGTTGGCGATTTGCTTGTAATGACGGGCCATCGTGTGTGGCGCGCGCTTGAGCGAATCGGCAAGCATGTCGGCGACCACGAGTGCGCGCGGTTCGCCCAGCACATCGAGGCGATAACGAATCTTCAGGTAGTCTTTCCACGCTTGTGGTCCAGCACCGGCTTCGACTGTCGTTTCGTCCCAGTTGATAAACTCCTGCACGTGCAGGCGGTGCAGCACGTCTTCGAGCTCAGTTGCGGACATGTGCAGGCGCTTGCGCCAGACCTCGAAGGTTGACACTTGCTCTTCGCCGGCCGCGGCTTCCCACAGCAGACGGATTAAGAGGTGTCGCGTGTCGAGTCGTGGTGAGATCTCTTCGAGCAGATCGGCGAAGTGCCGATGAATGTGACCACCGAACAACTCATCAACGTAGAGACGTTCGCAGTCGAGATATGAAAGCAGCGAGGCGCGTTTCTCACGTGCGGCTTGCAGGTAGATGTTGATGAAAAATGGACTGCCGGCAAACTGCTGCACGATCAGATCGCGTGCTGCTTCACTGGTCGCGACTTGTTGACGCCGCGCGACGTGTTCCACGAGTTTCGTCGCTTCGGTTTGATCGAGTTGTTCGAGACGCAGGATGTCGAGCCGCTCGAAATTACACTCGGCATCGTGAGCGGCTTCGAGGATCTGGCGGCGTAGTCCCGCCAGCACGAATGAAAAGCTGCCGCGCGTGAAGACGCGGAGTACCTCGGTGCCTAATACGACCGCGCCGTTGAGATACTCCGCGAGTTGTGAGCCGTCGAGCATGACGAAGGCACGGCCACGCACTGCGGGAATTCTTTGCGGCGCGCCGAGACAGAAGCGCACGAGTGCTTTGTCGTCGTTGCTGAAGCGGAGGCGGTTATACGATTCGACAAGTTGCGAAATCCATTCGAGATCCGCGGCTGGCGCGAGCTCGACGAGCTCTTGCAGTGTTAGTGGCGCTTCGGAAACGACGGGCTCGTCGCGACGGTAAGCGATGTATTGCTGGACGAAGGTGTTGAGAAACTCGATCGCGGCGCTGACGGCAGTGGTTTCGTTTCGCGTGATGGCGAAGTAGATCGGAATGACATCGGAACGTCGATTAAAAATTTGATCATACGCCTGGCGCAGTAGTTCCGAGACGCCGGCGGATGGTTCCATGAGCACGAGCAGACCGCGGCTGGCATTGGCGCGTTCCGCCTGCGCCATGATGCGGTCGAGCTCCGCCGTCCGGCCCACGAAGTCCTGCTGGACCACGCGCCCGAGAACACGGCGGAAATTTTCGTTACGGCTGCTCATTACAGATGGATTTCTCCCGCAAAGGCGCAAAGGCGCAAAGGAAAGCCTTTTCCTCTTCTTTGCGTCTTTCTTCGCGCCTTTGCCCGTTTGCGGGAAACTTCTTCTCTAACTTTCACGCTCCCGATAAAATTCAATTCGATCTTTCCCCATGCTCTTCGCCTGGTACAGCGCACGATCCGCTGCGGCGATGACGTTCTCCGGTGAGTCGATGTTCTTGGTGAACGTCGACACCCCAACACTGATCGTCACCTGCCCGAGCGGCTGCGCCTTGCCGTGCGGAAACTCCGTCGTCGAAACACGCTGCCTGATGCGGTCTGCGATCACGCCCGCCTCCGCGACGGCCGTCTGCGGCAACAAAATACAAAACTCTTCGCCGCCATAACGCGACGCCACGTCAGCCGCGCGTAACGCGCCTTTCAAACAATGCGCCGTGATCTGAAGCGCCACGTCACCAGCCTGGTGACCATTCTTGTCGTTGTACGCCTTGAAGTCGTCAATATCGATCATCAGAAAACTCATCGGCAAATCGTAACGCTTCGAACGATTCAATTCTTCCGCCAGTCGCTCTTCAAGATAACGACGATTCGGCAACCCGGTCAGCGAATCCGTGATCGACATCAATTGAAACTCGGTGGCGCGTTCCTGCCACTCAGCACGCTCGAGCGCGAGCGCGACCTGCGGTCCGATGATCTCGAGCAGACTCAGATCGACTTCGTCGTACGCACCACCGCCGGATTTATCAGTCACATTCAACACGCCGACCTTTCGGCCACCGATCATGATCGGATAACTGATAAACGAGTTCGTCTTGTAACGACGCTCGGGCGGCGCAGCCATGCGACCAGCCATGCGGAGATCTGTAACCAGCACCGGTTTACCCGTGTCGATAACTTCTCCCGAAATACCTTCGCCGACACGCACTGCCGCAACTGAATCGGGATCGGCGGACAGTCCGCTAGCTGCTTTCAGAATCAACTGGTTCGCGGATTCGTCAAGAACCATGAGCGACGCGCGCTCTGATTGCAGCAGCTCCTTCGAGTTGCTGACGATCGCGTTGTAAGTCTTGACTGGATCGGTGCCGCTTATTCGTTCGAGGAAGTGCTGAAGCGAATTGGTGAATCGCGCGCGATACTCGAGCTCGCGGCGCAGGCGCTGAATTTCGCCCTGAAGATCCGGCTGCGGCTCCGGTGACGAAGTTGGACCAGCGGCGTCAGGTTTATGGCTCAGGCCCGATCCGTTTGACGAAGCTGTGCGCATTCGCTGCGCCGCGCGATCGATTCGCTGCGACAACTCTTCAAGTCGTTGCGGATCGGAGAACATAATATTTCCGAAGACTTCATCAGAAACGATGTCCTGCAAATCTCCCGTGCGAAAGCGTTCCATCAATCTTTGATAGTCGCCGCTCGTTACGAAAGCACGTCCGCCAATCACCGCCAGATTTTGCTTCGCGCCGATGTCAACCGGCTTTGCAAAACACGAAAGCCCCGCGTGACATTTGTATTCCACCGTACCGCCTGCTTCGGTCGCTCGGGTATGGGCCACACCACAATACGGATCACACAATTTCACGTGGACAGGCGAACTCTGAAAGGTGCGGCAGATCGAATTGTTATTAGAGACAGCCACAGCAGGAGGTTGATATCCGTCGACGAGCAACAATGCGAGCGCCGACGATTCCGCGAGCGAGTCCTGAAGCTCCAGCCAGGCCGGCGGTGCTTCTTCGCGGCGTTCTTGAGTATTCAGGTCAATCGGGGGCTTCTTAACCATCGGGGCTCTGGGCTGGGAAAATCTTCCCTTAGTCTAAAACGCTTAATAGCCACAATAAGGCACAAAATGCACAAAATATCAGCAAAGTGGAGCCCAAGTTACCTGTTTTACAGTCTTCTTTTGTGCTTATGTGCTTTTTCGCGGCTCACTTCAGGCCGGGCGCGGCTCCAGGAGGTACGTCCTCGATATGAGGTTGCGCCGGGCTGATTCTAATACAAGCAGCAAAATGTGACGGCTTGATCTCGACCAACTGAGGAACCACCTCCTTGCACACGTCGATAGCATAGGGGCAGCGCGTGTGAAATGGGCAACCGGATGGGGGATTGATCGGCGAGGGCACATCGCCTTCCAGCATTATACGCTGACGCGTGGCTTCGACCTGAGGATCGGGCACGGGCACGGCCGAGATGAGGGCCTTCGTGTAAGGCATCAACGGTTCTTTGTAGATCGTCTTCGCTTCGGCGATCTCGACGAGCTTGCCCAGATACATCACCGCTACGCGATCCGACACGTGCCTGATCGCGCGCAGGTCATGTGAGATGAAGAGGTAAGTCAGGTTCTTTTCGCGTCGCAGTCGCTCGAGCAGGTTCATGATCTGCGCCTGGATCGAAACGTCGAGCGCGGAGATCGGTTCGTCGGCAACAATGAAATCCGGATCGACTGCGAGTGCGCGCGCGATGCCGATGCGCTGGCGTTGGCCGCCGGAAAACTCGTGTGGGTATCGTTTGATAAAACGCTTGCTGAGACCCACTGTCTCGAGTAACTCCTGCACGCGTTTGTCCGCTTCCCTGCCGCGCGCGAGTCGAAACGTCTCGAGTGGCTCGCCGACGATCTGGCCGATCGTCATGCGCGGGTTTAGTGATGCGTAAGGATCCTGAAAGATGATCTGCAAGTGTCGGCGCTGTTCGCGCAACTGTCTTTGCGAGAGGTGTGCGAGGTCGTGATCGCGATAGAACACCTGGCCTTCGGTTGGTTCAGTGAGCCGAAGTATCGCGCGGCCGAGAGTCGACTTGCCGCAACCCGATTCGCCGACGAGTCCGAGAGTTTCCTGTTCGTAGATGTCGAGCGAAACGCCGTCAACGGCCTTCACAACGCGCTTTTCCGGATTCGTGCCGAAGAGTTTGTCGAGTGGTCCACCACCGCCGAGATCGAAATGGACTTTAAGATCTCTGATCGAGAGTAGTGTTGAGTTGTTTGCACTCATACTGGTGTACCGCCCGACTCGCTGTAGACCTCGCGCGCGAAATGACAGAGCGAATGGTGATCTGCGTTGAGCTGGACGAACGGCGGAAACTCGCGCCGGCAGATGTCCTGTGTGTAATCGCAGCGCTGCGCGAACGGACAGCCGGGTTTCAGGTGCGCGACGTCGGGCGGCAGTCCCGGGATCTGGTAGAGCTTGCCTTGTTCATCGGTTGGATCCGGAACCGAACGCAGCAGTCCTTTCGTGTACGGATTGCCGGGCTTCGAAAACAACTCGTTCGTTCGCGCTTGCTCGAAGATCTTTCCGGCGTACATCACGATCACGTGATCGGTCATGCCGGCGACGACGCCGAGATCGTGAGTGATCAAAATCACGCTCGTTCCGGTTTCGCGTTTGAGCTTCTTGATGAGCTCGAGTATCTGCGCCTGGATCGTGACGTCGAGCGCGGTGGTTGGCTCGTCTGCGATCAGTAGTTCCGGCTCGCACGAGAGGGCCATCGCGATCATCACGCGCTGGCGCATGCCGCCGGAAAACTCGTGCGGGTAGCTGTTGGCGCGCTGGCTCGCGTCGGGGATGCCGACTGTTTCCAACATTTTGATCGCGTGAGCGCGTGCTTGTGCTTTCGTGTGGCCCAGGTGCAGCTCGGTCATCTCCATCAGTTGTTTGGAGATCTTCATGAACGGATTGAGCGAGGTCATCGGATCCTGAAAGATCATCGCGATGCGGCGACCGCGGATTTTGCGAATCGCTTCGTTCGAGAGCAGCAATAGATCGCTGCCGTTGAAGAACACCTGACCTGACGCGATTTTCCCTGGCGGCGTAGGGATGAGACGAATGATCGAAAGATTCGTGACCGACTTGCCCGAGCCTGACTCGCCGACAATGCCGAGCGTCTCACCGCGCTTGAGCTTGAATGAGATGTCGTCGACGGCTTTGACGATTCCGTCGTCCGTTTCGAAGTAAGTGCGGAGGTTTCGTACTTCGAGAAGATTGCCGTTAGCGTTGGTCATTCCGTCCTCATCTGCGGGTCGAGGGCGTCGCGCAGTCCGTCACCCAGGAAGTTCAACGAGAAGAGCGTCAGCGCCATCGTCACGCCCGGAAAGATCAGTTGCCACGGAAAGATCGCGATGTTCTGGATCCCATCCGCCGCGAGACTGCCCCATGACGCAAGTGGCGCCTGCACGCCAAACCCGAGAAACGAAAGAAACGCCTCCGTCAACATGATCTGCGGAATCGTCAGCGTCGCATACACGATCACGGGACCAAGCGTGTTCGGCACCAGATGTCGAAAGATGATGCGCGCATTCGAAACGCCCGTCGCCCGCGCCGCGAGCACAAACTCCTGGTTCTTCAACGACAGCACCTGCCCGCGAACGATGCGCGCCATCGTCAGCCACGACACCGATCCAATCGCGATGAACAGCAGTATCAACTGACCACGCGGCGTCTGGCTGCGAAACATCGAGAGCAACACGATCACCACGATCACGTATGGCAGCGAATACAGCACGTCGACGATGCGCATCATCAGATTGTCGATGCGACCGCCCACATAACCAGCGATCGCGCCATAACTGACGCCAATCACGAGCGAGATCAGCGTCGACAGAATGCCGACGAACAGCGAGATCTGCCCGCCCTGTAACACACGGGCCAGTTGATCGCGCCCGGCGTTATCCGTTCCCATCGGATGCAGCCAGGAGAACTCGCCGTTGGGACCGGTGAAAGGCGGAAACGATCTTGTCAGCCGTAGATCCTGCGAGGGAATGTAATCAGGAGTGAAACCGAAGACGCGTTTGATCACTGTCGGCCCGACGATCGAAGAAATTGTGACGATGACCACTACTACCAGACCAAAAACGGCGAGCTTGTTTTTGAGCAGGCGACGCCAAGCATCGCGCCACAGCGACGTGCCGTGCACAAACGTACCTGTCTCCTCGGGCATCAGGTCGGCTTCAGCTACCGCCATCTCCGGCCCGATGTGGATCAGTTCCGCTTCGTCCGTGTGCTTTTCGGTGGCCATCTTAGTTACTGATACCGCACCCGCGGATCGAGATACGCGTACGCAATATCGACCAGCAGATTCATCAACAAAAGCGTGATCGCAATGAATGCGACGATGCCGATGATCAACGGCTCATCACGATTCAGTGACGCCTGGATGAAATAGTTCCCCAATCCCGGCAGCGAAAAAATTCTCTCGACGACGACCGTTCCCGTTAACAGAAACGCGAGTGCCGGCCCCGTGTATGAAATCACGGGCATCAGTCCGCCACGCAGTGCATGTCGAATCACAACGTCTCGTTCGCTCAATCCTTTCGCGCGCGCCGTGCGGATGTAATCTGATCTTAAAACTTCGAGCATACCCGCGCGCGTGAGTCTCGCGATGTAGGCCATGTAAATCGCAGAGAGGGTCACTACCGGCAAGATGAGGTTACGACTCGGAAAACCGCCCCAGCGCGACGGCGGGAGCCAGTAAAGACCAAGCGAAAAGATCAGCACGAGGATTGGACCAAGCACAAAGTTCGGCACTGAGATGCCGAGCATCGCGAGCGCCATCGAGCCGTAATCCCACTTCGAATTTTGTTTCAGCGCCGCTATCGAACCGAACGTAATACCCACGATCAGCGCGAGCAGGTACGCCAGAATTCCAATCGTGGCTGAAACAGGTAACGAGCGTTTGATGATCGTATTTACGGATTGCCCTTCGTAGCGCAGCGACGTACCGAAGTCGAGATGACGAATGATGGTCCACATCGTCTTCCCGTACTGCTCGTACCAGGGTTTGTCGAGGCCGTACTTCTCGCGAATGGTTTTCTCGACGGCGGGAGGCAGCGGCTTCTCACCCGAATAGAAGTTTCCGGGCGCGAGTTTGATCAAAACCCACGTGATTGAGATCACGACGAGGATCGTCGGAATCGTTACGAGGAGTCGTCTAGCAATGAACCGAAGCATTCGTTATGAGAGATTTGCGTGAACGCGCTACTCCGCGGCCAAACTCGGCGTGCTGTAATCCCACTTCGCCGGGTCGCGTTCGATGTAAACATACTTCCACGGGTACAAAGAACCTGAGTTCGGATACATGCCTTTCACGTAAGGCTTCTTCAACCAATTCACCGCGGTCGTATCGATCGGAATAATCGGCTGGTTGTCGAGCAGGTAAGCTTCCGCTTTCGCCAGCAACTCATAGCGTTTTTTGTGATCGAGCGTGCGATTGGCTTCATCCAGCATCGCGATATATTTTTGATCGACCCAGCCGGTGCCGTTGTCGCCCGACGTGTAGAAAAGGCTCAGGAAAGTGAACGGATCCATATAGTCGGCGCCGAACGCTCCGCGGGCGAATCCCTTGTACTCAAGTTTCGCGCGCTGGTCCAGAAACGTCTTCCACTCCATGTTTCGGAGACCGACAGTGATGCCGAGGTTCTGTTTCCACTGTGCCTGCATCCACTCAGCGACCGACTTGTTTGCTGCCTGACTGTTGTAGATAAACTCGACCTGGTCCACCGGAAACTTCGGACATGAAAAACTGCCGTCCGAGTTTTGCACGACTGGATAACCAGCCTCGCCGAGCAGCCTGCGCGCTTCCGCCGGATTAAAAGGCGCGCCCTTCGGCTGCGGGTAATCACCAAACGCTCCTTCCGGTGTAAATGCGGTGAGCGGTTTCACGATCCGGCGCCAGCTCGCATACGCCTCCTTATCGATCGCGAGATTGAACGCCTTTCGAACCTTCACATTATCCAGCGGAGGTTTAGTGGTGTTCATGATCAGGTAATCGATCGCGGCTTCGGCCCGGTCCATGTAGTCTTTCTTCTGCCTCAGAATGTGAAGCCACGGATTCGGCACTGCATGGTTGTAGACCGCATCGAGTTCGCCCACCTTGTAGAGATTCATCACGGTGGCGTTGTCGAGAATCGGGTAGAAGTAGAGTTCGTCGAGCTTGACGTTCGCGGCGTCCCAGTACATCGGATCTTTTTCAAGAACGATTTTGTCGTAAGGCACCCACGTCTTCAGCTTGAATGGACCACAAGTGACGATGTGCTCCGGCTGAGTCCATTGATCGCCCCACTGCTCGACCACTTTGCGCGGCACGACTCGGAAAATCTGGTACGCGAGCAAGCCTAAAAAGAATGGCGCCGGTTGGCTCAGGTAGAGCCGCACGGTGTACTTGTCGACAGCTTCGATACCGAGATCCTCGAGTTTAGCGGGAACAAACTCTTTGCCCGCGACAGCAGCCTTCAGCTTTGGATTTGCTTCAAGAGCTTTGGTGCGCGACTTCACGTCGCCCGGAAGCGTCAGTCGCAACGGCGCGTGCATCTCATGGTGAAAGGCAGTGTCCGGATCGGGAGTCGGCCATTTTGGATCGGACGGGTATTCATTTTTTACCTGCTCGATCGGCGTGCTGGAAAGTGGTTCGGGTGGCGGATTGTCTTCGAAATCTCGTTCCAGCAAAAACTGACCGGATTGCGGATCGCGTACGAACACTTGTTGTTCGTTAATCGCCTCCGCGTTCTTCAGATATAAAGTGAAAGCGACACTGCGAGCGGCCGTCTTCTTATCAACTGCGCGCCGGAAACTGTAGACAAAGTCGTTCGCGTCGATCGGATCGCCGTTGGACCAACGTCCGGTGTTACGTAGGTGAAATGTAAACTCGGATGAGTCGTTATTGATGTGCCAGCGCTCTGCTAAAGCTGGCTCAGGCTCGAGGTTCTTCGGGTCGTATTCAACCAGGCCTTCGTAAAGCGCCATGTAGATTCGCGCTTCAGGTTGGCCGTTGCTGATTGCCGGATCGAGTGACGCGGGTTCGTCACCCGTGACATAGCGAAAGATGTTGCGCGAGGGAGGCGTGGTGGTGCCGAAGAACTCTTCGTTACTCGAAGCAACCGAGCACGAGAGAGTCGAGAACGCCAGCGACGCCAGCAAGACGAGTCCAAGAATCTGTCTAAACTTGCAACTTTTCATCGGACCACCTCCGACTCAATGCCAACAACTTGTGTTCAAGCGCGAGTTAGAGGAAACCCGCAAGAAGAGACGAGGGGAGTTTGCCACAAAAAGGCACAAAAAGCACATAATGAATTTGACCCTTACGAGCTAAAGTTCATTATGTGCTTTTTGTGCCTTTTTGTGGCTAGATCTTGACTGCGTAGCCGAGCCCGTCGCCTACAGGTAAGACTTCGGCAATGAGCTGCGGATGGTTGATGAAGTAAGGATTGAACTCGCGCAAGCCTACTGTCGAGCTTTCCATATCACCTGTCGCCACTTTTCCGCCCCACAGCAGATTATCAACGATGACGACACCGCCAGTCCTTAGTCGCTGCAATCCGAGATCGAGATACTGCGAGTATTCTTCCTTCACTGCATCGATGAACAGTAGATCGAAAGTCTCCTCGAGATGCGGCATCACTTCGAGTGCCTTGCCTCGCTCGATCTCGACACGATCCAGCACACCAGCACGCTTCAGGTAACCGGTCGCCGCATTGATCATCTCGTCGCTCGGATCGATCGTCACGACGCGACCGCTCTCACCCATGCCGCGCGCGAGATGGATCACCGTGTAACCGATCGCCATTCCGATCTCGAGCGCCTTCCGAGCACCCGAGATGCGCGCGCTGATCTCGACAAAGCGCGCCACCTCACGATCGGCAATCGGCACGCGATGCTCCGCGGCGTACGCCTCCATCTCAGCGAGCAACGGATCGCTCTGGGTCAGCAGTTTGTCCAGGTATTCAGCCTGTTCACGTTGAATGATTGCGTCGAGTTTAGCTTTCATAAAAATAGTTCAACTGTCGGGATTATCCTGCGCGTCGCCCGATACTGAGACGTAGCGGCGGCCGAGGCCGAGCTGTCGTAGTTTATGCTGCAGCGACTGCCGGTGCATGTCCAGGATCTCAGCCGCGCGCGTCACGTTTCCCTGAGTGTACTCGAGACAGCGGCTGATGTAACGTCGCTCAAACTCGCGGCGATCCTCGCGAAAATCGGCCGTGAATGGCACTCTTAGGCCATCCATTTCAGTATCGGTGCCTTCGACAATGCCATCCTTGGAGATGCCCGCGGTAATCTCGTCAGGCAGATCCTTGGGCGCGATTTCGTCGCCATCGGCCATGATCACGGCGCGGTCGATCGTGTTCTTGAGCTCGCGTACGTTGCCCGGCCAGTTGTACTCCATCAGTCGCCTGAGCGCGCCCTGGCTGAGTGAACGCTGCGGCAATTCATAGCGCTCCGCAGCGAGACGCGTGAAGGTCTCGACGAGCAGCGGAATGTCTTCACGCCGCTCGCGCAGCGGCGCGATCTCGACAGTCACAACTCGCAGACGATAGAAGAGATCAGCGCGGAAGTTGCCGTTCGTGATCTCCTGTTCGAGTGGACGATGCGTAGCACTCACGATGCGTACGTCAACCGGGATCGACTCATTCGCGCCGAGACGCTCGATGCGTCTTTCTTCGAGGGCGCGCAGCAGTTTCGCCTGCACGTTCGAGCTCATGTCGCCGATTTCATCAAGGAACAACGTGCCGCCGTCTGCCTGTTCAAACTTCCCTTCCCGACGTGCCGCAGCGCCCGTAAACGCGCCTTTTTCGTGACCAAATAACTCCGATTCGATTAGCTCTGATGGGAGTGCGGCGCAGTTGACGGCCACGAAAGAAGCATTCCGGCGCGCGCTGTTTCGTTCGTGCAGTTCGCGCGCGACGAGTTCCTTGCCCGTGCCTGATTCGCCGCGCACGAGCACGGTCGCATCAGTCTCCGAAACCTTGTCGATCATCGCGCGCACTTTCTGCATCGCGTCGGAGTTGCCGATGAGCGCGCCCCGTGCTGAACGCTCGACTTCGATTCGTCGTCGCAGTGAATAATTCTCACGTCTGAGTTGAATCGTCTCGGCAGCGTTTTTGATTACGAGACGCAGATCGTCGAGCTCGAACGGTTTGGAGATGTAGTCGTGTGCGCCGGCTTTGACGGCTTCGACAGCCATGCGCTCCGAGCCGTGCGCGGTGACGATGATCACGAGCGGTGCATTGCCGTTTGCGCTTTTGAGCTCGCGGAGAAAATCGAGTCCGCTCAAGCCGGGAAGGTTTACATCGAGGAGGAGCAGGTCGGGTTCATTTTGTTTGAGTAAGGCCCGGGCGGCCTCGGCGGAACCTGCTTCAGTGATGTTGTAGCCAAAGGTGGAGAGCGCTCGCCGCATGCCGTAACGTGCGGCTTCTTCGTCGTCAACAATCATCAATCGCAACGCGTCTTTTCTCACTTCCTGAGTAGTTTAGGGCCGTGCGGCCCTAAACTCCTAGCGTGTTGCGTGCCAAAGTTATTTTGTGGTTCGCTTCGCTGCTACGACGAGGATGATCGCGTCGCCTGATGGACCAATGTTGAGCGTGCCGACGATTACGGGATCGGATTCGCGCATGCTAATGTCGGTTGACACTCCGGTGTTTTCGTAGGCAACCGTTGGAGCGAGAGCGCCATTCGCAGCGACCGCGCCCGTCGCGGTTTGGATGGGAATGCGAGCGCCGAAGTTGAAGCCAAGCATCTGGACCACTGGCTGGTTCTCAGTGTTACGTATAAGTTTTACTTCCCGCACGTTGAACTGGCTAAAGCTCGGTGTCACATTCGTGGCGGCCCCGCTGGGCGATGCTAGTGGTCCACCGATCCAGCTCAGACTGAGGCGGCCCTGGTTCTTCACGCGATTGATGAGCGTGGCGGCGAGTCGATAGTTCTTGAATGGCAATGTCGCGCGCAACTGCTTCACGACGTTGTCGAGCGTGGCGGGCAGTTTGGCGTCGTCGACATCCTGGTTGGTGCCGACAATCAGATAGAGTTGCGTTTCGAGGTTCGGGTCGTCAGCGGTGTCCTGCGCGGCTTGAGCTTGGACATTTCGACATGCGGCAACGCACAGTAAAAGCAACATCGCGATTAGAAAGCTTTTGATCTTCATTGCGGGTCGTCTCCTTCGAGCAAAGTACCGATAACACGCACTGTTGAGAAGAAAGTTCCACGCAAAGGCGCAAAGATCGCAAAGGAAGACTTAGATTCGGATACGCAACTGAAACAACGCGCCACTGCCATTCCCACTAACCAGCACCGCCGTGCCGCCCACCTCTTGCAAGCGCTTGCGGACGATCGCCAAGCCTAATCCGGTCCCGCGTTGACGCGTCGTGAAAAACGGCTCCCAGATTCGCTCACGCAAATCTATGGGCACGCCCGATCCACTATCCTGCACGCTGATGACGAGTTCGCCATCAGCCGCCGCCGCAGTCATCTCAACTCTTCCACCTGGTGGTGTCGCCTGCAACGCGTTGAGCAACAAGTTCGACAACGCATCTCGCAAAGCCGAAACGGATTTTCCCGCGAGCTCCGCCTCAACCTTCACCTGCGCGTCGAGAACGATTCCCTGCTCCTTCGCACTCGCGCGGAAAAGATCGACAACAGATCGCACGAGCTCATCAACGCTGAGCGGCTGCCCCGCCGGACTCTCTCTCCTCGCAAAACTCAACAACTGTGTCACGCTCTGACTCAAACGATCAGTCTCGCCGACAATCAACCCGAGATCGCGCTCGTATTCATTCCGCAAGCCTTCGTCTTCACGCATCACCTGCGCGATCGACTTGATGGCAGACAATGGGTTCTTGATCTCGTGAGCTACGGTTGCTGCCATGCGTCCCAGGGCTGCGAGACGCTCGCGTTCCGCGAGTTCGCGCTCGAGCCGTAGGTTTTCTTCAAGTAATCGTGAATCGTCGATCGCAATCGCTACTTGATCCGCCAGTAATCCGAGTATCGTACGCGCATCCGGCGTCAAGCTCGCCGACGCGGCGTCGAGCGCTAACAAACCTTGCACCTTGTCCTCGCGCCGCAGCGGATAAGCAATCTTAAAGTTCTGCTCATTCAACACGGGGTCATCTTCGACCGGCAGCCAGGCGCTCTCCTTCGATTTTTCCAGCACGTGTTTGACCCACGGCTCCGATTCCTCACCCTCGACGAAGATCTGGAGCCGTCTCAAGCCCAACGCTCCAGTCGTGCGCTCTTCAACGAAGTGCAAAAGATCGGAAAGGTCTTTGTACTGGCCCGCGTACGAGCCGATGCGCGCTACGATCTCTTTGTAGAGCGTTGCTTCACGTTCAAACAACTTGCTAAAACGCTGGGCCAGGAAGCCGCGCAACGGAGCCGCAAGCAAAGCCAGCGCGAGAATCAGTAATGCTTCGACGAGTCCTGGTCTGACGCCGTAACGCTGCGTCATCCAGTCGCCGATTGTGCGGATGCCGAAGACATAGACTGTCAAAACGACTGTCGCAAACGTGACGACGACGAGGCTCTCTTCGATGATGATCTCGAGATACCGGTAGCGATAAATGTAGTAAGCCAGCAGCACCGACGGCAGCAACGAGCCGAGGTTCGCGATCGTCTTCAGGTAGAGCCCGGCAACAGTTCCCGCGCCAACACCGGCCGCAAGCGCAGCAAAGATCACGACACCGACACCGATGAACGACGCCGCGAGCGTGCGCATGATGCGTCGCTCGCTGCGGTTGTTGGTCTTTCGCGCGATCAGCAACTCGGTCAAAGCAATGAGTCCCAGCACGTACGCGATCCAGAAAGCGAACGGGATCACGAAGAACGAGAGCTTCGTGAACATGGGCGCGTAGTCGCCGGTCCAGAGCGCGGGCACGGCGACGAGCAGAAAGATCGTCGGGACATAAGAAAGATAAACGCGCAGTTGTTCGCTGCGGTTGAGCGAGCGACCGTGTGCGTTGGCCCAGAGGTGAAGATGAACGTGGAGTAGAAACGAGTACGCGAAAGTGATGCTGACTACCGCGACGGTGTCAGCGACGCGCAGCAGCGTGGTCCAGGTGTCGGGTCCGAGATCGAAGAGGCCGTGCAGCGTGATGACGAGATTGCTTGTGTGCCAACCGCCCATCGTGAGGGCGAGCAACGCGAGGAGACGCTCGATGTTGCTCAGCTTGTTGCGGTGAGTGACAAGCTGAAATAGCATCCAGAGCGGTAACAGCGCGGCAATGCTGTAGCCGATGACCTGGAGTATTTCGAGGGGATCGAGTGGGGACATCGATCAGCGTCTATCCGCGAAAATCCGCGTTTAAAGATCACCGGCAATTTAGTTCGCTGCTGTCTTCCCGACCGGCGAAGTAAAGGTGATCTCGACGCGGCGGTTCTTCTTCTGGCCGGCGACCGTGGTGTTTGGCGCGAGCGGGTTCGAAGCGCCCATGCCGTTCGCCTGAATCCGCATCGGATCGACACCCGCCGACTGGAACCGATCGGAAAGCACACGCGCACGCTCCTGCGTCAACTGCTGCAGCGTTACTTCGTTGCCCTTGCTGTCAGTGTAAGCCTCGATCAGGATCTGGTAATCAGGATTGCTGGCCAGCAACGCCGCGAGTGGTTCAAGCTTAGCTGATGACGCGGCGGACAATGTTGACGTTCGTGTCGTGGTCCAGATGGTTTCCGGCAGCGTCAGCCGAAAACCGGTCGCAGTCTCTTTCAACGTTCCGTATTTCGAAAGCGTCTCTTTCAGGTTCGCTTCCGCGGTGCGTCTCTCTGCCTCTTTCCGTTCAGCTTCGACACGCGCTGTCTCAGCCTGCTTCTCACCTTCAAGCCGCGCCAGTTTCAGTTTCGCCGCATCGCTTTCGGCACGCAGTTGTGCGATCTCGTCACGCAGTTGCGCATTCTCGACTCGCTTTTCACGAAGCTGATCGTTGGCAGTGCCGGAATCACGCTCGGCGAGCTCACGTGCGCGCTGTTCTTTCTCGAGCGCGGCCCGGAGTTGGGCCACTTCACGCTGCGAAGACTCCGCACTCTCCTCCGCCGTTCGCACTGCGTCATCACGACGTCGAATCTCTTCACGATTGATTCGCGCCGCCTTCCGCGCCGCGGCGACTTCTTCCGCGTGTTGGCCCGCTGAAGTTGCTTTGCGCGCTTCGACATCGACTTCCGCGAGCGACTGGCCCAGGCGCCAGGCTTTCTCCGCTGCCTGTAAATGATCCTGGGCAGTCTGCAATTCGTCCGGCGCGTCACCCTCCGCGCCGGCGTACTTCGCGAGATTGATCGCCTGTCGCGCCCCAAGTAAAGAGACTGGCGTAGTTCGATAATCAGCGTCAGCAATTTCAGGAACACGCGCAGTCTTGAAGTAGTCGCTCGAATTACCGATGTAGCGCACGTCAACAGTTTCAACCTGGCTGCCGTTTGGTTTGTTTGGTGGCAGGTTCTCCATCACGACCATGCGGCTCGGCACCTTCATCAGGAAGTGCGGCTCGGCAGTCACGATGAGCGCGAACGTCTGAAGCGGCGTGGTAACGTCGATCTTCGAATCGACGAAGACACTGCCGCCGCGTTTGATCTCGCCGAGGTTGTCGACGTGTCCATCGGGCGAGATGGCCCAGAGAACGTAAGTTGTGTAAATGCCGCCCAGCTCAGATGCGCGCGGCAGATCTTCAACGCTCAGTTCGACGCGCGTGCCGCGACGCCCGGCGCGTTTCACCTTCGCCTCACCTTTCAGGCGCGGCAACAGTGTCGTCCCGCGAAACTTGACTGTCACCGTCTCGTCCAGAGGATAAGTTATCGCTACGGTCTTGCGTTCGACGTCCTGGGCAATTGCGACAGATACAAACAATAAACAAGCACTGAGCGCAAAAACGAGATGCCGACCAATGCGTCTGAAAGTCATGGCGAAACAACTCCTGGCTTAAATCTGGGAAAGTGGCTAGATCTACTTGATCTTGATGCCGTAAACACGCGCATTGTTGCCGAACGATGTGAGGAGGTCAAGATGAATTTAGCCACAGATTACACAGATTTACACTGTTTCAGATCCGTGTAACCCGTGTTCATCTGTGGCTCTTTGTTTTTCTGTACGCAGCGAATTGGATTATCAGGACGCAGATGCCGGAGAGGAGCAACATAGGTATCCATCCCATCGGCTTGACGAAATGGAGGATCAACCACGCGAGTATCAGTCCTGAGCCGACCCACCACAGCATCAGGGAATCTCGTTCAACTTGTAACCGACGCCCCGAACCGTCAGGACGTATCGCGGATTTTTCGGATCGGTTTCGAGCTTCTTACGCAGTCGATTGATATGTGGATCGATGTTGCGCTGGTAGCCTTCGTAGTCGGTACTCCAAACTCGATCGAGCAGAGCGTTTCTGGACCACGCACGTCCCGGTTCAGACGCGAGCAACTCCAGAATCTGAAACTCGAGCGGCGTTAGATCGACGCGATAGCCATTTCGCATCACTTCATGACGACGCTTATCGATCACGAGATCGCCGACTTCGATACGTTCGCCATCTGCTTCCGGTGGCGCCCCGCCGCCGCGTCTTAACAGCGCTTCAACGCGATATTCAAGTTCGCGCGGACTGAACGGCTTAGCAAGATAATCGTCAGCGCCTGCTTCGAAACCTGCGACCTTGTCGGAAAGCGCGTCATGCGCAGTCAGGAATAGTGCCGGAGTTTGAATCCCGCGATCGCGAACCCGCTTGAGCAACTCAATGCCCGACATGCCGGGCATCGATACGTCGAAGATGAAGCAATCAAAATGTCCAGCGATGGTGGCTTCGAGTGCCGCCATGCCGCTTTCGCGCTCTTCTACCTGAAAGCCCAGCCGCCGGAAGTACTCGGCCAAAAGAAGTCTCATGTCGGTATCGTCATCCGCGATCAGAAGACGTTTACCTGCGTGCTTGGTGTTTGGTGTCGCTTGCTGTGCCAAATGTCTGATCCTGTCGGAGGGGATCTTATCTCGTCCTCAGTTTAGCGGAGAGAATTATAACCCAAATTGAGGCAGACTCATGCGGGGAAAAGATTTGCATGAATTCACGCCCAGAAGAAATCGAGCAAATCAGTCAGCCTTGACGCATATAAGTGGGGGTAAGTATAGTTCTTTCTTACGGATTTTGGGCCGTTTTTCAACCTCCCTTATAGCAACTGATCAGAGATTTTCGCAACCAGAGATGCGTGATCTTCGCCGCCTGTTAAAGTATTTAAGACCTCACTGGCCAATCTTCACACTGGCCACTTTTGCGATGCTCCTCGTGGGTGTGCTCGAGAGCGCCATCGGCGGTTTAATCGTTCCCATCTTCGATCAAGCTTTTGTTCAGGGCGCCGGTCAGCGTACTGCGACGATTTTCGGTCTGCAACGTTTAATTCCCCAGGCTCCGTTCGGCGCCTGGAAAGTGATCTCAATCCTGCTGATTGTTTTCACACTCGCCAAGGGCATCGCGGAGTACTTCTCAACTTACCTGATGGCGCGAATCGGCCAGTCAGCCGTACTCAAATTGCGCCAGGATCTTTACAGCCACTTGCTCGAACAGTCGGCCACGTTCTTTGAACGTCATCGCACCAACTACCTCGTTTCGCGACTTGTCTCCAGTGCGGCGGCGATCGAGACAGCAGTGACGAGTACGATCCGTGACATGCTGCGCGAGAGTTTCACGCTCATCGCGTTTCTCGCGGCGTCCTTTTACTACAGTTGGCGACTCACGCTCGGCTCGCTTGCGATCGCGCCCGTGATCGCAGTGTTGACCGCGAAGTTTGGTCGCTCACTTCGTAATCTCGCGCGCGAGAGTTTTGAAGGAAGTAAGCAACTGACTGATACCGCGCAGGAGGCGCTCGCGAACCAGGGAATCGTGAAGGCGTATCGCGCTGAGAAACGCGAGTCAGAACGTTTCACCAACGTTGCCAAAAAGATTGTGAGGGCGAACTTGCGCAGCGCGAGTATCGCCGGTATGTCGCCGCCCGTGATCGAGATGATCGGGATCTTGTTTGTTGTTCTCCTGTTGTTCTTTGGCCAGCGTGAGATCATCGCGGATCGGATGAACGCAGCGCAGTTCGTCACGTTCCTCTTCTTTCTGTTTCGCAGTTACGATCCGATGCGAAAGCTCTCGCGACTGCAAAACAGCATGGAGCAGGCACTCGCCGCGGCCCATCACGTCTGGGAAGTGATGGACGAGCATTCCACGATTGCGGAGAAATCAGGCGCGAGTGAGTTGCCGGCGTTGAAAAAAGAAATTGAGCTGCGGAATGTTTCGTTTGGTTATGCGAACGAGACGCGCTCCGTGTTGCGGGATGTGAGTTTGAAGATTAAGGCGGGCACGATGGTGGCGCTGGTGGGCGAGTCAGGCGGTGGAAAGTCGACGCTGACGAAACTGTTGCCACGTTTTCACGATCCGAGCTCGGGCGCGGTCGTGTGGGACGGCACTGACATTCGCGACGCCACGATCTCGAGTCTGAGAAAACAAATAGCACTCGTTACTCAGGAAACGGTCCTATTCAACGACACTGTTCGTCACAACATCGCGTACGGCAAGCCCGAAGCGACCGACATCCAGATCGAAGAAGCCGCGCTGATCGCATTTGCGCACGACTTTATTCGCGAATTACCTGATGGTTACGATACGATTGTCGGCGAGCGCGGCATCTTTCTTTCTGGCGGCCAGCGCCAACGGCTCGCTATCGCCCGTGCAATTCTGGTTAATGCGCCGGTCCTGATTCTCGACGAAGCTACTTCCGCGCTCGATGCGGAGTCGGAGCGTCTGGTCCAAAGTGCGATCAGCAATCTGGTCCGAAATCGCACGACGATTGTGATTGCGCACCGGCTGTCGACTGTGCGGCGCGCGGACGTGATCCTCGTGATGGAAGCGGGACGAATTATCGAGATGGGCACGCACGCCGAACTGCTGGCGAAAGGCGGGCAATACCGGAAGCTCTACGAGTTGCAATTCGCGGACGAAGAAGAGGATCCACAGGTCGTGCAGATGGCGCCTGTGTAATCCTGGATAAGAAAACATGAAATCAATGACCGGATACGGCAAGTCGATGGTGGCGGGAGATGATTTCTCCGTCTCTGTCGATCTGAAGACCGTTAACAATCGATTCCTCGATATACATCTCCGCGTCGGCTCCGAGCTTGCCTCCGTCGAACCGTCGATCAAGAAACGTATTTCTTCACGGCTTTCCCGCGGTCGCGTCGACGTTACCGTCAGCATGGAACGCGTGTCGCAAATCGCTTACGAGATCAATCGACCGCTGATCGCCGGCTACGTCAGCGCGTTGAAACAACTGCAGCAGGACTTCGACATCGCCGGCGAGCTCGACATCAACGTCATCGCCCGCATTCCCGGCGCGCTGCAACCCGCGCGTAACGGCATCGACGAACGAATGACCGCGGCGCTGGACCAAGCCGTGGACCAGGCGCTCGACGAGCTCGAAAGAATGCGCGAGCAGGAAGGCGAAGCACTCAAGACCGAGCTCCGCGAACGCGTTAAGAAGATCGAAACACTGGTGCCCATCATCGAGTCGTCTGCCGCCGGCCTCGCTGACGCATATCGATTGCGATTGCAAAAACGAATTGGCGAACTGCTGAACCGCGCCGGACAGGTCGTCGAGATCGATCCGGTGCGACTGGCCCAGGAAGTCGCTTATCTCGCCGACCGCAGCGACGTCAGTGAAGAGATGGTGCGTTTGCGCAGCCATTTGTCGCAGTTTCAGGAGGCACTCGATGCTCCGGGCGAAGCTGGAAAGATGCTCGACTTCCTTTTGCAGGAGCTCAATCGCGAGGCCAATACGACGCTTTCGAAATCTACGGACCTCGTGATCAAGGAGGCAGGCTTGGCGATCAAAGCAGAAGTGGAGAAACTTCGCGAACAGGTTCAGAATGTCGAGTAAAGTGAAAGAACTGCAACTGGATGGACCAGTCAATCACGCTCCTTCGAGAGGCACTCTCTTTGTCGTCAGTTCACCGTCAGGCGGCGGCAAAGGCACCATCATTCGACACGTGCTGGATGTTGTGGAAAATCTCAGCTATTCTGTCTCGTACACGACTCGTGCGCCACGGCAGAGTGAAGTCGATGGCCGCGAGTATTTTTTTGTAAACCGCGAAATTTTTGACGAGATGGTGGCTGCGGGGGAGTTTCTCGAATGGGCGTGTGTGCACGGAAACTTCTACGGCACGTCGAAGGAGCAGATCATCAGAGAGACTGCGTCCGGCGCTGACATCATTCTCGAAGTCGACGTGCAGGGCGCGGCGAGTGTGCGACAGTTGCTGATGGATTCCGTCAGCATCTTTATCCTGCCGCCTTCTTACGACGTGTTACGGCAGCGACTGATCGCGCGTGGCACAGATTCACCCGAGGAACTCGAAGTACGATTGCGAAATGCGCCCGTTGAGTTGAAACAGTATTCGTCGTTCGATTACGTGATCATTAACGATTTGATTGACAGGGCGGCCGCGCAGCTTGCCTCGATCATTTACGCCGAGCGCGCGCGTTGCATGCGCCAGGAGCCGCTGGTGCGGGAAGTCATTAGCAAATTCAAAAGCGATTCAATAATAGATTCATAGACTGAAGGAGCATCGAGAGTGCCTACACCGACAGAGTTAGTTGAGACGGACGCCGAAGGAAGCGAGGGGCAGCAAGTTGATTCGAAGTACCGAATGATCATCCTCGCCGCAAAGCGCAGCAAGCAGTTGCAGCGCGGTGCGTCACCCAGAATCGACATCGATCCGCAGAAGCACAAACCGACGCGCATCGCGCTGGAAGAGGTGATGCGCGGCCGCGTGGGGTTTGATATCAAACAGGACGGGCAAAACCCGGCAGAGTAGAAGCCCGCGAAGCGGGCGACAGCATAAAGCCTGGGGCGCAAGCCCCAGGTCAGCGGTTAAAAAAATACAAGCCCGCGAAGCGGGTGGCAGTGCTGTCGCCCACTTCGCGGGCTCACGTTTGTTTTGGCTTATGATCCTGGGGCTTGCGCCCCAGAAACTATGAAGCCGGGTCTCCCAAAGTCGATTTGAAAGTTGGACAATGTCCAACGTTGTATACGAGTTTGGCCTTTGCAGGTTGACTCAAAATCTGACTTAGAAGGAGTACCCGGTGATGAAGATATTGGCATTGGATTTAGGGAAATACAAGACAGTAGGTTGTGATTATGAGCGCGAGACTGGCGAGCATCGATTTAAAGCGAGTTTCACCACGCCAGCGGCCTTGGAGCAGTTGGTGAAAGAAGTGAAACCTGATCGGGTGGTGATTGAAGTCTGCAATATCGCGGGTTGGGTGTGTGACCGATTGCGCAGCATGGGCGTGGAAGTGCAGGTCGCAAATACGAACGACGATGCGTGGCGCTGGCGCAAAGTAAAGAAGAAGAACGATCGTCGGGACGCGTTAAAGGCAGCACAACTGTCAGCGGTGAACCAGATAAAGGAGGTGCACATTCCCACTATCGAGGTGCGGCAATGGCGAGCCTTGATTGCGTTTCGGCAACAACTGGTGCGCCGGCGTGGGCGGATTAAGAATCACATTCGCGATCTGTTGCTGAGTGAAGGACAGATATTACCGCGTGGCGGCAGCTGCTGGACGCAGGTAGGAGTAGCGCGGCTGGAAGCACTGGCACGACCCCTGAGTGAAGTAAGTATGAGTGAGCTATGGCGCGGGCAGCTAGCGATGGAGTTACGACAGTTACAAGCAGTGCAGCAGGAGATCGCTGCGGCCGAAGAAAAGCTGGACGCCATCGCGGCTGCCGATCCGCGCATTAAGTTGTTGCGCACTATTCCCGGAGTAGGACCGCGCTTAAGCGAAGCGATCGTGGCTTTGCTAGATCAACCCGAGCGGTTTCACAAAGCAAGTGCGGTAAGTGCCTATATCGGCATGGTGCCGAAGGAGCTGGATTCGGGAGAAACAGTGCGGCGCGGGCCGATCACCAAACACGGCAGTCGCCTGGTGCGTTCGTTATTGGTGGAAGTAGCGTGGGCTGGGTTGCGGCATAACCGGTGGGTGCGGGAGACATATCAGCGCATCAGTGGGGGCAAGAAATCACGAAAGAAGATTGCCATAGTTGCCATCGGCAGGAGATTGTTAGTGCGCTGTTGGGCTATGCTGCGGGACGGCACCAGTTGGCGCGCCCCGGTATTCGCAGCGGCATAAATCAGTAGCACGGACGAAGCAATCGCGGAAGTGAGGACCAGGGGGAAGCCTGTGTAGGTCAGACAACTTGAAGCCAGATTAGTCTCGAGTGGTAAAGGGAAGGTTCGGCAGATTGAATGACGATGAGCTAGCGTAAAGCCTAAGCCAAAGAGCTAGTGCCCTAGAATCAGCCTCGTCGCACCGTTGAATGAGACCACGAAGCACCCGAGCTTCAGCTCACTACGTGGAAACTCGAATAGAAGGGTGAACAATAAACCCGAACTCATCTCTTGACACGACCCGGCTTCATAGAAGGCTTTATGCTGCCGCCCGCTTCGCGGGCTACATGCCTTTATAGTCTGGCCCGCCACCGCCTTCAGGCGTAACCCAGTTAATGATCTGGTACGGGTCCATGATGTCGCAGGTCTTGCAGTGCACGCAGTTTGAGAAGTTGATCTGCAAGCGCCGCTTTCCGTTGCCACCGTCTTCGACCATTTCATAAACCGCCGCCGGACAGAATCGCTGACACGGGTTGCCGTACTCCTCCGCACAGCGCGTCGAACAGATATTCGTGTCGAGCACGTGCAGGTGGGCCGGCTGGTCCTCATCATGGCCCACCGCTGCGTGATAGACGTCGGTAACTTTATTGAACGTTAGCTTGCCGTCAAAACGCAGATCCTTGTAACGCTGCTCGATCCGATCGCCACGATACCCGTACGCCGACAACTTCTTCATCTCTTCGTGACCCGGCGCAGCGCGATCGCGATCAAAGAGTCCCCACGCGCGTCCGCCGGTGAAGAACTGCAAGCCTGAATTGATCAGACCGAGCCAGCGTCCATGCTTGAAAGCGGCATGAAAGTTTCTGACCTTGCGCAGCTCGGGAACAATCCAACTCTCGTTCACACGGCTTTCGTACTTCTGCAACTGCTTCGCCGAGTAATCGCCTGCTTTCAACGCCTCGAAGATCACTTCAGCCGCGAGCATCCCGCTCTTGATCGCCGAGTGAATTCCCTTCAGCCGTTGGGGATTTAGAAGTCCGGCGCAATCACCGGCGAGCAGCACGCCATCGGCGTACATGCGCGGCATCGCGAAGTAACCGCCGGCGGTAACTGTCTTCGCACCGTAGCGAATCATCTTGCCACCTTCGAGTAGCTTCGCGATGAAAGGATGCGTCTTGTAACGCTGAAACTCCGCGTGCGGATCGATCAACGGATCTTTGTAATCGAGACCCGTGACGTACCCGATGTTCACGACATTGTTCTGCATGCCGTAGATCCAGCCGCCACCGTAAGTCGCCGAGTCGGACGGAAAACCGAGCGTGTGTGTGACGCGGCCGGCCGGATAACGATCGTCCGGCAACTCCCAGAGCTCTTTCACGCCAACGCTGTAAACCTGTGGCTCGCGTCCTTCATCGAGTCCGAGACGTTCGACGAGTTGTTTAGTGAGCGATCCGCGCGGTCCTTCGCCGAGCACGGTCACCTTCGCGCGCAGATCGACGCCGGGCTCGTAATTGGCTTTCGGCTTCCCTTCCTTGTCGATGCCTTTGTCGCCAGTGCGCACGCCGAGCACGCGATCGTTTTCGTCGTACAGCAAATCAGCGCCGGGAAACTCCGGAAAGATGTTGACGCCCGCCTCTTCCGCCTTCTCGCCAAGCCACGCAGTCAAACGATTGAGCGAGACGATGTAGTAACCATGGTTCTTCAGCGGTGGCGGCGTAATCGGCGACCGCAGCGCGAGTTTCGGGGTGAGATAAAGAAAGTAATCTTCTTTTACGGGCGACTCGAGCGGAGCACCCTGCTCTTCAAAATCTGGTATCAACTCGCGCAATGCGCGCGGATCCATCACCGCGCCGGACAGAATGTGCGCGCCGACCGCCGCGCCCTTCTCAATCACTGCAATCTCGATGTCGCCGAGGGATTTGTCGTCTTTGACCAGTCGTGCGAGGTGCAGCGCGCCGCTGAGATTGGCCGGGCCGGCGCCCACAAACACGACATCAAACTCTAACGTTTCTCGTTCCATAGCCACAGATTACACAGAATCCAGCGATTGTTCCAACACGAGCAATCTGTGTAATCTGTGGCCATGCCAAACCATCTGATCAACGAAACGAGTCCGTATCTTTTGCAGCACGCGCACAATCCGGTCGATTGGTATCCGTGGGGCGACGAGGCGTTTGCAAAGGCGCGGCGCGAGAACAAGCCGGTACTGCTCAGCGTCGGATATTCAGCGTGTCACTGGTGTCACGTGATGGCGCATGAGTCGTTCGAGAACGACGATATCGCGCAGCTCATGAACGAGCACTTCGTGAACATCAAAGTCGATCGCGAGGAGCGGCCGGATCTCGATCAGATCTACATGAACGCCGTTCAGATGATGACGCATCACGGCGGCTGGCCGATGACGGTCTTCCTCACGCCTGATGCCGTGCCATTTTACGGCGGCACATACTTCCCGCCGCAGGATCGCTACAACATTCCAGGCTTTCCGCGGATTCTGCTCGGTGTCGCTGACGCTTACAAGGAGCGTCAGGACGAGATCCGTGAAACGGGTACGTCGCTGATTACTGAACTGCGCCGTCTGAGTGAAACTGGCGGTTCCGATCATCCGATTGGGCCCGAGCTGCTCGACGCCGCGTACACCGGCATGATCAGAAATTACGATGCGACGAACGGCGGCTTCGGCGGTGCTCCGAAGTTTCCACCTGCGATGGCGCTCGAGTTTCTGCTGCGCACGTATGTGCGCACTGGCAACGGTGAGGCGCTCCAGATCGTGAGTCACACGTGCGCGAAAATGGCGAACGGCGGCATCTACGATCAACTCGGCGGCGGTTTTCATCGCTATTCAACCGACTCGAAATGGCTCGTACCGCACTTCGAAAAGATGCTCTACGACAATGCCCTGCTCTCGCGGCTTTATCTCCACTATTTCCAGGTGAGCGAGGATGCCTCCGCGCGCGCGACCGTCGAAGGCATTCTCGATTACGTGTTGCGCGAGATGACTCACCCGCAAGGTGGTTTTTATTCGACGCAGGACGCAGATTCGGAAGGTCACGAAGGAAAATTCTTTGTCTGGGACACTCGCGAGCTTCGAGACGTGCTTGGTGAAACTGCTGCTTCGCGATTCTGCGATTACTACAACGTCACTGAAGCGGGCAACTTCGAAGGCAAGAACATTCCTAACGTCACGCGCACACTCGAAGACGTCGCCGTCGCGTACAGGATCTCCGTGGGCGAGTTGCAAGCATCATTGAGCGACAGCAAGCGAGTGCTTTTCGCGCGCCGCGAAAGGCGCGTCAAACCTGATCGCGACGAAAAGATACTCACGGCGTGGAACGGGCTGATGCTCGCGAGCTTTGCTGAAGCCGGCATCGTTTTGAATCGGCCGGATTACACCGACGCCGCGCGACGGAATGCTGAGTTTGTGCTGTCTAATTTGCATGAGAACGGAATGCTGCTCCGCACCTGGAAAGATGGGCGCGCGAAGTTCAACGCGTACCTTGAAGACTACGCTTTTCTTGCCGAAGGCTTACTGACGTTGTTCGAAACGACCGGAGAGGCTCGCTGGCTCAAAGAGTCGCTCGGGCTGACTGATCGCATGATTGAAGAGTTCTGGGATAACGAAGGCGGCGGGTTTTACTTCACGGGCGAGAGTCACGAGAACCTGATCGTGCGTTCGAAAGATTACTTCGACAACGCGACGCCATCGGGTAATTCGGTCGCAGCGCAGTTGCTACTGCGGCTCGCGACGCTGACCGGACGCGAGAACTACCGGAACCTTGCAACGGCGGTGCTGCGGGATGTCGGGGATCAGACGCGGCGGTATCCATCGGGCTTTGGATACGCATTGTCGGCAATGGATTTCCTCCTCTCGACGCCGAAAGAGATCGCGATTGTCGGGGAAGATCTTCAACCTTTGCTGGCTGAAACATGGCGCAGATATTTGCCGAATAAGGTCGTCGCGGCTGGCACTGGCGACTCTGAAATCGCCGAAATTACGCCGTTATTAGCGAATCGCCCGCTCGTTGATGGGCTGGCAACAGCCTACGTTTGCGAACATTTCACTTGTAAGCAGCCAGTCACTGAGGTGGCTGCACTCCGAGACCAGCTTTTCACAGGATGACAGGATTCATCCTGTGGAAAACTGCCATTGCCAGATCCGCCCTTTTGTCCTATATTTATCTGGTGCCAACAGTGTTTGGCACCAAACCAGCGCGCACTAATCACTCACAAATTGCCGTTTTAAGAAGGATTGGGCCCCCAGCCATGCTGAAAACCACCTGGAAGAGCACCGCGCTCATGGCCGGAATTTTGGTTGTGAGCGCTCTTTTGCTTGTGTCTGCGGTCGTGGCCACGGTTGATCTCGCACTGTTCACGAGCGTCGGTATCGGATCCTGGCTACTGCTACTCCTGATCGCGATCGCGTCGAGTCCTCTGACCGTCCGCGTGGCCAGCTATGATGGCATTCTCCGCAGTCGCGAATCGATCGCCGATTCGTTCGTGTTGCTCGCCGTGATGCTCTATGCCGTGCCTCCCGCAGACACCGCCGGGCCGGCAGTCTTGCTTGCCGCAGCCGTTGCTTTCGTCTCCACTTTTCGCATCGCCACAAACCGCGAAGTCATACTCAAGACCGGGATGGCGGTGGTTTCGACTTTTGTCGCTGCATCTTTGTACGGCGCGCTGATCGATCTTTTCGCTGGACCAAGCGAACTGCCCGCTCAGGGCGCGTTGCCGCTGAACGTCTTTCTAATTCCACTACTCGTCGTCGCGGCTCTTCAGTACGCGCTCAGCACGATTGCGACCGCGTGGTTCATCAGTTTTGAAGCTGGCAAGTTCACACTCGTTCCCACTCCCGAAACAGTCGTCTGGACGCTTACGACAAAACTCGCGGGCGCCGCTTCCGCTTTGCTGTTCTACGCAGCCGTTTTAAACAAGACACTCGCGTACGCTGTCCTTGGTCTATTGATCTCCGCACTGGTCTACCTGCTCTATCGCTTCAACGAGCGACGTCTCGAGGAGATCCGCGACGCCGAAGCTGAGCGACGCCGTCATGTCGAAGAGATGGCGGAGATTCACATGAACACGATCGAGTCGCTCGCGATCGCGATCGACGCAAAGGACCAGACCACGCACGGTCACGTTCGTCGCACACAGCTTTACGCCACGCAGATGGGCAAGCTGTTCAACGTCTCCGAATCGGAGCTACGCGCGCTGCACGCTGGCGCATTGCTGCACGACATCGGCAAACTGGCGGTGCCTGAGTACATCCTCAACAAACCGGGCAAACTCACGGAAGCCGAATTCGCGAAGATGAAGATTCATCCGGTAGTCGGCGGCGACATTCTGAAGCGTGTCAACTTCCCTTACCCGGTGGAGGACATCGTCCGTTATCACCACGAGAAGTGGGACGGCAGTGGTTATCCCAAAGGTTTGAAGGGCGAATCGATTCCGCTCGTCGCGCGCATCATCTCGGTGGTTGATTTCTACGATGCGACACGTTGCGATCGTCCGTATCGCAAGGGCATGAAGCGTGAAGAGTCGCTCGCACTCCTGCGCAGCATGGTCGGGAACGCGTTCGATCCAAAGGTGGTCGAGACGTTCACGAAGCACGTCGAAGAGTTTGATCGACTGATCGACTCGCAGGACATCAAGGAGCAGGTTGCTTCCGCGGCTACCGAAGACACGCAAACCAGCACGAAGCCTGACGCCGGCCTCGCGCCTGACATTCTTGGCGTGATGGAAGAAGTTTCGCCGTTCCGCTCGATCAGTGAAGCTCAACGCGAGGTTTTTGCGTTACATGAGATCGCGCAGACGATCGGATCGTCGCTCAATCTCAGCGACACAGTGACTCTCGTCGCGAACAAGTTGCGCGCGATCGTGCCGTTCGACACGTGCGTGATTTACCTCGTTGACGATCCGTCTGGCAAAGCGATCGCCGCGCACGTCGTGGGCGAGGACGTCGAGGTTTTCAAGCGCCGTCGCATCAACATCGGCGACGGCATTACGGGCTGGGTGATCGCCAATTCGCGTTCGATGTGTAATGCGTCGCCAGATCTCGATCTAATCGGCATTCCGGACGAGGTTGTGAAGCGTTTCCGCGGTGTGCTTGTGTCGCCGTTGCAGCGCGAAGACGGTGCCTTCGGCGCGATTTCGCTGTATTCGCAGAGTCGCACTTCATACTCGACCGAGCACGTTCGACTGCTGGAATCAGTTTGCCAGCACGCGTCCAGCGCTCTCAACAACGCTTTGACTTACGAGAAGACGCGCGATAGCGCGCTCATCGATCCGCTTACGGAGCTACCCAACGCGCGCGGTTTCTACATGATGCTCGAACAGCGTCTGGCCGAGTGCCAGCGCATGAACCGGGAGCCGTTGGCGGTCGTCTGTATGGACATCGACGACTTCAAGATCGTAAACGACAAGTATGGTCATTCGATTGGCGATCGTTTGCTGGCGAGCGTGTCGGGTGTGGTGCGACGCGAGCTCAGGCAGATGGATGTTCTGACTCGTTATGCTGGCGACGAGTTTGTCGCGATCATGCCGATGGCGTCGAGCAAGATGGCGGTTTCGATCAGCGAACGAATGCGGAATGCAGTTGAGGATCAACTCTTCTCCGTGCGCACCGGCACGATGGTCGGTCTGGGCGTGAGCCTCGGCGTCGCCTGTTTTCCGGATGATGGCGAGACGAGCGAAGAGCTCCTGAGCGCCGCCGCACGCCGAATGCAGACCGACAAGAACAGCCGCAAAGCGATACTCACGGTCGCGGGCGCCGGAGTCAGCTCGATCGACATGATGACTTAGCCACGAAAAGGCACAAAGCACATAAGTAAAACCAGAGCGGCCGCGCTGAGAAACATTTCTTATGTGCTTTTTGTGCCTTTTTGTGGCTAAAGTAGTTTTCCCTTATAATCCGACACTTCATGAGCAAACAAACAGCAGCACCTCCAGACGTAGACCCACAACTGCTTACTAAAGAACACGACGAAGCGAAAGACCGTCAGAAAAATCGTCTCAGCGGACTCGACAAAGAGCAACTCATCGAGCTGTATCGCCAGATGCTTTTGATTCGGCGCTTCGAAGAGAAATCCGCGGAAGTTTACGTCGCCGGCAAGATCGGCGGCTTCTGTCATCTTTACATCGGTCAGGAAGCAGTGGGCGTCGGTACGATCTCCGCAATCAGACAAGACGACTACGTGCTCGCAAGCTATCGCGAACACGGTCTCGCACTCGCTAAAGGTATGTCGGCGCGCGCGATCATGGCCGAACTGTTTGGCAAAGCCACTGGCTGCTCGAAGGGCAAGGGCGGCTCGATGCACATGTTCGACAAGAGCCTCGGCTTTCTCGGCGGACACGCGATCGTCGGCGGTCAGATTCCGCTCGCCACCGGTACCGCTTTCGCGACGAAGTATCAAGGCACGGATCAGGTGACGCTGTGCTACTTCGGCGAAGCGGCAGTCAACCAGGGCGCGTTTCACGAGTCGCTGAACATGGCCCAGCTCTGGAAACTGCCCTGCATCTACATCTGCGAAAACAACCAGTACGGCATGGGCACGTCGCTCGCACGAGCTATGTCTCTACAGAACATCGCGCAGAAAGCATGTGCGTACAACATGGCTTCGGAGTTTGTCGACGGCATGGACGTGCTCGCCGTTCGCGAAGCAACGCTGCGGGCCGTCGAACGCGCGCGCAAAGATTACCTGCCGACGCTGCTCGAGATTCGCACTTATCGTTTCATGGGCCATTCGATGTCTGACCCCGGAAACTACCGCACGCGAGCCGAAATCGAGAAGTATCAGGAACGCGATCCAATCAAGCTCTTCTCTGCGAGCCTGCTCGAAGAAAAGATCGTGGAGCAGAAAGGGCTGGACGAGATCGATCGCCAGGTGCGTGAAGAAGTCGAAGATTCACTGCGTTTTGCTGATGAAAGTCCTCTGCCGGATCCGCAAGAACTCTACACCGACGTTTACGCAAACCCGATCGAACCTGGCCGCAAATAGAATCCAATCATGGCGACAATTACGATACGCGAAGCACTTAACCAGGCCCTCCGCGAGGAGTTGGCCCGAGACGAAAAAGTTTTTCTCATGGGCGAAGAGGTGGCCGAGTACGACGGCGCTTACAAAGTCAGCAAGGGCCTCTTCAATGAGTTTGGCGGCAAGCGAGTCATCGATACTCCAATCACGGAGCTTGGCTTCGCCGGATTAGGCGTCGGCGCCGCGATGGCTGGACTGAGACCCGTTATCGAGTTCATGACGTTCAACTTCTCGATCCTGGCCACCGATCAAATCATCAACTCCGCCGCGAAGATGCTTTACATGTCGGGCGGGCAGTTCAACATTCCAATTGTGTTTCGTGGTCCAGGCGGCTCGGCGTTCCAGGTTTCGTCGCAGCACTCGCAGGCAATCGAGTCGTGGTATGCATACTTCCCGGGCCTGAAAGTCGTGATGCCTTCGACGCCCGCCGATGCGAAGGGACTACTGAAGTCCGCGATTCGCGATGACGATCCGGTGATCTTCATTGAGCAGGAGCGAATGTACGGTAATAAGGGCGAGGTGCCGGACGATCCTGATTTCACCATTCCGCTCGGTGTCGCTGACGTCAAACGCGAAGGAAAAGACGTGACGATCGTCGCGCGCTCGTTGACGGTGCCGCTTGCGTTGAAAGCCGCCGATCAACTTCAGGAACAGGGCGTTTCATGTGAAGTGATTGACCCGCGCACGATACGGCCGCTCGATATCGACACGATTATCGCGTCAGTGAAGAAGACGAACCGCGTCGTGATTGCGGAAGAGTCGCATCCGATCTGCGGCGTGGGCGCGGAGATCAGCGCGGAGATCATGGAGCGTGCGTTTGATTATCTCGACGCGCCGGTGAAGCGCGTGTCGGGCGCGGATGTGCCAATGCCGTACGCGAAGAACCTCGAGAATCTCGCGATACCGGATGTGAACCGGATCGTCGCTGCTGTGCGCGAAGTCGCGTATTTGGACTGAAAGTTTTAGCCACAGATTTACACGGATTACACGGGATAAGGAACCGCCGAATGGCAACCAAAGTAATCATGCCGAAGCTCTCCCCGACGATGGAGGAGGGACAGATCTCGCGTTGGTTGAAGAAAGAGGGAGACAAGGTCTCCATGGGCGAGCCGCTCGCCGAAATCGATACCGACAAAGCCACGATGGAAATGCAGGCGCTCGGCAACGGCGTGCTGCGGAAGATTCTCATCAACGAAGGGCAATCAGCGCCGTTAGGGCAAACCATTGCCGTCATCGGCGAGCCTGACGAAGACATCGCGGCGTTGTTGTCTGAAGCACGACCGGCTAAACCGCAGGTAACTGAACAGAAGGAAACTGACGAACCGCCGCCGGTACCTGATGCTAAGCCGCAGCCGCAGCCACAAGCAAAAGCGGCTGTGCCTGCGAATGGTCGCCAACCACAAGCCGCACCATCAGATTCCGGTCGAATGATCGTGTCGCCGCTTGCCGCACGTATGGCAGCAGACGCCGGTATCGATTTGCGCTCGCTGCAAGGAAGTGGGCCCGGCGGGCGCATCATCAAGCGAGACATCGAAGCAGCGATCAGTAAGCCGGCAGTTGCGCCAGCACCTTCATACGTCCAGCAGGCAGGCGCATCAGCTTATCGAGACGAGCCTGCCACTCAAATTCGACAGACGATTGCGAAGCGACTCGTGACGTCGCTTGGGCCGGTGCCTCACTTCTTTCTCACGACCGACATCGAGATGGATCGCGCGGCGGAGATGCGAAAAGGTATCAACGCACTCGATCCGGAGCTGAAGATCAGCATCAACGACATCATCATCAAGGTCGCGGCCGCGGCTCTGATTCAACATCCGCAAGTGAACGCGTCGTTCCAGGAGAAGTTTGTGCGCTACTACGAACAGGCTGATGTTGGCGTGGCGGTGGCGATTGAGGATGGATTGATCACGCCCGTGGTTCGGGCGGCGAACCAGAAGTCACTCAGCCAGATCGCAGTTGAAGTGCGAGAGTTGGCGGAGCGGGCGCGTTCGAAGAAGTTGAAGCCGGAAGAGTACACCGGCGCGACGTTCTCGATTAGCAATCTTGGGATGTTTGGGATTGATGAGTTTACGGCGGTTATCAACCCGCCGGAGGGCGCGATACTCGCGATTGGTGCGATGACGGCGAAGCCTGTAGTGCGTGAGGATGAGATCGTGATCAGGCAGATGATGCGCGTGACGATGTCGTGCGATCACCGGGTGATTGACGGCGCCACCGGTGCGAAGTTCTTACAGACGTTCAAGAAGATCCTCGAAAATCCGCTTTACCTGGTTGTCTGAGATCAGGTTAGCCACCGATTACACAGATCTAAGAACCGATCTGTGTAATCGGTGGCTAATATGTCTAAGCTGCGCGCGCCGTATCACGCTTGAAGCAGCTAGCGATCTCCTCCGCATCGAGTGTGTCGCGTTCCATCAACAACTCGACCAGACGTCCAATCGAGTCACGCTCCGCGGTCACGACAGCGCACGCGCGCTCGAGCTGCGCGTTGATCAATTCAGTCGTACACTCCTCGACCTTATCGAGCAAACTCTGGCTGCGCTGCTGATCCGGCTGGCCGAGATGAATCGGCCCGAGACGGCTCATGCCAAACTCACTCACCATCTTTCGCGCGATCTCGACCGCCCGCTCGATGTCGTTCGAAGCACCCGCCGTCATCGTCGACAACAAAACCTGCTCCGCTGCACGACCACCCAGCAACAACGCGATCTGATCTTCGAGATACTCGCGCTTCTTCATGAACCGATCACGCTCGGGCAGTGACTGCGTCACACCGAGTGCACGACCGCGCGGCAGGATCGATACTTTGTGAATCGGATCGCCATTCTCGACCGCCAAACCAACCGCGACGTGACCCGCTTCGTGAACCGCAGTCGCGTAGCGCTCGTCCTCGTCCATCATGAATCCCTGTCGCTCGGCGCCCATCAGAATCCGGTCGCGCGCAAACTCGACGTGCTTGCGAGCAACCGCGGTCGCGTCATCGCGAGTTGCGGCAATCGCGGCTTCGTTCATCAGGTTCGCGAGCTCGGCGCCGGAGAAGCCCGGTGTGCCTCGCGCGATCCACGTCAGGTCAAGGCCATCCTCGAGTTTGAGATTGCGCGAGTGAACTTTCAGAATCGCTTCGCGGCCCGTGACATCAGCCAGATTCACCGCGATCTCACGATCGAATCGACCAGGTCGCGTGAGCGCCTTGTCGAGAATGTCAGGCCGGTTGGTTGAAGCGATGACTACAACCGCGCTCGACTGATCGAATCCATCCATCTCGACGAGCAACTGATTGAGTGTCTGATCCTGGTCGGCAGAGGCGGAGTCGCCGCCACGTCCGCGCTGGCGTCCGAGAGCGTCGACCTCGTCGATGAAGATGATGCAGGGCGAAAGCTTTCTTCCCTTCGCGAAGAGATGCCTGACACGCGCTGCGCCAAGACCCGCGAACTTCTCCTGAAAGCTCGATCCCGAAGCAGCGAGAAACGCGACGCCGGCTTCCTTCGCCGCAGCTCGCGCCAGCAGCGTCTTGCCTGTTCCCGGCGGTCCGTAAAGCAAAATACCGCGCGGCACACGACCGCCGAGACGGCTGAACCGCTGCGGATTGCGCAGAAACTCGATCGTCTCAGTCAACTCCGCGCGTGCTTCGTCAACACCGGCCACGTCGTCGAAACCGACGTCCTGTTTGCCGTTGTGATTCTCGAGCTCGAACGATCCGCGACCGCTCATGCTCGAATAGATCCGCCAACCAGCGAATGCGATCAGCCCGAGCGTCAGGATCGGCAGTGCCCAACCGACGACGCTGGACAACATTCCTGGTTGCAGCGGCCGAAATTCAACGGGCACATTCTTCGTTCGGAAGAGCTGAACAATTTCGTGCTGGGTCGCTTCGCCGGTGACGGTCGCTTCCTGAAGCGAACCATCGGCTTTCGTGACTGTCAGCGTCTCGCCTTCGACTGAGAGCGCCGTAGCGCCACCCGCTTCGGCGAGTGTGTAGAGCTGCGAATAGTTAATCTTTTGTACGGGTGGCTGGTGTCGCTGGTAAGTAGCGATCGTGGCGGCGATAACAAGGGAGAACGTTATGATTGCCAGACATACCAATGCGACCCTGCGCGTTCGCACAGACACCCGGGGTGTGGGCGTGGGCATAAAACAAACCTCCAAAAATTAAAAGAAAAAATCGGGTTGGGAAAAGCGACGGAACTTCGAAGGAAGGACCCGCTGAAACCTATGGGCACTTTACCAGTGACTAATATGTGAAGTCCAGAACAACTTCGTGAAATTTAGTGCCAGCTTATTCTATCCGCGTACATCCGCGGTTCTCTGCGGCTTATTTCAATACGCTTCACTGAGTCAAATTCCGCGAAAATCCGTAATTTGGAAACGGCATGGTCGTTGCTGAATGAACCGCGATTGCTTTTGTACCAACGAAACTTGGGCGTGGTTGACAAAAGGAGGAAGAACAAATGCTTTGGACGATTTTTGTAATTCTTTTGGTGCTTTGGTTACTCGGCGTGGTAAGTGGCTACGCTATTGGTGGGTTCATCCATATTCTACTCGTGATAGCGCTTGTGGTGCTGCTTATCAACATAATTGGTGGTCGCCGACCGGTCGTATAAAGGCAAACTCGCACACTGTTTGCCCTGCTCGACGCCCGACACCGCGAGTGGTCGTCGGGCGTCTATAGAATCAGGCAAGTGGTAGTTCAACTACACTAATGATTCGCCCTACTGGATACAGATTCATTTGCGGATCCCAGTAGGGCGAGCGTTTGTAGAAGAAGCGAAGTCGCGCTGAAGGACTGGCGGCAAACTCAGGATCCAGTGCCAGGAGTTGACGAAACTCCTGCTCGACCGCTGGATCTTTAGCCATCATTTCACGAGCAAGAGCTTCGAGCACGTAGTGCTCTGCATACTCCTTCTCTTCGAAGATGGCGTTGAAGAAGCCCCAGTGGGCCAACGAGTCCGGCGCTTCGGGTTCGAGTAAGTTGAGTATCACTTTGCCGCGTAGCTGGGCCACCGGCACGACTGCCGAGCCAGGCGGAAAGACTCTTGTCTCAACCGTCTGCTCGACGTCGAAGCGAGGCATGTGACGGCCTTCGAATGGTTGTTCGGGCCAGTGCACGTTCGTGAAGCGATAACTCTCGACCTCGACCGGATGAAACTCCGCCAGTGTCTTCATCTGAATGCCGTGCGCTTTCAGCACGTCGATCACTTGCGACCATTGTGCGGGCACGATGTATTGCAGCGGCGGCGCAACTGCCGCGGTGATCCTCAACGTGTCGTACATCGGGATCGTTAAGTCGAGCGGCTCGCGACCGTAAACCACACGCAGATCTCCAGACACCTCGCTTTCTTCCGTCTCATACGTGAAAGCTTTTAATTCAAATGGCGTGGCGTCGTCCGTCAGTTCGAAGTCCAATGGAAAGCGTACGTCTGGATCGTAGACTTTGCCGACCGCGAGTGTGCGCTCGTCAGCTTCGCGCCCGATTGTTCGCAAACGTTGCGGATCACGATTGACTTCGGTCAGCGCTGCGCGCAGGAAGTCGTAAGTTCCGATCACGCGCGAGCGATAGTCTTTGATCATGTGCGTCTCGATCAGAATCCCCGGACGATTTCGCAGCGGCACGTAGCCGGTTGAGAAACGCGGCGAGCCGTTGAAGTCTCTCGTGCCTAACTCGAGATCGCGATTGTCGACGAACTCGAGATACCACGAAATAATATTTCCGGCTGCTTCTGTAGCGGGCGCTACCTTGCCGCCGAATACATCGCGCTCCCAGGCAAGCACGGCATCGTCGACGCCGTCGTGATGTTCGTGGTGATAGGTAATGTTGCAGCGATAATCGGCGCCGTCAGTGACATGGCAATCGATGAACAGATCCGGTTGCCATTGATCCCAGAGCTTGAGCCACGCGCGCGTTTCCGGCGTGTCGGCTTTCATGTAATCGCGATTGAGGTTCTGGTAGGTGCTCGTCGTGCGCCAACCCATATCGACGGGACCATTCTGGTTGATGCGATTGTAAGGACTCGAGCGCTCGTGACCGTCAGTGTTGTAGATCGGGATGAAGAGCAGGACGGCGTTTTCTAGTAAGCCCGCGGCCGTTTGTGTGATGGCGACGTCGCGCAGGAGAGCGAAGCCTGCATCTTTGCCGTCGGGTTCACCGGAGTGAATGCAGGCTTGGATCAAGACGATGGCTTTGCCCTGGGCCTTGGCGGCTTCGGGAGTGAATGTCTGTGTTTCCGAAGCGATGACGAGTGGTAATTCCCTGCCCTCACCGCTGAAGCCGAAGTACTCGTACTGGATCGATGGCGATGCATGAGCGAGGCGACGCGCAAAGGCGATCGTGTCTGAATAGCTCGGTGTTTCGCGGTAATCGGTGCTTTCGGCGTGCGTACGCCACTCTTGGGGAATCGGTGTTGTAGGCATAGTTTTTAGACCAAGATTTACAAGATTAGGACAGGATTTACATGTCAATCCTGAAGAATCCTGCCAATCCTGTAAAAAACTACCGTTAAATTAAGACGCTCGGAGGGTGTTACTACACGAGCGGCACTCCGAGCGCCGGCGCGCATTCAGAGTGCCGCATGACGAACAACGAATGTACATCGTCCGCGAAAACCAACTCGTGATGAACGCACTGACGCCCAGTATCAAAACGAGCACAGCCGCGTTCAACAAGAAATCCTTCACTCAGCTCCTCTGGACCGATGATTGAGACCGCGTTCATACCCGGACTGGAAAGGCCTGTCAAGCACCGTGTTCGCATATTCCGTTCTTAACTGGTCCTCAGCTTCCGAATACGCTCTGCCTCGACGTTGCGGATGCAGCGCCGCCGTATAACCACGACGATAGTTTTCCTCATCCTGATCGAAATCAGCGCCGTAATGCGAACGCTCGCCTTCGCGCAGTTCGTCCCACCAGTTTTCACGCAGCACGTCGAGATCTTCAGCACCAGCCGCGCGCATCACTTCACCCGCTCGGTCAGCCTGATCGCCCTCCTCAGCGTAAACGATCAGCACGGTGTGACCATGACGCAGCGCATCTTCGTAAAGATAAACGTCTTCGTGCGGAATGCCTTCGCCAAGCTCTTCTTCAACTGTATCGCCAACAGCCGAACCCGCCGCCGCGCCAACAGTGCCAAGCAACGCCGCGCCGACCATTCCAAACGCGAGCAACGGTCCAATGCCTGGTATGACGAGGCTTGCGACCGCGAGTCCAGCAGTAGCGCCGCCCGCGGCTCCCATCGCGCCGCCGACCGCCGCACCCATCGCGCGGCCCATGCCGGGCTCTTCAGTATCGGTGACCGGCACGCCTGCTTCGAGTCGTTCCGGCGCCGTGCCTGGCCTTACGATTCCGATCCGTTTGTCAGTTATACCAAGACTTCTTAACTCGTTAACTGCATTGTCCGCTTGATCCTGTGATTTGAATACTCCGGTAACTGCCTGCATGTGTAATCCCTCCCGAATTGGTGTCAATCACTTTCTTTAATGCTACTGACATTCCGCAGCAAGCAAAGAACGCGACCGACACAAATCGTTGAGGAATTCCGCAAAGCTATGTTAGAGTCGAGGTGCGATCAACCCCAGTTTCACGAGGCTCAATAGCGGATGTTCGACATCGTAGACAAACACTGGCCTATGTCGCAGGGCGATGGAAAGGCCACGCGCAAGAAGCGCCCGCGCATACTCGCGATCACGACCGATTGTTGCACTGGCTGCTCCGGGTCGCCGGCATGTATCGAGTACTGCCCGATTGAAGCGTGCATGTTCTGGGTGCCTGACGAAGATCATCCACCGTTTGGGCGTATCGAAGTTGATCCTTACCTCTGCATCGGCTGCCAGAAATGCACCAGCAAAGGTCCTGATGGCGCGTTTCTCGATGGTTGTCCGTGGGATGCGATCGAGATGGTGCCAACGGACGACTGGGAAGCGCTGCACCAGATCACGTTACCGGACGCGCCGCCCGCACCTCCAGCCTAGATCAGCGTCATCTGTGGTTAATTGCTTGCACGGTTAGCGCAGCTTGTTCTTTCACTCGAGCTGAAGCGTCGTTGGATTGTGCGTAAGTTTCGATAACTGGCAGGTCGTCTTTTGTTCCGATGAGCGCGAGCGCGCGCAAAGCTTCCCAAACACTATCCTCATCTGAATTCAAACTGAGCAAATCTTCGTCGCGTTTGATCTGCGATCCGTTTGGCTTGAAGATCTGATTCACACGGCCCGGCAGCGGCGAACGCAGTCCCGCCAAGTTTCCATCACTTTGCTGAATACGCGCTAACGGCGTCAGGCGCGTTACGTTTGTGCCCTCGTGCATGCTGCTGGCCACCACGCCGTCAGCGGGCGCTTTCACTATGTACGGCTTCAGCACCGAAACTAGTTCATCGTGACCGCTGCTGTCGTTGAACCTTACAAGCGCCAGGGCGGCGTTGCGACGAACGATCGGCTCGCGATCGTGCACAAGCCTCAACAGCGCGTTGTGAAACTCCGGCGACGTGTTATCGAAACCCATCAGCCATGCGACTGTCAGTCGATACTCCGTCTCGGGATTGCCACTCAAAGTGACGAGCTGCGGATACCAGATCTTCGCACTGCCGTCTCCGCGTTCCATGCGCTGCTGAATCTGCAAGAGCGCGTGTTGTACGTGCCGCGGGTTTCCTTCATCCGCGAGATACTTCGAGATGTCCGCGTCAGACAGCCCACGACCGAACCACGAAAAGTACCAGGCAAGAAAAGTCGCAGCGACGAAGAGCACAGCGAGGATCAGAATCGGTTTCGAGCCTGTCATTGGTCCAACTCAGGCAGGATAAATCTGGTAAAGCATAAGATAAACGATCACGCCCGTAATCGACACATATAGCCACAGCGGCAGCGTGATCCGCGCGATGCGGCGATGTCGCATGAAGTCGCGGCGCAGGGCGCGATACAAAGTGACGATGATGAGCGGAACGATCACGACTGCGAGGATCGTGTGTGTCAAGAGAATCGTGAAGTAGATCGGACGGACGATGCCGGTGCCCTGAAATCGTGTGGAACCGTGGTGGTAGTGATAGATGAGGTACGAAGTGAGAAAGAGTATCGAAACGACGAGCGCCGAGATCTGGCAGGCGCGATGAGCGGCGACGTTTCGCGCTCTGATGAACGAGTAGCCGGCGATCAGCAACACCGCACTTGTCGCATTCAAACAAGCATTGACGTGCGGCAGATAAGAAATGAATTCAGATTCCAAACTCTATTGTGCTTTTTGAGCTTCTTTCTGGCTGTCGAGTCGATTGACGATGGCGCGCACGTCAGGTGGCACGGCGCGGCCCTTCGCGTCGAGCAACGGCGGCGTTTGTTGCGAGCGGACCTGGCCCCATTCGCCGCCGCCAGCGGGCGCCGCGATCGATTTCTTCATACCAGGGATAGGCAGGCGACCTTCAGATTTGAGATACAGCAGCGGGTTGATGGCAAACATCAGCGCCATCAAGAGGCTTACGGTGATGATGAAAAGATTGTCGGTGGTAAGAAAGTCGCCGGAGGAGATCACGCTGACGACTGCCATCCCCAGAAAGCCAAGCGCTACGATAATGCAGATGATGTTCAGCAGTCCGAGTTCTTTGCGCATCAGGTTAAAAGTAGTTTCTTAGTGCTTTGCCTTTCCGGCGGGCTTGCGCCGCTCGCCAACTTCCTCGTAACCACATCGTTCGCATTCCCACAGCGGAAACGAACCGGTCGGATCCGCGCCTGATTGATAGACGGCGCGATGCGAGGGAATGATCTTCCCGCCACACCGCGGGCATACACGCCCTCGCGTGGTTTGTTTCTCAACATCGAGTGCTAACGGATTATCGCTACTCATCCGTCGTATCCGTGGTCCTGTATTTTCTCAACACTACAAAGATCGAACAGAAAATCGACACCGGCGGTATCAACAACACCAGCACGCCGATATTGAAGTTACGCATGAACCGCGAGTTGACGCTCGTCAGCGACGCACGGCACATCGAACACTGCGCCTCCGCAAAGCCGTGCGCCAGCAGCAACACCGCGCCAGCACACACAACTAAAACCAAAACTCGCCGCCAACTCCAATTCATGACTATTCCTCCACGGGCGCCGGCGCGACAGGCGGTTGCTCCTTAAACTTGTAGCGCAGCCCCGCCGATCGAAAACTGTCGGGGAAGAAAACAAACAACAGCAGTATACATACTATCAGCATCGGAATCAGGGTGAGAACGAGGCTCAGCCGCTCAAACTTCAAGTGCATGAAGTAAGCCACGATCAACGCCGCCTTGATGATCGAGAGGCCCAGCAGCACGATCAGCATCAGGTGAATCGGCATCGGCTTGTAAGCCAGGAAAATCTCGACGAGGGTCAACACCACCAGCCAGCCCCAGATCGAGATGAACAGTTTGTTACTGCCGGCGAAATGTTCTTCAACGTGTGCGTGTTCAGTCATTCCGGTCTCCTCCTTCGCCTACAAACCGGCGTGATGGCCAACGTCAACCGACATGATGTAGATCAACGGGAACACAAACATCCAGACGAGGTCGACGAAGTGCCAGTAAAGGCCGCTGATCTCGACGTCTTCGTGCTTCAGTTTGTTCACACGCAACGCCACGACCGCGAGGTAAACTGCGCCCGTCGCGACGTGGAACATGTGTAGTCCGGTGATCGTGAAGAAGGTGGCGCCAAACAGTGGCGAAGGCGGTATGCCATCGGTGGTTGTAAAGGCGTTGACCCAGTGCTCGGGCAGGTAGAACGGCCGCATTCCTTCGTGGATCAGGTGTCGCCACTCGATCAAGTGGAGGATGATAAAAGCCACGCCGAAGAAAATGGTCGCGAAGATCCATTTCCTCGCCTTCGCTTTGTCGCCTTTGCTCGAGGCTGAGACGCCAAACACCATCGTCAAGCTCGACGATAGCAGGCAGAACGTCATCACCGATGAAAAGACGATGCTCGGGTAGAAAGGAAACGGAGTCGGCCAGACGTTTGACGCGCGCAGATAGCTGTAGCCAATCAGCAGCGCCGAAAACGTCAGCGAGTCGGAAACGATAAACAGCCACATTCCGAGCTTGCGATGGCCCACGCGATAAGGAAAGGCCCCGCCTTCCCAATCCACTGCGGGGAAATGTCCCGCCTGTGCTTCAGTGCTCACCTGTTACCTCCAAAGGAAAAGAAGTAGGAATAGGTAGATCCAAAGAGCGTCCATGAAATGCCAGTAAATCGCTACTGCGTCTGCCGCGGCCTGTCGCTTGCTCATACCGGGTTCGTCTAATGGCCGGCGTCGAGAACGCCACCACAATATACTCAGTCCGAGTAAGCCGCCGATGATGTGCACGGCGTGTGTGCCGGTCAGCGTGTAGAAGAACGAGCTATGCGGGTGGGTCGAAATGAAAATTCCCTGCGCGGCGAGTTGTCGCCAGGCGAGGAGTTGCGAGACGACAAAGCCGATCCCGAGCAGCAGCGTCAGTAACAAGTATTTCGAATACGTGCCTGCGAGACCTTGCTTCAGCTTTCGTCTGGCAAGCTCGATCGAAACGCTGCCGAGGAGGAGGAGCGCCGTGCTCCCAAACATCACGCGCGGCACCGCGATCGGATACCAGTCGTACGTGACACCTGAACGCACGATGTAAGCGCTGCTCAGTGACGTGAACAACATCGCAATCGACGCCAACGACACCAGCATCCCGATGCGATATCGGTTTCCAATGAAATTATCTGTTTTGAGTGCTGCGTTCATATTTAACCGCGGATAAAACGGATTACTTAAAGATCAGTAAAAGCAAAAACAACCAAACCCAAATGCCGTCCATCGTGTGCCAGTAGAGCCCGACGACGCTGTGCCACGTTGAATTCTTCTCGCCGTGCAGCAACCATCCGAGCCGCAAACGTCTGACAACGAGATACAGCAGGAGTCCGATACCGCCGATGAGATGCAAGCCGTGCAGCGCCGTCGCGAGATAGAAGAACGTGCTGCGCGGATGTCCCGCGAAATAGACGCCCGCTCTCGCAAGCTCGCGCCAGGCGATTAGCTGCGATCCCAAAAAGCCGATACCCAAAATCAGCGTTGCCAGTAACCAGCGCAGGTACGCGCGTGGACGATCTTGCTGCAAAGATCTTTTGGCCCGGTGAAACGTGCCACTGCTGATCAGTATCAACCCCGTGCTGACGAAGAACATCGACGGCATCGCGACCGGTCGTCGCTGCTCTTCCGAGAACATGATGTAGATGTAACCGCTCGAAAGCGCTGCAAACATCATCAGGACCGCGGCCAGCACGATCCACATCGTGATCCGGTAGGTGGCCGGCGTAAACTTACGCTTCGACCCGTCGCCACCGTGCCATCCATTCCCGCCTGGCTTCTTACCGTTTGGTCCCGGAAAACCCCCGCCAGCGCCAATCCCCTTGCTCGTTACTTTCTTAGTGCTTGTGACCATTGTGGCCATTACCGCTTGGCACTTCGGCCCCGACATCTGTTTGCATTACGAAATCATTCGGAGCTCCCGGCACCGCGAATTCATATGGTCCGTGATAAACCACCGGCAACACGCCCGCGAAGTTGTCGTGTGGCGGCGGCGTCGCCGTGGTCCACTCGAGTGTCGTCGCTTCCCAAGGATTCTCGCTCGTGCACTTCTCGCCCTTGAACATGCTCCAGAACACGTTGAAGTAGAAAAGGACTTGCGCGCTAATCGTGATGATCGCGGCGACAGTTACGAGAACGACGAGCGGATGCAGGCTGTCGAGGAAGCGATACTCAGTAAAACTCGCATAGCGTCGCGGCATCCCGACGATGCCCATGATGTGCATCGGCACAAAGATCGCGTAGACGCCGATGAACGTGATCCAGAAATGAATGCGACCAATGGTTTCGCTCATGAAGCGCCCGAACATCTTCGGGAACCAGAAGTAGAGCGCCGCAAACATTCCGAAGATCGACGCGACGCCCATCACGAGGTGGAAGTGAGCGGGCACGATGTACGTGTCGTGCATCGGCAGATCGAGCGAGCTCTGACCGAGAATCAATCCGGTGATGCCGCCCGCCACGAACAGTGAAACGAATCCAATCGCGAACAGCATCGCAGTCGTAAAGCGAATGCGCCCGCCCCACAACGTTCCAATCCAGTTGAAGGTCTTCACCGCGGACGGAACGCCGATCGACAGCGTCAACACTGAAAACGCGATCGCGGAGTAAGGGCTCATGCCGCTGATGAACATGTGGTGGCCCCACACGAAGAAGCCGAGCAGACCGATGGCGAAGATTGCAAACACCATCGCGCGATAACCAAAGACGGGCTTGCGCGCAAACGTCGCGAGAATGTGCGACGTCGCGCCCATGCCGGGCAGAATCGCGATGTAGACTTCAGGGTGTCCGAAGAACCAGAACAGGTGTTGCCAAAGAATCGGTGAACCGCCGGTGTGCAACGGGAAATTCGGATTCGTACCCGAAAGCAGGCCGCTGACGTAAAGTCCGCTCGGAATGAAGAAGCTCGTGCCCGCGATACGATCGAGCAGCAGCAGGATGCCGCCGCCGAGCAGCACCGGGAACGACAACAACGCGAGCACCGCAGTCGTGAACCACGCCCAGCAAGTCAACGGCATACGCATCAGCGACATGCCTTTCGTACGCATGTTGAGCAACGTGGTGATGAAGTTCAAAGCACCGAGCAACGAGCCGACGCAGAAGATCGCGATGCTGATCACCCAGAGGTTCATGCCGGCGCCCTGGCCGGGACCGGCGATCTTGCCGAGCGCACTCAACGGCGCGTAACCGGTCCAGCCACCGATTGGCCCAACCGTACCGCTGCCGCCTGTGAACGATGGTCCAAGCGCGGAGAACCACTGTCCGATCGACGCATTGCCTTCGACGAAGATCGCCAGCAGGATCACGATGAAGCCGACGAGCGTGACCCAGAATGACAACATGTTCAGGACCGGAAACGCCATGTCTTCCGCGCCAATCTGGATCGGAAGGAAATAGTTTCCGAAGCCGCCCTGTGGCGCGGTCGTGAGGACGAAGAACACCATGATCGTGCCGTGCATGGTCACCAGCGACAGGTAAAACTCCGGCGTCATCAGGCCGTTCGGCGCGCCAGTCGGAAACAGCGTTCCCAGGATGGGCCAATTCGTGCCCGGCCATGACAGGTTCATGCGCATCAACAGCGACATGATCATGCCCACCAGCACAGCGGCGAGCGCCAGCATGATGTACTGAATGCCAATGACTTTGTGATCGATGCTGAAGATGTACTTGCGTATGAAGCTCGTCGGTGCCGGGTGCCGGTGAACGCCCTCGTGACTCTCAGCTGACATTTGTCATCTCCTCGTCGTTTTTAAAAATAGGTCCTTCAGGACCGGTAGGACCTACTGATAGCTCGGCAATTGATACTGGTTCAGCAGTTCCGCCACGCGTGCCTGAAACTGCTCCTGCGGCATCGCCGATAGCGTCTGGATTTCTGATTCGGGGACCACGAGCATGTAGCTCTTCATCTTGAAGTGAAGCTGCCCGCACAACTCCGCGCACGCGAGCTCGTACTTGCCCACTTTGTTGGCGGTGAAGTGGACCTTGATCTCCATGCCGGGAACAAGATCCTGTTTGAAGCGCAACTGCGGTACCCAGAAGTTGTGAATCACGTCCTTCGAGCGCAGGCGTAGCTCGACGGGACGATTAACTGGAATTACCAGCGCGGAAGTAACCGAATCATCAGCCGCGGCCGCGTCTGACGAATCAAGGCCGATGAAGTTGAGAGAACCGTCGTCGATCAGTCTCGGGTCGGTGCGGCCAAACGTGTTGTCCTTGCCGGCGTAGTGAAAGTTCCACTGAAACTGCTGCGCGACCGCTTCAACCGTGTACGAGCCTGGCGGCGCGTCGTTCAATCTGAGCGATGCCCAAACGCTTTGGCCCATCACGCCGAGTGTAATGAAGACGAAGGCAGTGATGACGGTCCACAGCACTTCGAGACGATTGCTGCCGTGCGAATAAGTCGCGCGATCGCTCTTCGATCCGGTGTCGCGATATTTCCACACCATCCAGCCGAGCCCGATCTGCGCGGCGGTGAAGGAAATTCCGACGACCACTATCGTGATTAAAAACTGGCGATCGAGGGCTGGAGCATGCTGGGAAATAGCCGCTGGAAACCACCACTTACCACTCACGAACAGGAGCACTGAGAGCAGTGTGATAATCCAGATGATAACCGCAAGAACTCGTCCCATCGGTTACGATCTCCTTTTGCTTAGTTCAGAACTGTTTTGTTATCTGCGGCCTAACTATTCAAAACCATCAAGAGAAACAGCAGCGGCAAGTAGAGTACTGACGCCAGCAACAAGCGCCGCGCTTGCTGTCGTGACATCGAAAATGCCGCTCGCAGACTGCTGTACAGGAACAGCAGCCCGAGCACGATCGCTCCCACGAAGTAAATCCGTCCTGACATTCCCATCACGGTCGGCAGCAGGCTGACCGGCAAAAGCATGAGTGTGTAGATGACGATCTGTTGCGCGGTGACGCGGCCGTCGGGTTCGACCACGGGCAGCATCAGGATGCCGGCGCGACCGTAGTCTTCGCGATACATCCACGCGATCGCCAGAAAGTGTGGGAACTGCCAGAGAAACAGAATTGCAAAAAGAACCCAGCCTTCGAGACTGATTGTGCCGCGCGCGGCGGTCCAGCCAATTAGTGGCGGCACCGCACCGGGAAACGCGCCGACGAGCGTTGATAACGTCGTCCGCGTTTTCAGCGGCGTGTATGCGAACACGTAACCAGCGACCACCGTCAATCCGAGCAGCGCGCTGAGTGGATTCACGAGCACGAGTAAATAGATCTCAGCGAGAATCGTGATACCGGCGCCGAATGCGAGTGCTTCCCACGGCGCCAGTTTGCCGGAAGGCAATGGGCGGCTGGCGGTGCGACGCATCAAGCCGTCGAGATCGCGTTCCGCATACTGATTGAGTGTGGCAATACCTGATGACAGAAGAGCGATGCCGAGGAGGGCGCGCAACATTCCAACGTAATCGAGCCTGCCCCGTGAGGCGAGCGCGAAGCCGGCCGCGGATGTCAGCACGATTAGAAACGTGATGCGCGGTTTGGTCAGCTCAGCGTAGGCCGCGACGCGCTCACGGAACGACAAACGCGTCCGCTCAACCACCGCGACCGCCGAACTGCGCAAATCAATTGCAAACTCTTCCATTAAACCGTCCTGGAATCCTGTAAATCTTGTCCAATCCTGTAATCCTGTAAAAACGACTCGCGTAATGCCGGACGCCCCGGCAGCACGCGATACGTCCGCAACGTCAAAACAATCGTGCTGACAAACACGAGCGCGCCACACGCCACATGCGCCACCGTGATTGAAATCATCGGATTCAACGGCTGCGGATCATGCGGCGACTTCAGACGCGTTAAGTACGCCGCAATACCGAGCGACAACTGCACGACTAAAAGTAGCAGCGCAATCATCGCAGGTCGTGTCAAAAATTTTTCATGCTTGTGCCGTCGCAACACAGCGAGACTCGCACTGCCGAGTGCGATCGTCACTGCGAAGGCACCAACGATGTGCGTCAACACGAGCTCAACTGGCAGACGCTGATCCCACGTTGCGGAGTGACGCAGCGTCGCGCCGATAATCAGTTGTAAAAAGATCGTGACGAGCGCTGCCGTACATAGATAACGCAGCGGCAGCATTCCCTTCTCTTCCTCGATGGGCCTCGCTTCGATCCAGCTTCGCGACGTGAAAACCGCGAGGCTTACAGTCGTACAAAAGAAAAGCTGTGCGAGCGTTGCGTGCGCGCTTGAAACCGCGAGCGGCAGCATCAGTTTCACTGTCAAACCGCCGAGCAATCCCTGCGCGATCACTGCGAGTAACGCCAAGACTCCAAGCTTGCGTACCCAGCTTCGCTTCTCTTTCCGCAGGATGTAGACCATCAAAATTATCGTCAGCATCCCGACGGTCGTCGCGATCATGCGGTGACCGTGTTCCCAGAACAGGTTTCCGACCATCTTTGGAAAGAACTGCCCGTTTGAAAGCGGCCAGTCTGGAGTCGCCAGCCCCGCATCGTGACTGGTGACGAGCGCCCCGGCAATGATCAAGAAAAACGTCGCGCAAGCGACGACGATAGCAAATCGATTAAGACCCCGGTTCATTACTTACTGGTCGAAAATCTTAGCCACAGATTACACAGATCGTTTTACGACATCTGTGTAATCTGTGGACAAAGAAACATTAGTGTTTGCCCAACATCGGGAATTCAAGCGCGGGCATCATCTGCAACGAAGGTGTAAGCGAGCTGGTCGCTGCACCGAACGCGAAGTCAGCCTTGGCGGCGCCGTTCGCCGGTACCGTCACCTGCATCGTCTTCTCTTCGCCAGTTGCGCCGCCTTCTCTCCACGCCACCACCGTGTAAGTGCCTGGCGGAACGCCGGAGATCGTGTACGCACCGGTGTCCTTACTCACGTCGAAGAACGGAGTCTTCATGACGCCGATGTAAGCTTTCATCCACGGATGCTGGTTGCATTTGACCGGAATCAGCACTTCCGCGCGCGTGAACGCCTTCTCGATTGGAGGCGCGCCGTTGGCCTGCGTCTGGTTCCACTCCTGATTCAGCTTTGGAGTCGGGTGGATGTTGTGCTGCGTCGCGTCGCTGTTCGTAATCTTGAGTTTCTGATTGACCATGACGCCCAGCACGTGTGGTGCGTAGTGGCAACCATTCTGATCGAGTTGGACTTCGTTCGTCGGCGTGGTCCAGGTATAGTCGCCTATCTTCTTGCCGCCGGCGCCTTCGACGGTGCCTTCCTTGATATAAATGAAGGTGTTGGCGAGTTTGCCGTCTTTAACAATCGTGTCGTCGGTCGACAAGTTCGGACTCTTCTGGGCGCAGACCGGGTCTGCCGTCGTGTCGATCTTCTTCGGTGCGGGCGGCGTGCCGTTGAAGGAAATTACGCCGCTGATAGTCCCGGTCGGACCACTGTAAGGGCCAGCGGCGCTTGCGGTATCAGGGGTCGCTTCTTTGTTAGTGGTAGACCCTCCGCCACATGCCGAGCCAAGAGCAAGCAGAGACAATGCAATCGATAACACAAGCCAGACTTTTGTCTGCCTATTCATGATCAACTCCTCCAAACTAAGATAACTTTCGTGTTAACTGTAGCACGGAAGCCGTATTTACACGGAACGTGCCTGAAATCAACTCTGCGTAATCTCTGCGTCTCTGCGGTTTACATGTTTTTTCGCGTTCTTCACCGCAGAGGCGCAGAGAACGCGGAGATTACGCAGAGAGAAATTACAATTACTTTCGCAGTGCTAAAGCCAATTGCGTACCTAAAGCGGCGCGCCTGCGAATTCGCACGTGATTTGAACGTTTCTTCTTCGGACTCGCATGGTTCTGCGTCGTCGCTGCTGTCGGCGCCGCGGTCGTTGCGGGACCAGCCGCCAGCAATTGCCGCTGCTCGTCGGGATTCATCAGGAACATGTAACGCACCAGCAGTTGCGCGTGATCGTGATCGTAACCATTCGCCGCCGGCGGCAAATTCGTCAGATTAGCGACCCAGCGATCCCCATCTTTGCGGAACAGTCCACTCGGCATCGCTGTTCCGGGACTGATCTGCGACGGATCCAGCAACCAGCGGAACGTCCAATCAGGTTTCAAACGCTCAGACGCGAGCAGGAAATTCGGCGCGATTGCTTTCGCGTCATGCGACGGATCGCCAGTGATGTGACACTTCAAACACGGCGTTCCCGACGTAAACAACTGCCTCGCGAGCACACGCTCCTGCGCCGTCAGCGGTTGTAGTTGCTCCTTGATATACGGATCTTGCTGGCCTGACATCGCCATGAAGAACCGCACCAGGATCTGCAACTCGTTGGGCGAGAAGTTGAACGTCGGCATCCGGAACTGTAGATACGGCCGCACGCCGTTTCGATCAAGTCCGGGCTGTGGTAACAAGTGCGCCGTTTGATTATTTGCAGCGGGACTCGCGCCGGGCTGCGGCGACGCCGCTGCTTGCGGACTCGGCGACGGCAACGATGCGATCTGCTGCGCCTGCTCCGGCGTCTTTTCACCACTCAACGACGGATCGTGCAGGAACTTCAACAGCCACGCCGGATCGACACGCGCGCCTTCGCTCGTCAGTCGCGGCGGCAGCAAATCTTTTCCTTCCGGCGTCTGGTAGAACGGCAGATCCATCACGATCGATCGCTGTCCGACCTGAAGCTGGTGACAGCCCATGCAGTTGTACTTCTTGACCACCCACCAGCCGTTCTGAATGTCCTGTCGTCTTTGATCCTGCGGATTGAAGAACAACGTGCTCGGCACGTTCGAGCCTTCAGCGCCGACACTGCCGAGCAGGAACGTCGTCAGCGCGGTACGCCACTGGTCAGTCAGATATGGCTGCGGCATGCGCAGTCGATCTTTCGGATCTTTCTCTTTACCTTCGTCGTAGATCGACGGCTGCGTGATCTTGTGTTCAAAGAAACCCTTGTGGTTGTACCAGGGTTTCTCTTCCTCGGATTGCTTCTTCGCGGGAACCTCGCCATTCTCGCTCTTCGCGCCGTGGAGATTTAGCGGGTCCTTGCCTTCCTCAGCGGCTTTCGTTTGCAGCGCGAAGTCGAGACGCTCGATCGGCGTCGCGCCCTCGACCGTCAACTCTTTACCGATGCGCTGCTCGTCTTCGAAGCCTCTGATCTCATGACAGCCGGCGCAACCGTACTGCTTGATGAGCGCCTTGCCTTTCTCTTTCAACTGCGGGTCGTCCATGAAGTCAGCGGACTGATAACTCGGAGGCGACGTGAGCGAGAACAGGTACGTCGCGATGTCGCGCGCGTCTGTCTCCGAGAGCCGGAAGTTCGGCATCACCGTCATGTTCTGCACTTGCAACTCGGCGCCATCGTTCGGGCAGCGCGAGTGCAACTCAGTGTCAAACTGGAACGGCAAGCCTTTCTTCGCGTAATCGTCAGGCGTCAGATCGCGTTTTTCTTTCGGGCAATAAGGTGCGACGCGTTCGCGTGGATTGTGAATCCAGCGCACGATGTAATCGAAGTTCGCTTTTTCACCGACACGCGAAAGGTTCGCGGCAAACTCACCACCAATCTTGTTGTCGCCTTCGCCGATCGAGTGACATGCAAGACAGCCGCGACTCTCAAAGAGCTGTTTGCCATGCTGAGCATCGCCTTTTGCCTGTGTGGGAATCTTGCTGTCGAAACCTTCCTGCCATAGGTAAGCAGCGATCGCATGGATCTGGTCTTCGCCATCCTTGTCGCGCAGATGTCCGCCTTTGGGCGCGCTTTCCGGAGTCATACCGAAGCGCCAGAACGTCGGCATCTTCGTTCCGGGACGGAAACCCTGCGGGTTCTCGAGCCAGACCGGCACCCACTCTTTGCGCAGCTTGACGCGAACGTCTTTGAGGTTTGGTCCAACTTTCTTCACGTCCTGCATCTGATACTTCGCTTGCAGGTTCAACTGATCGATGCGCGCCGCAAGCAGACTATTCGTCACGCGCAAGCTTTCGGCATGCGCCAGAAACTTCTTAACGTCCTCGTCTTTTACGGTGTCTGATTCGGTGGCTTTCTGGTCAGCGAGGATCTGCTTGTCGTTCGCGGTTATCTGATCCTGGAGTTGTCCGATCTGCTGGCGGGTTGACGAAAGCGCGTCCGTCTCGCGATCGAAACCTTCGTAACGGTGACAACCCATGCAACCGCGCTGTGCGAAAAGATCGCGGCCGAGATTCAACGTCTCCGCTCCCTGCGTGACGCGGTCCTTCGCGTGACATTGCTGGCAGCCGGCTTCCGTGTTCTCTTTCTCGAACATGGGCCACAGCCAGAAATGATTCCGGCCGTGTCCTTTTTCTTCACTCGTCGTCGCGCGGCCGTTGCCCCAGTGACAACTCGCACAACCAAACTTCTCCGGATTGTGAATGGTAAGGATCTCTTTGTTCGGGTGACTTACAAACGCGCGCGAAAATGAGTCTACTTTTCCGTCCGAAGACTTCAAACTCGCCGGCACGATGTCGAGCGGCTCGCGAATGCCCGCGTGGCAGACTTCACAACGATCGACGATGTTATAAGCGTTGACACTGATCTGATGGCCGAGGATCGAGTAATCGTAATTGGCCATCTTGGTCTTTAAGCCTTCGATCGCCGCTGGGCCAAGACCGACCAGATGGTTCTTCAGGTAGTCGTCTTTCTTCTTCCCGAGTTCCGACGGCGTCTTCAGCAACTCCGCTTTTTTACCGAGCGCGTCGGCTTTTTGTTCGCGGAGCTGATTGTAAAGCGCTTCCAGCTCAGCGTAGTTGAGATCGGCTTTTTGTTTTGACTTGCCGTCGTCAGAAGGTATTTCGACTGTTACCTTCTCCGCCCTCTGCGCCTTGGCCTTATTCTGATAACGCTCCTTCGCCCGGCCCGTGGACGTTTCGATGTCGTAGTTGGTGACGGTGAGGTGACCGCGTTGGTTCTGGAAAGTGTCGGTGATCGCATCGAGCTTGCGCTGTGCGGACGCGACCTGTGTATCGATCTCTTTTATCTGTGGCTGAACTTCATCACGCGCAGCTTTTTCTTCGGCCTCGAGTTGTTGATACTCGGGACTCTCTTTCACCTCGGCTTCAGTCTTGCCAGCGTTGCTCTTGATACTGTCGAGGTATTTCGAGTAACGACTGACAAACTCCCGCTGCATGTGCTTCCACGGACGCTGTCCAAACGCCTCGTCGTACAGCGCCCACGCAATGGAAATCGTCAGCAACAGCGCGCTCACCAGCATCCAGCCGCTGGTCGAATGACTGGCGATCGGATCTGCCGCCGGCAAATCCTCTTCTCGTTTAATTAATGATTCGCGAGGCTCCGTCGATTCAGCCACTATGATCTTCCCTCCACGCTCCTCATATGTTGAACCAGGGAGTTACCCACACATACTTAATCGTGAAAACCTGACGCAACAACAGTTTCACTGGCAACGCCAGCAGCACACTGACCGCGAAAAACTGAAACGTCAGGTATTGCAGCAGACTGGTGCGCGCCAGGAGCTTTTCTTCGAATGCGTTTTTCGGAAACCAGCGGTTCAACCGGATCTTCTTAAAGTCCACGGTCATCAGCCAATGGAAGAAAAGCGCGCCGACCAGATAGAAACCGCTGACCACCAGCAAGCCGAAAATAAATTTCCAGGGATTGTAGGCGAGGAACGCGAGATGGAGCTTCTGCGCCAGCAGGTCGTGCAGGTCGACGTTCTTATCGAACACGACCGCGTTGTGGTCCCACGTCTGTCCCGGCCAGAACCAGATCCAGCCAGGCCCGCGAATGAACGTGCCGATCACGATCAAAAGGATCCACATCAGAAAGCCCCAGCCAAACATCAGCAACGAAAAGCGACGCTGACGCAATGTGTAATAGCCGTTGCCGAGTGGATTCGAATCGACGTACGGAAAGACCATCAAGCCGACCATGATGATCGACGGCATGACGACGCCCGCGATCCACGGATCGAAGTAGACCAGCATTTCCTGAAGGCCGAGGAAGTACCACGGCGCTTTCGATGGATTCATCGTCAGGTTTGGATTAGCAGGCTCTTCGAGTGGCGCGTTGAGCGTGATGGACCAAATAAAAAGAACCACCGTGACGATCACGGTGGCCAGAAATTCAATTCGGACGAGATAGGGCCAAACGTGCAGTTCCCGCGCCCAGCCTGGTCTCCATGGCTCGACTTTGCGATGATGCGTCTTAGCCAGTTTGGGCTCTGTTTCGAGCTCTTCAATCAGACGATCGTTCGCGACGGCCTGCCTGATGCCCATCCACGTGAAGAACGGGACAAGGAAAAGCATCGCGACGATCGGGACGTTGTCCGGCGCTGATGAAATCGCCCACAACTGGTGCCAGTCATGGACGTTTATCGCCCAAAGCGCAACGATCACCAGGAGCACTACGAGAATGGTCCACTTGTTGATGAATCGCTTCATATGGCAACTGTAAGAATTTCAGAATCCCACCCACGGCAGTGGGTGGATATTTCAAGTTTTCACTCTGAAAGATCTGAACAATCCACCAACTGCCGTTGGTGGGATTCAGAAGTAAACGCTTGGCCCAGCTGTAGAAAATATCTGAACTATCCACCCACTACCGTGGGTGGTATTCCACAGTTGCTACTTCTTCTTAGCAACCGCTTTCATCTCTGATTCGAGCATCACCGGCGCGGGACCGGAGATGCCTCCGTCTTTCCTGATGCGCCAGAAGTGCACTGCCATGAATATCGACGCAACAAGCGGAATTCCGATGCAGTGCCAGATATAAGATCGCAACAGCGCGTTCGAGTCGACGATCGATCCGCCGAGCAGTCCGAAGCGCACGTCGTTATAAGCGGTCAAACCCAGTTGCGGTCCGAACGGGCCTTCGTGACCAAGCATCGGCGTCGCGCGGGCCATGTTTGTGCCCACGGTGACCGCCCAGAAACCAAGCTGATCGTCCGGCAGCAGGTAACCCGTGAACGACAGCAATAGCGTCAACACAAGCAACACCACACCCACGCACCAATTGAACTCGCGCGGCCGCTTGTAAGATCCCGTCAACACCACGCGAAACATGTGCAGCCAAGTGGTGATCACCATCAAGTGCGCGGCCCAACGATGCATGTTGCGCAGCAGTTTGCCGAACGGGACGTCGTGCTCGAGATAGAGAATGTCGCGAAACGCGTCGAGCTTGGTGGGGTGGTAGTAGAACATCAGCAACACCCCGGTAAACGTCAGCACGATGAACAGGTAAAACGTGATGCCGCCCATGCCCCACGTGAACGGATAACGCACTGCGTCGCGATTGATCTTCGCGGGATGCAGGTGCAGGAAGACGTTCGAAAGAATCGCGAGCGAGCGATTGCGCGGATCCGAGCGGTCATGCGAGACGCGGAAGATCGACTTCCAGAGCTGCGTGTCCTGCGGATCCTTGTAGTCCTTCGCCTCTTCCTTCGCGCGCTCTGCCAGCGAACCGCCGGTTGCTTTAACCTTCTCGATGAAGCTGCGGTTGTCGCCTTCTTCGCCGGTCGTTAATTGTTTTTTGTCTTTGGGATCAGTGTCCATCCACGTTGACCGTTTTGCGTTACACGTTTATGAATGCGTCTTTATCGTCAAAATGGCTTGCTTCACCTTTTGGCCACGAGAAGAGCTTGCCGGTATCGACCTGGATCTGCCCTTCGGCGTCGAGCGTTACCTTCGCACGATCCATCGGTCGCGGCGCTGGGCCTTCGAAGTTGATGCCCTCGCTGTCATAGCCACTGCCGTGACATGGGCATTTGAACTTGTTTTCACTGGCCTTCCAGTCGGGCGTGCAGCCGAGATGCGTGCAGCGCGCGTAGATGACGAAGAGACGATCGGATGTTCTCGTCACCCAGATGCGGTACTGTTGCTGCCATTTTGTATCGACACCGATTGCGTAGTCAGCAGGCGGCCCGATACGGAAGGTGCTGGAAGGTTCGAGAATCGAGCGCGGCAGAAAGAACCGCACGAACATCAGGAAGAACGTCGTGAGTGCGCCCGCGATAGTGGCCCACACGATGCGGCGGCGCATCTTGTTGACTGGCGGATCGGAAGTTGTTTCCACCACGGTAGCAGGAGCCGCGGGTTTGGCCGGCGTCGCGGCAGCGCGCGGTGGCGCCGCACTTACGCCACTTACACTGGGGGCGGACAATTGATCGGCTTGACTATCCAAGTCCAGACCTCCGTCTTAAATCAATTCCGAATTGCCAGGTGTTGCGAACTTCTTCCGCGGGTACACTTCGACTTTACTAACAGAGGGCTATTTATACAACTACACCTACAGGGATTCCTCTCTGCGCGTAAAACCGAATTATTAGCTTAAACATGAAGAGCGCCGCACCTAACAAAACAAAATATAATATGGTCGGCGGCGTTATTTATACATAATTTCTGGTTTTGCTGGCAAGGACTATCGATGTCGAAACCGCATGTGATCATTTATTCGCGTCCCGGATGTCATCTGTGTGATGAGGCGAAGACCGTAATCATGAGCGCTGGTTGTGAGGATCAATTTACGTTTGAAGAGATCAATATCGAATCTGATGACGAGCTACTCAGAAAATATAAGTACGATATTCCCGTCGTGATGATTGACGGTGTTGAGACGTTCATCCACCGCGTAAATCCGAAAGATTTTATCCGTGTAATCCGTGGTTAAAATGCGCCTCATGCCTCAATACTTCAATTGATTCGAAAAGTTTATCGCGCTCGGATTCGTTTGTTGATTGGCGATACGCCATGACGAGATCTTTGAGGCCGGCGAGTTCTTTGTACAGTCCCGCGTTTTCGATTGGCGGTGTGAGATAGGAAATCAGCTCCGCATACGAGCGGCGCTTGGCGATCGAGCCTTCTGAAGGATTGTTGACGCTGTAGATGTAGAAGTTCGGCAGTTCGTCGATCAAACGGTCCGGCCAGCATTCACCTGATAGTCCGATCTGCTTGCCCGGCATGAACTCCAGCGCGCCGTGCGTGCCGAAGTGAATCACGCCATCAGCTTTAAAGATCTTCGCGAGATAAGTGTAAAAAGCCATGAACCCATGATGCGGCGAGCCACTGCGCGCCATCATCATTCGCATCGGATCGCCTTCGAAGCCGAACGTCGGCTGCACGCCGATGAATACGTTCCCGAGTTCTAATCCCTGAATCAATAGATCCTTGCCCAACGTGTTGATAGCTCCGGGCGCGGCGCCCCAGTCGTTCTCGACTTCCCTGACGTACGGACAGAGCCGTCGATACTCCTGAACGTTCATGCGATACGAGACGTTGTTGAGCAATCTCTCGCGCAGCTCGTCCGCGGAATCCGGTAGCTCAACGCGATAACCTTCGGCGTCCAATCGCTTCAATACATCAAACACACCCGGAAAGACGTCGAGATCCGCGGCAGTGCCGATGTTTCCCTTGTTTGGTGGAAAGCAGAACAACACGATCGCCAGCTTCACATCTTTGCGCGGCGCGGATTGTAACGTGTGCCAGCGCTTCAGGCGTCGCGCGAGTCGTTCGCAACGATCGTCGAGCGCAACGGGCTCCTGACCGCGCGTGGGAATGCCGCCGTATATAAAGGGCTCGGTGGCGCCGTCGATCTCAGGAATCGCGATCTGCATGCCTGCCTGAACGGGATTGAGACCTGTCTGCGAGTCGGACCATGCTTCGATCGTTTGCGTGTCGAGGCTCACGGCCGAGCGATAAGGGAGGTTGAGTTCGCGTAGAAACTCTGAGGCTGCGGCGCTGTCGTTCATCGCCGGGCCGCCGACAAAACTGAACCCGGTTAACGAAATGATCTGACTGACGCGCGCTTTTGTCTCCTCGTTCTCGACAAAAAATTTCGAGACTGCTTCGCGATTGTCCATGAGCGTCGCGATCGCTGGGATGACGCTAAGACCTTCGGCTTCGATCGCGTTGATGAGTGCGTCGTAATGTTTCGTCGTCTTGCTGATCACCTGCGGACGCATCAGCAACAAGCCAATCGTCTTCTCCGGATCGAGCGGCCTGCGATACCACTTTCGATACTCGGCAAACGTCTGAAAAAGTTTTTGCGCGTTCGGGTGATAGATCGCGACAGACGGCATCTGCTCGGGCTTCCGCACGCGAACCTTCTTCAGCCGCTCCTCGCGAACGTAATGCACGAGCGCGTAAAGCAACATCGCTTCGATATTCGCTGGTGTGGGCTGGAGGAAGTAACAGAAGAGATACAGATAATGCTTCGCATCCGTTAACGCGCCCGCTGTCGGCACGAACTTGAGAATCCCCGGCAGCCGATCAACGAGTTTCAGATACTGCGTGTGGCTGCGCTTGTCCTGCGACTTGCCGCGGCGCGCCTGATTACCAACCCACGAGCCGACCGACCGCAGCAGCTTTCCGCCTTTGCCGTGTTGCTTGTTGCCGAGTGTCGAGATATCAAGTCGTCCCATGCGCGTGCGGCGCATGAGTTCGGGCATACAGTTAATAACGATAACCGCATCATTCTTCACTCGATCAAGCGCGGCAACAAGACGCGTCGCATTCTCGCCGTCCATCACGTGAATGACAAAAACGATATTCGCGTCTCTACTTTCCAGCACAGTGGGATCCGAAGCTTGGAATTCACGTGACTTGAAGTCGCGGC
>JADMIO010854409.1_pt1 | contig 64254 bp, 57 predicted proteins | sample 8958161 | NCBI WGS metagenome assembly JADMIO01 (sample SAMN16585339, study PRJNA669376) | soil metagenome | isolation source: Crop rotation soil | place: USA: Cullars Rotation, Alabama | collected 2011 | reverse complement strand
AGGAAAACAATGGCTGGCTGGATACTGCTGCAATGGACTATGTGGCCGGGTTGCTGAACATACTACCGATAGAAGTGTATGAAGTGGCTACATTCTATTCCATGTACAACCTGAAGCCTGTAGGTAAATACATATTTGAAGTATGCCGCACGGGGCCGTGCATGCTGAATGGCAGCGACCAGATCATAGATTATATTAAGGAGAAGCTGAACATACGCGAGGGTGAAACAACGACGGATGGATTGTTTACGCTGAAACCGGCAGAATGTTTAGGCGCCTGCGGATATGCGCCGATGATGCAGCTGGGCAACCATTTTAGGGAGCACCTGACGAAAGAAAAAGTAGATGCGATCATTGAGGAGTGCAGAAGAAACGCTGCAATGAATAACTGATATGCGTAACCTGGTTACCATATCATTGCTCTTTATTTATAGTGCCGCAATGGCGCAGAGCGAAAAAAGTCTGCACCTAGCGGTGGACGGATTTTCAAACGCGTTGGTAGAAAGGGATTCTGTGGAGTTGAAAAAACTGGTGGCTGATAAACTGGTTTACGGACACTCCAACGGATGGAAGCAAACAAAGCAGGAACTGATAGGTGATCTCTATAATGGTAAGATCATTTATAAAAAGATAGATCAGAGCGATGAACAATCCGTGGTAGAAGGCAATACCGGTTGTGTGCGGACCACGGCGAATATAGATGTAGTGATGGAAGGTAAGCCAGTTCAGATGAAACTGCATGTATTGCAGGTGTGGGTTTGGAAGAATAAAAGATGGCAACTGCTGAGCAGGCAAAGCATTAAGATGTAACCCCGGATCCCCTAAAGGAGGGAAGGGTTGATTAATAAAAAACAAAGAAGCCCCTTTAGGGGTTGAGATATGAAATTATTATTAGAGCACGCACATGTAGAGGGCATTCGCTACTACGACGCTTACCGTAAACACGGTGGCTACCGTTCGGTAGAGAAGGCATTTAAAATGACGCCCGAAGAAATAGTGGAAGAAGTGAAGAAGAGCGGCCTGCGCGGACGTGGTGGCGCGGGCTTTCCTACAGGTATGAAGTGGAGCTTCCTGGCCAAGCCGGAAGGAGTGCCCCGTCACTTAGTGTGCAACGCAGATGAATCAGAACCCGGTACATTCAAAGACCGCTACCTGATGGAGTTTCTGCCGCATTTGCTGATAGAAGGGCTTATTGTAAGCAGCTTCGCACTGGGCAGTAATGCTACCTATATATACATACGCGGTGAATACGCATGGATCGTAGATATACTGGAACAAGCGATAGCAGAAGCTAAGAACAATGGCTTCCTGGGTAAGAACATACTGAACACAGGATTTGATTGCGAGATATATGTGCAGCGTGGTGCAGGCGCTTATATCTGCGGCGAAGAAACAGCTTTAATAGAATCTCTGGAAGGTAAGAGAGGCAACCCGCGCATCAAACCACCATTCCCTGCGATACAAGGGGTATGGATGCGGCCCACAGTAGTGAACAACGTAGAAACTTTGGCGGCTGTAGTTCCCATAATCAATATGGGAGGCGAGGAGTATGCCAAAATAGGTGTTGGAAAATCTACCGGCACCAAACTGCTTTCCGTTTGTGGTAATGTGAGGAAACAAGGCATCTACGAAATAGACATGACGCAGTCGGTAGAAGAGTTTATCTTCTCTGATGAATACTGCGGTGGCATTGCCAACGGCAAAAAACTGAAAGCCTGCATACCGGGTGGGTCATCAGTGCCGATACTACCGGCCAACCTGCTGCTGAAAACCGCAAAGGGTGAAACGCGGTACATGACCTATGAAAGCCTTTCAGATGGCGGCTTTGCCACAGGCTCTATGATGGGGTCAGGTGGTTTTATAGTGCTGGATGAAGACCAGTGCGTGGTTCGTCATACCATGACACTAGCACGTTTTTATAATCACGAAAGCTGCGGACAGTGCAGCCCATGCCGTGAAGGTACTGGCTGGATGTATAAGATATTGAAGAACATAGAATACGGGAAAGGCAAGTTGAGCGATATAGACTTGCTCTGGGATATACAGCGTAAGATAGAGGGCAATACCATTTGCCCGCTGGGAGACGCTGCTGCATGGCCGGTAGCTGCCGCCATCCGCCACTTCCGTGATGAGTTTGAATGGCATGTGCTGAACCCGGATGAATCGCAGAGAAGGAACTATGGGTTGGCGCATTATGCGGACCCAATTCATGTGCCGGCGACTGCCTAGTTTTTTTGAATTTTGACTTTTGAATTTTGACTTATGTCAGAGCAACCGAAATTGAAGGTAACGATAGATAATATAACGGTAGAAGTACCTGCAGGTACCTCTATCCTTAATGCAGCGCGTGCCATAGGCGGCGATGTGGTGCCGCCTGCTATGTGCTATTACAGCAAGCTGGAAGGCAGTGGCGGTAAATGCCGTACCTGCCTGGTAGAGGTGAGCAAGGGTTCTGAAAAAGACCCGCGCCCTATGCCCAAGCTAGTAGCCAGCTGCCGTACCAATGTGATGGATGGTATGGAAGTAAAGAACATTACTTCCGACAAAGTGCTGGACGCACGTAAAGGTGTGGTAGAGATACTGCTCATTAACCACCCGCTGGACTGCCCCGTTTGCGACCAGGCCGGTGAATGCCACCTGCAGGATTTGAGCTATGAGCACGGAGCATCTGGCACACGATACGAATTTGAACGCCGCACTTTTGAAAAAGAAGATATCGGCGATTATATATCCCTGCACATGACGCGCTGCATACTTTGCTACCGTTGCGTATATACCGCAGACCAGCTCACTAACAAACGCGAGCATGGTATACTGGAAAGGGGAGACCATTCGGAGATCAGCACATTGCTGGGCAAATCACTGGATAATGAATTTATAGGCAATGTGATAGACGTATGCCCCGTAGGTGCACTGACGGATAAGACCTTCCGCTTTAAAAACCGCGTTTGGTTTACCAAACCTTTGGATGCTCACCGGGATTGCCCGACATGCAGCGGTAAAGTACGTTTGTGGATGCGTGGCGATGAAGTATTCCGTGTAACGGCGCGTAAGGATAAATGGGGCGAGGTGGAAGACTGGATATGCAACGATTGCCGCTTCCATCAAAAAGAAGCAAAGGATTGGGTGATTGAAGGCCCGTCAAAAATTGACAGGCATAGCGTGATAGCTCAAGGACATTATGTGAATACAGTAAAACCACCGGTGTTTATAGATAAAGTGATCGGTAAAAATCCGAAGTTGCTACTGGATATTCATAAAGTGAGCGATGTGAACAGGCCCGATGTTGATTTGTCGAAAATAGAAGGCCCGGCACATTCTGATGACTTTAAAAAGAACAAATGAGTAAAAAGCAAAAGCTTTTATTGAAATTGCTTTCAGGCAGAGCGGATGCTAACTTTGATATTGATGACCTTGTACAAATTTTAATATGGCTTGATTTTGAAGAACGGAATAGCGGTAGCAGTCATAGAATATTTTTAAGAGAAGGAATAGAAGGTATCATTAACCTTCAAAAAACAAAAGACGGTAAAGCAAAGACGTACCAGGTGAAACAGGTGAGAGATTTTATAGTGAGTAATAAACTAGTGGCTGATGAATAAATATGAAGTGATCATTTTTTGGAGCGATACCGATCAGACATTTGTAGCGGAAATACCTGAACTCAAAGGATGTATAGCTCATGGCGATACACAGGACGAGGCACTGAAGGAAGTGAATGTTGTAGCCCAAAAATGGATAGAAATAGCCAGGGAAAAAGGTTGGGACATACCGAATCCCAAGGGTAGGTTATTATATGCGTGATTTTAAAGACAAATATTAACGAACTAACTAGTTTTGCGCGATTATGCAGTTATTGCAAATAGATATATGGTTTATTGTTGAGAAGATGATTCTCATCACCGTTATATTATTGGGCTCATTGGGCATAGCGATGTATGCCACATGGGGCGAACGTAAAGTAGCAGCCATTATGCAGGACCGTATAGGCCCGGCGCGGGCAGGTTTCTTCGGGTTATTCCAGCCGCTGGCTGACGGCGCTAAACTCTTCTTTAAAGAAGAGATCATACCAGATCGTTCTACACGCTTCCTGTTTATCATGGGGCCGGCACTAGCTATGCTTACTGCCTGTATGACCAGTGCAGTAATACCTTGGGGGCCTGATTATATTACTGCAACAGGTAAAGTTATTTCGCTGCAGGTAGCAGATATCAATATAGGCATCCTGTTCGTCTTTGGTGTGGTGAGCCTCGGTGTATATGGTGTAATGCTGGGCGGATGGGCGTCAAATAATAAGTTCTCATTATTAAGTAGCATACGTGCTGCATCGCAGGCAATTTCTTACGAACTGGCAATGGGCATCAGCTTAGTAGCGCTACTGATGATGACCGGTTCATTAAGCCTGCGTGAGATAGTAGGACAACAACATGGTTTTTGGGATAACGGGTATTTTACATGGAATTTTTTCAAACAACCATTAGGCTTCCTGATATTCCTTACTTGCTCGTTTGCTGAATTGAACCGCGCACCGTTCGACCTGCCGGAATGTGAAAGTGAACTGAATATGGGCTATCACCAGGAGTATTCATCCATGAAGCTCGGGTTTTACCTGTTTGCTGAGTACATCAACTTATTCATCAGTTCAGCAGTATTATCAACCCTGTTCTTCGGCGGGTATAATTTCCCATTCATGGACCAGGTGGCTGCCAATGTTTCACCCTTGCTGTTCACTATTATCTGTGTATTGGTGCTGCTGACAAAAATTATTGGGTTTATACTGTTTTTCATGTTCATCCGCTGGACGCTGCCACGTTTCCGCTATGACCAGCTGATGCGTTTAGGCTGGAAGTCGCTGATACCGCTGGCGCTGGTGAACATGCTGATAACGGGTATAGTGATATTGTGGGTGCATAAATAGAGATAAAAAGGAGTGCTGACCGTTCAACAAATACAAAACTATGTATCGGATTATTTTAAGGATAAGCCGGTAAAAGAAGCATATTTGTTTGGGTCGTATGCAGTTGGAAAGGCTGAAAAAGAAAGCGATATAGATATTTTGTTTTCACTGGTAGATGGTACGCATATAAACTATTTTGGGTTAGCACAATATCTCATTGACCTGGAAAGAATATTATCGAGTAAGGTAGACCTTGTTGAAGAAAAGCTGGTTTACCCTTTAATAAAAGGTGAAATAGATAGAACTAAAGTTCTGATATATTCAAAGTAATGAACAGAGATCTATTGCACATACATTTAATGTTGGACGCAATAGCTGCTATTGATAGGTATATAGAAGCAAAAGACGAAGAAGTTTTTTTAAGAAACGAAATACTGAGAGATGCCTGCCTAATGCAGTTGATGCAGATTGGTGAAAACGGAGGTAAAGTATCTCAAACGTTTAAAAATGAATTTAGTGAAGTAGAATGGCAACAAATGAAAGCTGCGAGAAACTTTTTTGCTCACGCTTATGACTTTGTAGAATGGCCCAGAGTATGGGAGACTATCAATGAAGTGTTGCCAGGTCTAAAAATTAAACTTCAAAACATTTTAGAATCTTTGGAGCAAGAAAACAATGGAAAAACTAACTAACAGGTCTGCACAGATAAATCGCGACCCGATGACATTCGGGGAGAAGATATATCTGCCGGCTATAGCCAAAGGGCTGAGCATAACAATAGGCCATATATTTAAAAAGAAGGCAACGGTAAGTTACCCTGAAGAGAAACGTCCGTTCAGCCCGGTATTCCGCGGTCTCCACATTCTGAACCGCGATGAAGAAGGACGTGAGCGGTGTACTGCCTGCGGATTGTGTGCCCTTGCCTGCCCTGCCGAAGCGATAACCATGGAAGCAGCGGAGCGCAAACCTGGTGAAGAGCATCTATACCGCGAAGAAAAGTATGCAGCTAAATATGAGATCAATATGCTGCGCTGTATATTCTGTGGTTATTGTGAAGAGGCCTGCCCGAAAGATGCAGTATATCTTACAGAAACCATAATGCCTACCAACTATACCCGCGAAAGCTTTATCTATAAGAAAGAAGACCTTTTAATTCCTCATCCGAAAAATCAAGAAGCCAAATAGTATATGAGTGTTTACGAGATATTATTCTGGTGTCTTACGGTAATGGCTTTAGGCTGCGCGCTGGGTGTGATCCTGAGCCGCAACCCGGTAAGCAGTGTACTATTCCTGATAGCTACTTTCTTCGCGATATCAGGCCATTATATATTGATGAATGCGCAGTTCCTGGCGATAGTGAATATCATTGTATATGCTGGCGCCATCATGGTGTTGTTCCTGTTTGTCATCATGCTGATGAACCTGAACGCTGATACCGAACCCCAAAAAAACAGGCTGATACAATTCGCAGGTATATTGTCTGGGGGCATATTGTTCCTGGTGATACTTGCTGCTTTGAGAAGTTCCAGCGTAAACGTATTGGAGCAATCGCCTACAGATATTGGTTTGATAAAGAATTTGGGTAAAACATTGTTCACACAATTTGTTTTGCCTTTTGAAATAAGCAGTATTCTTTTCCTGAGCGCAATGATCGGTGCCGTGGTGATAGGTAAAAAGGAAGATGTAGGATTGTAAACCACCCTCAACCCCTAAAGGGGGGCAAGTGTGAAATGATTTTAAATAAATGAATTAAAAGCCCCGAAAGGGACAGGATATGCCGATACAGTATTATTTATTTCTGAGCATGGCGCTTTTTTGCATTGGTATCATGGGTACGTTGATGCGCCGCAATGCCATCATTATTTTTATGTGCATAGAACTGATGCTGAATGCCGTGAACCTGCTGATGGTGGCATTTTCAAAAATGCACAATGATGGTTCGGCACAGGTATTTGTGTTCTTTAACATGGTGGTAGCCGCTGCTGAGGTTGCTGTTGGGTTAGCTATTATAGTAATGATGTACAGGAAAGTACATTCAGTTGACATTAACATTCTAAATAGGTTAAAACACTAGACCTTGACAAACTTAGTTTACTTAGTTCCTTTATTTCCGCTGATAGGTTTTCTTATCAATGGCATTGGCTGGAGAAAATTACCTAAAGCAGCAGGCGGCGCTATTGGCAGCCTGGCTATCTTGGCATCGTTCTGCGTGTCGCTGGGTATTTTTTTTGAGGTAAAAAGCACAGGCGCTACGACTGTAGTGAACCTGTTCGATTTTATACAATCAGGCAAACTATATGTTCCTTTTGCCTTCCAGGTAGATGCGTTATCTTCTTTATTCCTGCTCATCATTACCGGTATCGGTTTCCTGATACATCTATATTCAACGTCGTATATGCACGAGGATGAGGGAATGGTAAAATATTTCGCTTACCTGAACCTATTTGTGTTCTCCATGCTATTGTTGGTGCTGGGTGCGAACTATCTTATCATGTTCATAGGATGGGAAGGTGTAGGGCTATGCTCCTACTTACTCATTGGTTTCTGGTTTAAGAACCGGGATTATACCAATGCTGCAAAAAAAGCTTTTGTGATGAACCGCATTGGCGACCTCGGCTTTTTAGTAGGTATGCTGCTGATATTGTATAATTATGGTACACTTTCTTACCAGCAGTTTTTTGGGCAGTTGAACACCGGTGCAGTACCCGCCACCAGCACCATGTACAACTGGATAGCCATATGCCTGTTCATTGGTGCCATGGGTAAAAGCGCACAGATACCTTTATATACCTGGCTACCTGATGCCATGGCTGGCCCGACACCCGTATCCGCGCTCATCCACGCAGCAACGATGGTTACTGCAGGTATCTATATGATAGCCCGCAGCGCAGCATTGTATGATCTGGCCCCGATGGCGCAAAACCTGGTGGCTGTTATAGGATTAGCCACAGCGTTGCTTTCCGCAACCATTGCACTGTACCAGAACGATATTAAAAAGGTACTGGCCTATTCTACGGTTAGCCAGTTAGGTTTCATGTTCCTGGCATTGGGTGTGGGCGCTTATACTACGGGCATCTTCCATGTAATGACGCACGCGTTCTTTAAGGCACTGCTGTTCCTTGGTGCAGGAAGTGTGATACATGCAATGGGTGGAGAACAGGATGTTAAATACATGGGCGGTCTTAGAAAGAAACTGCCTATTACTTATATCACGTTTCTATTGGGAGTACTGGCTATTTCCGGTTTCCCTTTCACATCGGGTTTTGTTTCTAAAGATGAAATACTGATAGCGGTATATTCCCATAATAAAGCATTTTTCTGGGTAGCATCCTTTGCTGCGTTACTTACGGCAGTTTATATGTTCCGCCTGCTGATGCTGGTATTCTTTGGCAGCTTCCGCGGTACGGAAGATCAAAAGCACCACCTGCATGAATCTCCATGGCAGATGACCTTGCCGCTGATCGTTTTAGCAATACTGTCTGTGGTGGGTGGTTTTGTACAATTGCCTCATGCTTTTGGCGGCCATGAATACCTGAATGAATTTTTAGGAAAAGCAGGCGTTCCTGCATTGGCTCATGAAGATCCGAACATGGCCATGAAAGAGTATTACCTGCTGGGTGGTACTATTTTGGGATTGATCATAGTTGCATTTGCTACGTTCAAAACATTTGCCGTTAGTTCGTTCAGTGGACAATATACAGGCCTTAAAAAATTCTTTGCTGACAAATGGTACATTGATGAATTATACGATGCGCTTATTGTTCGTCCATTAGCCGGTCTTTCTTCCATACTGAACAGGTTTGTAGAAAGGATGGGTATTGATGGTATGGTGAACGGTGTGGGTAAAACCGTGCGCTGGGGAAGTGACAGGGTGCGTTTATTGCAAACCGGCCAGGTAGGCTTTTACATATTTGTGATGGTGATAGGGATGGGCTTGTTGTTTGCGCTGAGTTTTTTCTGGATTCAATAATTATTAAAACAGCAACTGCATATTGCATTAGCATATGATATTAACATTACTCATACTGGTTCCACTGCTGGCTGGCATTCTAAGCTTTACGGCTAAAGACGCCGCCAAAGGGCTTGCGTTGACCGGTTCGTTGGTGACACTCGGCATTTCGGTATATATCAGCACGGCCAGCTACGCGCAGCCTTTAACCTGGAGCATGCCATGGATACCTCGTTTAGGGGCACAACTTAACTTACAGGCAGATGGCATGAGCGCAATGCTGTGCCTGTTAACCGGCATAGTTATGCCGGTCATCTTCATCACCAATTGGAATAAAGATGTAGAGAATCCAGGTTCTTTCTATGGATTGATGCTGTTATCACAGGCCGGTATTACCGGTGTATTCCTTGCATATGATGCATTGTTGTTTTACTTCTTCTGGGAACTGGCGCTGATACCCGTTTATTTCCTTTGCTCACGCTGGGGCGGCGAAAGGCGCATACCGGTTACCTTCAAATTCTTTGTCTACACGTTTGTAGGCAGCCTGATCATGCTTGCGGCGCTTATCTATTTGTCCTCACTCAACCCCGGGCCTAATGCTTATAGCTGGCAGAATATAGTGCGTGCAGGTTCATCTTTGGACCCGGTAAGCCAGCAATGGTTATTCTGGATGCTGTTTATAGCATTCGCAATCAAGATGCCGATATTCCCTTTCCATACCTGGCAGCCCGATACTTATGAACAGGCGCCCACTTCAGTGACTATTGTCTTAAGCGCGCTGATGGTGAAGATGGGTATGTTTGCGGTTATTCGCTGGTTGCTACCGACTGTGCCTGTTGGTGTGGCATTCTGGGGCAATACCGTTATTATATTGTCTATCATAGGCATAGTCTATGCATCGTTTATAGCCATAGTACAAACCGACCTAAAACGTTTGGTGGCCTATTCATCTATCGCACACATGGGCCTGATGAGCGCTGCGGCTTTTTCGCAGAGCAGTGTGGGTATGCACGGACTGATGGTGCAGATGTTCAACCATGGCATCAACATTACAGGCATGTGGCTGATAGTAAGTATGGTAGAGCAACGCTGGGGAACACGCGATATGACTAAGCTTGGTGGTATGGCTTCTACGGCCCCATGGATGGCTGTAGCCTTAGTGATCATTTCTTTGGCTAATATAGCCCTGCCGCTGACAAATGGTTTTATCGGTGAGTTCATGTTATTCAATGGTTTGTTCCAGGGGGCATCTGATTATCGCATCACGTTTATGGTAATAGCTGGGCTGGGTGTGATACTCGGAGCTATCTATACGTTGAATATGATCCAGCGATCAGCCTATGGCAATGCCACTGAAATGGTGGTAGCGAAAGACCTGAGCATGAACGAATTTATTGGTTTGGGCATCATAATAGTGGTAATACTGGTATTAGGTGTTTATCCTAAGCCATTGTTAGATATGACATCGGGCGTGGCGGCAATGATGGCGCCATAGTTCGGGAAAATTGAATTGTTTTAACTAAAATAATAAATCAGGGTTTTGCACCCGGTTCAGAAAATATGAAGGCAATTATAGCTGCAACAGTAATAGGTATCATCCTGATGTTTGCCGGCTTAACGGTAAAAGAAAAGAAAGGCATAGGCACACTTGCAATTATGTTGTTCTTTTTGCTGTTAGGCATCAATATTTGGGAACTGGCTACTACATCACCCTCAGAGCCTCAGTCGCTATTTAACAACATGCTGCGTATAGACCGCTATGCGCTTTGGTTCAACACGCTGATGACTGGTTGCACATTGCTTTATGTTTTGCTTGTGAATAAGGACATACAACGGGTGGGACAGCATGTGGCAGAATATTTCGCATTGATCGCTTTTATTTTATGCGGCATCTACCTGTTGAGCAGTTATAACAATATGCTGATGCTGTTCCTTGGCATTGAGATCATGTCTATCCCTCAGTATATATTAGCTGGCAGCGACAAGCGCAACCTGAAGAGCAGCGAGGCATCGCTGAAATATTTCCTAATGGGTGCATTTTCCACCGGCATACTGCTTATGGGCATTACCCTTTTGTATGGTGCAACCGGTTCCTTCAATATTGTAGCGTTTACTTTTCTGCAATCTGACACGCTAAGTCCGATGGCATTGGCAGGTATCCTGTTCCTGATGATCGCTTTATCCTTTAAAGTATCTGCAGCGCCTATGCATACGTGGACGCCAGATGTATATGATGGGTCTCCGACCGCGTTTACAGCATTTATGGCCACAGTGGTGAAGGCAGGGGCTTTCCTTGCATTTATGCGTTTGTTCAGCGTATCATTTGGTTCTCTAAGCAGTCACTGGATGATCGTCCTCGCCGTGATCACCGCATTGACCTTGTTCATAGGTAACATTACCGCAGTGTTCCAGCAAAGCGTAAAGCGTATGCTGGCCTATTCGTCTATCGCGCAGGCAGGCTTTATGCTGTTTGCTATTATAGCAGTGAATGCCAGCGCATGGCAGGGTATGATACTCTATGGTGTATCCTATAGCATAGCGACCATCGGTATATTCTCTGTACTACTGAAACTGAAAGATTATACCTACGACGGCTTTAATGGCCTTGCTAAAAAAGATCCGGTACTAGCTGCATTTACCACGGTATTTTTATTGTCGCTTGTGGGTATACCGCTTACGGCTGGCTTTATGGCAAAGTATTTCGTTTTAATGGCGGCGGTGGAACAAGGCAATCTGTTGTGGTTAGTGATCTTTGCCCTGCTGATGGCTGCAGTGAGCGCCTATTATTATTTCAGGGTGATCATTGCTATGTATTTCAAACAGGGCAGTCCAGAGTTTAATGCAGAAGTGACTGCGGGTGATAAATTCCTGATGGCAATAACCTGTATCCTGGTATTGTTGATAGGATGTGCCCCGCAATTGGTATTAGCGCATATTTAGTATAAGATGTTATATAGCAAAAGCCCCTTAGAATTGTTCTAAGGGGCTTTTCATTTGTAGTTGATCTTGTTATTCTACAATCAATTTTGTGGTCACGAAAATGCCGTCACCTTGTAAGATTAAGTTATACACGCCGGGAACCATGCCAGCAATATCGAAAGGTATAGTCTGTTCATTTTTTTGCAATGCTATAGAGCCTTTTTTGATAATGCTGCCGGTGATGCCAGCGATGGTATAGTTTGCAGAAGTGGCATTTGTGCTGTTGTTACAATACAGGTTAACCGTAGTCTTAGCAGGCACAGGGAAAAGCTTATACACGAACTTATTATCAGCATTTACTTTGGCTATACTTGCCGGCCAGTTATTATCCAGTTGCCAGCTAATAGAGAACATATATCCGTTAGTACTTACGTGCGAGCGAGACATCAAAGTAGTGTCTGTGATCACCACCATTAATGTGTTGGTGCCTATAAACAATTGTGATGGATTGATAGTGATAGACGTGTCTGTGCCATTGATGAGCGCACCGTTGAGCAGCCATTGATATTTAAGTGTATTTGGATTGGGCAGCACAGGTGAGAACTCAAAAATAAGGGTACCGGCATTTTGTGCCAACACTTTACCAGGGTTGGGGCTAAAACTATTGATAGGTTTTACCTTGTCGTATATGCGGTCAATAATATTTTCCCTGCAAACTGCGCATAGGGGGGCGCCGAGGAATTGCATTTTACAATTCTGATGCGGCCTGAACCATGTAGATTGCGGAGGCGTGCTGCCATATTTGTAAATGCCAATGCCGCTAACAGGAGTGTTCAGCCATTTTTTCCAGATGATACTAGCGGTGTCATCGTTTTGGGTCATATTAGGGTGTTCGCCGGGCATACTGTTCCAGTATTCATCCCATAGTTTTCCGAAGGTGTGCCCTATTTCGTGTACCGCAGTTTCATTGGCAGAGGTATTTACTGTAAAAGTGAGATAGCCACCGCCTGTACCCCCATATTCGCCCGTATTTGCAAGCACCAATGGCACATCATAAGCCGGAAAGTTATTGTTCAATACCGTATAGACGCCACTGCTGTTCTTCGCTGTTACAGCGCGGTGCACCCCCCCATTGTCGAAAGTGGAATTGAAATAGGTATTTCGCGAAGTAACGGGGGATGCCGGTTCCGTAACATCAGTAGCTGTACCCGGATGGGTAGCGCCTGAGTCGACAGAGGGGACATCTATGGCGTACACGTTGAAGAACTTCGCATATTGCCTGAACGGTACCTGGTTCAGAACATATGCCTGTATGCCCGATACTTTTGCATTGAATGTATCCAACTGGCCGGCCTGAAAGCCATCTGATAAAAAGACCAGGTTGATCCTGTTATTGTCAGGGCCATTCACATTAATGTCTTTTACGGGAAAGGTCTGGGCAAAGCTGCTGCCCGCAGCGAAGACAACCAGCATATAGAGTATGTGTAGTTTTAATTTCATTGTTATTGAATATTTAGGGGAATTATGATCTTGTTGCTGTCAGCAGTATTTTTTTTAATAATCAGTTTTTTCATATCGGGCGTGTAATTGGTGCGCACAGATATGAAGTCCTCATCCTTTTGCATAGGCGTGGTTTGCAGCTTACCTGTTTCCTCTGACGACTCTACCCAAGTATCCAGCGGGTTTCGGATAGTATAAGTTTGCACCGGTACTTCTTTCTCCGTAGCAAATATCACCGTATAGTCGGTGCCAGAATTGTCGTTTTGATTAGGCTTCAGGCTTCCGGGTTTCTTAACCATATTGGAAACCTGGAAGCTGATAATGGAATCGCCGGGATTTCTTGAAGCTTTTAATACTAATGCAAGGATATAATTGTCGCCCTTTCCGGCCACTTCTGCTGAAGCCGGGGACAAACCCGAGCCCATTGCAGGTTTTGCTGTTTTGCATGCCCCTATGAACAACAAACTGATAATCAACAAAGAGTAAAGTGCTTTCATTTTGCAACCGAACGGGCAAGATAATTCAATAATGCCCAGGCATAGCATTAAAACCACAGATATGACTTAATAATTACAGTAGCGGTTGGCAAAGGTCTTATAGCGCTTTTGTAGAATATTTAACGACTGCTGGAGTAATTTTGCGCGGAATACAGGATAAACAGCCTTTGTATTTACCCACATCTGTGCATTTCTTTTAAGGGTCAAAAACCAGGGCTGTCTTATTTTCGATGTGTACCTGAAAGGAGAATTACTATGGATATCGAACAATTAATGCCCCATGTAGAAGCTATCATATTTGCAAGCGAAAGGCCTGTGACATTGATAGAGATGACTGAAATGCTGGGACAGGCCCTGGAGGAGATCATTGAAGGTGAGCGTATTGCTACCTGCATTGACGCGATCAGGGAAAAATACGAGGCTTCCTATTATCCCTTCCAGTTAAGGGAAGCCGGAGGCGGGTATCAGTTCCTTACCAAAAAAGCATATCACAAGACCGTCCTGCAACTGAATGGCGACAAGCATATCAAGAAGCTGTCCACTTCGGCCATGGAAACACTGGCTATTATAGCTTACAAACAACCCATCACAAAGGCGGAGATCGAGTTTATTCGCGGGGTGAGCGCTGACTACTCTATTCAAAAGCTGCTGGAAAAGGAACTGGTGGTGATCACCGGCCGTAATGAGAACATGATAGGCAAGCCGCTGACTTACGGTACATCCAAAAATTTCATGGATTATATAGGGATAAATAACTCCGGAGAATTGCCCCAGCTAAAAGACATTACCAATATCGACATTGTTTTACCGACTAACGGAAGTGATGCACTCCCGGAGGATGAGGCTAATCTGCTGGTGACTGCAGACGGCGATCTCGTTAAACACAGCGGAGAATAGGAGAGTATATATTTAGTGAGCCCGCCCATAATGGGCGGGTTATTTTTTGGCCAGTCCGCTAACTATAGCGAAAACATATAATTTTGCAGCTCAAATATTAATAATGGGTGCTCGCGTAGCGGCAATAGGTTTACTGGCCGCATCTTTCTTTTTTTTGCAGGATGTAACTGCGAAAGGCAAAAATGATAATAAGACCATTAAGCGACTAAAGACAGATATCGGGTACCTGGCATCTGACTCGTTAGAGGGCAGACGCACAGGCTCAGCAGGAGAGCATAAAGCTGCCGATTATATTGTGGCTTCCTATCAAAAAGCAGGCATACCAGCTTACAAAGGAAATTATCGCCATCCATTTGATTTTGTGAACGGCAAGGAAATAACACCGGCAACAGAAATAATGGTGAATGGCAAAACCGTATCCAATAAGCAGGATGCATTCCCGTTACCCTTTAGCGCGACCAATAAAAAAGTAAGTGGGGAGGTGATACCGGGCGCATATGAACAAGGTAATATTTGGATGATACCGCTGTACACCGATAAAGATGAAGCCAACGATCCACATTTTGACTGGGAGAAGTTTGCGTTTGATAAAACAAAGGATGCAGCAAAGCAAGGGGCACTGGCTGTATTCTTCTACGATAGCTATGGTTCCAAATACCCGGTGTCTTTTAACCGGAAATCTGACTATGAAACATTAGACATTCCTGCAGGTGTGCTTACTTATTCGGGTTATACCAACTATGTGACCAATAGTGACAACACCGTAACCATTGAGATGAACATTTCCTTTAAAAAGACGGAGATGACAGGTACCAATATAGCCGCATACATGGACAACAAAGCCAAGTACACCGTAGTAATTGGTGCACATTATGACCACCTTGGGTATGGTGAGGATGGCAATAGCCTTGATGCAAAGAAGGAGCATGCCATACACAATGGTGCGGATGATAATGCCAGTGGAACCGCGGCACTGATGCAGGTGGCCCAATGGGTGAAGAACGCTAAGCTTAAAAGCTATAATTACCTGTTCATTAATTTCTCTGGCGAAGAATTGGGCCTGCTGGGTTCAAAAGCAATAGTGAAAGAAGAAGGGTTAGATAGCAGTAAGGTGGCCTACATGATCAATATGGATATGGTAGGCAGGCTAAATGACAGCACTCATGCCTTGACCGTTGGTGGCGTAGGAACTTCCCCGGTTTGGTATACGCTTGTAGACAAAAAGAATCCTAATTTCAGGATAGGATATGATACATCCGGCATAGGACCTTCAGACCATACCTCATTTTACAACCAGGGTGTTCCGGTGCTGTTCTTCTTCACAGGATTACATACCGATTACCATAAACCAAGCGACGACGCTGACAAGATCAATTATAAAGGCGAAGCCATCGTGATGAACTATGTGTTCGACATTGTGAAAAAAATGGATAAGCTGCCAAGGCCAAAATATACGCCTACAAAGGCATCAAGCATAGGGAAGGTGCGGTTTAAGGTTACCCTGGGCATTATGCCCGATTACTCCTTCCAGGAAGGAGGAGTACGGGTGGACGGCGTAAGTGATGGCAGGCCTGCCATGAAAGCCGGTTTGAAAGCCGGGGATGTGATCATTCAGCTTGGCGACAACAAGGTGAATGGCATGCAAACGTACATGGAAGCACTAGGTAAATTTGCCGAGGGGGACAAGACCACCGTTAAATTTATGCGCGAGGGCAAGGAAATGATCTTGCCCCTGGAATTTACAAAACAACCTTAATGGGTTGCTGTTTCCACCTGGTGGCGGTATAGTGCTGCATACCTGCCGTTTAGCTCCATCAGTTCGTTGTGGGTGCCCTGTTCTGAGATCCGTCCGTCATCGAGGACCAATATTTTATCAAAGGCCCAGTTGGTAAATATCCTGTGCGTGATGATGATGGTAGTAGTGTTCTTAAGGTAGGTATCAAGGTTGTACAGAATTGTTTTTTCCGTCTGTGTGTCTACAGCAGACAGGGACTCATCCATTAGTAATACCGGGCTGTTTTTGATGAGCGCACGCGCCAGCACCATGCGTTGTTTTTGCCCGCCTGACAACATTACCCCGCGTTCGCCTATCATCGTTTCATATCCATTGGCCAGCGTTTCAATATCCTTATTCATATCTGCCAGCTTTGCTGCATCAGTCACCTGCTGCGCTGTTGCATTAGACAAACCAAACCTGATATTATTATACACGCTGTCTGAAAACAAATAGGCTTCCTGCGGAGCATAGGCTATTTGTGTGCGCAGCTCGTGCAGGTTCATCTGTTTGATATCTGTGCTATCCAGCAATACGCTTCCCGATTGCACATCATACATACGCAGCAGCAGGTGTGCCAGGGTAGACTTACCCGATCCCGTGCGGCCTATAACAGCGACTTTTTCGCCGGGTTTAATATCAACACTGAAATTTCGTAATACCTGTATGCCTGTATGCGGATATGTAAAACTTACGTCTTTAAAGCTGATGGCCCCTTTCAGCGCAGGGTTTACTGCAGCAGCGGGAGTGACAATATCCGGTGCTGTGTGCAAAAACTCATCAATTCTTTTCTGGGAAGCCCCAGCGCGCTGAATCATAGAGGCGACCATGCCTATAGCAGATATAGGGAACATCAGCAGGTTAATATAGATGACAAACTCGGCGATATTGCCAACGGATATCTGGTTATGAATAGCGAGGTAGCCACCTATCAATACCGTGCTGAGCATACTAAGGCCTATGAACAGGTTCATGGCAGGAAAGTATATCGCTTCTGTAAGGGAGAGGTTGATAGCACTTTTTTTATACTCTTCTGATGTAGTATTGAAGAACCTGAGCATATTGCTTTCCTGCACAAAAGACCTGATAACGCGTATGCCGGAGTAAGATTCCTGGGCCGTAGTAGTGAGTTCGCTTAACTGAGCCTGTATCTTTTCACTTTTGCGAAAAATGACACTGTTGACAATGTAGATGGACGCGGCCAGGATGGGCAACGGGATGACCACATATAGCGTTAGCATAGGATTTACCCGTAACATACCCCAAACGCTCATCGCGGTAAGTACAATAAGGTTGATGCCATACATCAGCGATGGGCCTGTGTACATGCGTACGCGGGAAACATCTTCTGCAATGCGGTTCATTAAGTCGCCGGTGTAGTGGGTTTTATAGAACTGGGTATTGAGCTGCTGATAGTGATTGTAGATCTCATTTTTCTGGTCGTACTCAATAAAGCGCGACATCACGATGATGGTTTGCCGCATGAAGAACATAAAAACGCCACGTGCCAGTGCCAGGCCCAGCAGCAACAATCCGTTCCATAACACCAGATCAAAAATATGCGATTGAAGAAGTTCGGCTATTTTACTGTCCGTTACCAGGTGATACCCGGCGATATTATCCTGCACTTCATCTATTACATTGCGTACCACCACAGGCGTTACAACGGCAAACAGGTTGGAAACGGTGACGAATAATATGCCCAGCGAAAGGCGCCATTTATATTTGACGAAATACTTATTGACTGAAGCCAGCTTCTTCATAAAGTACAAAGGTCGGGGAATCGTTTGATTTCCCTTGTCTTTTGAAAAGAAGATATGCTATTTCGCAATCTTGTCTATATTGATATTGATGGAGGTATACAAGCTACGTGGCAGCATATTGCCTGCAGCCCCGTTGCTGCCATGCGCGCTGGCCATTGTGACACCGGTAGTTTGTACGGTTTTAATGTTAAAGATATTCTTAACGCCTGCTATGATCTGTACTTTTTTGTCAAGCAGCTTTTTTTCGAAAGATGCATCACAAATACTGAACGCTGCCTGGGTTCCATTGGGTATCCCCACGCCGGTTACAGGATCAATTACTATAAAAGGCTGTTTGCCCGCAAATTTATAAAACAAGTTCAGGTTGATGCCAGGCTGATGCCACAGATACTGTATAGTAGCTGTGACCTCGCTTGCTCCATACGCACTAAATGGATTGCCTACGCTGAATGTGTGTATGTAGGAATATCCCATAATAAAATGGATGTTTTCATATTGTCCGTCTGCCTGGATATTACCTATAAGGTTTTTGTGATGCGCGTAGTTATCATAATGATATTTGATGTCGGTAGACGATGGGTTATCCTTTACCAGGGTGATCTCATTGTACACATCATTAAAATAGCTTGTCGCAATAAACTGCAGGTAATTTATTTTTTCTTCGGCAGCCTGCCAGGAAGTTGAAAACTGTGCATGCCGGCCATTTTCAGCCTTCAAATTGGCATTGCCGTGTACATCGTGATTGAAGTCCACAAAATTAAGATAGAGTTCCTTTAGTGATGGCGCCCTAAATGAGTTGCTGTAAGATGCCCTTATCTGCACATTGCCTAAGGGTTTAAACAGCAAGCTCAACGCAGGTATTACCGGCGGTGCATATTTGGTGTTATAGGCTCCCCTTAACCCACCATTGGCAACTAATTTATCGCTCAACAAAGGATACGAAACGTCTGTGTATACCGCATAGTCGGCAACATGATTGGAATGACCTAAAAGCCTGAGGTTTTCATAGTATTCTGTATTGACATCATAACCTACTGTATATTTCAGTTTGCTAATATTGTTGCTGTACCCGGAGCGAAATGAATAGTCAAAGGATGAAGTGGTATCCTGGTCGCCCGGGCTGGTAGTCAATGTTTCCTGCATGGTCACCAGATCTTTGTTGACGATTTTGCGAATGCGATGATACCATGCAAAGCTATTCTGGCTTATCCAGTGGCCCGATTTCCCAATATCGCCCTGTAAGGCAAGACGGTTATTGACACGTTCGGTATAAAAATATTGATCAGTTGCCTGTGCGCCGGAGAAGGGATCCCATGTGCGCAAGCTGCCCTTATCGGAAACTTTGTCCCTAAGCGCATCAGAATTGAACTGAAGCCTGAAATGTGAAGGTGCGGTATAGCTGTAGCCCACATTGCCGATAAACTGCTCGTTAGGTTTGAATAAAAAGCACCTGTTGGTGCGCATGGTATCGCCATGATAGCCAATGGGCTGATCTATATTTTGCCAACCTTCAAAGAAATTGCGGCCACCACCCAGAGTTACCTGGTTTCGTTTCTTTATTGCAAAGGTTAACGATCCGTCAGCATTATATTTATTGATAGTAGTGAGATATACGCCTGCATGAAATCCCAATGGCTTATACTGCTGCTTAGAGATGACATTGATAACGCCGCCAATAGCATCTGTTCCGTAAATGACGCTCATCGGCCCCTGAATTACTTCTATCCTATCTACATTATTCATATTGATCTGGGACAGGTTGATATTATTGAATTCGCGTCCGTTTACCGGCATGCCATCCATCAATATCTTTACTTTCTCACCACCCATGCCTTGCATTCTGAGGCTGGATCCAAGGATGTTGTCGTTGGAGACAGACATGTTTAATTGCTTACTGAGTACATCATTCAGCGTAACTGAACCCTGTGCCTGTATAATGGACTGCGGGATCACCTGGTAGGTAGATAGCGCATCTTTCTGCTTCACGGGTTGCACCACTCCGGTCACTACTACCTCATTAAGCGTGCTGAATTTCTTTTGGATAAGGACCTTTACATCAGTTGAAGGAACGATGGAGTCATAATCCAGTGAATAGGTCTCATAGCCAGCTATAGTGATCTTAACCGTGCAAGGAAATGAAGAAAGGGTTATTGTTGCCTTTCCATCTTCATCAGTCTGAACTGTGTTTTTTAGAAGATGGCCAGCATAGGTATTTACGTAAGCCAAGGGTACAGGCTGATTGTTATCTTTGTCTGCCACAATGAAACTGAGCGTAGACTGGGCAGTTACTGACAAAGATATCAGCAGCACGCAAACAGTGATCGTAATAGCCCTAAGATTCATTTTGCCTTTTCTTTTTATTGGAAAAGTTCAGTTGCGGTTTACCCTGCAACTGAACTTTTCTATGACAAACGCGAGGCGTTATATAATTAATGTTGAACGGCCAGTTTCTCCGTTATCTTCCAGTTTCCGTCTGTAACGTTTACAACATATGTCCCCGGTGCATAGTTCGCCGTGTTGATGCGCAACGCATTCAAGCCGGTGTTGAGGCTTACCGGTGTATTCTGTAATACTTTTCCTGTGATGTCTGTAACCAGCAACCTTGCATTTGCAGTTTGTTTTGCCTCAATCACCAAATCTGCATTGTTGTTTGCAGGGTTAGGAACGAGCGTATGAGCAGTAATTTTTTCAACGGCTTCTACGCTAAGCGGGAATTGAACAATACGTTTTGCAAATACTGCCTTACCTATGCTGCTTGTGAATCCGGTGAATTTGATCTGGTATATGGCGCCTGTGTCAACAATGGTTTTCACAAAAAATGTAGCAGTAGTGTCCAGGTCGTAAGTAAAGGTTGTCATGTTAAAAGCTTTCCAGTCGGAACCTATCTCATGCATGTTTTTGCTAAAAGTCCTGCTACCGAAGGTCGCGGTATCCGGATTTACATTGCGTACATCGGCCACCATTACACCATTGTTGGAAAGCACGCCCATAACAGGATATGGCTGCAATGGACCGGGGCCTGCGTTGATGTATTCCATATAGCGGGTAAATACAACATCCCAGGTCCTGTTATCCGGTTCACGATCTACTACTGTATTATTTACCAGGTCAAAATACCCAAAGTTGTCATTCATAAAGTTGGGACTTTTGCGGATGGTGTCATTATAATCGCCTGAGTTATCAAATTTTGCAACATGGAAAGCATAATAAATACCTGTTGCGGGGAAACTATGATAGTGACTAATGGTCATTTTGTACACATTACCACCCGCATACACCAAGTACAATGAGTCGCCATCAACAAAATGTGATGTGGAACTATAAGTGCCCCAGCCGTAATCAAACACGACGCCGCTGCTGTTTACATTAAATGCACCCCAATCCCAACTGCTGTCGGCATTAATAAGCAGTGTTTTGTTCATGGTATCGGACGGCAACAGGCCGGCAAATTTTGCAGACGCAGGTAAGTGGAGTGAATATACTTTAACCCCTCCCTGCACATGGTTCGCGATAACACTAACGCCGCCAAAGCCGGGACCGCCGGGTATCATTTCAAAGCCAAGGTGCCAATTAGCGTTAGAAACCGGGGAACCCACTGAGCCATTTTTCATGCTGTAGAACACATCATTGGCATAACCGGCACTCATCTGAACAGAGTCGGCTACCCATGTGGTAGATTGGGCATAAGATTGCAGACCAAAAAGGGTAACTGCACTAAGTAGTAAAGTTTTCAATTTCATCTAGATACATTTTAACACCTCAAAGGTACAGGTGCTATTCCCTAACGCATGAAATAGAACAATACTTTACAATTGTATGACAGAAGTCAAAACCTAAACCCAGCCTTGATTATGCAGGTATTTGGCTATTTGCACGGCATTGGTGGCAGCCCCCTTACGCAGATTATCTGCCACTATCCAGCAGTTCAGCGTAGTGGGCTGGGAATAATCCCTGCGGATGCGGCCCACAAATACCTCGTCCCTGCCAAAAGCATCCAGGGGCATCGGGTAAACATTTTCTTCAGGATTGTCTACCACTACTACGCCTGGCATATTAGAAAGCATTTCACGAACGTCATTTTCCGTGAAATCTTTATGCATTTCAATATTCACGCTTTCACTATGGCCGCCCATTACAGGTACGCGCACGGCTGTAGCGGTAACTTTTATGCTGTCATCGCCCATGATCTTGTTCGTTTCCAGCACCATTTTCATTTCTTCCTTGGTGTAACCATTATCCTGGAAAACATCTATATGAGGCAATATGTTCAGGTCTATACGATGCGGGTACACGCCGAAGCCGTTACCGCCTGCGCGCTCGTCTTCCATTTCCTTTACCGCTTTTTGCCCGGTACCAGTCACAGATTGATAGGTGCTTACCACTACGCGTTTGATCTTATAATTATCATGCAGCGGCTTTAGCACCATTACCATTTGTATAGTGCTGCAGTTGGGGTTGGCGATGATGTAGTCGCTTTTGGTCAGCACATGGCCATTCACTTCCGGCACTATTAGTTTCTTGGTGGGGTCCATGCGCCATGCGGAAGAGTTGTCTATAACATAACAACCAATTGCTGCAAATTTTGGCGCGAGCTCCAGCGAAATGCTTCCACCTGCGGAAAATATGGCTATTGCCGGTTTCATGCCGATGGCTGTGTCGGCATTTACCACGCTGTATTCTTTACCCTTGAACTTTACCTTCATACCTACAGACTTCTCAGAAGCTACAGGTATCAGTTCAGTAACGGGAAATTGCCTTTCCTCCAGTATTTGCAACATGGTGCTACCTACAAGCCCGGTAGCGCCAACAACAGCAACGCGCATAAATAGTAATTGATTTTGGGCGGCAAAGATAAGGAAGTGAGCAATATATGTACTAAAAACTAAAAGCAAGGCCTATAAAACATGAAATCCTCAATTCCTGTCTACTACGAATTTGATACTGCGCTTCCTGCCATCAAGAAAAATATTCAGGGTGTAAATGCCGCTGGCTATGCCATCCTTAAATGATATATCCGTCCGGAGCAGTTTGTGATCGGTTCGGATAGAGGTTTCATATACCAACTGACCATTGGCTGATGTAATATTAAACGGAACAACCTGGTCTTTTAAAGTTATTGCATAGATAGTGAAGTTGCCGTTGTTGGCATTTGGATACAGTTTCAAAAAATTGCTGTCATCCTCATCCAATATCACTACTGACACGGTATCGCTTGCTGTACAGCCTTCACGGTCAGCAGTTATGATGTAATCGCCCGTATTTTGGGAGAGCGTATTGTTCAGTGTGGCATTTGCAGCACCTGAATAAAATCCGGCAGGGCCTTTCCACGTATACTTGGTATCGGGTACAATATTGTCTACCGTTAGTTTCAAAACCTGTTCGCGGGTCAAAGGGCTATTGCTACTGCCGATTGGTTTCTGCGGTAGAGGTTTTACCAGGACTGTTATGGTATCGCTTATTTTACAGCCATCGCGATCGGCTGTAAAAATGTAGTTGCCGCTCGATGAAGCAGTAGCAGGGCCGAAGGTAACTGGTTGAAACAATGGCGACCTTGTATTAAACCAAAACGTACCCGGCCCCACACAGGTAATGGGTGCCTGGGGTGAAGTACCCTGCCAGGTTAAGATTAGATCACCGCCTTCACAAACGGGTGAATTGCTCGCTGCCATAGGGTCAGGAGGAGCAGGTTTCACCGTTACATAAGCGGTATCTGAAATAGAACATCCGTTAAAGTTCGCGGTAAAAATATAATAGCCCATTGCCGTTAACCCCGTGTGAAGAATAAATGTGTCAATTGAAGAAGATGAAAAACCATTAGGGCCAATCCATGTATATAGCGACAAACTTCCTGCAACCTTACACTTTAATTTTAAACTATCATTTTCGCATACCGGACTGTTGACGGAGATAGAGACCGTGGCATTGATTTGTTTTACCCCGGCGGTTATGGTATCGGAGGTTGTGCAGCCACCAATAAAAGCTGTAGCTATGTATACTCCGCTATCTGAAACTATGGCCGAGCTTATAGATGGGTTTTGCGCTGTGTCATGAAAATTGTTGGGTCCCGTCCATTTATAGCTAACACCGGTGGTAGTGTCTGACGCAAAGAGATGTAACGACTGACCTGCGCATACGGGTGCATTGCTGGCTGCGGTAACATTGCCTGGCAACTGCCTTGTAATGCTAAAATATTTACTTGGGCCTACACTATCTGCCGGGCTGGACGCTTTAATGCGGAATCTATAGTGCAAACCCGACACCGCAGTTGATGGTAATGCGCTACGGAAAATGCCGCTGCTGTAGCCGGCAAGTGTGCCAATAGCCCAAGGGCTGTTAAAACTTCCGGACGAATCTGATAGCTCAAGCGAAAAAACGTTGTCTACATTGAATACACGCGATACACTAAAAGGCTGTACAATAGTGTCTTCTCCGCAAAACGCGTCTTTTGCAGGTACAAATGAAATGGCGGTGCCTGAGGTGAGCACTACAGAATCTATATAGTAGATCGCAGCGTTGGCATGAGGGAATACACCATGCCCTGTACCTACCTGGTTGGTGTCTGTTGGTTTGCTGAAGCTGCCTATGACGATAGTGCTGTATGCTGAATCTGCTACGAAGCTACCTTTGAATAATACCCAGTTTGTAGTGTCGGTAATATGCCCATAGCTTGCAAAGGATACCTGGGGCGTAACGTTGAGGTAAGCATAACCTGAGCCAAGCGTAGCTGAAGGGCCGTTTTCATAAAACCAGACACCAATATCACTTGTTGAATATCCTGACTGATTGGCCAGGCTAACAAAAAACGAAATTTCATAAGTGAAGCCCACCGTGAGCGGGGGAATGGGGCGCGTAAGGTATTCCCGGTATCTGGCATCATTACCGTCGTAGGTGTAGATGCCCGCATAACCGTTGCCACTTACAGGCACCTGGTAGCCAAACTGATTTTTAGGAACATGGGCATTGCCTATACTGCACGTATGAAAGAAATCGCAGGTGCCTAAATGATAATTGCGCCAGCCTGTACAGGCAATGATCTGGCCCTTGTCTGTTGGGCAGCCCGAAAACTGCTCAAAATTGCCATTGGGTACCAGGTTTTGTGCATGAGAGTAGCAATGAATACATGCTATTAACCAAAGGATAATATAGATAACAGGCTTTTTCACTCACCAGCTTATTCCATGAAATTAATTAATTATTTGTTGGAAGCCCGCAAAAGGCAATTAAAATGACATTTAAAAAGCCCATCTTTTTGGGATGGGCTTTTTGATAGAATAAGATGAACCTACATTTTTTCAGGCAAAGTATATTTCCTTCCTTTGTTTTGTTCCTGCAGCCAGCTTACCAGCGGCTGAAAGTATTCCAGCATCGCCCTGGCATTCAGGTCGTCGCCCGTGGATTCTTTCAACACTTTACGCCAGTCTTTTGAAGCACCGGGGTAGGTGATCTGTTTTAAGAAATCTCCAATGCCCTTCTGGCCGTAATAATTGGTAGCGCGGGGATCCTGGTGCAGTATTTCCTTAGCTATGTGGTTGTGCAGCTGATACAGGATAACGTAAGACAACGCATAATCATAGTACTGTGCAGGGTCGTCATTGATATGTGTTTTGGTAGCCGCATCGCAATACTCTTCACCGCGATCAGATGGAGGAACAATGCCCTGGTATTTTTTAGCCAGTTCCCACCATTTGGCGTTGAACTGATCGGCAGGCAGGTTATCTACATACATAGCCTTTTCAAAATTGCTCATAGTTCCGGAAGAGAAGAAAATGAATACTACAGAGTTGAGCGCTTCTTTCAACAATGATTGTATGCTATCTGTTTTCACATTCCCATCTATCAGACCACGGCCTGCCAAGTAAGGTTTTTGCATGGCAGCAAGCCCCATCATGGTGCCAATAGCTTCGTGATAAGCACGGTTAGCACCCTGGCGCAAAAGCGGAGGAACATCTTTATTGGTGTAAGTAAGATAGTAATAGATATGGCCCAATTCGTGGTGTGCGGTTTCAAACCATTCGGAGTTATTCTCTACGCTCATCAGGCTGCGTACGTCATTGTTCAGGTCCATATGCCAGGCAGAGGCGTGGTTGTTCTTTTTCACATTGCTGTCTGCGGGATAAGGATACAAGCTTGATTTCTGCCAAAAAGTAGTGGGTAGTGAAGGGAAACCGATACTGGTATATAACCCCTCGCCTGCTTTTACGATCCATTCAGGGCTTTTTGATTTTAAAACATTATCCAGGTCTATACCTTTTACAGTAACTACTGAGCTCCAGTCCTGTCCCCAGCGGTTGGGTAGCCAGTGTGCAGGCAGGTAATCAGGCACATCTTTAGAGCCGTATTTCTTCGCCATTTCATAACGCATCCAGGTGTGCAGTTCACGATACAGCGGATAGAGCTCATTCATCAGCCTGTCCATAGTCTGCATCATTTCATCCGTATTCATACCATAATCGCTCACCTGGTACGTAAAGAAATCATGATAGCCCAGTGCCTGTACCGTTTGGTTGCGGTAATCACGCAGCTTTATCAATCCCCCTTTCAGGCTCTTACCTACTTCTTTACTGGCCTGCCAAGCAGCGAGGCGTGCGTTTATATTAGTCTCTGCTTTCAGGACGCTATCCAGGTAATTGGTGCTCGTCTTTTTGCCATTGTAGATATATTGAAAACCGTATAGCTGGCGGGTTTGTTCGTTTTCTGCTTTAATACGCTGTTTTACCAGGTCGGCTACGGTTTGCGGGTTGTTAGCTGCTGTGTACAATATGAAATTCAGCTGTTTTACCTGTATCTCGCTGAGCCCGTCTTTTTGTTCCAGGAATTTTTTAGCCTGTTCAATGTTCTCTTTACTCCCGGTAAATGCAGCCAGCGCTTCATCAGCTTTTTGTGCATTGACGGTATTGGTAGAATCTCCGTTTACAATTTCCGTATTCGATTTCCATTGCGCTTCCTGCTCTGCAGTGTATAGTTTTACATACCCGGCCGTATAACTGTCGATAAATTTCTGGGCATCACCGCCGCTGTTATTGGTATTATTACCCGTATTGTTACACGAAAACAGCAGGCTTGCGCCAATGGCAAGCACAAAGAGGTATCTTTTCATTATCATGAAATTTTGGAACCCTAAATATATAATTATCTTCTCTTAGGTGTAGTGGTAGAAACGGGGTTAATTTTATTCGTCCCGGAAAGTTGGGTAGTAAAGTCTATGAGCATATTGCCCAGCCCGTCAATGTTCTCCAGTGATATTTCTTTCGCTACGTCAAATACGTCGTGGTAATAAGGTTTGGTGCCCATGCCATAGATGAAAATACCGGGCACGCCTTTTTCACAAAAAGAATAATGGTCGCTATTATGCGTCTGTTCGCGTTTATTGATCTTAGGTATGTAGCCTTTCTCTTCGTTGATCTTTTGCATCAGCTCATATTCGTCGTTATTGTCGTACGCATTGACCATGGTAATGCCATTAGTGGCGTCGCCCGTCATGTCGAGGTTTACGAGGAAGCGTATTTGTTCCAAAGGAAATAAGGGATGCTTCACGTAGTACGAGGAACCCAACAAACCTGCCTCTTCGCCACTGAAGAACATAAAGACAACAGAGTACCGCTGCGGGTGGGCAGAAAAATAACGGGCAAGGGACATTACAAGAGCGGTGCCGCTGGCATTATCATGCGCACCGGGAAAAAGGGCATTTTTGCCCATCATACCGAGGTGATCGTAATGGGCAGAGAACACCATAAAGCTATCCGGTTTTTCTGTGCCGGGCACGTAAGCAATGATATTCTGCGTTTTGAATGCAGGGTTAAATTTGGCTTCAATATCTGCAGCAGCCTTTCGCGGGTGGCGCGGCAAGACTGTATCCTGCACATATAAAATGGTTGCCGGTGTTTGCTCCGTACAGGCAAACCAGGTCATTTTGCCATGCACGGGAATAATAAATAAGTCAGCCGGAAATTCTCTGGCAAATGAGCGTATAGAGAACTTCAGGTATTTGGTGACGGTATCGGCATGCTTCAAAAAATAACCTTCGTTGGGCCTAAACCCGGCTTTCACCTCCGTCCATGATGCGGAGTCTTTTACGTCTTCCAGATTAATGCGGTGTAGCTTTACGGTATTATCTCCCGTAATATAAGAGCTGCTGGATGCATGTACCAGGAAATCTGTTCCTGGTTCCAAAACCGTTCTGTTGATCTTTAGCAAAACATTGCCCGGAAAAGTATTGACGGGGAAAGTATAAGACTGGAAATAATTGGCATCACTATTGAATGACTGCAGCCCGAAGGATTGAAGTGTTTTGCTGATATAGCCCGCTGCCCGCTCACCTCCTTTATTCACATAGCCGCGGCCATGCATGGTTGTTCCGGATAGTGTATTGATCTGATGTTTGATCCATCGCTTGTCCGTTTGTGCGATGGAACGTTTGATATTAAAAATAATGTGATGAAAGCAGCGGTTAACCTCATTCCTCTTTGTATTCTCCTGTCCAAAATAGGGAATATGCCATTTGCGGACTAGAAACATCTAAATAGTTCATTATGAAATGCTTGTGTTGCCGAGACAGCAGTTGCATAATCGGGAAAAATTTGAAGGTTGACGGGTATCATTAACATGGGCGGGCATCAATTTGGTAACTTTGCGCTTCGATTAATGGAGCGACCGTGTACCATAGCCCTGGTGGGCAATCCCAATAGCGGGAAGAGTTCCCTGTTTAATGCCCTAACAGGGCTTAACCAGAAAGTGGGCAATTTTCCCGGGGTAACGGTTGATAAGAAAACAGGCAGCTTTAAGATCAGTGAAAAAGAAACCGTACATGTTATAGACCTGCCGGGTACGTATAGCCTGTATCCTAAAAGTGCTGATGAACAGGTAACCTATGAAGTACTGCTGAACCGCAATAATGCGGACAAGCCGGATATGATAGTGGTGATAGCAGACGCATCGAACCTGAGGCGCAACCTGCTGTTTTGTTCACAGATCATGGACCTGAAGATACCCGTGGTCATTGCATTGACCATGAACGATATCGCGCGCAGGAAAGGGATCACCATAGACATTGAAGGCCTGGAGCGTTTGATGGGTGTGCCGGTTGTAGCCATAAACCCGCGTAAGAACAAAGGCATTCCCCAACTGAAGAAAACGATAGCAGAGCAAAGGCATCTCACTAACCCCATTTCGGCAGCGGGCTTTATTAATATCTCCGAGCTTACCGGAGACTGGATAAGTGAGGTGAAGGAGCTGTGTGCACTGAAAAGCGATTATGCAGCTCTGCATGTGGCCTGCAACTACCAGGCGCTTTCTCACCTGAACGCTGCTCAACGAATACGCATTGCGGCACTATTGGATGAAAAAAGCTTTCATAAATCGAAGGTGCAGGCAGAAGAGATCATGCAGCGCTACCAGCGCATTGGGCAGATCATGCAGCAATGTGTAGTGGAAGTAAATCCGCTGAAACAAACGATACAAAGCGAGCGCATTGATAAGATATTGCTACATCCTGTTTACGGCAATGTGATTTTGCTGGCTGTTCTGTTCGTATTGTTCCAAAGTATATTCTGGCTGGCGGAATATCCTATGGATTGGGTGGAAACTGCATTCAGCTATATATCCGGAAATCTGAACAACCTATTACCTGACGGGTTTATCAAAGATCTTCTGATCAATGGTATACTTGCGGGCGTTAGTGGTATCGCAGTATTCATACCGCAGATCATGATCCTGTTCGGCTTCATTACCATATTGGAAGATAGTGGCTATATGGCACGCATCAGTTTCCTTACAGACAGGCTTATGCGCAGCGTGGGACTGAACGGAAGAAGTGTAATGCCGCTGATCAGTGGTATGGCCTGTGCTGTGCCCGCGATTATGGCAACGCGCACTATACAAAATAGAAAGGAACGGCTTATTACGATAATGGTGACACCGTTGATGAGCTGCTCGGCACGGCTGCCCGTATATACGATACTGATAGGATTGGTGATACCTGACAAGAGTTTTTTCATCTTCAACCTGCAGGGGCTGGTGCTGATGGGCCTGTACCTGCTTGGCTTTGTTATGGCGCTTATCGTAGCCAAGGTGATGAGCTGGATAGTGAAAGTAAATGAGCGCACCTTCTTCCTGATGGAACTTCCAGTATATCGGGCGCCAAGATGGAGCAATGTGGGCATCACGATGGTAGAGAAGGCCAAAGTATTCATTACAGATGCCGGTAAGGTGATCATGATCATATCTATATTGCTTTGGGGGTTAGCCACGTTTGGCCCACCGGCGCAGATGGATGCAGTGGTGGCCAAATATGCCATCCTGAAAAAGCAACATCCTGAAAATATAAAGCCAATAGACCATCAATACCAAAGTGAAAAACTGGAACATTCCTTCGCTGGTATTATGGGCCATGCTATAGAACCGGTTATCAAGCCGTTGGGGTTTGACTGGAAAATAGGTATAGCGCTGATCACTTCTTTCGCAGCACGCGAAGTATTTGTAGGCACTATGGCCACACTCTATAGTGTGGGCAGTGATGCGTCTTCAGACGAGCCGCTGCGCGAAAAAATGCGTGAGGCAAAACGGGTTGACGGCTCCCCGGTTTACACACTTGCTGCAGGGTTGTCGCTGCTGATATTTTATGTCTTTGCCATGCAGTGTATGAGTACCATGGCTATTGTAAAACGTGAGACCGGTAGCTGGAAATATCCTCTTATCCAATTCGCTTACATGCTGGGGATTGCCTATCTCAGCTCCCTGTTTATCTATCAAATATTCAAGTAAGACTTTCTTCTTGTTAATGAATTGTTGCCAGCTTGATAGCGGGGTAGTTAAAGCTCCGAATCTCTTTTTTAGTTGAAAGCATTTGGGCTACTTTCGGTTGTTAGATAAATAACAGAAACAGAAGGGATTAGAGAGATAGACGACATGACAGGACTGCTGCACGATATAAAAGATTTTTTCACGAAGCTGTTTCAGCATTCAGATTTTCGTTCTTTCTGGCGAAATGGCAGCTGGACCGCGTTTCATGGCTGGCTCTATATTATCAGCGACCTGCTGGTTTGGTCGGCTTATTTTGTGATTCCGCTGCTCATATTGTTCTATATCATTACCAAAAGGCAGAAGCTGCGTTTTACGGGTTTGTATATTCTGTTTGCTTCCTTTATTCTTATTTGTGGCGCTACTTATTTTGTTGATGCGCTGATGTTCTGGATACCAGTGTACCGGGTAAGTGCATTGATAAGACTAATTACGGGTATTATAAGCTGGATCACCGTATTCTATGTGGTGAAGATATTACCGCTGGCCTTTTCACTTCGTACACCCGAAGACCTGGAACTAGAGATACACAACCGTGAAAAGGCAGAGGCGGAGTTGAAGGAAAAAAACGAACTGCTTCAGGAAGCAGAGAAAATAGCCAAGCTCGGCTACCTGCAATGGGATGTAACTTATGAGCGGGTAAGGCTTTCCGAAGCAGCAAAAAATGTACTGGAACTGCCTGAGGACAAAAAAATAACCCACGATAATTTCATTAGCCTGGTGTATGCAGAAGATGTAAAACACCTGGAGAAGATGATAGATACCATTTTTATCAAGAAATTCTTCCCTGATTTTTATTGCAGGATCGTAACCCGGAATGCAGAGGTAAAACACCTGCTGGTAAGAGGGGAAGTGTCGCTGAACCAATTTGGATTGATCACCACCATTAACGCGACCTTACAGGATGTAACAGAGCAGCGCCTGTATATACAGAAGATACAGCAGCAAAACCAAAAACTGAAAGACATTGCCTGGATACAATCCCACAAAGTGCGTAGTCCCGTAGCATCCATTCTCGGATTGATACAGCTATTTAACAAGCACCAGGCCAATGATCCCGTGAACCTGCAAGTGCTGGATGGTATTGAGGAAGCGGCGCTGAACCTTGATGAAGTGATCAAGGAGATCAATTCCAAAACAGAGACGATAAAATCGTCATAGTTTTTCTATACCAGCGTCTTTGTAAAATACTGTCCGAAGCAGCGCAATAAAAATATTTCTTATCCTTGTTTTTATGTTGGCTATATACATGATGGTGTTTTAACTGTCCCGGTATATAGACGATAGTGGAAAAGAAAACCCTTCGGATTAATCATAAAAAAAGCAGCTTTCAGGCTGCTTTTTTATGGAATTATATCCCCCCTAAACGTAAACCGATAGAGAACGGATGCTGATCCAACCCGCTTGCATCTTTATACATATTGGTAAGCTGGTAGCTGGCATACAAGCGGAAATAATGGTCCAGCCCGAACTCGGCGGTCACGCAACTGTTGAAATCGTTGAGGTCAAAATTGCCATGGTCTTTCTGTTTGCCATAAGCCGGGGAAACGGATTTGTTATAAGAACTGATGCGGAAGCCCCCGGTAACACCGGCACCGTACACCAGCCAAAGTTTCTTTTCCAGTTTGGTTTTGAAGGTGAACTGTAAGGGCACGCTTAAGTACGTAATGGTGAGCTTGTTTTTCTTAAGGTTATTCAAGCTATCCCAATATATGCCAGGTAGCGGGTTGTTGACATAACGTATACCCTTCGAATAACGGAAGTTGTATACCTGCAGTCCAATGCCGGTTGATGCATATATCTTTTGACTTTTACCAGCTAATATCTTGATGCGCGCCATAACCGGCCACAGATTCACGTTGACGGACTTGGCCGTACGCAGATCGAAGAGATTACTATTTTGAAGATCCGGAGGCACTTGTACGAAGTTCTTTGCTGCCGCAGAGCTGTAGTTAGTGTTATCCTGGAGTATGTTTATGCCAATGTCCATATTTGCAAACTCTACGGAGAGTGCCGCGTCCGGGTTCTTTGCGTGCTTATTGTCCTTCACCGTAAGCCCGCCTGAGCCGTAACTAACGGTCATGCCTTTTTCGTTCTTCTTTTTTCCTTCTGTTTCCTGCGCATTGGTGGTAGTGCAGGCCAGTGTCAATGCAAGCAATACAATTGCTGATCTCATATCAATGTGTTTAAAGTTTTACTACAAATAATTCCCTGTTCCCTATTTTAAAGGTCACGTCAGCATCTTTAAGGTTGTTTTTTATCTCTTTTACTTTTTCCAGTTTCTCGGTTACCACTTCGGCTATGGCGTTAGCGCTTTCATTCCGCTGCCTGTTGATGGGCAGCCATGCCAGCAGCTTTCTGTGCTTTTTCTCCACCGCCGGCTCAATTGATGTTTCATTCGCCAGTTGTTCCTGTGCTGTAATTGAAGTAGCAGCCACGGTCTTTTCCTCTTTTTGTTCCACTACAGGTGTTTTAAGCATTTCCTGTTGCTTAGGTTCTTCTTTGGTGATATAGGTTTCTTCTTTTACCTGTTGCGGTTGGGTTGGAGTTTTTGGCAATTCATTTTTTTTGTCAGCCCTTGCCGGCTGATGACGGGCAAGGGTGTTTTCGATGGTAACAGGTTTTACGGGTGTCGAATGAAGCTCGTGGCTGGTATCTGCGTTCGGCTGTACTGCTATTGGGGGCTGTGCTGTTTTGGTTTTCGCTATCGGGGTTGTAATCTCCTGATGCGTGCCGTTCTGCTTTACAATAAAAACAGCAAATACCAGTATGGCGGCTGCTGCTGCATATATCCACCAATTACCTAGTGATATGGAACCGCCACCTTTCTTCAGCAAGGCATCTTTATTGCCATATACCATAGCTTCAGGTATTAACCGGGTAGCCTGGTATAGTTCCAGCTCTTTATGCAATTCGGGGTGCGCCCTCACGAAGGCAAACAGCGCTTCCCGTTCTGCTGTATTCAGCTCGTTATCTGCATACAGCAGCATATATTCTTCATAATTCTCCCAATTCACCATAACGATCATATTATATTTTCAGCACTAATAAGATATTCTTTCAACACTTTCCTGGCCCTATGCAGGTACACTTTCACCTGGCTTTCATTCAGCCTCGTTATCTGCCCTATTTCGGCATAGTTATAGCCTTCATAGTCCTTCAGCAATACCAGCGCCCTTGCCTGTTCATCAAGTTTGGTCAGTGCACGTTCCAAAATCCGTTTCAGGTCGGTTTGCCCGGTAGTAGTGCTTCTTTCATCCTCCACTTGCTCTTTATAGCTTATCCTGCTTTGTTTGCGGTAGTTGTCAATAGACTGATTGTACGCTACCTGGAAGAGGAAAGCCTTTGCCTTGGCGGGTGTTACATTCTGCCGTTTCTGCCATAGCACCTCGAAGCTATTCTGCACTACATCCCTTGCATCTTCTTCGTTGCCTGTACATTTACAGGCAAACCGGAAAAGCGCATCAGCCCACTCTTTAACACAAGCGTTGTAGTCGTTAAGCTCCATTCGATAATAAATCGCTCCAGCGGGCCAAAAGTTACAGTTTACGGCGAGAATTTTAAAGGTTAAGCCCTTGGCGCAAAGATTGTACCTTTGCCGTTTACTAAATGAGCAGGATGAACGATAAACGGCCAACCGGGAAAGGAAGAAGCGGGAACAGTGACGGATATAAAAAAGATGCACGCGATAGCGGGCAGAAAAGGGAATTTGGAAAAAAGGAGGACAAACCCGGGCGTTCATTTAAAGAGGATGGTGGTCGTCCCCGACGTCCGTCTGACCGAGCTGACAAGCCAACCCGTGCGTACGGAGACAGGGATAAGTCTAAAGATTCATTCAATAATGACCGTGACGACAGGCCAAAGCGTTCTTTTAATAACAACCGCGACAAGAAGCCTGGACGTTCGTTTGATAAGGAAACTGGTCGTCCCGGACGTTCTTTTAGTAAGGAGGAAGGACGTCCTAAGCGCTCATTTGACAAAGATGGTTCAGACCAGCCACGCCGTAATTTCGATAATAAGCCACGCCGCTCGTTTGACAGAGATGACAAACCGCGTCGAAACTTCGGGGATGCGGAGGATAAGCCAAGGCGTTCATTTAAAGAAGATAGCGGTCGTCCCGGACGATCATTTAAAGAAGATGACCGTCCTAAACGTTCATTTGGTAGAGAAGACAAACCTACCGGCAAATTCGACAAAGACAGAAAATTTAATAAAGGGGGTGATAAGGATAAAGGAAAGCCAAGGCGAAAGTTTGATGACAGCAGCGGTGATGGTCGTCCCGGACGCAAAAATGATATAAGTGATGGTCGTCCTAAAAAATTCTCAGAAAGGAATGTATTTCATGAGGACAAGCCTCAAAAGCCGGCAGAGGACTATGAAAAGAACTTTATTACTCCTAAAGAGTTTGAGAAAACCCTTGCCGATAAGCCACAGTTTGCCGGCATAAAGGCAAAACAGGAAGATAGTTTCGATAAGGCTTTCCCGCTAGGCGCTAAAAAAGTAAGCGGCCCTTTCCGCAAAAGGCAGGAAGAACCTACTTCTAAAACAGGCAAGAAGAAACTTGTAACCGACGAGGCGAAAGACATGACCCTGAACAAATACATTGCCCACAGCGGCACCTGCAGCAGGCGTGAAGCTGCTGACATGGTGAAGCAGGGCAAAGTAAAGGTAAATGGCGAACTGGAACTGGATCCGGGTTATAGAGTAAAGGAATACGACCAGGTAACCATTGCCGGTAAAAAGCTGACCCCGCAAAAGAACAGGGTATATATACTGCTCAATAAGCCTAAAGGCTATATTACTACAACTGACGATCCCGAAGGCAGGGAAACCGTGATGGATCTTGTAAAGGAGGCTGCCGCGGACAGGTTATATCCGGTTGGCCGGCTAGACAGGAATACCACCGGTCTGCTGTTACTGACCAATGATGGCGACCTGGCGCAGAAATTGTCACACCCAAGCTACGAAACCAAAAAGGTGTACCAGGTGACCCTGAACAAACCATTGGCTAAGACAGACTTCGACAAGATAAAAAAAGGCCTGACGCTGGAAGATGGCGATGTGCATGTGGATGACCTTTCTTACCTCGACGAAAAGACGGAATTAGGTATAGAGATACATAGCGGTAGAAACCGTATTGTGCGCCGCATCTTCGAATCGCTGGGCTATGAGGTAGATAAGCTGGACCGGGTGATGTACGCAGGACTTACCAAAAAGAAACTACCCCGCGGCGAGTGGCGTTTCCTGGAAGACAAGGAAGTGATATTGCTGAAGCATTTTAAATCGTAAAAAATGCTTGTCACCGCAGATGAGATACACGATGGTATCAGTTGGATGCCGGATGGCAGCGTGATAGAGCTTGCTGATGATGGAACAGTGATCGCCATTCATGATGCGTCTAAAAGGTCAGAAGCTACTCACTACGATGGTATTTTGATGCCAGGTTTTGTAAACGTGCATTGCCACCTGGAGCTATCGCACATGAAAGGCGTGATACCGGAGCACACCGGCCTCATCCCTTTTTTGCAGCAGGTAATGCAAAAGCGTTTCGGCTTCACGGACGACCAAAAGAAGATAGCCCGCGAAGCAGCATTTCAGCAAATGCTGGATAATGGTATTGTAGCCGTAGGTGACATTGCCAACACTAATGAAACGCTGGACCAGCGCGCTGGCAGTAGAATGCACTTTCAGAGTTTTGTAGAAGCAATTGGTTTCAATGAACTACCGGCGAAACAATATGAGTATGCTGTTAACGTATATAACAGCTTTGCAACGCAAACATCCGTTGAAAAGACATTGCGCCAATCCATTGTACCTCATGCACCTTATTCGGTATCACATGCCCTGTTTAAATTGATAGATACCCATACACCGAAGTCTATTATTTCCATCCATAACCAGGAAAGTAAGGCAGAGGATGAGTACTATGTATCCAAAACAGGAGAAGTACATACCTTACTGGAAAGCCTGGGGATTGACGATACGTTCTTTCATCCGTCAGGTAAGCCATCCATACTCACCTATATGCGGTGGATGTCGCCTTTGCACCAATACATATTCGTACACAACACCTACACCAGCAGTAATGATGTGATCATGGCACAACGCCTGCTGCCGGATGTATATTGGTGCCTATGCCCCAATGCCAATCTGTATATTGAGAATACCTTGCCGGATATAGATATGCTGGTGCGCGATGCGAACAATATCTGCATTGGTACGGACAGCCTTTCATCCAATCATGAACTAAGTGTATTGTCTGAGTTGCGCAGGCTAAAGCAACATTATCCTAACCTGGACTGGAGTACCTTATTCCGCTGGGGCACTTACAATGGTGCGCGTGCATTAAGGATGCAGGATATTGTCGGGAAGATAGAAGAAGGTAAGAGGCCGGGAATAGTGCAGGTAATAAGTTTAGAAGACACGCCGGTTGTAAAAAGGATTATATAGGCCGCAGTAGTTGCAGCGGCAGGGGATATGTCCACCAGATGCTGCTTTTGCCGCCGGTATAGTAAGCGGGGTAAACAAAGCACAGTATCAGGGAGTAAAATAGCAGTTTTTCAAGGGCTGGCTTGTCCATCTTATCTTTGAGGATGCTTAGCGCAATAAACACTGCTGGAAAGACATACATCACACTCCGGGTGATGTCCAATACAGATACTCCGACGATGAGAATAAGAATACAAGCACCCATGAATTTCAATAATTCAAAAAATGATCTGTCGCGATATAGCGCTAGGAATGCATAAATAACAGGCAGCCACAACCCCTCAAGGGCGCTCCATATGCCGATGGGAATATTATTGACCTGGTTGAACAATACTTTGGGGCCTGTTCCTCCTACATCGGTTTGCAGTCCGTATTGTTGAACCAACCAATACCTCGTGATTGCATATAGAAGCCAGGCGATGTAGAGGCTTATTGCGGCACCATTAAGCACTTTTTTAATAAAAGGACTATTCCTGTACTCATATAGTATGTAAACCCACACCAGAGATGAAGCGATCAAACCGCGCTCGTCGCACCATGCACAGAAGAAAATAAAAATGCCTTTAAGGATATTGGAAGGCGTGGCGATGGAAAGTAGCAGAAGGCACATGGCAATGCCATCGAACATGCCGCCGCGCAGTTCTATAAACGAGCATTTGCCAAAATAAATGAAGCAACTGCAAAGGCCAATGATGATGGCAAGACGCTTATCCCGCAATATTTTATAAGCGATATGCAGCACAAGATAAAAATTGAGAATGCCTATGATGCCCGTAAATATCAAAACGCCGGTAATATCCAGATGCAGGGCGTGCACTATCAAGGGTATTAATAGCCGAAAAGTGATCTTGGCGTCATGGCTTCCTGCGCCGGCCAGGCTGTTGGTAAAAGGGTGCTGTGCTTTGATGAATAACTCCTGCCATTCGGCTCTATGCAGTTCGGTGTAACCGGGGAAGGCAAAGAATAGGGAAAGGCAGGTGAGTAGCAAAGCTGTATACACTTTCCATTGCTTATTAGCAGCGTAGTTGTCAATGATATTGAAAAACCTTTTTGGCAATCTTCTTTTAAGTTACCCGTGAATATACGTATTGCGATGAATGTTCGATAAAAACAAAGACCCCCCGATGTTTCGGAGGGTCCTTAAATAAAATACAGTGAAATTATTTCTTCATTGTAGTGTCAGCGTGCATCATTGATGTATCAGCAGCAGGAGCAGCCATAGTATCAACTGGTGCAGGAGCCGGAGCCATTGCAGCTGAATCTGTAGTTGTAGTAGTTTCTTCAGTTTTGTTACCGCAAGAAGCTACGAACAGGCCCATTGCCAGGGCTAACATGCTAAATTTTACGAATTTCATAACTTATATTATTGTTTTGGTTAACTGATTACTTTTTCTCAGTAGTAGTGGTAGTTGTAGTAGTAGCAGCGTGAGTAGTGTCAGCAGCAGGAGCCATTGCCGCTGTATCAGCTGGAGCAGGAGCTGGAGTTTCAACTGGAGCTACAGTAGCAGCGGTGTCAGTAGTTGTGGTAGTTTCTTCAGTTTTGTTACCGCAAGATGCTACGAAAAGACCCATTGTCAGGGCGAAAATGCTAAATTTTACGAATTTCATCACTAGATTTTTTAGATGTTTCCCATTTATACCTAAAACACAAAAAGGTAACCCCCAATTTTAGCTTAAAGTCATAAAAATGTTTTAATAATATTTATAATATTTGATTATCAATTCCTAGTGAGAATTTCGGTCAATTATTTTTTAGGGATTATTTTTACAGAACTTGCGATAACAAAGTTTTAGAAAATATAGAGGGTTACTTTTTTTAAAAAACAGCATTAATCAGTGCAAGGTTCATTATATACGGAACAGAACTTATTAACCGGGCTTTCTGAAGGGAGGCGTGAGGCAACGGAGCAGATATACAACCAGCATTATCCGATAGTAACCAAATGGATAATGAATAACGGGGGATCTGAGGACGATGCAGCTGATGTGTATCAGGAAGCGATGGTGGTCTTGTACGAAAAAGCACAGGATGAAGATTTCAGACTGAGCTGCAGGATCGGGACTTACCTTTTTGCCATAAGCAAACACCTATGGTACAAAAAGGTTAATAAGATGCAACAGATGCCGGGATCGTTACCAGACGACGCAGGGCATAATGAAAAAGCAGATTGGGCGTACGAAGATGACATCAAAGCACACCGGGAACGTGAAAGTTATTATGAGCAGTTGAACGCGGCATTGGAACAGATAGGAGAACCTTGCAGATCGCTGCTGAAAGCTTTTTATCATGAAGATCAAAGCATGCAGCAAATAGCAGCAGGTTTTGGTTATACCAATCCTGATAATGCTAAAACACAAAAGTATAAGTGCCTGGCACGTTTGCGTAAGATATTTCACAACGTACAGGTTAAATGATTCGATCGATCTATGTTAAATGAGCAAAATATTTGGGTGCTGGCTGAAGCTTATGTGGGGAACACATTAGGCGAGGCAGAGCTCAATAGCTTAAAAGATAAGCTGGCTGCAGATGTGCAGTTTGCCTCAGAATTTCATGAAAGTGTGAACCTGGTGCGCTCTATGAGCCACGCCGGCGCGCAAAAGCGGTTCAAATCAATGCTGGCAGATATTAAATCTTCCAGCAAAACAATGGTTCAGCCTGTTCGCACCATACCGCTGAAAACTTACTATTGGCGCACTGCTGCAATAGCAGCTGGCATGGCACTGTTTACTTCGCTCACCACTTATTGGGTAATACAACATAACAATAAGGAGATCGCATCGCAGTATAGCCTTCTGCGTCGTGATCTTGAAAAATATAAGCGCTCTCAAAACCAGCTGATCAATAACCTGAAAGAACAGGAAAGCAGGCCGGTTGCTGAGGTGCGGTATACTGGGACGGGCTTTGCCCTGAGCAATAATGGCTACCTGGTTACCAATTACCACGTGGTGGATGGTGCAGATTCTGTTTATATTCAGAATCACCTGGGCAAATACTTCAAAGCATATATAGTAAGCACAGACCAGGACGCTGACATTGCCATCCTTAAAGTAGATGATGAAGATTTTAAGTTTGGGAAGGCTGAAGTGCCATACACGTTCGCTGCCAATAAGCACAAATTAGGTACACGTATCTATACATTGGGTTTCCCGCAGGATGATATCGTTTATAATGAAGGTTACGTCAGCTCGCGTTACGGTTATAATGGAGATTCTTCACAGTACCAGTTGGAAGTTCCCGCCTATCCGGGACAAAGCGGCGCACCTATCCTTGATGCGCAGGGCAATGTGCTTGCGATGATCACAGGTAAGGAGTCGAACAGCGAAGGGGTTACTTATGCAGTAAATGCAAAAGCATTACTGCAGTTGGTGCATAAACTACCTAAAGATGAGAACTTAAGGCTGCCAAAAGCTAACAAGCTTTCCCACCTTCCCCTGGAACAACAAATTGAGAAAATTCAACAGTATACCTGCTCTATTAAGGTATATAAAAAATAAGAAACGTGTTATAGTCGCATTTTACAGTCCCGTCTTTCAGGCGGGACTATTTTTTTCTATCGTGCCCGGCAGATTATCAGGAACATCAACAGTTTGGAGCATTATTTACCTACCTTTGCAGCCGAATTTTACTTAGCTCAGTGAGCATTTTAGACAGATTTCTGAATAAAAGGCAGGGTGACACGAAGGCAGAGATGTCCTTCATAGACCATATAGAGGAATTGCGATGGCATATCATCCGGTCTATGATCGTTATCGTGATAGCGTCTATAATAGCCTTTTTTAAAATAGAATGGATATTTGATCATATCATTATGGGGCCCGCCCATTCGGACTTCGTATCCTATAGGCTGCTATGCAAGCTGGGCAACTATTTTGGCTTAAACGGATTATGCCTGCAGGACATAAACATGGAGTTTCAGAATAATGAGCTGGCAGGCCAGTTCATGATGAGCTTTTCGACTTCTCTAATGGTTGGTTTCGTAGCCTCGTTTCCATATGTTTTCTGGGAATTCTGGAGATTTATTAAACCGGCTTTAAACCCTAAAGAGGTAAAGTATGCACGTGGTATTGTTTTCTGGACATCAATCCTGTTTTTTATAGGTGTGCTGTTTGCGTATTATTTGATCGCACCGTTTACCATCAACTTTTTTGCCAATTACCAGCTTAGCCCGTTGTTCAAAAACATTATCACAATGGAAAACTATTATGATACCATGAGTGACCTGATATTGGGCCTTGGAGTGGTTTTTGAGCTGCCGGTACTCGTATATTTTCTGTCACGGGTAGGCATACTTACCCCTAAATTCATGCGGGAGAAAAGGCGCTATGCAATATTGATCATTTTTGTGCTGGCAGCTGTCATTACGCCGCCCGATTGGTTCAGTATATGGCTGGTTGCCATACCTTTGCTGGTATTATACGAAGCTAGTATTACCATTAGTGACCGGATAAACAAACGTAAAAGAAAGCTGGAAAGTTTACCAGAAAAATACTAAAGCAATGCAAACAGTATTCGACAAAAAATTACCGTTGGCTATAGGATGTGACCATGCTGGTTATGATTATAAAGAGGCCATCAAGCGCATTTTGAGCGAACAAGGCTGGGTAGTAGAAGACAAAGGCACCTACAGTGCAGAAAGTACCGATTATCCTGATTATGCACATGCTACAGCAACGATGGTAGGGGATGGAAAATCGGCTGTCGGTATACTCATTTGCGGAAGTGCAAATGGTGTTTGTATGACGGCCAATAAGCATAGGGGCGTACGTGCCGCGCTTTGCTGGAACGAAGAAGTAACTTCACTGGCAAGGCAGCATAATGATGCTAATATCATTTGCCTGCCCGCCCGTTTTATTTCGCTGGAACTTGCAGAGAAAATGGTTGATGTATTTCTTTCCACAGCATTTGAAGGAGGCAGACATCAGCGCAGAGTAGATAAAATGGCACTGTAAACATCATTGCCGCGTTTAGCGGTTTTTTGTCCGTACCAGTACTTACCGAAAATACCGATTTAGTGGTAGAGGCGTAAAGCGTCTCAGAGAATAGATTTGCGTGATGAAATACGTGAGGTAATCATTCGATATGTTAATATGGGTTTTTAATATCGGGATAATTTCCGTTGTTTTGCACCATAATTCAGTTCTTTGTGCGTTAGAGGTTTTTCTATGTGTAAGCGATGGACATGAATTATGTTAATTTTTGGGATAGCAATTTTTCAAATCAACTACCATAATATGAGAAAGTTTACTCTGGCTTTAAGTTTGGCTGCGATGTTGCCAATAGCCGCAGATGCCCAGCGATACCTGGGAATAGCGACAAGTAACTGGAGCGGCACGAATAGCCTCTATTTGAATCCTGCAAACCTTGCAGATTCAAGGCACAAGTTCACCGTAGATCTGTTTTCGTTGAATGTTGGAGCAGATAATAACCTGGGCACTGTCAATTTTTCAAAATTGACCAGCGGCATATCTGATAATGATCTTTCAAAAGTCCTTACAATTAATAACAACAGCAAGTTCAGTATGCTGTTGCCTTATGCAGAAGTTCGGGGACCGGGCTTTATGGTGAGCCTGGGGCATAAACATGGATTGGCTTTGACCACGCGCGTTCGTGCCGTCAACCAGTTTAATGACATGACGCAAAGCCTTTATAAGGTAATAACTGATACTACTTACGATCCCACTAAAAACGGAACATTACAGACAGGCCAGTTTAACTGGACCTTTCACATATGGTCGGAGATCGGCCTAAGTTATGGGGGGGTAATTATTGAAAAACCTAAGCATGTTATAAAAGGTGGTATTACCGGGCGCTATATTATTGGTACAGGTTATAATAGTGTTACCAGCAAAGGCATTAATGCCGCATATACTTTTAATGGCAATGAAGCCATTCTAAACGTTTCCAATACAGATATACACTATTCGCAGGGAGGCGTTAACCTACTAAATACAGATGGTATCGGTGATAAGTTATTCAAGAGCAATGGAACGGGCTATGGTGTAGACCTGGGATTTGTGTATGATTTCCGTCCTAAATATCAATCTTACTCCTACGATATGGATGGAAAGACCGGAATCATAGACCGCGGTAAAAATGCTTATATGCTGCGTTTTTCTGCTGCTGTTACAGATATTGGCCACGTGACTTATAAGAAAGATAATTTTACAGCAAACTTCGCTGGTACCGGTGTAATTAAAGGTTCGGAGATAGCAGATAAAATTGATGATTATCGTGAGTTCTCCAGTTACCTGACTTCCAAAGGTTTTACAGCTGCGGATTCCGGAAGAAATAAGCCGGTGAAAGTGAACCTGCCTACTGCTTTGGTTGTAGGTGTAGACTATCACGCTTACAAAGCGCTATATGTGAACCTCCTTTACATGGGTAATCTTGCTGATCGCACCAAGCAGGGTAATTCTATCTATAGTCAGTTCACATTAACACCGCGTTTGGATATTCGTGCAGTAAGCTTAGGAATCCCTATTACCTATAGTACTTTGACAAGTGGTATTAAGGCAGGTGTAGGCGTGCGCCTCGCAGGATTTTTCATCGGTAGTGATGACATCGCTGGCGTATTTAGCAACAGTGCCAGCGGCGTAAATTTCTACATGGGTGCATATGTGCCATTTAACAAAAGGAAACCAAAAGATAGCGATGGTGACCTGGTGTCTAACCGCAAGGATAAATGTAAAGGAGTAAAAGGTGTTTGGGAAATGCGCGGCTGTCCTAATCCTGATAAAGATGGTGACGGCATATTGGACAAAGATGACAAATGTCCTGAAGTTGCAGGATCTAAAACAGCTATGGGATGTCCTGATGCTGACCTGGACAGCGTTGCAGATGCTGAAGATCGTTGTCCGCAGGATGCTGGTTTAGTTTCATTACAAGGTTGTCCTGACCGCGACCATGATGGCATAGCTGATAACGATGATGCTTGCCCTGATGTGCCGGGTCTTGCCCAATACAAAGGTTGCCCTGATACGGATGGCGATGGTATAGCTGATAACGAAGATGCTTGCCCTAATGCAGCAGGCCCTGTAGCAAACCACGGCTGCCCTGACACTGATAATGACGGCGTAACCGACGACAAGGATAAATGTCCTACAGTACCAGGTACTGTTGCTAACCAGGGATGCCCTGAGGTAAGTGTTGAAGTGAAGAAACGCCTTGCGTTTGCAGCAACAGCTATTCAGTTTGAAACAGGTAAGGCGACAATCAAGAAAACATCTAACAAATTGCTGGATGAGATCGTTAAGATACTGAATGATTATCCTGACTATGCAATGACTATAGATGGTCATACAGATAATGTAGGCAAGCCTGATAAAAACTTGCAATTATCTAAAGACCGTGCAAATTCTGTGAAGAATTACTTTGTATCGAAGGGTATTTCTGCAGATAGGCTGGAGGCAAACGGCTATGGTGATACCAAACCGGTTGCCAGCAATAAAACAGCTAAAGGCCGCGCTCAAAACCGTCGTGTGGCTATGGATCTTAAATTGAAAGATTAATCAGGATCTGTTCATACTAAAGGGATGGCTATGAGCCATCCCTTTTTCATTTGAAGGAAGGCTATTTTGCTATCTTCGCAGCCACAAACTAACAACTTATGCTTTCACTTAACCTAGAGGGGAAAACCGCATTGATAGCTGGCAGTACGCAGGGTATTGGCTTTGCAAGTGCCAGGGAGCTTGCGGACATGGGCGCCAATTGCGTTTTGATAGCCAGGAATGAGGCTGGTCTTAAAGAGGCGATTTCAAAGTTGAGTGTAGGCAAAGGACAGCATCACAAATACCTGGTCGCCGATTTTAGCCAGCCTGACCAGGTAAAAATAGTGGTGTCGGCTTTTGTAGAGCAGTTTCCGGTGCACATACTGATAAACAACAGCGGAGGCCCTGCCGCAGGACCGGTGGCCGAGGCAAAACCTGAACAATTTCTGCAGGCGTTTCAGCAGCACCTGATATGTAATCATATACTTACAACGCTGGTAACGCCCGGTATGAAGGCCGCAGGCTATGGTCGTATAGTGAACATCATTTCTACCTCTGTTAAAATACCGCTGAAAAACCTGGGCGTATCTAACACCATTCGCGGTGCTGTTGCAAGCTGGGCAAAAACCATGGCGAATGAGTTAGCCTCATTTGGTATTACGGTAAACAATGTGTTGCCCGGCGCCACCGCCACGGCAAGACTGGAAAACATCATAAATAATAAAGTAAACAAAACCGGAGCAAGCCCACTTGAGGTAGAAAATGAAATGATAGAAGAGATACCGGCAAAGCGCTTTGGGCAGCCTGAGGAGATAGCAGCAGCTGTAGCATTTCTGGCTTCCCCTGCAGCAGCTTATATAAATGGTACTAGTATTCCGGTAGACGGCGGACGCACTGGCAGCATTTGATATCTGCGCCTTTTTTTGGCAAAATCATGCAGAATAAATTGCTCTTATATTGCTGACAAATGAGTGACAATAACAAATTGTCACAAAACCAATATCCTCTGAAACCCGCGCCAGTATTGATAAACATTTTTTAGAGAATGTGTATAAACTTTCGTCTTTGTGTCGTAATTTCGCCCACGCTTTGTCTAAAAGGAACGTTAATTTTCAAAAAATTAATCCTAGTGTCAGAATCTATTAAGCCGATGTTCCGGAAATTTTTTCAATGCTTTGCTGCATTGGTAATTACCGTGTTCGTATGCAACAATTCCGCTCTTGCCGCACCAGATGGCAAGGCCATATTCCAGTCCAATTGCGCTAGCTGCCATAACCCCTTAAAAGATGCTACAGGTCCTGCCCTGAAGGGTGTTGACGGCCGTGTTCCAAGTAAGGAATGGCTGCACAATTGGGTGCACAACCCGTCGGCAATGATCGCTAAGGATCCATATGCTCAAAAGCTGTTTGACAAATGGAAACCTACGGTGATGACCTCATTCCCCAGCTTATCTACCGACGAGATAGATGCAGTAGTTGCCTATGTAAACTCAGTAGAACCGCCTTCAAAAGGCGGCGGCGAAGTTGCCGGAGGCGCTGAGGAACAGCACACTGAAGGCACTTTTACCGGAAACTGGATATATACCATAGTTACATTAATACTGTTGACGCTGGCCTTTATATTATGGCGTGTTAACAGTGGCCTGAAGCGTGTTGCTAATGAAAAAGACGGAGTACCGAACGTTAAGGAAATACCGTTTTACAGAAATAAAGTAGTCATAGCCATCTTTACTATACTGGTAATGATCTTTGCAGGCTATTGGATCACTAATGGCGCTATTGAAATGGGACGCCAGCAAAACTATCAGCCATTGCAGCCTTTATTCTATTCTCATAAAGTGCATGCTGGCATTAACCAGATCAACTGTTTGTATTGCCACGCAGGCGCGGAGAAAAGCCGCCACGCAATGGTGCCATCTACCAATATATGTATGAACTGCCACAAGCAGATAAAAGAATACACTGGCGCCGGCGACCATGAACTGATAACTGCTGAAGGCAAAAAAGTGGATGGTACTGAAGAGATCCAAAAGCTGTACAAATATGCCGGTTGGGATCCTGCTAAGAAAGATTACATCCGCGATGCAAAAGGCAATATCCAGGCAACCCCTATCAAGTGGGTGAAGATACATAACCTGCCTGACCACGTTTACTTCAATCACTCACAACACGTAATGGTGGGTAAGGTACAATGTCAGCGCTGCCACGGTACTATACAGGAAATGGATGAAGTATACCAATTCGCTCCATTGTCCATGGGCTGGTGTATCAATTGTCACCGCCAGACACAAGTTCAGTTCGCTAACAATAACTATTATTCAATATTTGAGAAATACCACGAAGAGTTGAAATCAGGTAAGCGCACAGGCGTTACCGTAGAAGACATAGGCGGCACGGAATGCCAGAAATGTCACTATTAATCAGCTTGATTGGGTGTGATCAGATAATATAAAACATATTCGGAAACAATATTTATACCGGATCGAACCATATGAGTCAAAAAAAATATTGGAAGGGCCTGGAAGAGTTTCATGGTACTGAAGCTCATCAAGAAGAGGTAGCAAATGAGTTCAAGGAATCGTTGCCATTTGATATGAGCGACGATCTTTTGAACGCTACTACACCCCGCCGCGACTTTTTGAAATTCCTAGGTTTCAGCACTGCTGCAGCCACTTTAGCGGCAAGCTGTGAAATGCCTGTTCGCAGGGTGATACCTTACGCTATTAAGCCTGAAGAGATCGTACCGGGCGTTGCCAATTATTATGCTTCCACTTATGTAGATGGTGGCGATTATTGTGCTATCGTAATCAAGACTCGCGACGGCCGCCCTATAAAGTTGGAAGGTAATACACTGTCTTCTATAACAAAAGGTTCTACATCTGCCCGTGTTCAGGCTTCGGTTTTGAACCTGTACGACAAAGCCCGTCTGCGTCAACCAATGGCCGAGGGGCAAGAGGCAACTTTTGACGCCATTGACCGTCGTGTTAAGGAAGGATTGGCCGGAGCAACTCAACCGATCTACATCCTTACCGGAACCATACTTAGCCCTACTACTAAAGAAGTTATCAACCAATTCATAGCCAAATATCCTACTGCGAAACATGTCGTTTATGATCCTGTTTCCTACAGCGGTATGTTATTGGCAAACGAGGCAAGCTACGGTAAACGGGCTTTGCCATCATATCATTTTGACAAGGCTGAAACTATTGTAGGCATTGGCGCGGATTTCCTCGGTACATGGCTGGCCCCGATAGAATTCTCTAAGCAATACAGCGCAGGACGTAAAGTGAGTGTTAGCAACCTGAAAATGTCTAAACACTACCAGTTCGAAGCCAACCATACTACAACGGGTGCAAGCGCAGATGAGCGTGCTACCTGCAAACCAAGTGAAATTGGTGCAGTGGCTGCTGCTTTATACAATGCAGTTGCCGGTGGGGCTGCTCCGTCGCTGAGCACTCCAAAACTGAATGCAATGGTTGCCAAAGCTGCTGCCGACCTGAAAAAAGGTAACGGCCTGGTGGTTTGCGGAAGCAACGATGTTAACATTCAGACGATTGTAAATGCAATTAACGGCGCCATAGGTGCTAATGGCACTACCATTAACTGGGCGGTAAACAGCAATTATAAACAAGGCATTGACGCTGATGTAGCTGCGCTTACTGATGCAATGAGCGCAGGACAGGTAGGTGCTGTGCTGGTACACGGCGTAAACCCGGTTCAGGAATTATATAACGGTAACAAATTTGCTGAGGGCCTTTCTAAAGTTCCTGTGACTGTTTCTTTTGCAAGCCACATGGATGAAACAGCCCAGAAGTGTAAATACGTAGTGCCTGACCATCACTTCCTGGAAAGCTGGGGTGATGCTGAGCCAAAAACAAATTATTTCAGCCTGATGCAGCCGGGTATTGCGCCGTTGTTCAAAACGCGCGCATTCCAGGATAGCCTGATGATGTGGGCTGGTGCTACTGGAACATACGGCGATATGTGGAAGCAATACTGGACTGCGAAAGCCGGTAGTGAGTCTGCACTTGATAAGGCCTTGCAGGATGGTGTTATTGAACCTGCCGGCGATATGCCTATGGGTGGTGGCACATTTGCAGGCAACGTTGCAGGTGCAATGGCTGCAGTTCAGTCTGCAAAGGGCAGCGGTATGGAAGTGCTGGTGTATGAAAAAATATCTATAGGCCACGGCGGCGTGTGGAGCAACAACCCTTGGCTGCAGGAAATGCCTGATCCACTAACTAAAGCGACATGGGATAACTACGCATGTATTTCTCCTAAGAAAGCAAAAGAACTTGATGAAGAGCTGACCAGCATTACCGAAGTGGTAACTGCTAAGCGTGTGATCAAAATTACAGCGAACGGACAGTCCATGACATTGCCAATAGTAGTTGTGCCGGGTATGCACAACGACGTAGTAGCCGTGGCAATGGGTTATGGCCGTGATGCCAAAGTTGGTATGGCTGCACGCAGCGGTACTGATAAATGGGGCAACGAAATTGGTGGAAGGAATGTAATTCCGTTCACCAGCATGAAAGGCCAGACAATCTGCTATTTTGCTCCGGCTACTATTGAAAAAACAGACAAGACATACGACATAGCCATTACGCAAACGCACATTAGTGCTGAAGGTCGTGCAGTTATTCATGAGTATACACTCGAAGATTTTGCTAAAGATCCGAATGAACTGCTTGAAGATAGAAAGAAGGAAATAGGCATGTTTTCTGAAAAGCCGTGGGGCCACGAAGAAGGTGAACATGGCGAAAAACACGAAGGCATAGAAACACCGTCTGACAGGGTTGCAGGAGCAGGCGCAGCCATGATCCTAAATGAAGAAGGTTTCCGCAAAGAAGGAACGCTATATCCAGAGTATGTGTCTCCGGGTATTCACTGGGGCATGTCTATAGATCTGAACTCATGTACCGGCTGTGGTGCCTGTGTTGTAGGGTGTATGGCTGAAAACAACGTTTCCGTTGTTGGTAAAAGAGAGGTTATGCGCTCTCATGATATGGCGTGGTTGCGAATAGATCGTTACTTCAGCGGTCATCCTGATGACCCGGATTCTATCCAGACCGTGTTCCAGCCAATGCTGTGCCAACACTGTGATAATGCTCCTTGCGAGAACGTTTGCCCGGTTTCTGCCACTAACCACAGTTCAGAAGGGTTAAACCAAATGGCTTATAACCGTTGTATCGGTACCAAATATTGCGCGAATAACTGTCCATACAAAGTACGTCACTTCAACTGGCTGGATTGGAACGGAGCCGATTGTTTCGACGACAATCTGTACGAAGATTATCGTCGTGATGGCATGAACGATGACCTGACGCGTATGGTGCTGAATCCTGACGTTACGGTTCGTAGCCGCGGTGTAATGGAAAAATGCAGCTTCTGCGTACAGCGTTTGCAGGATGGTAAATTGAATGCCAAGAAAGAAGGCCGCCCGGTAAAAGACGGGGAGATCAAAACTGCCTGCCAACAGGCTTGTGCTTCAGGCTGCATCGTATTCGGCAATGTAAACGACCCTGAAAGTGAAGTTGCTAAGATCCGCAGGAATAATAAAGAGCGTGTATTCTATGTACTGGAGCAAATACACACTTTACCAAACGTTAACTACCTGTCTAAGATCCGTAATACGGACAAGATAGTGTCAGGTAATGAAGAAACGGACGGAATATTGAAATGGCATATTTAATGCCCTGGGCATTAAATGCAGCGATAAAGAAATGATGATGCAGTGGCAACGCTGCTGAGAAAAATAAAATAAAGAACTTACTAATAACGTGCTATGCATATAAAGTACGAATCTTTTGTACGGGAACCGCTGGTAGATGGTGATAAGGATTATCACCAGATCACGGAGGATATCGTTCGCCCTATTGAGCAGAAACCGGGCCGGATGTGGTATGTCGGTTTCTTCTTTTCAGTAGCCCTGCTATGCTGGGGTGTGTTCTGCGTGTTTTGGGAAGTCTATTTCGGTATAGGTGTATGGGGTATCAACCGTACCATTGGCTGGGGCTGGGATATCACCAACTTCGTGTGGTGGGTAGGTATTGGTCACGCCGGAACGCTGATCTCTGCGATCCTCTTACTCTTCCGCCAGGGCTGGCGTACCGGTGTAAACCGGGCTGCTGAGGCGATGACGATATTCGCGGTAATGTGCGCAGGTCAGTTCCCTATCTTCCACATGGGGCGTGTATGGGATGCATTCTACGTATTACCTTATCCTAATAGCCGCGGTCCGCTTTGGCCTAACTTCAACTCTGCGTTGATGTGGGACGTATTCGCGATCTCTACTTACTTCACGGTATCATTGTTATTCTGGTACTCAGGCCTTATCCCGGATTTTGCTACTATCCGCGACCGCGCTAAGACGAAATTGCGCAAACGCCTTTATGGTATAGCTTCATTCGGATGGACCGGTTCTGCTAAAAACTGGCAGCGTCATGAGGCGCTTGCGCTGGTTCTTGCAGGTTTAAGTACGCCTCTGGTACTTTCAGTGCATACGATAGTATCTATGGACTTTGCTACCTCGGTAATCCCGGGTTGGCACACTACCATATTTCCGCCATACTTCGTTGCCGGTGCCATCTTTTCTGGTTTTGCGATGGTGAACACGCTACTTGTTGTTTGCCGCAAGATCATGGGATTGGAAGATTATATTACTGTCGGCCACCTGGAAGCAATGAACAAAGTAATCGTGCTAACAGGGTCTATCGTAGGTACCGCCTATCTTACAGAGTTGTTTGTGGCCTGGTACAGCCAGGTGGTGTATGAGCAAGATGCTTTCAAATGGCGTATCCTTGGCCCTTACTGGTGGAGCTATTGGGCAATGATGACCTGTAACGTGGTGTCACCGCAGCTGTTCTGGTTCAAAAAACTGCGCCGTAATATACCATTCACATTTGTTATGTCCATCGTGGTAAATATAGGTATGTGGTTCGAGCGTTTCGTTATCATCGTGACCTCATTATACCGCGACTACATACCAGGCAGCTGGACGTATTATAGCCCAACATGGCCGGAAATTGGTTTCTACCTCGGTACGTTTGGCCTGTTCTTTACCTGCTTCTTCCTGTTCGCTAAATACTTCCCGGTAATAGCGATATCGGAGATCAAATTTGTGTTGAAGACATCTGGTGAGAACTATAAGGCGAAGATGCACGTGATAGATGCTAAATCGACAGAAGAATTTAAACACGAACTGGAACATGCCCACCACTAATAGGCAGCTATTAATGACAGGCATTAAACATAAAACTGAAATAATTTAATAAATGGCTATAAAGAAATTTGCAGTTGCTTGTTACGATGATGAGGAAGTGCTGTTTCCGGCAGTAAAGAAAGTACGTGACAGTGGTTACAAGCTGCATGATGTGTATACACCATTTCCCGTACATGGACTTGACCATGCGCTTGGCCTGAAGGATACAGACCTGCACGTAGCCGGTTTCATTTATGGTATCACCGGTACATCTACTGCGGTAGGGTTTATGTCGTGGATATTTTGCAGCGACTGGCCTATCAATTTCGGTGGTAAGCCGCATTGGACTTTGCCTGCGATGATACCTATTACATTCGAACTTACGGTGTTGTTTGCGGCTGTGGGCATGGTACTTACTTTTTGCTACCTGAACCAAATAATGCCAGGTGTAAAAAAGCATGTATTTCATCCGCGCCAATCGGACGATTTGTTTTTGATAGTGTTAGAAGTAAATGATGCTAACCAATTTGAAGCCATAGATTTCCTTAAATCTACCGGCGCTGTCGAAACCAATGTACAAATTGCGGAATCTGAGTGGTGGTATGGCATGTTCGATAAGGATGAGGAATATCAAAGATTTACCACGGTTAACGGTTAATATAGTTTTGACTTTTGAACAGTAAAATATTTATGAATAAAACCAGGAGCATAGTAGCAGCAGGCTTGATGATAGGTCTTGGGTTGGCGGCATGTAACAGTGGTAACATTCGCCGTAACCCGGGTAAAATCTACGCGCCGGATATGACCTACTCTCGTGCTTATGATGCGTATTCGGCGAACCCTAACTTCGCTGACAGCCAAACCAGCCGTCTGCCGGTACCTGGCACTGTTGCTATAGGCCACGAATTGCCTGACCACCTGGTTGAAGGCGATACCAATGCTTACAAAACATTTACAACGTCTATGCGCTTTACCGATGCGCAAATGGATGAAGGAAGGCGCTTATTCAACATTTATTGCGGTATATGCCACGGCACCAATCTGGATGGTCAGGGGCCGCTGTATGCCAGCGGTAAGTTTGCAGCTATGCCTGCAAACTTTAAGGATGCAAAATACCTGCACATGCCTGTAGGACAGATGTATGCAGCAGTGAAATTTGGCAAGAACATGATGGGCTCCTACGCCAGCCAGCTGGATGCTAAGCAGCGCTGGATGGTTATAGCTTATATTAAGAAAACGCAGGCTGCCAATGGCGGCGATGCGTTTGCTTTTGGTGCTGCATCAGGCATGACGGCAACAGACAGTGCCAAGGCCCCAATGGCTATGGCGACAGGAGATGCTAAAGAAGCAGGAAAGAAATAATTGTAAACAGAAGAAAATTATAAACGTACTTCTAATAAGTTTTATAAAATGAACGAACGTTTCGAGATACCGGCACGACTGAGGAACACCAGCCTTGCATTGATGGCCGTAGGTATATTGGTACTGATCATTGGAGGGGTGACGTTACTTAACGGTGACCATTATGATAAAACCCGTTTTTGGATCGTATTGCTGCACAACAGTGTATTCTTTTTGCTGATTAGCGTAGTAAGCGTGTTCATACAGGCAGCGGCTTCATTGGCGCAGGGGGCCTGGCTGGTTGCATATAAGAGAGTAGCTGAGGCAATAGGCGCTAACGTGTGGTTGTTTGGCCTCATTGCTATGGTGGTTTTGTTCGCAGTAGCTTTTGGGTTTAAAATAGATGGTCATAATCCTATTTATCACTGGATGACACCTGGAAATGACGAAATCCTAAAAGGTAAATCAGGTTTTCTGAATCCTGGGATGTTTGTGGGTTTTACAGTGGTAACAATAGCAGCATGGGCTTTCTTTGGATATAAATTTCGCGCAATATCCCTTGCTCAGGAATCTGCGCCAAAAAACAGCACGAAATTGTACTGGAGCATGTTCAAGTGGTCTGGTGGCTTCCTGGTTGTTTATGCGCTGACCCAAATGAGTACAACTCCATGGATGTGGATCATGAGCATAGATGCACACTGGTATTCTACCATGTTTAGCTGGTACACTTTCGGTAGTGCTTTTGTTACCGGTATGGCATTGATACTGTTGTTTGTGGTGTATCTGAAAAACCAGGGCAGTCTTGAAATTGTAAACAAAGAACACATACATGACCTGGGTAAATGGATGTTTGCATTCAGTATCTTCTGGACATATGTTTGGTTTGCACAGTATATGCTGATTTGGTACGGTAACATACCAGAAGAGACAACGTATTTCGTTATTCGCCAGCATGGGCCGTACAGCATGATTTGGTATTCCGTGTTCATCATTAACTTTATTATGCCAATACTGATACTGATGTCACGTCCCAGCAAGCGTAATTATTTCACTGTTTGCTTCATGGCAATGGCGCTGATATTTGGTCACTGGCTGGATTTCTACATCATGACCATGCCTGGCCCTCTGAAAGAACATTGGCATATTAGCTGGTATGAGCTTGGAATTTTTGCAGGTTTTGCTGGCCTTTTGATATTCAGTGTATCAAGGGTGCTTGCTAAAGCATCATTAGTTCCGGCAAACCATCCGATGTTGAAGGAAGCAATGTTGCATCAGAGTTAATATTTGAAGGCAGAGATTTAAAGAATAGGGTTAAAACTAATAAGTAAAATACAAGAATACTGACCATGTCGGGAACTTTCACAATAATATTGATAGCGCTGGTATTCGTTATCATATACCAGATAGCCAAGGCGAGTGAATATTCTACCATACTTCGCGGCGAAGAGAAAATTAACAAGCGGGTAAACCGCGCGATAGCATTACTGTTCCTGCTTTTCTTCATATCAGGAATGATAGGCATCTACATTTGCCATGAAGCATTGAAAGGCAGGATATTGCCAGTATCAGCATCTGATCATGGGGTTCAATATGATATGATGTTTACAGCGACTATTGTTGTGACAGGTATTGTATTTTTCATTACTCAGGCTCTTCTTTTCTGGTTTGCTTATAAATACCAGGCATCCGAAAAACGTACGGCTTTTTTCTTTCCGCATAATAATAAGCTAGAGTTGGTTTGGACCACGGTACCGGCTATCGCGATGGCATGCCTGGTGGCAATTGGCTTGCGTAACTGGATGAATATGACTGCTACAGCACCTAAGGACGCTATGATAGTAGAAGTGGTTGGTAAACAATTTAACTGGTTGATACGCTATCCGGGTAAAGACGGAGTTTTAGGAAAAAGAGATTTCCGCAAAATAAATGATGCTAATAATATCCTTGGCCTTGACTGGAATGACAAGGATAATGCGGATGATGTAATCGCTCAGAATGGCGAGCTTCACCTGGTAGTAAATAAGCCTGTAAGCCTCATCATTGGTTCAAGGGACGTGATACATGACGTAGGCCTTTCACATTTTCGTATGAAGATGGATGCTGTACCGGGTATTGTAACAACGATCTGGTTTACACCAACTATCACTACCGATAAAATGAAAGAGATCACCGGCAATAAAGACTTTGTTTATGAAATTTCCTGCGATCAGATGTGTGGTAAAGGGCACTATTCCATGAGGGGCACGGTGATAGTAGAAACGCAGGAAGAATATGACGCGTGGATGGCTAAGCAGCAATCGTATTATGCTTTGAATAATGCACCTGCCACACCAGCGGCAGACAGCACAGCAAAGCCAGCTGATAGTATGAAAGCAATAACAATGAAGTAATCGCCCTGATCATTTGGGCACCAAAAAGTTGTAATAAAAAATGAGCAATTCGGTAATTATTGACGGTCCTAATGTAGCGCATGGCCATGGCACTAGCGATGCGCACCATGTTCATGAACATCATGAGCAACACTTTATTACAAAGTACATTTTCAGCCAGGATCACAAAGTAATTGGTAAGCAATTCCTGGTAACGGGTATCATATGGGCGGTCATAGGCGCGTTGATGTCTGTATTTTTCCGTTTACAATTAGGTTTTCCTAATGACACCTTCCCGGTAATGGAGAAATTTCTGGGAGAATGGGCTAAGGGTGGAAAACTAAGCCCCGAATTTTATTATGCACTGGTAACTATGCACGGAACTATCCTGGTGTTCTTTGTATTGACAGCCGGCCTTAGCGGAACCTTCGCTAACTTGCTTATACCTCTGCAGGTAGGTGCACGTGATATGGCATCGCCATTTATGAATATGCTTTCTTACTGGTTTTTCTTTACGTCAAGCGTATTCATGTTCATTTCCCTGTTCATTCAAACTGGCCCCGCTTCAGGTGGCTGGACGACTTATCCTCCGTTGAGTGCGCTTAAGGAAGCATCGCTGGGATCGGGATTGGGTATGGACCTTTGGCTGATCAGTATGGCATTGTTCGTTGTGTCATCATTGCTGGGCGGCCTTAATTATATCTCTACCATATTGAACATGCGTACCAAGGGTATGACCATGACACGTATGCCTTTGACGATATGGGCTCTGTTGTTTACAGCGGTATTGGGCGTATTGTCTTTCCCTGTATTGTTCTCGGGTTTCGTGTTGCTGATTTTCGACCGTAATTTTGGTACCAGCTTCTACCTTTCTGAAATATTTATTGGTGGTAAAGCATTGCCGCATGTTGGTGGTTCTGCTATCCTTTATCAACACTTGTTCTGGTTCTTAGGTCACCCTGAGGTGTATATCATTATGCTGCCGGGCATGGGTATGGCTTCAGAAGTATTGTCGAACCACAGCCGTAAACCGATCTTTGGTTATATGGCTATGATCATATCACTGATCGGTATAACATTGCTTGCGTTCCTGGTATGGGCACACCACATGTTCGTTACCGGTATGAGCCCCTTCTTAGGATCTGTATTCGTGCTGTTAACGCTGCTCATCGCAGTGCCGTCAGCGGTTAAAGTATTCAACTGGCTGACCACGATCTGGAGAGGTAACATACGTTTCTCTGTAGCCATGTTGTTTGCACTTGGTTTCGTATCCTTATTCATTTCAGGCGGTCTTACCGGTATATTCCTGGGTAACTCAGCATTGGATATTCACCTGCACGATACTTATTTCGTTGTGGCTCACTTCCATATTGTAATGGGTGTGTCTGCGTTCTTTGGTATGTTTGCAGGTATCTATCACTGGTTCCCTAAAATGTTCGGACGCTTCCTGAATAACACCTTGGGTTACATCCACTTCTTTATAACATTCGCAGGTGCATACCTTATCTTCTGGCCAATGCACTATGAAGGTCTGGCCGGTATGCCTCGCCGTTATTACGACTACAGCGCGTGGGAATCGTTTAAGCATTTCGATAACCTGAACGCATTCATTAGCGTTGCAGCTATCATGGTATTCTTTGCCCAGTTGCTTTTCGTGGTTAACTTCTTCGTCAGCATATTCCGTGGCCGTAAAGTAAGGGTGCAAAACCCATGGGGTTCACCAACGCTGGAATGGACCACGCCGATCAATCCTGGTCACGGTAACTGGGAAGGCGATATACCAGAGGTTTATCGCTGGCCATATGACTACCGCGATGATGGAAATGGTAATGACTTCATCCCGCAAACTACACCGCTCAGGCCGGGAGAAGAATCGCATTAACCGATTGTCAAAATACGACATAACTGAACAGGCTCTCAATTGGGAGCCTGTTTTTTCGTTTGATGAAACCGCTATCCCGTCAAATGAAACCGGCTGTTCGTTTAATAGGATATATTTCCCAATTGCTGCATTAGTATATTCGAATAACACAGCGACAAATCCAAAGCACTGATGATATTGCCAGCAGAACAGGCAATCAGTCCCTGTAAACACTATAGGTAACCTTAACGGTTGCCTTTTTCTTTTGTAATTTGTCGCCATGGAAAAATACATCTTAGCGTTGCTGGTTACAGTAATCCACCTTACACTATATGCACAAACCGACGAAGCAGCAATAAGACATGTTTTGGAAAAACAAGCTACAGCATGGAATAAAAGTAGCATAGAGGCTTATATGCACGGATATTGGAATAGTGATAGCCTGTTGTTCGTTGGCAAAGGCGGACCAACGTATGGTTATACGCAGACCCTGAAACGATATAAGACTTCCTATTCAGACACTGAAAAAATGGGTAAGCTGAGCTTTGATATATTGCAGGTGAAAAGACTGAGCGAGGAATACTATTTTGTGCTGGGCAAATGGGCGTTGAAGAGAAGTGCGGGAGATGTGGGAGGAAGTTTTACGTTACTATTCAGGAAGATAAAAGGCAAGTGGCTTATTGTAGCTGATCATAGCTCGTAAATAAAAAGAGCCATTCAAAGGAATGGCTCTTTTTACGATATATTGTATCATTAAATTAATGATGGTGATGATGTGCTGAAGGTGCTTTATAAAACTCCTCTTCACTCACTTCTTTTTCTTCGATCTTCACATGTTCACGCAGGTACGCAAATAGTTTTTCGAACAGCAGGCGGCGGTAGGTTTCATCTATCGTTTTGTTGTCCTTCATCATCTTTTGCATATAGCTATCCATCCACGGTGCATCATCGTCAGAGCTCATGCCGAAATAACCTAAAACCTGGGCTTTGATATGATTTTTTACTTCTTCAATATCAACATTTATGCCGTTGTCCTGTATCAGCTTGTCAGATATCAGTGTCCAGCGCAATTGATGATCGAAACCAGGAAACTCTTTCTCTACTTCGCTATCAGATTTCGGCTTGTCGCCGCCTTCTTTCATCCAGCGCTTCAGGAAGTTTACGGGTAACTGGAAAGGAGTAGTATGTACCAGCATTTCATAGATCTCGTTATCTATGCGTTCGCCGGCTATGCGATCGAACTCTTTTGACAATTCAGTGCGGATCAATTCTTTAAACTCAGCTTCGTCCTTTACATCTTTGTTAGGTACTACCTGCGCGTACAATTCAGCGTTCAGTTCGCGTGGGATCAGCTTTGCTACACGTGTAAGGGTGAACTTGTAATAGTTGTTCGCAGCATCTGCACCCTGTTTCAGCGGGTCTTTTAAGAATGATGGCAATTCTTCAGGTGTACAAACATCAGCGGGACGGATAACGAAGCTTTCTTCATTTTTTTTGCCCATCAGCATTTCCTGCAGTTTTGCGGGCAGTTTTTCCAGCAATACTGTGTCCTCTACCATTTGAGATTCCGGAAGCACGTTACCTTCAGCATCGCTCTGCTCATATTTGCAGTAAATAATGTCATCCTTAGTGGTTACTGCTTCCTGTGTTTCGGCAGTGCCATAGCGCTTCTGGATGCGGTCTATTTCGTCAGCAACCATCTTATCTGTTACCTCTACTTTATATTTCAGCACCGGAGCTGCATTTTTAAGTGCATCAATGCTAAAATCGGGTTTCAAGCCTATCTCAAATGAGAAATCCACATCTTCAGGATTGTTCATATCCATCTTCAACGGTGTTTCTGAAGGCATGACCATGGGCTGTGCAAAAATCGAGACGTTCTCATTTTTAAGGTACTCTTCCAGTTTGCTGCCTGCACTGCGTAGTACTTCATCGCTAAATATGGACTGGCCATACATTTTCTTCACCATTCCGGCGGGCACATTTCCTTTACGGAAGCCCGGTACGTTTACATTCCTCGCGTATTGTTTCAGCGATTTTTCGAAAGAAGGTAAATAATCTTCCCTGGTAAGTTTTATGTTGATCTTCTCGTGCAACGTACCAATGTTTTCGCGCGTTACTGTAGCCATTATTCTATATGTTTTTAATAAGTTTAAAAAAGCCGATACAAGTATCGGCTGTAGGTTTTGTGCGGGTGGAGGGACTCGAACCCCCAAGCCTCGCGGCACTAGATCCTAAGTCTAGCGTGTCTGCCAATTTCACCACACCCGCTTTAAGGACGGCAAAGGTAGGGAAAATATTGATACAGTATGGACTGATAAAGGTGATTTGCCGATTGTCATGACAATACCATATCTACCCTGATGCATTGTCATCACCATCAATTGTCATTATTTTTATATCACCAAAAACCAGACAATTATGATAAGCACAAAAGCTAAAAAAGCCTCCTTACTGGTGGTGGAAGACGAAGAAAGCCTCAGAGATGCATTGAAGCTGAACCTGGAACTGGAAGGCTATGAAATAACGACCGCAGACAATGGCCCGGCGGTAATAAAAATGGTTAAAAATGAGCACTTTGATCTGATAGTATTGGATATTATGTTGCCCGATATGGACGGTATTACGGTTTGCGAAACCATACGAATGCAGCATAATGACGTACCTATTTTGTTTTTATCGGCCAGAAATACCGGTGCTGACAGGGTAGAAGGACTGAAAAAAGGCGGGGATGACTATATGACGAAGCCTTTTAACCTGGAAGAATTGCTTCTTCGGATAGATAAGCTGCTTGTAAAGGACAAGAAAATGCGAGAGCCGCAATCTGTTCAGGATATATATAAGTTTGATGGATGCGAGGTGGATTTTGCGGCTCATGAATGTAAGGATGTAAGCGGGAACGTGCAGGAATTGAGCAAGAAAGAAGCCGCATTGCTGAAACTGCTTATAGAACATGAAGGCCAGGTAGTAAGCAGGGAACATATATTGCAGGTAGTGTGGGGCTACAATGTATACCCCACTACGCGCACAATAGATAACTTTATACTCAACTTCCGAAAGTACTTTGAAAAGGATAGCAGGAACCCTAAACACTTCCATTCTGTACGAGGGATAGGATATAAGTTTACGGCATAATTGCACCTTTAAAAGTTTTTAGTATTTTCATAGCCAAATTTGTATCAAAAGACTGTTTATCATGCGTAAATATGTATTTGGCGCTTTCCTGATGCTTACTGTTTTGGCTATCGCGTGCAAGAAAGACAAAGGTATGCTCAAGGCGACTGTAGTAGATTCCGGAGACGTTGCAAAAGGCGGCTGTGGCTACCTGCTGAAACTAGAGGACGATGGAGCTACTGTGCGGCCAAGGTATCTGCCAAGTGGTTATCAGCATGATGGAATAAAAGTAAAAGTAAAGCTTAACCGGGACGGGCAAGGCGAGGTTTGCAACACCTACCCCACCAAGCAGTTTATAGAGGTGGCTGACCTGACTGATATTAAAAGAGACCTGGATTAATTTCCGGGTTTTTTCTTTTTATAGCATTCCTACTTCACCTCGGCAAATATCGGGTTCCTGATAAAAGCCTCGTCATTAAGGGTATTCAAGAAAGCTAACAGGTCGGCGCGTTGCTGTGCGTCCAGCTTTATACCATTGGTGAGCAATGGATCGAGCGTTGGTGATGTATGTATGCCAGTAGCGTAGTGGTCAAGCACCTGGTCCAGTGTATTAAAACGGCCATCGTGCATATATGGTGCGGTATATGCGAGGTTTCGCAGAGAGGGCATTTTGAACTTGTAGAGATCGTGCACATCTTTGGTAATATGGGCTTTGCCGCTATCATTTATAGACGCATCAACCGGCAATCCGTTATTGCGTAACGTATAGTCGGTAAACAATGGTTCTTTATGGCATTGGCTGCAATTGCTTATATACACCTGGTAGCCGCTGAGTTCTTGCGCATTCATAGTGCCCCCAGCTTCTCCTCTTTTATATTTATCGAAACGTGAGTTGCTCGATACCATCATGCCCATGAATTGTGCAAGGGCTTTAAATAAGCGCTGTGAGTTGATCGTTTCATCGCCAAAGGCAGCCTTAAACATAGATCGGTAAGTAGCATCAGGCTGTAGCTCGGTTATTACGTCCTGTATTTTCTCATCCATTTCAATAGGGTTTTGAATGGGGTTGATAGGCTGGCTTTCCAGGTTATTCACGCCACCATCCCAGAAAAAGCTGGTATGCCAGCACATATTAAATAGCGCTGGTGAGTTTCTAGTGCCATTTTTGTCATCCACACCATGACTGAAGCGATGATCAATTTGTATAAATGCGCCTGCCTGCTGGTGGCAACTGCCGCAGGATATTTTATTGGTGCGGGACAGGCGGCCATCATAGAATAGCTTACGCCCCAGCTCAAAACCGTTGTTTGTAAGGGGGTTGTTTGAAAATGAATAAAAAGGTGCTGGCCACCCCTGGGGTGTGGTAAATTCGATCTTAGTTTCAACTACTTGTTCTTTTACATCAAATGCAGGATCTGGCTTGCAGGAAAGTAATGTAATGTTTAGCACAAAAAAGGCAGTTGCTATTTGAGTTGTTTGCTTCATTTTAATCCACATAATCTACGGTGATCATATCCGCGTAGTTATCCGCAATAGTAACGGCATCTGCACAGTCGGTATTGAAAAGATAGAGCTGCTTGAGATCTATAAGATGAGGTGTTTTAAACCACTCCAAAACGTCTGCTTTTAAGTGCAGGGTTAGGGTGCCTTTTGATATATTGATAGGTGCATTTAAAGTAACTGTTCTCAGTGCATTATAAGGTTGCTTGTACCCGCCCGTGTGCATAAGCACCATACCCAGGTACCCGTCTGACTGGGGTGAAGTGCCTTCGAGCTTGGCCATAATATAACCGGTATTCCAGTCCCAGAACATGCCTGTAGTTGGTGAAAGATCACCGTTCTGCGCACCGGAAACATTTTTCTCACTATCTACACCAATCATAAAAGTTATGGAAGTATAGCTGCCTTCCGGCAAGTTGGTCATTAAAAAAGATTTTGTGCCTGGCAGACTTTCTGATACGTAATGATAGCTTTCAGGTTCATTATAAACCTTGCCGTCAGCAGTCGTAAGCTTTATGTTAGATATAAAGTAGGAAAAGACTTTTACCTGTAATGAATCGCCGTTGGCTGTTTGGTACCAGTTGCTGTTTAATGCAAGAGGTTCGTTGCCTGCCATATTCTTAATGCTGACCTTCAAAGCGTTTTTGGGCGTATTATCAACAACGGGAGTTACGGGATCATCTTTCTTTTGGCAACCCCCAGTTAACAACAAAGTGACGGCAAGTATTGCGGTTAATTGCTTCATTTAAATCTTATGGAAAACACTAAGTTACTGATTATTTACCAGCTCAGTTCATCGCCTCGCGCATGCCGGCCTTTATAAAACTGGCGGCTGCGCATTTTTTGCAGTTGCCGGTTATATACCAGTTCGGCTATTTCCGTGACAGCGTTTTTATTGTGCATGGCATCCACCAGTTTTGGTTCAGGAATATCCAGTCGGTACATGAGGCGGAAAAAAGGTTCGGGGCCCTGTTCCATAACAGAGGCCATCTTCAAAGCCAGTTTTTTGACGATCTCCTGTTTAGAATATGCAGGTGATACAGTGATCTCCCAATCGTTAGCCAAGGCCTCCGCCGCTAGCTGTTCAATATTGCTGGTGCCCTCGTTCATTGCACTTTTCAATTTGGCGCCATCATCACAACATCTTTATTTCTTCGGCGCCAGTAACGACTTGTATTGTACGGGTTGTTCCAGCGTGGCGACCGCCCTAAGAATATAAGGATCTGATTTGAGGCTGTTCTCAATACGGCCATGCAGGTAATAATAGCGCGATATGATCTCGTTTTCAAGTATTCGCATTACCTCATCTTTATGTTTTATCAAGTCCTGCTTTTTGTCATGTGATACTTTGGCCTGCAGGTTGCTGAAATCGGCTTTAACAGCGTCAAAGTATTTTTCGCGAGTGGCTATTTGCTTAAAAGAATCAAGCTGTATTTCAGTTTCAGTTTTGTAGGAGTAATCCTTGTTTTCCACCCATCTGGTAAATTGTGTGAAATCGTTATCGGTCAAAGCAAACGTTGATGCAGGAGGGATGGCTTTATGATCCCGGGCGTATTGGGTAGAATAATCGAACAGGTAATTCTTGCTATAAAGGGCGATGGTGAGTTTGCTGATCTCTTCCTCTGCTACTTTAATGTCGGGCTCTATGCCACCACCACTATACACGCTGCGGCCACTGGCCGTTTTAAATTCTTTCTTCAGCGAATCTGGTACTTTACCCACGCTTCCATCGGGATTGCGGTTAGTATAGTCTATAGCTTGTATGCACCTGCCGCTTGGGGTGTAATATTTAGCAGTTGTTAGTTTTAGCCTGGCATTGTAACCAAGCGGACGGGTTACCTGCCTTTCCAGCACATTGGGATCCTAAGCTTAGAATTCCACGTGGACAAGTTGTCGCG
>JADMIO012791297.1_pt1 | contig 64266 bp, 52 predicted proteins | sample 8958161 | NCBI WGS metagenome assembly JADMIO01 (sample SAMN16585339, study PRJNA669376) | soil metagenome | isolation source: Crop rotation soil | place: USA: Cullars Rotation, Alabama | collected 2011 | reverse complement strand
GGCCGCGACTTCAAGTCACGTGAATTCCAAGCTTCGGATCCCACTGTGCTGGAAAGTATCGTAATGCTGATTCATGAAACCGGTGTCGAGTCCCATCGCCTTATCGATGGTTCGATAGAACGCTATGTCACCCGTCGGATCAACCTTTAGTGCCTGGCCGACGTAACCCTTCAGCGCGATCGCGGATGGCTCACAATCGGAAGCCTCCGCAGCCGACTGTGGCGACGGCGCGGCGTAGGCTAGGTCGACGCCGGCTTCAGCCCCCGTCAGGAAGGCCAGCCCGATTCTGGCAATGGCCAGCGCGGTGCCAATCCGCCTAGCAAGGAGAGTGGGCAGGGTCTGTTCCATGACCGCGGAGTATACCGCCGAGGTTGCGCCTTTGGGCCACCTACGGGCAGCCGACCGCGGTCACCACGCTCGGTATTCCCGAGTGGCTCTGTCTGCTGCAGGGGCCACTGAGCTTCGCCAGCATCTGCTCGAAGCAGCCCGGATCATTTCTCTCGCGGTGGCGACAGCTGTCGGATCGGTTCTTCCGGCCGATGCCGGACACCCCGGCGCCACCCGCGTTCACGCAGGAACAGCTCCTCGCGATTCAGGATCGCGGCCGGAGCGCGCGGCGGTCATAGGAGGCGATATGGCGCGAACCGGCATAATCGTGAAACTTGTCGACAACTCGCCGGGAACCCTCCGAGATACGGACACCGGAGTCATCGTGCCGTTCGGCACGGCCGCACCGTTCGGCTTCAGCGCAGGCCGGCCGCTCGTCGGCGACGTCGTGCAATGGCAGCCGATGTACGCGTTCAACGGCGACGACTTCCACGGTCCGGTCGGTCGGATCGAGCCCCTGTAATGAGATCCGCACTCGAGGAGAAGGCCGTCATTAGTCTGAACGTCGCTATCAGCGCGGAGATGAAACGTGCGCTGGACGGAACTAGCCGGCGGACGGGAAATCACGCTGAGCAGCTACGTTCGCGGGGTGCTTCGCCGCCATGTCTTGGCCGAAGGATTCACTGCGCGCCGGAAATCAGAAAAAGAAACCTCCGCGTAAATAGCGTCGTCATGTCAGCGGAATATCCCAGGTTCATCCGTACCTTGGAGGGATTTTGGCCGGCGTTGGTTCCGAAGGTCCGATAAGCATTCTCCTTCAGGCATTCCGAGCTGATGGCCGACATCGCGGCGTACGAAGAGGCTTGTGAACACGGCGGCACAAGCCCTTCATCTCAATAACACGGTACACGCTAGGAGATTCAAATGGACGCATCAACCGGTTGGCTGGTGTTGCTCGGAACGGTTGTCGGCGCGGCAGCGGGGATGATCGGGCAACTCGTAACGGCACATTTCAATAACCGCAGCGAACGACGCCGACTGGCGATTGACGCAGGTTTTCGAGAGTGGGAAGCAATGCGGCAACTTGCGACCACTCTGCCGCATCCAATGGAGCTTTACCCTCCCGTTCTGTTCATCCACTTCAACAGCGAGCTGGCTCGACTGATTGACGAGAACCGCCTGACGCCCGACAACTACCGAATCTTGGCGCAACGGCGAGACGAACTCCGAGATGTGATCCGAGAGGACACCGCGCGGCGTAACGCCGCCAGGGGCCGCGGATGAGCACTCGGCTAGTTGCCTTCTGTTCGACGTGCGGCAAGTTTCGCCCGGTGCCATCGAAGCTGGCGGCATGCGAGGCAGCAGGCCACCACCTCGTCAAGAAAACGCAGCGACTGAAGCCGCGGAAGGTCCGCGGCCTCTTGAAGCGCTGCAGCTGCAACTCGAAAGCGTGGCCGTGGTGCGTCCACCCTTGGTATGCACATTGTCGCGTCAAGAAGCACGTCCACCGAGGCGTCCTCGGAGTCTTCGAGCACCGACTAGCTGCCGAGGCCGCGCTCGCGGCTTTAAAGGAGCGCCTCCAGAACGGTCAACCTGCTGCCCCACCGGTCGAGCGGCCATGCGCTGCGACGTTCGAGGAATTCGCGCGGCAATGGCTGCCGACCGCCGCCGGACTCAAGGCCAGCACGGTTCGGTTCTACACCGACCACCTGGAAAACCACATCTATCCGTCACCGCTCGGGCGCCTGCCACTTGCCGACATTCGGCGCACCGACGTCAAGGCGTTCATCATCGAACTGCGTGAGAAGGGCCTCGCGCGTAGCACGATTAGCGGCATCGTGCGGACACTCAGCCGCGTGCTCTCGGAGGCATTCGAGGACGAGAAGGTCGTCGCGAACGTGGCGCTGCGTCCCGGCAAGCACATTCGCCATGCAAATGAGCCGAAGAAGATACCGATTGATCCCTACACCCGCGAGGAAGTCGCGCTCCTGCTGCGAGCAGCCCGCGAGCATGCCCCGGAGTGGTATCCCTGGCTCCTTTGCGCACTGCGTACCGGGTTGAGGCTCGGCGAGCTGCGTGCCCTGCAGTGGGGCGATATCGACTGGCGCAACCGTTTCATCGTTGTCAGCCGGAATTTCGTCGAGGGCAGCATGACGACGCCGAAGAATGGCAAGACACGACGCGTGGATCTTTCGTCGCAGCTCAGAACCAGGCTTCGCCTGTGGCGCTTTCAGCAGCGTGAGGCATGGTTCAAGCGCGGTCTATCGCTGCCGGATCTCGTGTTCCCATCAGCCGCACGCACACCGCACGACGATTCGAAGATCCGGAAGGCGCTGCTCGCGATCATCACAAGAGCTGACGTGCGGCGCCGTGCGAGCATGGTCCACGTCCTTCGGCACACGTTCGCGAGCCTGCTAATCCAGCAGGGCGAGTCGCTCGTGTACGTGAAAGAGCAAATGGGCCACAGCTCGATCCAAGTTACCGTCGACGTCTACGGGCACTTGGTCCCGGGCGGCAACCGACAAGCGGTTGATCGACTTGATGATGTCGCTTCGCTGTCGCTGGCGGAACGCGGCGTCGCGTAGCGATCCGCATGCACCTGTTGCGGTTCCATCGGCCATATACTAAGCGTGACCCTTGGACCGCAGCATCATGAAGCGGCATCAACTTGCGGGATGGATCGTTGGCGTTGGAATGTTCCTAGGCCTTCAGGTCCTTGTACCAGCGCCATCGTGTTCTGACGGATGGGACTCACCATCAATCGGGAGACGGGGTGCCTGTTCGCATCATGGTGGTGTCAGCGGTATACCCTCAATTATGGAACTTGCCATATTTTTCGGAAGTGTTTGGGTAGGGTTTTCACTCGCGAACAAGCTCGATCCGAATCCACCGGCGCGCACTGAGTCACACCGACCAGATTCACAGCGACGAGCACGACAAAAGCGGTGGTACACGGACAAGAGCGGGCGCCGACGCAGCTATTGGAAGTAGTCGTCGAGCCTCCTGATCCGGAAGGGCGAATCGCTCGCGTGGTAGGTGAGAGAGTAGAAGGGCGACACTTCGATCCAAATCACCGTCAACGTCTGCGGCCACACGGTGACCGGAGGCAACGGCAAGGGGTGGATCGGCTTGACGACCAGCGCCAGCCATCAAGCGAGCGCGGCTCAGGATCGATCAGGCAGTTCCGGCTTCAATCCCTTCTGACCGTATAACGGAAACCGGGCTTGACCCCCGTTACGTCGATGAGAATCCTGCCGAGCCGATCGTGATTGGTTCGCCCAAGTTGGCACCACCTGTACCACCACTGAGCCACGTCTTTGGCGGTCCAATTCTGCCAATTCGCCTCGAATTCAAGCCGAGCCTTTCGGGCGAATTCATCGAGACGATTTTTCGTTTCCTCGTCGAGGGCCATATTTCCTCACAGGCGTCTGCGATGATAGATGCTCAGGCCAATGTATGTCCCGATCGCCGTGATGCCGATCTGAAATGCGATTCCCACCGCGAAGGTAGCCAAGGCTCCAAACGGGCCGAACGGAAATGGTGCGGTGTTCACAATGTCCATGAGGCTCCCAATCGAGATGCACATGTGCATCTCCGAGCGGCTCAAGCGGCATCGATCCGCCTCGAACCGCCCGCCACTCTAGGCGAGAAACTCCGCAATAGCAACGGGATGTAGGAGATTCAGGCGCATTTCAGATCGGCGCCGAAATCGCCTCTTAATCTGCGGGTTGTGGGTTCGATTCCCACCCGGCTCACCAGCCTACGCTCGCACTGAAGATCACCCGCGAGCTACGGCTCGCTCGCCAACGGACGCCGAAGCTTCTGGGACTGAAGCGAAGGCGGCCGGCTCACCACTGCAGACAAAGCACTTCGCGTTTTCTGATCGCCCGCATCGAAGGCCGCCGGATGCGCCTGGGATGCGGATGGATGCGCGTCCAGCAGGTGACCGGCTTGTCGCGGCCGCTAGTTTGGCAGCCAATACGCGCACACGCGCGGCGTAATCGCCGTGTCCTTGTGTCCCTGGACGCCTGTTCGTTTTGTTACAGCGTCGCGTCGATGCCTGTCTTACCCTGCGGACTGACGTCCGAGGATCGGTCGACATCGGACTGCGACGGATGTACCTGTCTCAACGCGGTGGAAACGCCGTGGTCATTCGATGCGCGCTCACTCTTCCGTACAACTCCAACGAGAGATGCACGACATGAACAGACTGAATGGAAAGACCGCTGTGATCACCGGTGGCGCGACCGGCATCGGCCGCGCCGCAGCGAAGCGGTTCATCGAGGAGGGCGCCTTCGTCTTCATCTTCGGCCGCCGCCAGGAAGCGCTCGACGCCGCGCTGGCTGAGCTCGGGCCCCATGCCCGCGCGGTGAAGGGCTCGGTCTCGGATGAGGCCGACCTCGACCGGCTCTATGCAGCGGTGAAGGCCGAGCGCGGCACCCTCGACATCGTCTTCGCCAATGCCGGAGTGGGAAGCCAGCTTCGGCTCGGCGAGATCACCGCCAAGCACATTGACGAAACGTTCGACGTCAATGTGAAGGGTACGATCTTCACGGTCCAGAAGGCGTTGCCGCTGATGGGCAAGGGCGGTTCGATCATCCTGACCGGATCGAGCGCTGGCACCACGGGCGCTCCGGCATTCACCGCCTACAGCGCGAGCAAGGCGGCAGTGCGCAACATGGCGCGGACATGGGCGGAGGACCTGAAGGGCACCGGCATCCGGGTAAACGTGCTGTCGCCCGGGGCGACTGCGACCGAACTCGCGAAGGAAGCGTTGGGCGAGGAGGGTCTGAAGGCCTACGGCTCGATGACCGCGCTCCAGCGCATGGGCGATCCGGCGGAGGTCGGGACGGCGGCTGCCTTTCTCGCGTCGTCGGACAGCAGTTTCATGACCGGCAGCGAGGTCGCGGTCGACGGCGGCCTGGCGCAAGTCTGACCGGCTTGAAAACACACAACAAAAGAGAAGTCTCTTCGCGAACGCGGGCGCGGGCACAATAGGACCGCTCGCGGCCGCTACTGGGCCCATTTCGACCAGACCTTCGACGTGAACGTGAAGGGGCTGTTCTTTACAGTGCAGAAGGCCCTTCCCCTCTTCAAAGACGGCGGTTCGATCATCCTGAACTCTTCGGTCTCGAACGCGTTGGGGGTGCCAGGGTTTAGCGCCTACGCGGCGAGTAAGGCGGCGGTGCGCAACTTCTCGCGCGCTTGGACGTTGGAGCTGAAAGACCGCAAAATCCGGGTGAATACGATGAGCCCCGGACCAATCGAGACCCCCGCCTTAGAGACAACGACAGGCCTTACCCCCGAGCAAGCCGAGCAAGCGGCCGCCCAGTTTGCTTCACAGATCCCCATGGGTCGCAGGGGCAAGCCAGAGGAAATCGCGGCTGCCGTAACGTTCCTCGCATCGGATGAAAGTTCCTTCATCACCGGCGTGGATCTCGCCGTCGATGGAGGCATGGCGCAGGTCTGACCCCGGCCCGGTCCCGTGGCTCGCCTCCGGGCTTCGCAAGCCGCACGTGACGTCTTCCATGAACAACTTGAACTGACAGCGCGTCAGAGGGAATGCTTCGCCATGCCCGCATGTTAACCATGCGGACATGGCGGAAGCTGAAGCTCTACTTCGCCAGCGGGTCTGGACGAAGCTGAAAGTGCGCCGTGTGTCCTCGGCTGCCTTTTCCAAGCTCTGAATGCCAGATGTTGCGCGTGCCGTTGGTCGCCCAGAGCCCGCGACCCTTCCATCCAGTGTTCGGATCATCGATCCTTCCGTCCATGCCGCGTGAGTAGAACCCGATTGGATACGGGACACGAAGCGTGAGGATCTTGCCGGTCTTCTTGTCGAGCGCGTAGATCGCGTCGGAGATGGTACCGTTCGCCAGCGGCGTGTCGTTGCCGAGGCCGAACGTGTTGAACTTGTCGACGAAGTTGTAATAGTTGAAATCGCTGCCGTACTCAGCAGTCACGCCCTGCATCTTCGGGCCTGGTATCGGATACAGCTTCCAACCCTCTGGGCACTGTCTTCCCGTGGTCGCCAGTTCACCCACCAGTTTGGATGGGTTGCACAGCCGTCTGTCGAAGCTGGCGATCTGGTTGCTGCTCGCCAGCGCGGTCCAGACGACGCCAGCGCTGTCGATGTCTACGCCGCGCGGGTTCATGCCTGAGATCGCGCCAGGCGTTCGTGACGGATAAGGGTCGAACGGGGGCTCGAACATCTCGCCAACGCACGTCTCCGGCGGGTTTGATCCGATGACAAGCCGTGCGAGATGCCCGGGTACGCCCTGAACGGCGCCCCAGATGCTCCCGTCGACCGGGTTCTGCGCGTAGCTGTACGGGCCGCCGGGCACGCCCGGCCGTTCGCGATTCGGCTTGCCGTCGCCGTCGGTGTCGAAATAGAGCTTGCACCAGCCCTGCGCCCCCTGGTCGTTGTTCGTCTTCTCGAGGGTGTCGAGGTCCAGCCAGCCGAAATACGCTCCCTCGTTGGCGCCCGCTGACGGGTTGATGAAGACGCGCCGAGGTCCAACGACCGACATGCCGATGTGGTGGGTGCGGAAGCATGTCTGAATCAGCTTGAACTTGTTTGTCTTCGGATCGTACATCGCGATGTGGCGGCCCGATTGCGCGATCGGGTACACCTGCGCGTACTTGTTGGCGGAGCCTTCCTTGCAGAACGCCGGGTTGTCCGGCTGGTTCACCGTCGCGGTCAGCCACAGGCGGCCCTGCTCGTCCATCGTGATGTTGTTCGGATCCGAGATGGACTGATACAGCACCTCGTCGCCCCACACGATCGACGGGTTCACCATCGTCGTCGAGCCGAAGGGGCGCATGAGATCCTTGTTGACCTGCGCCGGTATCGGTACCGTCCAGTCGACATGCTCTTTGGGATCGAGGACGACGACCGTGTCGTGGTGGAAATCAATGCCGTAGATCTTGCCGTTTGCGTTGAGGGCCGGGTTGCGCTTATCGGTCGACACGATATCGTGGACGAAGGAAGATTCATTCGACACGTCCCAAAGCGTGACGACGACGTTGCGCTCAATGCCCTGGGGCCGGGCCGGCGCCGGCGGCAGCTCGCCTGCGGCAATGCGGTCGACCCAGTCAGCGATGCGCCGGAGATTGGGACCGTTTGCTGCGAAGTCCGGCTGCTGTCCGGCCGTGGCGCCGTACTGAAGGGCATCAATGGCGGTCGTGTAGCCGAGCTTCTTGATCTCCTCGGGAATCTCACGCGTCATTTTCGAGCCGAGCTGGCGGACCTGAAGATTCTTCAGTGAGAACACGAGGTCGGCCTGCGACTGGATCATGGCGTTGCCGCCGCGCCCGCCGCGCGCGGCCAGCTGCGCAGCCAGCTGCGGCGGCGGCGGCGGCGGCACGTCCTGCGGCATCGGGAACTGATCTTCCGGCGGGACGCGCATCAGCGACAGCCAGTAGCTCGCCGGATAGTATTCGGCGGCCGCTTTCGGGCTCGGCGCCGGCACAGACGTGAGATTGAGCTGTTTGCCGCGCACACCCTTGACCTTCGGCGAATCGATCAAGCCGTAGCCTCGCACCCAGACCACATAGTTCGCCGCTGCAGGCAGGTCGGGCAGTACGTAGCGTCCCTGGTCGTCAGTCACAACGATCTTGCGAAACTTCGTACTGAGGTCGTTGGTCTCAGCGATCACCCACACCCCCGCTTCGGGACCGCTCGGTCCCGTGACCACGCCGCCGATGTCGTCGGCGTCAATGGCGACGGCCGCCGCGGCCGGGGTCTGTGCCGCCAATGGTCTCCACTGCACCAACACGCAGGCCGCGAGGCCCACGACGACTGCGATCGAGCACGCCTTCATCCATCGCGCAGCCCGAAACGCATGGCTTTGCCATTCCAACATGATGTTTCCTCCAAGTAGGGCGGACGTTCAGTCACCTCCGCGCGTCATGCCCTTGCATGACGCGCGGACAGACTCAACTAGAAATCGAACTGGACGCTGAATTTCGCGAAGCGCGCGGTAAGAATCGACTGGGGCACCTGCCACGCCGCGAAGTTGTTGTTGACCGACAGCACCGGGTTCGCATTCAGCATGTTGTAGAGATCCACGCTGATCGTGCTGCGCGCCTGCGCGAACTTGAGCGTTTTGCCGATGCGGACGTCGAGCTGGTTCGACCGCTGGCCGTACATCGTTCCAGGCTCGATGAGGTTGACCGTCACGTTGGCTGCTCCGCCCGAGAGGGCGCGGCCGAGCGACGGCTGGACGCTCGCGTTCGGCGCGTTGTAGTTCGCCGAGATCTGAGGACCAGGCACGCTCTGGAACGTTCCGCTCAGCTGCACCGCCACCTTCGGAACGACGTACGATCCGATCAGCTTCACCTGGGTGAGGAACGGCGTATCGACGTGGCAGAACCGTGTTGACGGGTTGTCGACCTTGGGCGCGAGCTCGCAGCTGTCGGTGGACGTTCGACCGGTGCTGAGACCTCCCTGGAGCAGCAGTCCCGACCGCAGCCGGCTGTTGACTGTGACGTCGATGCCGTTCCAGTGTTCGATCTGGCTGCCGTAGCTGTCCGAGAACGTCAGGTAGTTGTCGACCAGGCCCACCTTGTTCGGATTCAGATCGTACAAGCCGGCGATGGCGTAGCCACCGCCGCCTGGCAGGCGCGGATCGACGGGCGCCGTGATCGAGAACGTGCTGTAGTCGGACGCGACGACGGCGCGATTGTCGGTGATTGAGAAGTTGCCGTACCAGCGGCGGAAGTACGTGACGTTGACCGCGAGGCGCGGCAGCACTTCCTGCTGGATGCCGGTAGAGAATTCCCAGTTGAAGCCGCGGTGGCCGAATCCGCCGAGCGTCTCGGGATCGTAGACCGTGCTGAGGATCGGCTTGCCGAAGTTCGTGTTCGACATGACGCCGCACTCCGCATTCGCAGCGGTGTTCGTCAGGTCACAGTCGGGCAGGTAATTGCCGCGCCGAGCATCACCGACCGGGTAGAACAGATCGTTCCACGACCGGGTCACCTGGTTCGCGAGCAGCGCGACCGGGTTGGCCGCGTCGCCGAAGGTGCCCTGCAGCGCGGCGCCCAGAACGTATTTGTTCAGCGAAGTACGCAGGGCGGTTTTCCCGTTGCCGAACAGGTCGTACGCGAGCCCGAACCTCGGCGTGATGTCGCTCCAGTGGGTGAGCGGCGTTTCGGGAAACGTGATGTTGCGGGTCGGCACGAGCCGCGCCGGACCGAGATGCTGCTCGGGGAAGTAGCTGTTGTAGTAGTCAAATCGGACGCCGAGGTTGACGGTCGCCCGCTTGAGGGTCCACCGATCCTGCGCATAGCTGCCGAAATCGGCCCGCTGCTTGGTGGTGTTGTCGTAGGGTGTCGCGCGCTGCGTCAACTGGTTCGGAACGCCGTTGTTGAACCGGTACGTCAGGTTGTAGATGTTGTCGTTGACGTGCAGGTTGCGCTCCGCCCATCCGTCCGAGAAGCCGACTTTCATGGCATGCGCACCGGTCACGTACGACACCGCAGCGCGGACCTGGTTGATGGTGGCGTCGTAGGCCGCGTAGATCCCCTGGCAGCAGCCCGACTGCTGCGGGCCGTGATACGCAATCCCGGTCGACTGCTCGATGACGCCGATCTGCGTCGGGTCGGGTCCGTCGCTGCCGGTCCAGTGCCACCCTTCGGGGTGATGGACCGCGCCCGCTTCGACGAGCATCCGGCTCGTGATCGGAGACGACCATGTGGCTGTCATCACGTTCGTCCGCGGGAAGCCGTTGTTGTACGGCGCCGCCTCCGGCGAGGTCGACGCGGTCACGCGGGGGCAGCCGGCGCAGCGCGACTGATCGTCATAGAACACGCTGAATTTGTTCTTCGCCGTGGCCTGCCACGTGATTCGCGTGTTGACGCTTCGCTGATACGCCCCGGTATCCGCCGGGCGCGTCGTGTCGGGTTCGTACACCCACGCGTTCGGGTTGCCGGCGTTCTTGTTGTAGAACATGCCCGCGACGTAGTTCTTGTTCCGGTTCCAGCGGGCGGCGGAGAAAAACCAGACCTTGTCCTTCACCAGCGGTCCGCCAAAACCCGGATTGACGTCGTACATCGACTCGAGCGAATCGGGCGTGGTGAGCCCCGCGTTCTTCAGTTCCTGAGTGTAGTTGCTGCTCTGGAGCGACGACGTCGCACCAGAGGCGAAGAGAGAGCCGCTGAAGGTATTGCCGCCGTCGCGCGGGATGATGTTGACCCGGATGCCCGCCTGCGACTGCTCGGCGCTCGCTCCCCCCGTGTCGACGGCCACTTCCTGGCTGCTGCTCATGTTGCCGAAGTAGCCGCTGTTCGCGCCGGTTCCCTCCATGCTGTTCGTGGAAAGGCCGTCGATGGTGACGCGCTGATCGCCGGAACGGCTGCCGTGGATGGCGAGCGTCGAGTTGCCTGCCGCCCCGACCGTGCCGCCGACGTCCTGGCCGCCGCCGGTGACTCCCGGAATCAGCTGCACCAGGTTCATCACGGTCCGGCCCGAGGGCACCGCGTCAATGACGTCCTTCGATAGGACGCGCTGCTGCAGGGTGCCCTGGACGTCGACGACCGGCGATTCGCCGGTCACGGTGATCGTCTCCTCAACGGCGCCCACCTTCAGGTCGGCATTGACGGTCGCGATGAAGGAGCCGGTGAGCTCGATCCCTTCGCGCTTGACGGTGTTGAACCCGGCCAGGGTGAACGTGACCTCGTAGCCGCCGGGCCGCAGGTCGATGATCTTGTATTGGCCGGTGCCGTCGGTGATGACGGACCGCGTTTTCTCGATGAGGGCGGGGCTCGACGCCTCGACCGTGACGCCGGGCAGCACGGCCCCCGACGTGTCCCTGACGACGCCGGCTATGGAACCCTGCGCCCACGCGGCGGCGGGCGCGAGCGTCGTCAGGAAGAGGGCCGCCAGCAGGCGGCCACGCTTGAACGTCAACATATCGGACATATCCCTTTCGTTCTTGGGCCGTGGACATACAGCCGTCATTGCCAATTGATGACGGGAGTCTACGAAGCGCGCCTCTAAAGACTCCTGATGAGCGGGTCAAATGAGTCTCAATCGAGGTTAAATGAGGGCACCACAGAGCACTGACCGCAAGCCACTGAGCCGAGGCGAGTTGCTCGCGTCCAAATGTTTGAATTAAGAACTATTTAGAGTGGAATGGGCGGTCGATGGCGTCCCGGGACCGCGGCGACCGCAGTGCTAGAATCCGCCTAAGACCCGATGGCGAAAGCGCCAAGCGCTATCAAAGAGCTGAACGACTCGGAGCGTTCGCCCGAGCGCTTTGCTGAGATCGTTGCGGGCGAAGCCTACGCGTTCAACGACTTCCGGCTCGAGATCGCTTCGTTCTCACTTCGCCGCGGCGATGAGCTGATTCCGCTCGCTCCGACCTCGTTCGGGACGCTCGTATTGCTGCTCCGCCACGCCGGGCAGACCGTTACCAAAGACGAGCTGATGGCGCGTGTCTGGCCGAACTCTTTCGTGTCTGAAGAAAGCGTCACGCAATGCGTTTACTCCCTGCGCCGTACGCTCGGCGACGACTCGGCGCAGCCGAAGTACATCGCGACGCTGCCGCGGCGCGGATATCGATTTATCGCGCCCGTTCGGCCGCTTTGGACCGTCGAGGATTCATCCGGCACGGCTGAACGTGCGGCTGTGCCACCCGATGTCGCCGGCTCGGAGGCTGCGGGCATCGAGGGACTGCCCCAAACTGACCGCCGCCCCCCCGAGACCACGCCTCGGCGAATTGTGGTGCCTCGGTTTGTCTGGATCGCTGCAGCAGCCGCCCTTGTCGCCGCATCGGCCGCGGTCGTGTGGTCCTTCGCTCGGCCTCGTCCGGCAATCGCGGCGCCGCCCGTGCTTCTGACGCAGAATCCGCCATCCGGAACAAGTTTCGCCTCGGGCGGCGTGCTGTCGCCGGACGGCCAGCACATGGCCTTCGTCACACGAGATAACCAGTCGGGCCGCACACAGGTGTGGGTCAGCTCGCTCCAGACTGGCAGTTTCCGGCCAATGCCCGGCACCGAAGGCGCGACCCGTCCCTTCTGGTCCCCGGACAGTCGCGCGGTCGGCTTCTTTGCGGCAGGACAGCTGAAGACGATTGGAGTCGATTCGGATTCTCCGCATTCGCTGACGAGCGTCGGCGCTACCGTTACCGGCGGCACCTGGAGCAGCAAAGGGACGATCGTTTGGAGCGAGCTGTGGGCCGGGCTGTACTCGGTGCCTGAAAGCGGTGGACGCGCCACTGCGCTCACGACGCTCGGATCGTCGCCCCAGGAGACGGCGCACCGCTGGCCGCAATTCCTTCCCGACGGGCGCCACTTCACCTACTTCGTCACGAGTCCCAACGCGCAGCACGCGGGAGTCTACGTGGGCGCTCTCGATTCGAACGAGAAGGTGCGCCTTCTTGACGGTCAGGCGTCGGCGCCCATCTACTCGCCGACGGGGCACCTCTTATTCGTTCGCGAGCGCGTGCTGATCGCACAGGCGTTCGATGCCTCGACGCTCACGTTGAAAGGACAGCCGGTTTCGCTCGCCGCTGATATCTCGGGGCCGACGCTGTTCGATGGCGGGACAATTTCGGCGTCGGCGAATGGTCTGCTGGCTTTTGAGCGCGGGGCGCCCGCTCGGCGGCTGTCCTGGTTCACCATGCAGGGCGAGAAACTTCGCACGTTGAACGTGCCGGCGTCTCTGAATAATCCAAGCATCTCGCCTGACGCGGCGCAGGCGGTCGCCGGCAGCCAGGGAAAGACGGCCGGCGTATGGCTGGTCGATCTCACTCGCGCCGCGGGGACACGGCTCGGCGAAGGCAGCGGGCCGCTCTTCGCGCCGGACGGCAAGTCGATCGCGTATACCTCGGGCCGCATCAACGGCGTCCTCGACATCTTTGTGATGCCGATCACAGGCCCGACGCCGGAAAAGCCGCTGCTTCAGAGCGACGAAAACAAGTTTCTCCACGATTGGTCGCGCGACGGCAAATACCTCCTGTACGTCAGCACGAGTCCCATCACTAAGCAGGATCTCTGGGTTCTGCCGCTCGACCGTGGTACGCCGTTTCCCTTCCTGAAGACGTCGGCGAATGAAATTCAGGGGCGCATTTCGCCCAACGGCCGCTGGATCGCCTACGTCTCCGACGAGTCGGGAACGTGGGAGGTCTACCTCAGCTCGTTTCCGAAGCCAAGCTTCAAGCGGACGGTTTCAATCGGTGGCGGCTCAGAGCCGCAGTGGGCGCACGACGGCAAGACCCTCTACTATCTACGCAGCGACAATACGCTGATTGCGTTGCCGCTCGATTCTGGCGCCGTCACGCCACAGCCCGCGATGCCGCGCGCGCTGTTCCCGCTGCCCATCTCCGGCAACGCCGCCGCATATATCGGCTTCTACCGCAATCACTACGCGGTCGCGCCGGACGATCAGCACATGATCGTTGCCGCTGAAGAGGACGAACAGCCGCCGATCTCCGTCATGGTCGGGTGGAATAGCGCGATCAACCACTGAGGGCGTTACCGGACGACGAAGGGCAGCGACAGCGTTGCGGATGTGATCCGCTCGGTCACTTTTTCGAAGACGTCGATATCGAAAAGTTGCCCGACGTGATTGCCTGCCAGATCCTCGATGCCGGTGTCCACGATCAATTGATACGTGCCGGCCTTCCACGCCGCGGTCGGCGTGTACCACCATTCGGTCTCGTGCCGTTCCACTTGCACGGCGCCGGGGATCGGCCCCGCCGCGCCTGAGACGCGCAGCATTCGCTGCAGCAGCGGGTAGTTCAGCGGCTCGTGAAAATCGACGATCAAGGGGCTGGTGGTTCCGGCCGGCGGCGCGGTGATGCGCCACTGCTTCGGATCCGGCGACTGCCGATCCGCGGGTCCGCCGCGAACCGTCCTGCGGAAGCCTTCCGCCATCGGTACACCGCGAGCGTCCGGCCACTCGCGGTCGATGACGAGCGTCTGCCGCTTGCCCTCCGCAATCGGCGGTCCCATGGCCACGTTCGACGTGAGGCCGCGCTTGATTCGGCCGGGGTCGAACGTCATCGTGAGACGCCGGAAGCCCGGGTCCCACAACTCCTCGCCGGGAAGGAAGACGCCGTCAAGCGTCTTTCCGTTCTCGTCGAGAAGGTGCACACGGCGATCAGCTTCGTTGCGGCTCATCGGCGCAGAGAAATAGATGTACAGCCGTAGCTGGTTGCTGGGCAGCACATCGGCCGTCGGGTACACGCGTTCGACGCGCGCGATGGGCCGGGTTTCGCGCGGCGGGCCGTCGAAGGCGCGCTCAATCGGCGCGCCGCCGCCCGGCGGGTGAAACACGGCGCGGTACCGCACGCCCGGAGAGAAAGGAAACGACGGCCGGAACGTCAAGACGCCCCCCTCGACGGCGTAGCGGCCGACCATGGCGGGGATGTCGCCGCTGCCGGCGTACACGGCGAATATCGACGGCCACCCGCGCGTGGGCGCGTCGCGCGGGGCCTGCCAGCCGATGACCTTGAACGCGCCGTCCGCGAGCTGAATCGAAGGAGACTGGGCGGCGGCAATCGTCCCGAGGACGAGGACGATTGCCGCGCGCGGAGCGAGAAAACCAAACCGCAAGCCGTCGGCGTCCTACGGCAGCGCGATCGTCTGCAGGCTGACTGGGCCGCCGGCGGGTCCGGGCTGCCAGACCGGCCCGGCGCCGCGCTTGCCGACCAGCATCACCGCGTTCGCCTCGTCCAGCGGTGCGAGGTGCGCGACGTAGCCCGGTGAGGCGATCTTGTCGAACGGCACGCCGGCGACGTCGACGACCGTCGGCGAGTCGATCGGGGCGTACGACTCGAGATTGTCGGCCTTGAGCTTGTACATGCCGAAGGCGGAGTTCGCCACGAGGATGTAGTTGTGGCCGTCCTTCTTGTAGGGAACCATGTCGAGCGGCTGGTTGCCGGACCCGAGGTCCGCAATCGTCATGCCCTTCACTTCGGCGCCCGGCTTGAGAGAGCTGACCGGGATTTTCACGAGCGGCGTGCAGGTGTATGCGGCAAGCACATACTGCTGACCCGCGATGGTGTAGGGCACGAACGTGCGAATCGGCGACTGGGTCTCATACTTGCCGTGCGAAGAATGCCAGATTTGGAGTGTGGCGCCCTTCGAGGCGTTCTTGAACGGGAATGGGACTGACCGCAGCGCGGAGGACCACTCTTCGTTCGACAGCCCCGCGATCATCAGGTTGCCGTTCACGTACTGCATGTCCGTGATCGTCATCGTCCGCGGATTCTTGTCGCCGGCGCTCGGGTTCGATGCTGGCGCGTCGGCGAAAGAAACGGCCTCGTGCTTGACGTTGTCGAGCGCGAGCAGCGTCACTTTTCCGGCCGCGTCCACCCGGGCGATGAGCGGCATCGCATCGGGGCCGTGGCCGCGGGACGCTGACACGTAGACGTTCTTCGAGATCGGGTTGACGGCCATGTCGTTGATGATGACGTCGGCCGCGGCCGCGCCGGCCAGGGCGGCGATCTTCTCGTCGAGGCCCTGCACGTCAATCTTGCCGCCCTTCGCCGCGGTCCGATCGTTCGTGTCGATCGCCACCACCGACGCGCCCGCCGAGTCGCCGACAAAGAGGATGCCGTCGGGTCCGAAGGCGAGCGGACCGGCCGAGGTCAGGTGTGCGGCGCCGGCCGTCATGTCGGCCAGCGGACCCGCTGCGGCGCGGGCCGTCAGCCGCGGCAGCGACGCCGCGAGGCAGATGGCCAGGGCCAGGATTGCGAAGCTCATTCGGCGCATGGGTGCTCCTTTCACGCAGGTGAATCGTGAGGCGGCCGGCTAGGGCGTCGGCGCCTGCTTCATCGGATAGGTCTTCCCGTCCGGACCGGTAATCGACACCAGGACTCCGATACTGGTCCCATTGACTGAGGGATTGAAGGTGATCGAGATCGGGTCCCCGACTTTGAACGTATCTTTCGTGAACCCACCGGCCCTCATGCCGCGAACCGTCGCGGACGTCTCTACCACCCAGTGCTCGCTTTCACCTTTGGCGTTCTTGACGTCGAACGCGAACTGCCCGTGCGGGTTCACCATCTGGTAGTCCGTGATGATGCCCTTCAAGGTCATCTCTTTGTCCATCTGATAGGCTGAATAGCCGTGATGCGCGAGCGTAGGCGCCACCATCACCGCCACAGCGACCACCCCCGCGACAATTCCTGGCTTCAGTGCGCTTCTTCCGTCGAGATACATCGAACTCTCCTCTTTCGCTACGCCTTGTAGGCCTTTCCGTCAGGGCCGGCAATGGAGATGAGAACGCCGATCTTCGTGCCGTTTATCGAGGGGTGAAAGGTAATCGTGATCGCATCACCCGCCTTGAAGGTGTCGCGTTGAAGGCCCATGTCCCTCATCCCGCGGACCGTGTGCGAACATTCGACGACCCAGTGCTCGAGCTGGCCGTTCGCGCTCTTCACATCGAACGCGAACTGGCCGTGCGGATTCACCAGCTGGTAGTCGGTGAGGACACCGCTGAGCGTCATCTCCTTATCCATCTCGTAAGCCGAATAGCCATGGTGCGCGAGTACCGGAACGCTCGCGCCCAGGACTGCCGCCAGGCTGACCGCCACTCGCCAACGCTTCAGCGGGCACGTTTTCGATTCTCGCGGTTCCGAATTCGATTGAGATCTCATGCGAAGGCTCCTTCCTTTTCACCGGTCTCGACCTCATAGAAGTTGAGTGGGCGCTTCCGGCAGACAGGCTACCCGGCAAAGTACCTCAATACGCGCGCGGCTGACAGTCGGCGCCATTTTCCGGCGCGTCGTCTTCTGGAGACGAATCGTGGACGGCCTCTGAGGGCAGCGGCAGCGAAACGACCTCGAGCAGGGTCTCCAGCGCCCGGACCTTCTCGTCGAGCAGAAGACGGCTCGCTTCGAGGGCCACTAGATCCCGCTCGAGCTCACGAATGACCCTTGGACTCAGCGCCATATCTCCGTCCTTCGCGCTCACTTCGCGAGCGGATCAGGCCGCAGCTGAAAATGCGCCGCGGTCGGCGGCGTGCCTTTGCCACCTTCCACATGCCAGGGATTGCGAATCTCGTTGCCCACCCAGAGGCCTCGGCCTTTCCAGCCCGCCTTCGGATCGTCGATGCGCCCTGCCAGATTGCGTGCGTTGAAACCCAGCGGATAGGGCACGCGCAACACAATCCATTTCTTCTGGTCCGGCAGGAACGCCAGCATCGAGTCGGAGCCCGTGCCCGTGACGATCGGCACGTCCTTGCCAAGTCCGAGTGCGTCGAACTGATCGACCCAGTCGCCGTACAGGAAGTCGGCGCTGCCGCTGTCGGTATAACCGCGCAGTTTCGGTCCGGGGACCGGGTACAGCGTCCAGCCTTGCGCGCACCGCTGGAAGTTGGTCATGTTCGCGGTGGTCGACGGCGGACACTTGGTCCGATCGAAGCTCGCGATGTGGCCGCTGCCCGCCAGGCCGGTCCAGATCAATCCTTTTCTATCCGCATCGATACCGCGCGGCAGGAACCCGATCTGGTTCGGCGCGTTCGGGTTCTCGAACGGCGGCTCGTACACCTCCGCATGGCACGTCGCGGGGGGATCCGTGCCGATCTCGAGGCGGACGAGATTGCCCGGCGTCTTGTCAATCGCGTACCAGACGGACTTGTCGACCGGGTTGTACGTCACGTAGTAGGGCGTGCCCGTGATCAGCTCGTCCATGCCCTTGTCGTACTTGCCGTTGCCGTTCGTATCCAGATACGTGGGGCACCACCCCTGTGCGGCCTCCACGTTGCCGGTGGCATCGAGCACGGCAGGCTTGATCCAGCCGATGACGCCGTTGCCGTGGCCCCAGTACACCGTCTCGTCTTTGTCTTCGCCGAACGCGGCATGACGACCGCTGAAGCAGGTGTCGACCCATGTGGTCTTGCTGGTCTTGGGATCGTAGTACGACAGCGGCCGGCGCGCCGCATCGAGCGGAAAGTTCTCGGTGAACTTGTTGCCGGATCCGGGCCTGCACCATGCCGGCTGGTTCGTGCCCACCCGCCACGCGTACGATGTCCAGGCACGGCCCTTCGCATCCACGTACTTCGTATGGGTGGCCGCGCGCTCGTCCCAGATCAATTCCTCACCGAAATACAGCGAAGGCCGCTCCATCGTCTTCAGCTGACCCGAATTCGCTTCCGGCTGATCGCGCAGTGGCAGGGCGACATTCTTGACGGTGTTCTTGACGGGGTCCAGCACGATGAGCGTGAACGTGTTGTAGTCGCCGGCGTATACCGGTCCGTAGCCGTTCACCGTCGGATTGCGCGGGTCGGTCGTATAGAGGTCGTGCACGAACGTAATCGGCGTGCCGATATCCCACAACGTAATCACCACGTTGCGCTCGACACCTGCGGGCCTCGGCGGCGCGTCCGGCACCTCGCCGGCCTTGATCCGGTCAGTCCAGTCGGCGAACATCGACAATGAGCGCTCGCGGCCGAGCCGCGTGACCGCATTGACCATTCCACGACCGGTCTGCCCCATGCGGATGCGCGCATCCCACGCGGACAACGTGGAGTCGAAGGTGCCCAGCGCCGGGCTGATTTCACGAGTGGCCTTGGTGCCCATCTGGTGACAGACGCCGTTGCACTGTTTGATGGTGGCCACCCAGTCGGCCTGCGTCGCGATGGCCGGCTGATTGGGCGCATTATCCGGAGGCGCCATGGGAAACGCGCTCTTCGGCGGCACCTGCAGCAGCGAGAACCAGTAGTTGGCGGGATAGATCTGAGCGGCCGTCTTCGCGTCCGGCGCGAGCGCGGCGGTTAACGCCACGTGCGATCCCGGCGCCGCCACGGTCAGCGCCGAATCGACGAGGCCATATCCCCTGACCCACACTCGATACATCGCCTTCGGCAGATCGGGCACCACGAATCGGCCCGCGTCGTCGGTCACGACAATCTTGCGATAGCGCGTCGGCAGCTCCGTGGTCTCGGCAATCACCCAGACGCCGGCCTCCGGCCCTTTCGCGCTCGTGACAACGCCGCCGATGTCGTCAGCGTCGACGGCGATGCTGTTGGCCGCCTGCGTGGCCGGGGCCGCCTGCTGCCGCGCGCCAACGAGCGCGAATGAAGCCGCGAACATGAAGACGGCGACCGTGAAGGCGCGGCGGGTCGCCGAATGAACAGCGTGGAGCATCATTGGTCCATTCCCCATGTGAAGTCGTTTCATTTCTTCGGCGCGTCTTTCGGCGCTGCGTCCTGTTTGTTGAACGTTTCAAAGATGTGGTTGTTATAGCTCCGATATTCGCGAGCGCTGCAGACGAACTCCTCAAAGTCCTCCGTCGGGACGAGCTTGAAATACCGCTTAAATCCAGGCCACGACTTGTCGCCCCACGCTTTCGGGTCGTAGAGCGTCATGTCGAGTTCGAGGAAGTCGTGCGAGGTCCGAGTAAAGCGTTCGACGAGCCGGAACTCATCGCTCTTCCAGTGCGTCACGTTCTGGTTGATCTGGGTCCGTCCGTTGAATCCGACGGTATCGACCACCAGCGTGTCGCCCTCCCACTTCGCCACCGAATCCCCTTCGTAGGTCGGCGCCAGGTCTTTCGAGTGCTCCTGATTTAGGTGGAACACGCGCCACTCGCGGTGGTACGAAATGAGCTGAAAGATGCGATCGCCGCCAGGGGTCGTGAAGAATTCGTACGTGCTCAGCGTCGGGAAGTCGTACAACGCTGGCGCCCCGAGCGGATCGCATTCCTTCCCCGGAAATTCGCCGTTCGGATCGTTCGTGGGCACGCCGTTCACGTCGAAATCGGTGCCGGTCGCCCCCAGTGCGTTGTGCGAGATCGACTTCATCATCAGATGCTCTTTCGCCCAGGACGTGAGCTGCGGCTCCGGAATCCGCTGATCGTAAAACGACCCGTTGCTGAAGTGCGCCCTTCGCGGCCGCCGGCCGAGCGGAATCGCGCGATCGTTGTCACCGAGGGAATCGCCCGTCCAGGTGCCGGTCAGATCGTGCGGATCGAAGGGAGCGGCGGAGGTTGCGGGCTTCGCGGGCGCCCTGCTCCGCTGGCCGGCCAACAGCAGAGGCCGGACAGACAAGAAGATCGCGAGCACGCAGACTACAGGGAGGTATCGCATCGTGAACTCCTTCACCGATTCACACCGACGGCGCGGATCCGCCCGTTCTCGTCGAGATCCCTCGGGTTGCAGATCGCCTCCTGAAAGGTCGAATCGGGCACGAGCTTGAAGTACTTCCGGTAGCCGCCCCAGGATTTCTCACCCCACGCCTTCGGGTCGAACATCGTCATCTCGAGCTCCAGATAATCGTGGGACGTCCGGGTGAAGCGCTCGACCAGGCGGAATGTCTCGCTCTTCCAGTGGGCGACGTTCTGCGAAATCATCGTCTTGTCGTTGAAACCGACGGTATCGACGACGAGGGTGTTGCCGTCCCACTTCGCGGTTGAATGCCCCTCGTAGGATGGATCGACATCCTTGGGATGGTCCTGATTGAAGAAGAACGTTCGCCATTCGCGCTGCCTCGACACGAACTGAAAGAGGCGATTGCCATCGCGTGACGGGATGAACTCGTACACCGTCTTTACCGGATCGTCGTAAATGGCGGGCGCCGCGAGTGGCTCGCAGTCCTTGCCGGGAAACTCGCCTTTGGGATCATTGGCGGGGATGCCATTCGGATCGAAGTCGGTGCCGCGATCGCCAAGTGCGTTGCCGGCGATTGACTTCATCATCAGATGCTCTTTCGCCCACGGCGTGAGGGGCGGCTCCGGATCGGTCAGGTCGTACATCGCCAGATTCGTGAAGCGCGGTGGCCGCGGCTTCCGTCCCAGATTCGCCGCGGGCAGGTTGGTCGACATCACATCGCCCGTCCATGTCCCGGTCAGCACATGCGGATCGAATGCCTTGTCGCCAGCCGCGCCAGGGCCGGCCGTCTTGGGCGGGGCCGCGGGTTTTACCGCTGGTCCCTGCCCCGGCGGCTGGCCCGCGCCTTGAGGAGCTGCATTCTGGCCGCCGGCGAACAGCACGTGGGAGAGAGCGAAGGCCGCAGCCATTGCTGCGAACGCCCGAATTGCTCGCATTGAGAGACTCCTGTCGACGGTGAGATTGTGGTCGGCTCGCGCGGTGTCACCGTTCCGCTTCGGCTCCGTTTTATTAGAAGTCGATCTGGAACGACACTTTGGCCAGTCGCGCGTCGATGGCCAGCACCGGGACGCGCCAACTCGCGTAACTGCTGTTTTCGATCATCACCGTGCTGACGTTGAGCGCGTTGTACAGGTCGACGCTCGCGGTCGCGCGCGCGCGGCCGAACTTCAGGATCTTCCCGAACCGGAAATCGAGCTGATTTAATCTTTCGCCGTAGAGCGACCCAGGCGACACGAGGTTCACGGTCACGTTCGAGGCGCCGCCTGAGAGAGCGCGACCGAGCGAGGGCGTGACCTGCGCGTTGGTGGCGACATAGTCGGCGCGAAGCGGCAGTCCCGGAATCGATTGGAACGTCGCACTGAACTGCACGTCGATCCTCGGCACGACGTAGACACCGAGCAGCTTTACCTGCGTGATGAACTTCGTGTCGGCATGGCAATAGAGGGGACTCGGATTGTCGAGCTTTGCCACGACCTCGCAGTTGTCCGTGGACGTGCGTCCAGTGCTGAGGCCGCCCTGCATGGTGATCCCCTGCCGTAGCCGCGCCACCATCGTGAGATCGACTCCGTTCCAGTGCTCGATCTGGTTGCCGTAGTTGTCCGACAGCGTGACGAAATTCGAGACCTGACCGACCTTGTTGGGATTCAGATCGTACAGTCCGGCAATGAGGTTGCCGCCGCCATTCGGCAGCCGCGTGTCGACGGGCGCGGTGACGCTGAATTGCGAGAAGTCGCTCGGCGCAGTGAGCGTGTTGTCCGTGGCGTAGAAGTTGCCGAACCACCGGCGGAAATAGCTCACTTCAGCCGAGACGCGCGGCACAATCTCTTGTTGCACGCCTGCCGAAAATTCCCAGTTGTAATTCCGCTTACCCCAGCCGCTGGTTAGGTTCGAGTCGTAGATCGTGCTGATCGACGGCGACCCGAACGCGGCATTCGCCATCGCCCCGCACTCGCCGTTCGCGCCGGTGCTCGTGAGATCGCAGTCTGGCGCGAAGTTGCCGCGGCGCGGATCACCGACTGGGAAGGTCAGATCGTTCCACGATCGCGTGGTGCTGTTCACGGTGATGTTCGACGGCGACTTCGAGAGTTGACCGGTGGCGAGGCCCTGCAGGTACTTGTTCAGACTCGCTTTCACTGCAGTCTTGCCGTTCCCGAACACGTCGATAGCGGCGCCTAGCCGAGGCGTGACGTCCTGCCAACTGATGTTCTCGGTCTCGGGAAAATCGATGTTTCTGTTCGGCACGAGCAGCCCGGGGCCGAAGTGCGCGGCGGGGTAACTATTCGCGTAGGCGTCGTAGCGGATGCCGCCGGTGACGGTGAGGCGGTTGAACGTCCAGCGATCCTGCACGAAGGCGCCGAAGTCGTAGTCGAGGTTCTCCCTATCCTCGTACGGGGTCGCGAATTCCGTGATCCGGTTCGGGATGCCGTTATTGAACCGGTAGGTCAGCGGGTACTTCGGAAAGAAGGAAGCGTTCGGGCCGTTGAGCCCGAACCCGTCGTTGATGCCGACCTTCAGGGCGTGGGCGCCCGTGATGTACGAGGCCGCCGCCCGCAAGAACATCGAGTGGCTCCGTGCATGGCTGTAGACGTTCGATGGACCGCGATAGTTGACGCCTGTCGACTGCTCGTTGACGCCGATCATCTCCGGGCTCAGCAGATCGCCGTGCGTCGATCCTCCAGGCGTATCGTGATACGTCTCGTTCCGTTGAAACGCCGAAGCCTCCAGGAGGAACCGGCTGGTGACGGGTGACGACCAGTCGGCTTGGAACGACCGCTGCAATGGAAAACGGCGATCGCGAATCGATTCGACCGACGACTGCAGGCCGGTGCCGTTCGGACAGCGACAGAGGTCTTGCTGATCGTAGGTGCCGGCCAACTTGTTACGCGGCGTCGCCTGCCACGTCAACCGAAGATCGATAACCTTGTTGTCTCCGATATTCAATGCGGGATTCGATGGATCCGGCGAATAGGTCCACTTCGCCAGGTTGTTCCGGTTCAGATCGGTCAACGCACCCGATCCGCTCGCCACATGGTTGCGCCGGGCCGTCACGAAGAACCAGATCCTGTCGCGTCTCAGAGGGCCGCCGAATCCTGGGTTCACGTCCCAGATGTTGTCCATCACGGTCCTGGTCAGCAGCCCCCGGTCGCGGAGATCCTGCGTGAAGTTGTCGCCCTGCATGGACCGGTTCGCCCCGTTCACGAATACGAGACCCTTGAAGGCGTTGCCGCCCTCGCGAGGGATGAAATTGATCTGCACGCCGCCAGTCGCCCACTCGGCCGACACCGCTGCGGTATTGATCGCCATCTCTTGGACGGCGGTCGCCGAAGGCATCGCTCCGGCGCGCGTCCCCGCGCCGACGATGCCGCCGATGGATACTCCGTTCATCGTCAGTCGCTGCGCATCGCCGTGACTCCCATGGACGCTCATCTCGAAGGTCTGCAATCCCTGGCTGCCGCCGACGTCCTGCGTGGAGACCGGCGCCGCGCTGCCCTGCACCATGCCGACCGCCGGAACGAGGACCGCGAGGTTGTAGTGCACGCGGCCGGTCGGAACGGCGGCGATCACGTCGGCATCGAGGACACGTTGTCGCGTCGAGCTCTGCACATCGACTGTTGGCGTTTCGCCCGTCACAGTGACCGTCTCTTCGACTGCCCCGACGCGAAGCTCGGCGTCCACCTTTGCGGTGAACGATCCCGTCAGCTCGACGCCTTCGCGTTTCAGCGTGTTGAACCCGGGCAGCGTGAACGTCACCGAATATGTCCCTGGCCTCAGGTCAACGATCGAGTACTGGCCCGTGCCGTCAGTCACCACCGTGCGTACCTTTTCGATCAGCACCGGACTCGCGGCCTCCACGGTGACGCCGGGTAGCACCGCCCCAGATGAGTCCTTGGCCGCCCCGGCGATCGAGCCTTGGGCGTACGCCATTGCGGGCGCGAGCAGGATGACAAAGAGCGTGCCGAACAGGCGACTCACTGGCCTCAACATACCGTCTCCTCTGTCGTTATCCCTGTGGACGCCTACAACCGGGCCCAGCGGAACGCCAGTCTAAGAAGGCTGAAAATCAATATTCCTGATGGAATTGTTAAAACAGCTCTCAAGAAATCTCATTTGTTGATCGTCGGATTACCGGGTCATTTCGGGGGCCCGAATCGACACGTTGGCGCCCAGGGCCGACGCCACTGCGGCCATCCCGACAAATGAGGTCTCTTGACAGCGGCTTTAACGATTCCATCAGGAACGTTCATCTGCCCGATCGCAGCATTTCCGTGATCGGCCGCCTCATGGAGCATTGCGACCCCGCTTCGCGCAAGCACTTCGCGAGCGGATCAGCCCGCACTGGAGATGCGCGACGACATCGGCACCCCCTTTCCCTCCTCACCGTGCCAGGTGGGGTTCGAAGTTTCGCTACCCAGCGACCGCGGCCTTTCCAATCGGTGATCGAGTCGGTCCACGGATGGCGACCGTCAGCGTGCCAAGTGTTAGGATCGACCCGCAAGACGACCAATATCCGCCTCCATTCACAGGAAGAAACGGGAGAACAACGGTTGGCGAAAGCGTTGGAAGCCCTTGAAGACGCTCCCCTCGAAAGGCCGACAGTCCGGTTTTCTGAGATCCGCCCGGGGGAGGGTTATGCCTTCAAGAGGTTTCGCCTCGTCATTGCTTCCGGCGTACTCACCCGCGACGGAGAACCGGTTTCCCTCGCGCCGACCGCCTTCGGAACGCTGGTCGTCCTAGTACGCCGCGCCGGGCAGACGGTGACGAAGGACGAGCTGATGGCCGCGGTGTGGCCTCGCTCGTTTGTCTCGGAAGAAAGCGTCACCCAGTGTGTCTATGCACTGAGGCGCGCCCTGGGCGACGACCCCGCCCATCCGCGGTACATCGCCACGCTGTCGAAGCGCGGGTACCGGTTTGTGGCGCCGGTCGCCCACCTCAGCTCGGAGTCGCACGGGGCTAGCGCAGCCGATTCGCCACATCAGGCCCAGGCATCCGTTTCAAGAAACCCGAGCAACGTCGAGCCAGCCACGACGCAGCCTCGTCGCATGTTGTTGTTCGGCTTGGTCGTGCTGGTCGCGATTGGCGCTGCAGTCTTGTGGCGCTTTCACCCCTCGCCTCCGGATGCTATTCCACGACTTCTTTTGACGGCCAATCCTCCGCCCGGGACTCACTACGCGTCCGGCGCACAGCTGTCACCTGACGGTCACCAGCTCGTGATCGTCGCCACCGACGACCGTACGGGCAAAACGCAGTTGTGGGTGAATACTCTCGAGTCGGGTAGTTTTCGGTCGTTGCCGGGAACTGAGGGCGCGATCCGGCCCTTCTGGTCGCCGGACAATCGCTCGGTTGGATTTTTCAGCGACGGACTGCTGAAGACCATTGGGCTCGACGCCGACGCGCCACGGCCTCTGACACACGCCGGCACGACGATCACCGGCGGCACCTGGAGCGCACGGGGGGTGATTGCGTGGAGCGAGATCTGGTCAGGCCTGTTCTCCATTCCTGAAGGCGGCGGCGATCCGGTCGCGCTCACGGCTCTCGACGCCACCTATAAGGAAAACGGCCATCGATGGCCACAGTTCCTGCCCGACGGCCGTCACTATATCTACTTCGTCGCCAGTCCTGACCCGCAGCGCGCCGGCACGTACCTGGCCTCGCTCGACTCGCACGACCGCGTCCGATTACTCGACGGCCAGAGTTCCGCCGCGAGCTACGCGCCGTCCGGACACCTCCTGTTCGTGCACGATGGCGTTCTCACGGCTCAGGCGCTCGACCTGAAAACCGCTGCCCTCACCGGCCCGCCAATCTCGATCGCCGGCGACGTCTCCGGCGCGGCAATCACGGAAGGCGCTACGATCTCGGCATCGGCGGGGGGGCTGCTCGCCTTCGAACGCGGCGAGGCGACGCGCCGCCTTTCGTGGTTCACCACCGCCGGCGAGAAGCTGTCGACGCTCGACCTGTCGCCACCGCTGAACAACCCGCTCATCTCCGCGGACGAGACCCAGGCGGTCGCGAGCAGTCAGGGACGAACGGCCGGCGTTTGGCTGATCGACCTGAAGCGTGGATCGGCGACGCGGCTTACGATGGGCAGCGGACCGTTGTTTGCCCCCGACGGCAACGTCATCGCGTACACGTCGCGGCAGGCAGGCGGACCGCTGGACATCTACACCATGCCGATCGCGGGGCCGCCTCCGGATCGGCCGCTGCTGCACACCGCCGAAAACAAGCTGCTGCAGGACTGGTCGAGCGACGGGAAATACATCGTCTACGTGAGCACCAACTCGGAGACGAAGCAGGACCTCTGGGCGCTGCCGATGGGAGGATCCGAGTCGGCCTTTCCCGTGGTCCGCACGGGCGCCGCGGAAATTCAAGGCCGCTTGTCGCCGAACGGCCGGTGGATGGCGTACGCGTCCGACGAATCGGGCAGTTGGGAAGTCTACGTCACGTCATTTCCGAAATCGGCCTACAAGCGCACGGTCTCGATCGGCGGCGGATCGGAACCGCAGTGGCAGCACGACGGAAAAGGCCTGTACTACCTTCGCAGCGACAACATGCTCATGTGGGTCGCGCTCGACGCCGGCGACCCGGCGCCGCAGCCGGGACTGCCGCGAGCGCTCTTTTTGCTTCCGGTTTCAGGCAACGCGAGCGTGTCTCGCGGGTTCTACCGCAATCACTTCGTCGTGACGTCGGACAACCGGCGCGTGCTGGTCGCTGCCGATGAGGATGCCGGGCCGCCGGTGTCGATCATGGTCGGCTGGAACGCCGCTCTCAGAAATCGGTGATCGCCATACGGCATGCGCCCATGCACCCGCCACGCGGTGATCGTGGGGATGCGTCCCCTTTCTAGAAACTGCAGGAACGCCTCAAGACGGCGAGCGTTAGCTGATACCTAACCTCGTCGGTCCGCGCGAGCCGTTCTTCGAGTGACTGCTCGCAACTCAGCACGGGATCGTGCAGTTCATGACCCGTGCACGACACATTCCTTCACGGCAATCTCATACGCGCTGGTGAAGTAGGTGACCGCACGCCGCGTATCGCTCTCAAATAGTCAAAGTAAAGGTCACAGGGGAACCGCAGTTATAACGAGATACATCCAACTGTCGCGTCATAATGGACGAGTTGCCATGACAAGTCCGCCCGGAGGGCGACTTCCGAATTGTGGTCGTTTCGTCGCGTCACTGCCGAGCTTTGGGGCTACGATCAATAGGTCCCCGCAGTTAGCAAGACGCTATGAATATCGGCACCACAAGGCGCTCCGCCCCGGCGTTCGCGATCGTTGCGGCCCTGGTGGTGTTGTGCGCCGCTGACGCGCGGGCGCAGTCGTCGTTCTCCGGCACTCTCACCAGTAACACCACTTGGCGGCTTACCGACAGCCCCATCCAGGTGAACCCAGGCCTGCGGATTCCGGCAGGCGTAACCCTGACCATCGAGGCTGGCGTCATCGTCCAGTTCGCGCAGGACGCCACGCTTCAAATCGACGGCACGCTCGTCGCCCGCGGCACCGCGGCCGCCCCCATACGATTCACCTCCAACCAGACGACGGTCACGGCGGGCTACTGGGGCGAAGTATGGTTTTCGGATTCCAGCGTTGATGCGACCTACAGCAGCGGCGGCGCGTACACCGGAGGGTCAGCCCTCGAATACGTCATCGTCGAAGGCGCCGGATCACTCAGCGATCCGGGCCTGGCGATCTATGTCACCGATGCGGCGCCGCTGATCCGATCGGTCACCCTGCGAAACAACCGCGGGCTTGGTCTGTTCGCCGGCTTCCGTTCGGACTTACCGTCTCCGGCCTTCAAGATCTTCACGTCGGACTTCACGGGCCAGAGCGCCGGAGGTATCGATATCCGGTACCCCAATCACGCCGTCACTCTGGAAGGAAATCGGATCGACGGCGGCGGCGTGGCCGGCAAAGCGCGTTCGGAATCCGGCTGAACACCGGCGGTGCCGCGGCTGCGACGGCCCAGGCGCTCGTCCGCGGAAACACCGTGACCAACGTCAGCCACGGCATCTTCGTGGAAGACAACTCGTTCGGAACGTTGACTGTCATCAACAACCGCGTTGCTCACAATGAATTCGGCGTCGAAGTGACGGAGGCGTCGGGGGCAACCCTCGCGCTGACGGGCAATGTGATCCAGGGGAACATCGGCGGCGGCGGTGTCCGCATTACCAGCGGAACCGGATCGCGCGTCACGTTGACCGCCAACATCATCGTCGAGAACGCGGCCAGCCTGGATGCCCCGGGCCTCTACCTCGTGAATGGAGGGCCGACAAGCGTCACACACAACATCGTCAGCGACAACGACGGCTCGACGAACCCGGTCTCCGCAGCGGGCGGCGTATCTCTGTCGCTGGGCGCATCCACGCCGACGACGAACGTGTTCTCGGACAACCTGGTGAACAGGAACGTCGCCGGATCGAGCGGCGCCATGTACCTGGCCGCCTCCGCGCCGGCCGCGCTCGACGTGCAACGCAACACCGTCGTCGCCAATCAGAACACGCGACCGAATTCCGCGGCGATCACGGTTAACGGCGCGGGCGCGGTGACGCTCGCCGGCAACAACATCTTCGGCAATACCGCCGCGTACGTCCTCGAGCCAATCGGCGGCGCTTCGGCCCCGACGGTGGAGGCCGCCAACAACTGGTGGGGCACGGCCGATCCGGCCGTCATCAGCGCTCTCGTGCTCGATTCGTCGGACGACGCCACGTTGGGCACCGTCAACGTGGCCCCTGCTTTCACCGCGATCGACGTGACCCCTCCCATTTCTCCGCCGGCCGGCCTGACCGTTGTGCCGACCGACGTCGGCACGGTGACGCTCCATTGGAACGCGAACCCGGAATCCGACACCACCGGCTATCGCGTCTGGTACGGATCCACCGATGGAGTTCCTGGCGTCGGGGCGAATCAGGGTCCGTCGCCGATCGAAGTGGGGAATATCACGAGCTTCGTTCTGACAGGGCTGACTGGCACCCTCGCTTTTTCGGTCACCGCGTACGACGCGGCTCGCGACGGCGTGGCCGATCAGACTGACGGCAACGAGAGCTGGTACGCCGCCACCGTCGTTTCTGCCACGGCCCCACCGCCGCGTCCTGGCGTCCCGTCGAACCCGACGCCGACGGACGGCGCCGCCGCCGTGGACACCGCCACGACGCTGGGCTGGACGCCGGCGACCGATACCATCACCTACGACGTCGCGTTCGGCACCACAAACCCGCCGCCAATCGTCTCGACGAACATCACCGCGACATCCTGGGCGCCAGCGGCGCACCTCGCCGCGTCTACGACGTATTACTGGCAGATCACGGCGCGCAACGACGTCGGCACGACAGCCGGCCCGGTGTGGTCCTTCAGCACCGCAGATCCGCCACCGCCGCCCCCCGACCCAGACGGCGGGCCGAATTGTGCGATCTCCGTTTCAGGGCCTTCGACGCTGGCCGCAAGCTCCGCGGGCGCGCAGGGACTGATCGCGGTGGCGACCAGTGCCGGCTGCGCCTGGCGCGCGGCAAGCAGCGTCCCCTGGTTGACGGTCGCGGCGTCCGGAACGCCGTACGCGTATCCATCGCTCGTCCTCGCCGATCACCCGCTTGCCTACTACCGGTTCGGCGATACGAACGACATGGGCAACGACCTGTCGGGCTTCGGATTCGACGGCAACATTCCTGGCGGCGTGACGCTCGGCGCGCGCGGTGTGACCGCGGACGGCGATCTCGCAGCGACGTTCGTCGGTTCTACGGCGCGGTTCGAGACGCGGTACGCCCAGCTGCTTCCGGCGGGCGGCGTAACGCTCGAAGGATGGGTCTGGCCCAATGTCGTCGCGCAGACACAGCCGTACTTGATGATTGGCGGCGCGGGCGATCCGAACTACGGGTACCTGATGAGCATGGGAAACGATCGCCGTGTCTACGCGACGATCAGCACCAGCCGCAGCACGGTGACCCCGCTCATTTCCTCGACGATGCTGGCGAACAACCAGTGGTATCACATCGCCCTCACATGGGACGGAGCCACGGAGAGGCTGTTCGTGAACGGAGCTCTCGAGGCTTCCCGCACGCTGTCGGGCGCGATCGATTACACCGGGATCTCGTGGTTCCGGCTCGCACAGGCGAACACGCTGATCCAGTCCGGCAGCTGGCAAGGAAGGCTGGACGAATTCGCGTTGTACGACCACGCGCTGTCGGCCCAGGCGATCGCCTACCGTTATGCGCTCGGCACCGCTGTCACGGGCGGTGGCAGCGTCGCTTACACGGTGGTTCCCTACACATACACGGCGGGATCCGCCGCGCCGGCTCCGCGTGTCGGAACGATGACCATCGCCGGTCAGGCGATCACGGTGACGCAGCCGGCGCAGGTCTCTGCATATTCCGTCCGCGTCGTCTCGGACAATCCGGCCGGGTACTGGCGCCTCGACGAGACGAGCGATCCGATCGCGTACGACAGCAGCGGGCACGGTGCGGAGGGCCGGTACGGCGGCACCCATACCCTCGGCGTGCCGGGCGTCCTTGCTGACGGAAACACCGGCGCGGGCCTCGACGGCAACAGCGGGTTCGTCGACGTGTACCCGGTTCCCACCACGCTGCGCCTACATGGAGCGCAGAGCTTCGAAGCGTGGGTTCGCGCCACGGTCCAGCCCACGGGCGAGCCGCAGATCGTCGGCAACTTCCACAACATGGGCGTTGGCCGATCGGGGTTGACACTGAGGAGTGATCGCCGCGTCTATTTCTACATCGGCTACGACGGCAACGCGCAGGATTCGCTGTCCGCCAATTTTCCGTTCGACGGCGCATGGCATCACGTCGTCGGAACCTGGAACGGGACGACGGATGCCGGCGGACAGATGCTTTATCTCGATGGCGCCGTCGTTGCCCAGCGCGCGACGAAGGCCGCCGAAGCACCCTCGGATTGGCTCGTGGTGCGCATCGGCCGCAATGGCGCGAGCTATTTCAACGGCGACGTCGACGAAGTCGCCATCTACGACTACGCGCTCACCGGCGCCCAGATCAGGAATCATGCGGCCGCCGCCGTCTGGGTCGGACCGACCATCACGAGCCTTGCTCCCGCAAGCGCCGTCGCGGGCAGCGGGGCGACGCAGCTGACTGTCACGGGAAACGGCTTTACGAGCGGCTCGGTCGTGCAGGTGAACGGATCGAATCGAGCCACCACGTTCGTATCCGCCACATCGCTGACCGCGACAACGCTCGCCGGCGACGTCGCGTCGGTCGGCACGTTGTCCATCACGGTATCGGGCTCGCCCGCCGCGTCGTTTGCGGTGACCGCAGCACCCACGCCGCCCATTGGCGACTACTCGAGCCTCATTCAGTCGGATCGGCCCGCGGCCTACTGGCGTCTCGACGAGGCGACCGGCGCATTGGCTCACGACCTGAGCGGTCATCTGTTCCATGCCTCTCATGTCGGGACGGTTCTCCGCACGTCCGGGGCACTCCTGGACGGCGACGGGGCGATTCAGCTCGATGAGCGCGGCTATCTGGAGGTATATCCGGTGCCCGCGGCGCTGAAGATGACGGGGCCGCAGACGTTTGAAGCATTCGTACGAACGACAGCAACTCCGCCGGCCGGCTCCGAGCCACAAATCGTCGGCAACTTCCACAACCTCGGACTGGGCCGATCCGGGCTCACGTTGAAGAGCGACGGTCGCGTGTATTTCTACATCGGCAACGACGGCGTCGCCGCGCACGCGTTGTCCGCCCCCTTCCACTCCGACGGCGCATGGCATCACGTCGTTGGCACGTGGGACGGCTCGTCACAGACCCTGTATCTCGACGGCATCGTGGCCGCGCAGCGCACCACCACCGCGGGCGAGGTGCCATCCGACTGGATCGTCGTCCGCATGGGACGAAACGGCCTCAGCTATCTCAATGGCTCGGTCGATGAAGTCGCGATCTACGATTACGCGCTCACCCCGGCTCAAGTGCTGAGTCATACGATGGGCGCCTTCTGGACAGACGCGACGACGCCGTCGGTCATCAACGGCATCTCGCCGGCAGCCGTCGACCCCGGCGGCGGCGACTTCACCCTCACTGTGACTGGTGTCGGCTTCGGGCCTGGGTCGTTCGTCCAATTGAACGGCGAGCCGCGCGCCACCACGTATGTGTCGCCGGTCACGCTCACCGCGACGATACTCGCGGCCGATATCGTGACCGCCGGGTCACGCACGATCCGCGTCTCCGGGTCGGCCGGCTTCCCGTTGACCGTCGGCGTACTGTCGAACCCGGTGCCGAAGACCACCGCCGTCACGCCGTCGCCGCTCGTCGTTGGACCATGGTCACCCACCATCACGGTGTCGGGATCCAACTTCGTCGCCGGCGCCATCGTGATGATCAACGCAGTCGATCGCGCGACCACGTACGTGTCGGCCACGACGCTGACGGCGACGCTGCTGCCGTCCGACGTGGCGAGTGCACGAACGATGACCGTGAAAGTCCTTAATCCCGAGCCGGGCGGCGGCTGGTCGAACGGCGTCCTGCTGACTACCAGAAATGCCACGCTGACAGTACCCGTGTCGCAGGTGCCGCCGGACACGACGGTGCCGGTGACACTCACCGCCGGAGCGGGCGGCGCCACCGACTGGCTCGCGCTCGCGGCCACTGGCGCGCCGGATACGAGTTTTCTGGCAAAGGTGTACGTCGGCGCCGGCATTACCGGGACGACGTGGGCGCCGACTTTACCCTCGATCGACGGAGACTACGAGTTCCGGCTGTTCATCAACGACACCTTCACGCGCGTCGCGACGAGTCCGAAGATCACGGTGTCGTCGGGGTCACCGCCCGCGATCGCGACGATTTCTCCCTCCAGCGTTGCGGAGGGCAGCGGTGACTTCGTCCTCACGGTCAGCGGCTTCGGCTTCACGCCCGCGTCCGTCGTTCAAGTGAATGCATCCGCTCGCGCCACGACGTACGTCTCATCGACGACGGTCACCGCGATCGTGCTTGCGTCGGACGTCGCGCAGTTCGGATCGCGGACGGTGCGGGTGTCGGGTTCCGCGGGCGCCGCTCTCACCGTCACTGCGGTGGTCAACCCCGCGCCGCACCTGACCAGCATCAGCCCCTCTGCCATCGGGCCTGGTGCCTGGACAACGACGCTGACCGTCACGGGATCGAACTTCGTTCAGGGCGCGGTCGTGACATTGAATGCCGACCCTCGCCAGACAGCGTACGTGTCGTCGACGACGCTGACTGCGACGCTGGTCCCGTCCGACCTGGCGACAGCCCGCACGTGGACGGTCAAGGTGTTGAATCCAGCGCCCGGCGGCGGCTGGTCCAGCGGAGCGGCGCTGAAAATAGTGCCGCCGTCACTGACCGTGCCGGTCGTTCAGGCGCCGTTCGGCACTGCGATTCCGGTGACGTTGACAGGGGGCATGGGCGGACCGACCGACTGGCTCGCGCTCGCCGACGCCAGCGCCCCGGACTCGTCCTACTTCGACCGCGTGTATGTCGGCGCCGGCGTCACTACCCTCACGTGGTCCGCCAGCATGCCGTACACGGCCGGGACCTACCAATTCCGGCTGTTTGCAAACGACGGATTCACCCGACTCGCCACCAGCCCGTCCATCGTCGTCAACGCCGCCGCCACGCCGACGATCTCGGGCCTGTCGCCGTCGACGGTGAACGCCGGCAACGGCGACTTCACGCTCACGGTGACCGGTCTGGGGTTCACGAACGCATCCACGGTTCAGGTGAACGGACTCAATCGACCGACGACATACATATCGTCCACCTCGGTCAGCGCCGCGATACCTGCCAGCGACGTGGCGCAATATGGTTTCCTCACGATTCGCGTCTCCGGTTCAGCGGGCGTGGAGCTCCCGGTCACCACCACCCTGAACCCGCGGGCGACGATGACCAGCTTTTCACCCACCAAGCTCGCGGTGAACAGCGCGATGCTGACATTGACCGTGGTGGGCAGCGGGTTCATCGACACGTCCACCGTGATGCTCAACGGCGTCCCTCGACAGACGACGTTCGTGTCTCCTACCACGCTGACGGCGACGCTGGTTCCGAGCGACGTCGCTGTCGCGAGGCAGTGGACGGTCAAGGTGGCGAACCCCGATCCGGGCGCCAACATATCCAGTGGCATCTCTCTGACCGTCATGATGCCGACGCTGACGCCGTCCCTCACGCAGGCGGCGTACGGGACTGTCGTGCCCGTGACAGTGGTGGCGGCTCCTGGCGGAGCCAACGACTGGCTGACGCTTGCCGCAACCGGCGCGCCGGAAAACAGTTACATCGACAGACTTGACTTGACCCCTGGCGTGACGAACCTCACCTGGAATCCGACGATGCCGGCGGTCACAGGGACGTATCAGGTGCGGCTCTTCGTGAACGGCGGCGCCACGCGAATCGCCACGAGCGCGCCGATCACGGTCACGCCCCCGCCGATCCCGTAGTCACGCGGCGCTCGCAGTGTCGGCAGCAACGCCGGCGCGCAAACGGTGCCGTCACTCGATGACGATCGTCCCTCGCAGCATGTTCATACCGCAGACAAAACCGATACTTCCAGACGCTGTTGGCGTGAACTCGATGACGACAGGCACGTTCAGCGGCAATAGGCGTCTGATGTTCAGCGACGGAAACACCACTTCGGTGCCGCACGTCTTGTCCGTGGTGCGGACGAACGTAATTCTCGCAGGCGCTCCCTGGCGGACTGTCATCTTTGCGGGCTCGTAGCCTTGCTCGGTCACGAGCACACGGGCGTCTTCGGTCGGGGAGGATGGGGTCGGCGATTTCATTTCCTGCCCGCGACTCTCATTACCAGGCGACGCCGCGGCACGCAAGCCGAGACGCTCGCGTTCAGCGCGTAACGTGAAGCTGCCTTTGGTGACGACACGATCACCCGCCTGGACCCCGGACAAGACGGCGATCTTTTCGCCGGCGTTCTCGCCCAGCTTCACCTCGCGTTCCACGAAGCGCCCCCCTTCGGGAGCGGCCAAGTAGACCACGGATCGTTCGCCGACCATCTGGACGGCTGTTCTCGGGATGGCGACGACCTCCGAACGCTGCCCACTGCCGACGCTCATGTCCACATACATCCCGAGCTTGAGTTCGCCATTCCGATTCGGCACTTCGACACGGACTTGGGCGGTACGTGACTCCGCGTTCACCTGCGGATCGACGTAACTGACCCGAGCCTGCAGCCGAAGATCGGAGTAAGCCGTCGATGTCACGGTCACAGGACTTCCGACATGGATGCGGCCGAAGTCCCGTTCGTAGAGATTGCCAACAATCCAGACGGTCGATAGATCAACGACCGTGAAGAGCGGCGTCGCGATGTCGACGTTGGCGCCAGTGTTGGCCTGCCGTTCGGTGACGACGCCGTCGATTGGCGAGGGAACAACAAGTGTTGCCGCTGAAGAGGAGGAACCGAGAGAAGCGATCTGCTGCTCCGTGAGGCCAAGCAACGTCAGACGAGCGCGTGCGCTTTCGACCGTCGTCGTCGCCGCCGCGTGCTCGGCATGCACCTGCTCCAGTTCCTGGCGTGCCGCGGCACCGATCTCGACCAGCTTCGCGGTCCGCTGCAGCATGCGCTCGTGCGCGTCGAGCGCGGCTTTCGCCGAGAGAAACCGCGTCTCGGCTTCTGACAGCTCAGGGCTGTAGATCTCAGCGAGCGGTTGACCGCGTCTGACGTGCGACCCGAGCTCCACCGGCACGCGCGTGACACGACCCGCCGTGAGCGGTGTCACCTTCACGCTGCGATACGCGTTCGGCTGAACGATTCCGGGGACCCGCTGTTGACTGCCGGCTCCGGCCGCGCTGATCGTCTGAACTGAAACAACCTCCAAGCCGGCGCGCTGAATGGCATCCGAACTCAGCGCGATGGCGACATCAGGCAGCGGCCCTTCTGACCGCGACTGATCCGTGTGAGCACTGCGTGAGGTCGCTGGTGCCCCCGAGGACGCCGCCGGCACGACGGACACGGCAGTGGCCTGGTGTGTCGCGACGTACGTCACGGCGCCTCCAAGAGCGAGCAGGAATAGGCCGGCGGCCAGCAGCTGCGACCACTTCAGCGTTACGCCTGAATGTTCAGTCATGGCCTTTCTCCGCGGGCGTTCTGTAACGCCGCCTGCGCGTCGTACGCTTCGCGCAGCCCCATGGTGTATGCGCGTTCCATGTCGAGATAATGTCGTTGTTCCGCGAGCACGTCCGACACCGTCATCCGTCCGAGCTCGTACGTCTGACGGACGACGTCCAGGTTCTGCCTCGCCAATCGCACCCCGTCGCTCAACGTGGCCAGCGCAGCCTGCGTCTGCCGGCTTCGCGCCGCGGCGGCGGCGATTTCCGCCTGCGCGGACAGCCTGGTCGCTTCCAGCGTGGCTGTTGCGGCCGCTGCCATCGCATGAGCCGCGGCCACCTCGCCCTGGTTCTTATTGCGCAGCGGCACCGCGACCATCGCGCCCGCCGCGACATAGTTGAACACTCCCCGCACTGGCACGAGACTGCCGCCGGTGTCAAAAGCGCGCTGCGCAAAACCCGTATCCATGCGCGCATATGACCCGTACAGACTGATGTCGAAGCGCCCCTGACTCGCGGCTCTGGCCGCCTGGGCGTCCCACAGGTTTCGGCGCGCTGCGGCCGCCTGCACGTCAGACCGATTTGCGATGATGCTGGCGTCCTCGGCGATCGCCGGCGGTGGCTCGGCCTTGACCAGCACTTCCAGCGTATCGCGCAGCATCAATCGGACGTCGGCGCCCTGACCGAGCGCGCGGCGCAAGTCATACATCGCCGCGTCTGCGCGCCCCATCGCAAGCAACCGGTCCGATTCCGCGCGACGGACTTCGACGGCCAAGAGATCCCGGTCGAGTGGGGGCGACGCCCCCTCCTGGACCCGTTGGCTCAACAGGTCGAGTTGACGACGCAGCGTTGCAAGGGCGTCGTCAGCGACGGACACTTCTCGAACGGCCGCCGCGGCGGCGCCATACCGTGTGCGGACATCGGCGGACACCAGCCGTGCGCGTTCGGCGACGGCACGTTGGCTCACGTCGACCTCCCGCTCCGCGGCCGCCACTCGCGGGCCGCGTCGAAAAAGGTCCAGCGGCCATTCGAGCGTCAGCATCGTCTGGTTGTCGGTCCCCGCGGGCTCCTGCCGACGCTCGAAGGAAACCGTCGGATTGGGTCGCAACCCAGCCTGGAGGCGCATTCCCTGAGCCGCCTCGACTTCGTTACGAGCCGCACGCAGCGACGGCTCCTGCTGAAGGGCCATCTGGACAGCATCGATGAGCGACACACCAGTGGCCTCGTCGACATATCGACTCGACATCAACTCGGGCGCCGAGGGCGGCGATTGACCTCGCACAACCGCGTTCGGAATCGAACAGGCGACACACGCGGCAAGAATCGGAGACCAGCCTCTCATTGCACCATTCCTTCGAACGCCGCACTGCCCTTGCCGTGCGGACCATCCCACTCGACCCCGAAGTGCCACGTGCCCGCCATGCCGAATTCCGCAGTGGCTCGATAGCGCCCGGGGATACCCGTCGGCCGGACCTCCAGGCCGCTGGACATGACCATGCCTGGCATCGACATGTTGGCGCTCGCCCGCACGACGCCGGGATCGATGAGCCTTCCGTCCGACGCCGCCCGGAACTCCACGGTGAACGTATTGCGGCCCTGGCGGAGCACGCCCGTCGGCGAAAGCACGACGATGTCGAAGTACCCCGAGCGCGCCGACTGGACCACAGATCCCGTCGTGTCCGTCGGTGATTGGTTCCGGGACATGGCGCTACGCCACACGATCCACCCGCCTGTCCCCAACACGACGAGCAGGCTGGCGACGATCGCAGGTCGCCAGTTCACCCGGGGTGCCGGCTCGTCAAGGAGCGGCTGGTGCCGCAGCCCCAGCTGGCGCTCACGCAGCCACGAGAAAATCACCGGCGTGACGATCAGCACGTGAATGAGTGATGACACCATTCCGCCCAGCACAGGCGCGGCGAGCGGCTTCATCACCTCCGCGCCGACGCGGGTACTCCACATGATCGGCAGCAGGCCAGCCACAACCGTCGAGACCGTCATCACCTTCGGACGCAGGCGCAGGAGCGCGCCTTCGATCACCGCGTCCCGCAGCGCCGCCCGCGTCAGCTCGCCGCCGAGGGCCTGCCGTTTACGTTCGACCGCTTCTTCGAGATAGATCACCATCACCACACCCGTTTGCACGGCGGTGCCAAACAGCGCGATGAAGCCCACCCACACGGCGACTGAGAAGTTGTAGCCAAGAACCCAGAGCAAATAGACGCCACCGGTGAGTGCGAACGGCACGGCCAACAAGACGTGCGCCGCCTCGGCCACCGAGCCATAGGTGAAATACAACAGAGTGAAAATGACCAGCAGCACGATGGGCAGCACAATCTGCAGCCGCTGCCGCGCGTGCTCCTGGTTCTCCCACCGTCCGCTCCAGCCGATGTAATACCCCGCTGGCAAGGCGACGTCGCGCGCGACGGTCGCTCGGGCCTCCTGCACAAACCCTCCGACGTCGCGCCCCTGGACGTTCAGCAGCACGGTCGCGAGCAGCAGCCCGTTTTCGGAAGAGATCATGGCGGGGCCGCGCGCGTGGACGATCGTGGCCACCTGGTCGAGCGGAATCTTCGCGCCGCCAGGCGCGGCGACCAGGACCTGACCGAGCGCCTGCGCGTCGCTCCTGAATTGCGGAGCGTAGCGAACACGAACCGGAAAGCGACGGCGCCCTTCAATGGTTGTGGACAGCACCGTCTCGCCGACCGCGTTCTCGATCACCTGCTGGATGTCGCCCACGCCGATGCCGTATCGGGCGGCGGCCTCGCGATTAACTTCGATGTTCAGGTATTGGCCGCTGGTCACCTGCTCCGGATACACGTTGCTTGCGCCAGGGACCGCCCGCACCATGTCAGCGACGCGTCGGGCCAGGGTTTCGAGCGTCGGCAGATCGTTGCCGAAGATTTTCACGCCCACCTCTGACCGGATCCCCGTGGTGAGCATGTCGATCCGGTTGATGATCGGCATCGTCCAGATGATCGTGACGCCGGGCATCTGCGCCGCCTGACTCATCTCGGCGCGCAGACGATCCAGTGTCATCCCGGCGCGCCACTGGTCGCGCGGCTTCAGGTGCACGACGGTCTCGGTCATATTGAGCGGCGCCGGATCGGTAGACGTATCCGCCCTGGCGACCTTCGCGACGACGTACGCGACCTCCTGGAAGTTCATGAGCGCCGCGTTCTGCTTCCTGGCAATCTCGGTGTTTTCGTTGAGCGAAATGCTGGGATCCGCGATCGGCATGAACATCAGGTCGCCTTCGTTCAACGGCGGCATGAATTCGCTGCCGATGCCTCGCGCCACGAACAATGCGCCCATAAAGAGCAGCGCGGCGACCGAAATCGTGGCAAGCCGGTGACGCAAGGCCGTCTCGAGGGCCGGCCGGTACAGCCGACGGAGCGCGCGCATCACCGGGTTGTCGCTCTCAGCGTGGACTTTGCCACCGAGCAGCAGCGAACAGAGGACGGGCACGAGCGTGACGGCGATCACCGTCGCGGCGAGCACGGCGAACGTCTTCGTGAAGGCGAGCGGATGGAACAGCTTGCCCTCCTGACCGGTCAATGCGAACACGGGCACGAACGCGAGCAGAATGATGGCCATCGAGAAGAACACCGGTCGCCCCACGAGGCGCGTCGACTCGAGGACGGTTTCCCACACGCGTCGGCGATCGCGCGGATCGATCCGGCGCTGCTCGACAAAGCGGAAGGCGTTTTCCGTGACGACGATGCCGGCATCGACGAGCACCCCGATGGCGATGGCAATGCCCGCGAGGCTCATGATGTTGGAGGAAATGCCCGCGTAATACATGCCGAGGAAGGCCGTCAACACCGCCAGCGGAAGCGGGATCGTGACGATCAAAATCGACCGGAAATGCATCAGGAAGACGACGTGCGCGAGCGTGACCAGCACGATCTCTTCAATCAGGGCCCGTCGCAGCGTGTCGGCCGACTGTTCGATCAGCTCGGATCGGTCGTAGAACGGGACGATGGTCACGCCCGCCGGCAAGCCTGACTGAATCTGGGCGATCCGCGCCTTCACCGCATCGATGACCGCTTTCGTGTTCACGCCCGTACGCGCCACCACTACGCCACCAACCGCTTCGTTCGTCCCCTTCACAAGGGAGGCCACCCGAAATGCATCGCCCACGTGGACGTCCGCGACCTGTTCGACGTAGATGGGCACACCGCTTGTGGCACTGATCGGGATCCGTTTCACGTCGTCAACGGACGCGATAAGTCCCACGCCGCGCACGATCAGCCACGCGCCGTTCGACTCGAGGACGTTCCCGCCGACGTTCATGTTGCTGTCGCGAACCGCGGTGACAACGGCGCTGAGCGGCAGGTTGTAGAGGCGCAGGCGATTCGGATCGACGTCAATCTGATACTGCTGGACGAAACCGCCGACCGACGCGACCTCCGCGACGCCAGGGACCGCGTTGAGCTGATAGCGGATGAACCAATCCTGCAGACTCCGAAGCTCCCGCAACGACAGCGAGGGGCTCTCCACCGTGTACCAGAACACGTGGCCGACGCCTGTCGCGTCAGGTCCAAGGATGGGCGTCACGCCGATGGGGAGCGTCTTCATCACGAGGCTCATGCGTTCGAGCACCCGCGCGCGCGCGAAATACAGATTCACGTCGTCGTCGAAGACGACATAGATCATCGAGAAACCGAACGCGGACTGCGACCGCACGACGCGGACGCCCGCGAGCCCCTGCAGATTGACGGTCAGCGGGTAGGTGACCTGATCTTCCACTTCCTGCGGGCTGTGGCCGGTCCAATCGGTAAAAACGATGACCTGGTTGTCGGAGAGGTCCGGGATGGCGTCGATCGGCGTGGCCCCGAGGGCCCACCATCCCCACGCGGCAAGCCCGAGATACAGAGCAACGACGATGAAACGGTTGCGGAGCGACAGCTCAATCAGGCGATTTATCATCGACAGACACTCGTGACCAGCCGCACGGACGTGCGCATACGCCGGCAGCGCCCGAACACGCGTCCGGGCAGACACACCACGACTGTCAGTGGCTAGACGAGAAAGACCGAGAGGAGGAGGTGTTTCGGAACGGACGAAACCGGCAGTGGAACGAGCGTGCGCCACGCTTGAAGGATCGGCGCGGTCACCACCACGGTCACCGGTTCCGACGCCGACCTGAGCGCGACGATCGAGCCAGACAACGTGACCGCCGACGGTACGCGCGACGAATGGTGTGATTCAGAGAGCGTGCAGCAGCTGTCGGCCTGCGCTTGCCCGACGACGTGGGTGGAGCCAGCATCCGGCTGTGACTGGTGCATCGGACAGCCGTCGCTGGCACAGCATGTCATCCGAGCCTCGGGCGAGGCTTCCCATCCGTCGCAGAGGGCGACATTCCCGACGCAGAGCGCCAGGAGTGCCGCCACCGCCACGAGCTGTTTCATCATGAATAGAATCGTCGACTCCCTGCTCGGTGTCAAACTGGCGTTCGACATCGGCATCAATACAGTCACGGGCCAGGTCGCTGGAGATAAAGGCTACTTGGACTCGGTGAATCCGGTGTCGCCGAACTCTGCCATCTCGGTGGGTGCCACCCGCACTATCGCAATTTCCTGACGAATCGACTCGGTTTCGATTGGCACACGAGGTGCTCGTTCGATCTGCATCGTGGCTCCTGTACGCATCAGAGCGGCCTCGGTCGTCATGCGCGTCAGCATCATGACGCTGACGGGTGGATGCTACTGGCAGGCGGGCTCACGCACCTTGCCTGCGCGGCCAGACGCCACGACTGCGCCAAGGTTCCGCACGCCGACTCGCTCATGGCTCCGCCGCGCGATCTTCGGCTGCAGGAGCAGGACGCTCGCGACGAAGGAAGGGCCTATCTCGGGACGTCTGATTTCTTCACCGTCAAGGAGATCGTTTGGGTACCTGCACCGGCGACTGTCACCCGCTGACTGTTGACGCGAAGCGCCTGCAGGAACTCCGGATCGTTCCACCCGCCGTCTTCGACGTAGCCGACCGCCGCCGCCAGGTATTCGCCAGGCGGCAGGCCCTTCACCTGATACCAGCCATCCTTGTCGGGCCGGACCGCGCGCACGGCGCGCGATTCTTGGCCCCACCGCTGATCGTCTTCCGCGAACACCACAACGGTCGCCGTGGCCAGCGCCTGACCCGTATCGTCCTTCACCTGGCCGGCGACGATCGGGATCGCGTTCGTGATCGTGACCTTGACGTTTGAAAGGATTTCGCCGCTTTTCAAGTCGATTGGCGTGTCGACGATGTCGCGGCCGTCGTACATGATCGTTTTGACCATCCACGTACTGGGCAGCGCGACGCGAATCACCGCGCGACCGAAGATGCCGCGCACGTTGAACGATCCGTCGGCAGCAATCAAGCTCGAGCCTGGATTCCCGAAGGTGCCGAGGAGCGTGGGATCCGGTTGTCCAATTTGAGGCAATCCGACCGTCACCCGCAGCTGCGGCAACGAGGGGACGGTACCGTCGTCTCCGATGACCGAACCGGTGATCGTTCCTCCAGCGGATCCGACGAGCTGCAGGCCGGTCACGTCGGCACCATCCACTCGTACCGGGACGATCGCCGCTTCGGGACGGTCAACGTCGCGGCCCGTGCTCGCGACCAGCTGGTAATCGCCCGGCGGAACATTCCGGATGGCGAAGCTGCCGTCTGCGGCGACGGCGCTGCTCATCGTGCCGCCGAACCTGCCGAAATTCTCGCCGCGGATTTCCTCGCGCAGCGCGACGTTGCGTGGAAAAGGACGCCCCTGCGAATCCAATGCGGTTCCCGAGATGGTCGCCGTGCGCCCGGGAATCATGGAGAAGTCCGTGCCGCCCGCTTCCTGACCGGAGCCGACAGTGATGCGGCGTGCGTCGCCCGGTGATGTGACGCTCGGAAAATACGTGGGAGCAAAGCCCATCGTCACCGTCGCGCCCTGCTCCTGAACGGTCCACGTCTCCTGCGTCGTGCCCATCACGTAATAGGTTCCGGGCGTGAGTCCCAGAATGCGGTATTGGCCTGCATCATCTGTAAGGACCAATCCCTGGCCGGTCGGCACGAGCTGGCGCCGCCCCTCCCAGAACCGTGCCCGCATCGCCATGACCGTGACGCCCTCGATAGGATCGCCGGCATCGTCGGTGACGCGGCCGGTGATGAGGCTCATGCGCGGCAGCGTGAAATCGACATCGGCCACGGCCTTGTTCTCCAGCCGCAGCAGCTTGGGTTGTTCCAGCGGTCGCGTCTGCCCGTAGCGGAGCATCAGGTATCCGCTACGTCTGACGGCGATCGAGTATTCGGCGGCCGGCAAGTCGGTGACCTCGTACCGGCCTGAGGTATCGGTGCTGGTTGTCCGGTTGTTCCCTGCCAGCTCCGGCGCTGAGATTGTGATGCGCACACGCCGCAGAGGCCGTCCAGTGTCGCCGGCAAGGACGCGGCCGCGAATCGTTCCGGTCCCCCTCGTCGCCGACGCCGCCGGCTGATCGCGCGGCGGCGCCTGGGCGAGCGCATTCATTGGCGCGGCGTTGAATGCGACTGCCAGCGCCACACATCGGAATAACATACGGCCTGAGTCGAATTCCGCGAGCCGATGCACGACGTTATCTTCGACCTGACGACCGGGCCTGGCAAGGGCGTTCTCGGTGCGAGATTGAGGCGGGGATGCAGGCGATCCTCTAGAATGCCGGCACCGCAGATTGGGGTGATGCCGATGGAGACCGACGAACCGATCATCTACCGCGTGGTGGTGAACCACGAAGAGCAGTACTCGATCTGGCCGGATTTCAAGGAGGTGCCCGCAGGCTGGCGCGACGTCGGTTACTCAGGCACCAAGGACGCGTGCCTGAACTACATCAACGAGGCATGGACCGATATGCGCCCGACGAGCCTCCGCAAGAGAAGGGACCCTCAATAAGAGGCGGCGGTTTATCGCCGAACGGATCCGCCGCCGTGATGCGTCTCGAACCATCGGGCGACGGCCGCGGCAACCAGGTCGGCCGCTCGCGCATTCGGGTGCGGATCGATGCCAATCGTGTACTGCGGACCGAATCCGCCCGGAAAGACCTCGCGCTCGGTCAGCACCGCCACACCGCCAGCCTCGAGACGCGACGCGACGACGTCGCCATACCCGAAGAACGAGTCCCAGTGCACGACGAGCAGCGGAACGCCGTACAGCTCCTTCACGCGACGGGCGCAGTACAGCACCAGGCGAACGTAGCGGTCGATCGCCGCCTGCTCCACCGAGTTGCGCCGCCAGCCGCTGAAGCCCACGAGCATTCTCCGCACAAGATGCGAACGAAACAAAATGCGCGACGAGCGGTATCCCGGACCACTGAAGAACGACGTGTCGGCTGACAGCGATTCCGCCTTCACGAGCATGCCGTCCCGGACGTCATAGACCGGCCACGTGCGCCAGGCGCCAACGCCTGCGACGCGGCCGAGGTGATCGGAAATGCCATCGAGGACAGCAAAGCGAACGCGCCCAGGCGCAAACGCCGGCCGCACCGCCGACTGCGGTGACAGCCACAACGCCACATACGCCGCGGACCAGCCGGAGTGCGCCAGGTTCAGCACGCGATAGCCGTCGGGCAATCGGCGCTCGAGACGCGCCGGCATCGTGCCCTGCCACGGAAGCCCCCAGCCAAACACGAACGAATCGCCGAGCGCGAGGACGAGCGGGCCCGTGTCGGCCGCGGCGGGATCATCCGTCGGACGGATGCGCTCTCGATACGCGCCGGTCTGATAGACCTGTTCGTAGGCCACCTTCCCGTTCATGACGCCACGCTCGAACCAGCGCACATTCGGACGGCTGATGGCGCCGAACTCCTGGTGCGCCGGATCCTTGTTGCTCCGGCCGCCCGCGAGAAAGACCTCGAGTCCGTATCCCGTCGTGTAGTCGTACCGCCAATCGACCGGCGGCGGGAATCCGAGCGCCGCCGGATCCGGCTCCGATCCCGCGTCGCGCAGCGGTTCCTCGATCGACGGATCGGATGCGGCCCCGCGTGTGGCCGGCTCCATCCACGCGGCCGCTCGTTCCGCCAGCGCGAACGCCAGCGCGACGCCCATCAGGTTGAACGCCACCACGCGCGTTGATTCGCGCGCGAACGCCCGCCAGCACGCGGCGTTCCACCCGGCGAACGCGAGGGCTGCCCACACGTACGGCAGCGGCCGATTTCGCAGCAGCCAGAGGACCCCAATCGAAACCGCCGCACCCAGTCCGAGCAACGCGATCTCGATCCGGATCGATCGTTGGCCGCGCCTGCGCTGCACCGCGTGAGACGTCAAGGGAGGACCAGCAGGAAGGCCAGATCGGTCGTCGGTCCACAGCGGCACCGCGGGTTCAGAGACGCAACGTATACAGAAGCTTCGTCGCCAGGCGGTTGTCGAACGTCGCGAAGCGGCGCGCGGCCGGACCGATCGACAGATCGCGCCAGTTGTGGGTGTAGACGATGAACAGATCGTTGCCGGGCCGCTGAATCCAGCGCAGGCGCATCTGCCATCCGAGTCCACGGCTGACGCTGTCGTACTGCAGGTTGTTGCCGACCGACAGCCACGGGCTGAACTGCGTGTTCGCCAACAGGCGCAGTACGGTCGTGTCGAACGATCCCTCGGCGAGGTCCACGAGGTTGCGCTCGAACTCGAGCGACAGCGCGACCCCGCGCCGGGGCCGCACGCCGAGCGTTGCCGTGAACTCGTTGCGCGTCCCGGAGAAGAAGCCGCCGGTCTCGAAGCGCGACGATACGGACACGGTCCGCCGATCGGCCGTGGCGCCCTGCACGGCATACCGCACGAACGCGTAGTCGGCGCCAGCCGGCAGCACGATGCCGTCGGAAATCTCGAAGGCCTCGACCAGCCCTTCCTGCAACTGCCGCACTTCGAAGAGAAAGTTCGACCCGTCGTGATACGTCACATGCAGCGGGGTGAAGACGTTTTCGGCGGTCAGCAGCCGATTGCCAGGCCGGCTGAGATACCAGGACAGATCGACGTTCACGTCGATGTCGCGCAGGTATCGATGCGCGGTCGCCGGGCGCCAGCGGTATCCGGCATCCGGGTTCGGCCGCCAGAAGCCGACGCGTTCCACGAAGCCGACCGCGGGGTCATAGTTCTGGCCCACGTCGCGGACGGCCAGATTGATGCGGAACGGATCGTTCGGATACCGGAGAAAAAATCCCCGCGCGGTGCTGGCGCCGGTGTCGCGCGGATTGTTCGTCCAGATGTAGTACGCGTCCAGCTCGAGGTTCCGACCGCCGCGGAAATTCGCCGTCCGCAGCACGAGATCGGCGCCCGCCGTGTGCCGCGCCTCGGCGCCGGCGCGCCGAACCGCACGGCGTGTGTAAATGCCGCCGAGCGCCGACTGCCCGAACATCCGCCGCCTGACGCGCGCCACGGAAAAATCTTCGCCGGCGAGGCTGCCGACGTCCGCCGTGCGCACCTGCAGCACGCCGACGTCGAAAAGCCCGGTCTGCCCCGTCAGCTTGGCACCCACATCGATGCGCTGCGGCAGCGAGCTCTCATCGAGGCCAATCCGCCGGGAGAAGAACGGCGCGACATCGCGCCCCGGGTCCGAGCGGAAGTCGAAGTAGTTCGCGCCCGCAAGAAAGAAGTCGCGCTTCTCTTCGAAAAAGAGCGGGAACCTGGTCAGATTCACGCGCCGCTGATCGACTTCGGTCTCGGCGAAATCGGTGTTGACGCTCACCGTGGCGCGAAGCGCGGGCGTGATGTTGTAGAACGCGTCGACGCCGATGTCGCCGTCGGTTGCGCGGTCGGGCCGTCCCCTGCCCGGCGCCGCGCTCATGGTGCCGACGGCGTACGGCTTGACGTCCAGGCCGACGCCCTGCGACAGCCGCTCGAAGCCGACGACGCGCCCGGCATTGTCCATGCGGGCGAGACCCTGGTTGCGCGAGTGGCCGGTCCAGAGGTTCTCCTCGTTCTTCCGCCGGACGGTTCGCTGGAAATTGACGCCCCACGCATCGAGGCTCGGATCGAAGCTCAAGGTCCTGAAGGGAATCTCCACTTCAGCCGACCATCCGGTCGCGGTCCGGCGAACGCGCGCCAGCCAGATGCCGTCCCACGAGCGGTTGATGCTCGCGCCCAGTTCGCCGCCGGCGGTGCCGCCGGTGATGAGCGCATCGCCCATCGCGCCCGATGGGTTGATCTCGAAATAGAACCCGTTGACGCCGTCGAGAAACGGATCGAGGGTCCACATGAACCGATCGTCGGCGGCGAAGGTCCGGTCGCGCTGCATCTGATTGCCGAGGATGCGATCCGGCTCGGTATCGTGCAGCACCACGCCGATCAGGAGCCGCGTGGAATCGTAGAGAAGCCGCACTTCCGTGCGTTCGGTCGCGGGGCTGCCGTTGAACGGCTCGCGCTGCAGGAAATCGGATGCGACCGCGGCCCGCTGCCAGACCGCCTCGGAGAGGTCACCGTCGACGCGAACCGACTCGTCCGCGGCCAGGCGGACGACCGCAACCGTGCGCGCCGGCGCCGCGTCGCCCGATTCGGCAAGCACGCCGCAGGGCATCACCGTCGAGACAAGAACCGCGTGAAGTCCGATTGCCGCCGGCCATCGCCATCTCATGGACGTCGATGATATCGGGACGGCGCCCGCACGGAAAGCCCGGCGGCTAGGCCGGCCGCAGTTTGCGATAAGCAAGCAGCAGCAGCACCGCGCCGATCACGGACATGATGAGCCCGGCCGCATCGCCCGGCCCGTAAAGTCCCGCGAACCGGCCGATCATGCCGCCGAGGACGGCGCCCGCAATCCCCAGCAGCGCCGTCACGATGAACCCGCCAGGATCGCGCCCCGGCATCAGGAGCTTGGCAATGATGCCGACGATGAGACCGAAGATGATCCAGCCAAGAATTCCAAACATCAGCGCATCCTCCACAGGTCGAGCGATAGACCAGCCCGACGACAGTCGGCTTCACGCGTCACGTCAGCAAGAAGCGGACCGCAACGCGCACAGCGGCGCCACCTGAAGCGACGCTAGAGCCGCACGAAGCGCGCCGTCTCCTCGATGAGCGCGCTGCGGATCCCCGGTTCGGTCATGGAGTGGCCCGCATCCGGCACGATGACGAGCTTCGCTTCCGGCCACGCACGATGGAGATCCCACGCCGACCGGATGGGACAGACGACGTCGTATCGTCCCTGTACGATGACGCCGGGGATCCGCCGGATCTTCCGGACATCGCGAAGCAGCTGATCGTCGGACCTCAGGAACCCGCGGTTGATGAAGTAGTGCGCCTCGATGCGGGCGAAGGCGTCGGCGAACCGGCCGCCGCCGAACTTCTTCACGAGCGCCGGGTCGAAGAACAGCTTGCTCGTGCTTCCCTCCCAGATCGACCACGCGCGCGCCGCCTTCAGGCGCACCCGCCGGTCCGGGCTCGTGAGCCGGCGGTAGTACGCCTTCATCATGTCGCCGCGCTCGCGCGGCGGGATGGGCGCCAGGTAGCGCTCCCACGCATCCGGAAAGATCTCACTGGCGCCCTTCTGGTAGAACCAGAGCAGTTCGCTGCGCCGCAGGAGAAAAATGCCGCGCAGCACGAGCGCCTTGCAGCGATCGGGATGCGTCTCGGCGTACGCCAGCGAGAGCGTGCTCCCCCAGCTCCCGCCGAAAACGACCCACCGATCGATGCCGAGGTGCTCGCGCAGCTTCTCGATGTCTGCCACGAGATTCGACGTCGTGTTCTCGCGAAGCTCCGAGAACGGCCGGCTCCTGCCGCAGCCGCGCTGATCGTGCAGCACGATGCGCCACTTCTTCGGATCGAAGTAGCGCCGGTACACGGGATCGATGCCGCCACCAGGGCCGCCGTGCAGAAACACGAGCGGCTTCCCGCGCGGATTTCCACACTCCTCGAAATAAATCGTGTGCAGCTCCGAGACCTTCAGATACCCGGAGCGGAACGGCTTGATGGCGGGGTACAGCTCGCGGAGACGACTCCGTGTCCGTTTCATGTCACGACGCTAGCACGGACGCGCCGTCGATGAAGACGGTCTTTGAGAGGCATCACATCGGAGAATCGGGCTGATGTCGATGGATGACGAAGAGAGGCGGAGTCAGTAAACGGGCTCCCCGGCGGCCGTGAGATAGCCGAAACGCCGCATCGTCTCCGCATGCGCCTCGATGAGCCGCCCGGCCTGGGCGTCGGTCAGCGTCGAGCGCCAGCCGCCGACGCCACCGCTTCGGAAGAAAGGCGTCCTGCGCTGTGCCTGCTCGACAAAGCCGTCGCGCCGCTCCTGGCGCTGCAGTTCTTCGATGCGGCTGAAGCGCACGGCCTTCGCGACGGCATCGGGGGCGCACGGCAGCGCGGCAAATGCGGCCGCCGCGGCAAACGTCTCGAGCGGCCGCTCGTGCATGTCTTCGTAGCGCACCACATGAACGGGCATCCCGGCCTGGTCTACCCAGCTGACAACATGGCTGCTCCAGGCCGACACGCGCTGCCTCAGTTGATACCCGGCCCTGTTGGTGTCGCCGAGCATCGTGAAGCGTTCATCCAGCATGGCGGAGACGATCGCATCCGGAGGTTTTCCCGCGTGCGCCGCGTACGACACGCACACGTCAAGGGGATTGCGAACGAGGTAAATCGCGCCGATTGACGCATCAGGGGGGAAGAGGTCCGCGCCTGACGGCAACCGCCTCTGCGCTTCGTGAACCTTCGAAAAGATCGGCTCCGTCGCGATCAATGCACGGAAGCGGTACAGCTCCGGACGCAGCTCGTCGATCTCGTCGTGCGTCAGGTCCGCGGCTGCGTATCCGACGTGCTTCTCGAACGTCACGCGATCCGCGGCCATGTCCCGGTCCAGATCGTTGATGTTCACCGGTTCATCACTCTGCCGCCGCAGGTTGCTGAAGACGATGCGCAGCCAGGTGTTCCCGGATTTCGGGTACGACGCGAGCCAGACGAAACCGGCCGGGGTTTTCATCGTTCGACGTGTGATTCGATTCCGTCAATTATTGACGCTGGAAGGATGCGCTTCAAACTGACAACATAGGCTGACTGCACCTACACTGCTTCACCCGTGAGTGAACACCGCGGCGATTTCCATTACCAGGCCTTCGGCGTGGCCCTCTCGTCGTGCCTTGAATGCCCGGAGCTGTCGCCATCGATCCCGCCGCCCGACGTTTCCCTTCGCTACGCACGGGTCGACGCGTCGTTGCCCGCGCCGCGCGATCGGGGTGTTCGCTACGCCGCGGCGCCAGGCGAACTTCTGCTTCGAGTCGACGGCGTCGCGCGGTTTCTGGTGCGGGGCGGGGAATCGATAGCGATCGATCGCGACCCTGTCGCCGGCGACGCAGACATCCGCCCCTTTCTCCTCGGATCGGCGTTCGGCGCACTCCTGCACCAGCGCGGCACGATCGCACTCCAGGGCAATGTGGTTGCCCGCGACGGCATCGGCGTGCTCATCCTCGGCAAGACCGCCACCGGCAAGTCCACGCTTGCCGCTGCATTGATGCAACGCGGCTTCTCGTGCGTGAGCGACGATCTTTGCGCACTCGGCGTCCCGGCCGGTTCGGGCGTCGAGGCACACACCGGCTGCACCTACGTCAGGTTGTGGAGCGATTCGCTGTCGAGCCTGGGCATCCGCGTATCGAACCTGCCACGGGTCCGGCCGACGCTCGACAGGCGCTTGTGGACGACGGGGCCGCCATCGTCAGCGGCTGTCTCTGTCACGCACGCATTCGTGCTTTCACCGTCGCCAAGTGTCGCGAAGCCCAGACTCGACGCGCTCGACACGGCGGTCCGGATTCGGGCGCTCCGCGATTACACCTACAGGGCGGAATTCCTTCGCGGCCTCAACCTCGTCGCTGTCTGTTTCAAACAGCTCGGGGAACTCGGTGAGCGCCTCCGTCTCGTTCGGCTGACGCGGCCGGCACGAGGCTGCAGCGCCCAGGACCTCGCCGACGTCGTGGAACGCGCGCTCAGGCCGGGCTTCTGACAGGCGGCGAGGCGACCAGCGGCGGATCGATTTCGCACGGGGTCGGCGCAAACTTCGACCCGTCCGGCTCTTTCCGGAACTGCGTGCTGGTGACGTAGGTGCGCGTCAGGTACTGCGGATCTTCGACGGTGGTCGTGACGAGCAGCCACTCGATGCCGAAGTCCGATCCGTGATCGAAGTACTCGGTCATCGTCGTCTTCTCGCTGTACGGCGCGCCGTTCTTGCGCAGGTAGCCGGGACGAAGGCCCGTCGTGACCACCTTCAGTGAGCCGGGTCCCGGCTTCGCGGGATCCGGATGCCCGAAGCTCCTCGACTGCGGCTGCTTGAACCACGACGCGACCGACGTCCCCTGCCATGACGGCTCGGACGCCGCCGGTGCGGCGTTGCCGAAGCGCAGATAGCGCGTCTGCGTGCCCGCGTCGAAGTCGATGCGCAGCGTCGAGTCGTCTTCCCACGTGATGTGCAGGCGCCCGGGGAGGCGCATCAGCCCCGCCGCGCCAAACGGCTTACACGCCTGGCCAGCCGCTTTGTCGGCGTCGAGGTTCCACGCGTCGGCGACCTTGCGCCCTTCCGCGTTGAGCGGCAGCCCGCGATAGTCGCCTTTTGACGGCGTGACCATGCGGATGTACCAGTCGTCCCCGACGACCGCCGCCCAGTACCCGGTCGGGTCGAACTGCGCGGACTCGCGCGCCGACCGCGGCGGCCCGCCACCGCGGCCCGCCCCTCCGCCGCGCTGCGCCAGCACGCGCTCGCTCATAAACGACGACGTGAGCAGAAGACCGATGGCGAGCGCCATCGCGCTCGCGCCGGCCGTCGTAATCGCACCGCTTGCGGCGCGGCGGCATTGTCCGTTCATGCTCGACACTCCTACTTACCGCCGACCTGCCGGTAAATTGCTTCGATGAAATTGTCAGTGGTCCACGGCCCGCTCGTCGCGCCGAAGCGCACCTCGTAGTCGAGCGCCGGCTTCGCGGCCTTGATCTGCGCGAGCGTCTTGCCCTGCTTGATGTAGAACTTGATGCGATCGCGGATGATGACGAGCATGTCGCGGTAGTTCACCACGTCGTACTCGTCGCAGATGCGGCCGTGCCCCGGGATGATGAGCGTGCCGGCCTCCTGAATCTGATTCGGCACGGCAATATCGATGACCTCGTTAAGGTTCGCGATGATGCCGTCGATCGTCCCGCCATGCTTCTCGTCGATGACCGGGAAGGCCTCGGTCAGGAAGATGTCGCCGGTGCTGATGACGTCGGAGCGCCGGAAGTAGACGAAGCTGTCCGCGTCGGTGCGTCCCGGACCGGCGTGAATCACCTGGACCGCCTCGTCGTTGAACAGCACTTCCTTCCGTTTCGTGAAGTAGGGCAGCGTCGGCACCGTCGCCAGCGAGACGACGCCTTCCGCCACCATCCGCTGCGCCATGTTCTCGTGGCCGATGATGTGCGCCGGCGTCGGATCGTCCGCCGTCACGGCGGTGAACCACCGTCCCGCCTGCCCGATCTTCTCGTTGCCCCCCGTATGCTCGGCATCCATCGTCGTGCTGACCAGATACCGGATCGGGACCCTGGTGGCCTGCCGGATGACGGCCATGATCCGGTCGCTCATCGCCGCCGGACCCGTATCGACGAGGAGCACGCCTTCCTTCCCCATCTGCACGGTGATGTTGGTGCCCGCGCCCACGAGCAGGTGAACGTTGCCCTGCACGGGAACGAGCTGCAGATCGCCGGTCGCGTTGGTCGCCGGCGGAATTGCCTGGGCCGCCGTGCGGCGCGGTACGCCTGCGCACAGCGAAAGGAGCAGCGCCACACCCGCGGCCACGCGCAGCGAGCGGCCGCCGTTGATCCGTACGCTCATCGCTGCCCTCGCGCAGGCGCCGGCCGCTGCGAGGTCGTGGCAGGCGGCGTCTGCGACGTGGTGGCGGCCGGCGTCTGCGATTTCGCCGGCTGCGGCGCGGGCGGCATCGCCGCCGCGAGCTTACGCAGCGTCGCCATGTATTCGGGACGCATCGTTTCGGCGCCGCCGCGCATCGTCTCGCGCGGGATGCGGGTCCGATCCGCGAGCTCGTTCAGGAACGGGTTCTGCCCCGGCAAGTGGTACGACACGAACCCGGGCTCGCGCGGCACCTCGACCGAGATGTCGCACGGGTAGGCGCCGACCGAGTAGCCCACGTTCAATTCCCAGTCGTGCGTGCGGATGAGCGGTTCGGTCAGATAGACCGGATCGTTGACGACCGTGACGATCGTCAGCGTGTTGCCATGGCGGATCCACCGCTCGTGCATCGTCGTCTGATCGCTGAGCGGCAGGCCGTTCCGGCGCGACCACCCTTCCTTGATGTGGGTCGTCGTGATGTTCAGGACGTCGCCGTCCCACTTCCCGGTCGAAAATCCCATCCACGTGTGAGGTGCCCATTCCGGTGGGTGGGGGCGGCCATCCATCCAGATCGTGCGCTCCGGCACCATCCACTGCAGCGTCATGTGCCAGGCGACGCTCTGCATGGTTTCCGACTCGATTTCCGGCGTAATCCGCAGGTTCGCCGGACCGATGTACGCGTACGTAATCGGGTGCGGCTCGCACTGATGTTCGGGGATGCCCCACCGCTCCGCTGTCCAGGTGTCAGCGTGCAGACGCGCGGCGTCGTTGATGGGAAGACCGACATATTCGCCGATGTGGGCGTCGCCGAGGAACTCTTCGGCGCCGATCTTGACCCAGGGGCCGGAGAAATCCACCTGCGCGGAGGCGTGTGACGCGCACAGCAGCAACAGCGCGGCGGGGACGGCGGCTCGGAAGATTCGCATGGGCAACCTCAGTGGCACGAAACACATAACAAAATCAGGGGGGACAATGCGTGACGCCCCCCGGTTGTGTCAAGCGGTATGTGAGCCAGAACTCGGGGTTCGGCGGCACTCAACGCCACCTATGTGGTTGTATAGGTGCAAGCTCATGCGCGACGACATAGACCAATAGTTGACAAAGAGTGCGCTCCGCGACGGCGAAATGATGTGAAAACATCCCTCCGCGACACGCAATCGACCTGTCGCCTCTACTCATGGCTAGGTATTGCTGGCTGCGACTGATGGGGGCTAGCCTGCCGCCTCTCACGCGAGAACGCCACCGAAAACAGGAGAAGACGAGATGCCAGGCCTCGTGGACAGGAAAGTTGCGCTGGTCACCGGTGCGGCCGGCGGCATCGGACGGGCCTCGGCGCTGGTGTTCGCGCGGGAGGGCGCCTCAGTGGTCGTCTCCGACACGGACGCCGTCGGCGGCGACGAAACGGTGAAGACAATCCGGGACAGCGGCGGCGAGGCGATCTTCGTGAGAGCCGACGTTTCCGATCGGAGCGACGTAGAAGCGCTCGTCAAGAAGACGGTCGACCGCTACGGTCGCCTGGACTGTGCCTTCAACAACGCGGGAATGGCCGGCTCGGTCGGGGCGTCGACCCACGAGTACACCCAGGAAGTTTGGGACAAGGTCATCGCCGTCAATCTCACTGGCGTCTGGTTGTGCATGCAGTACGAGCTGCGCCAGATGCTGTCGCAGGGCAGCGGAGCCATCGTGAACACGGCGTCGATCTGGGGGCTGGTCGGGGCGCCGGGGGCCGCCGCCTACGTCGCGAGCAAGCACGGCGTCGCCGGCCTCACCCGGGCCGCGGCGCTCGAGTACGCCCCGAAGGGCATCCGCATCAACGCCGTCAATCCAGGGACCATCAAGACGAAGGTGCTCGATCCGTTCATCGCGGCCATTCCGGACTTCGAGGCGATGATGGCGGGACTCCACCCGATCGGCCGCATCGGCAGACCCGCCGAAGTCGGCGAAGGCGTGGTCTGGCTCTGCTCCGACGCGGCCTCGTTCGTGGTCGGACAGAACATCCCGATCGACGGCGGCTTCACCGCCCAGTAGCCGGCGCTCGTTCTCCTGACGCTGTTCTCAAAAAGGCCGCGGGCGAGCGCCCACCCAGACGTTCCGGTAGATCGTGCCGGGAATGCTGGCGTCTTCCCCGCTGCGGCCAATCGGCGCGCCCAGATACACGTAGTGCGGATGCGGGTTGTAGAGTCCCTTCGTCGATTTCACCCCGAAATTGAAGATCGTCCGTCCGGGCGCGGCCGCCGTGCCCTCCTGCACCGTGAGACGGACCTCGCTCGTGTCCCACGTCCACTTCCAGAAGTACACCGTTCCTGGGTTGAGCGCGACGACCGACCGGTTGCGCGTGTCGGTGTCCGGCTCGTAGCGTACGCTGAGGTCGTCCGCGGAGCCATACAGGCAGCGGAAGGTAATCGAGTTCGGCGGCGACCCGCCGGTGCCGCGGTACTGGATGTCGACGCGATACGGATCCGTCGTGAAGTCGGCGTTGTTCGACGACATCGCCATCACCTTGTTCTTGCCGCCCGGCGCGTTCGCTTTCAGCCCCATCACCTCGACCGAGAACTCGCCGGCGGTGATCGTCGTCGGAATCGTGTACCGGACGTACGACTGGTCGTTTTCGAGACGGATGCCCTGATCGGCGATGAACGTCGTCTGGCCGAAGCGTTCTCCGACCGTCTGGCCGTTGTACAGCGGATCGAAGGCTTCGTTGCCGCGGATGTAGCCGCCTTCCGCGGAGATGAACGACGCCATCGAGGACCACGGGCCGACGAAGCCCTGCGATTCCGCGCGCACACGCCAGGTCTGCCGCTTCTTGAAGCTCAAGGTCGCGGTGACCTTGAACGCCGGGCTGTTCATCAGCCCCGAGTCCTGCACCTTTGCGCCGGTGTCGCCGTACACCTCGAAGCGATACTGCAGCGGCAGCGCCGCGCCGGCCGAATCGAACCGCGGCGCCGCCGTCGATGCCGTGAGCGTCGGCTGCGAGTCGGCCGCCTGCGCGTCGTTGATCGGCGAGGTCGGCGTGGGCGCCGTCACTTTCAACGTCGACCCGTCCGATGAAGGCGCCGGTGTCGTGACAGCGCTCGACGTCGGAGATGTCGGGTTCGAACGACTCGTACAGCCGGAAACAAGCGCCAGCGCAGCGGCGCCGGCGAAAACAAGGTGTGTTCCTCTCATGCAGCTCCTGGTCGGGGTAGGCGTCAACAAGATGCCACGATATTTTAAGTCATAATTCACACTCTTTCGGCATTTACATCGTAAAAATCATCGCCGATGGGAGACCGCACGGACTCACAAATGAAGTTGATCTGGATCGACACGGGGAAGGACGATCAGGCGACCGGCAGCGCCGTGCACGCGCTCGACGCCACCGTGCGCGCGCGCCCTATTGGCGTTCGGTTTGCGAGCCTGACGAAAGTATGAGCATTCTGCGGTGGCCGAGTCTGCCGTCAACGACGCCGGACCGCGTCATTACGCGGCGGGACGTGGCGGGCGCGTACGCGGTTGCGATTGCCACGGATGTGCTGCAGCTCGTCGCGGGGCCGTTTGGCTGGGTCGGCTTCGACGAGGGGCTCGACGTGATCGCGGCCTTCGCGACCTCGCGACTGCTGGGGTTCCATCCTCTTCTCCTGCCAACGTTTCTCATCGAGCTCGTGCCGATGGCCGACTTTCTGCCAACGTGGACCGGCTGCGTCGCGCTGGTGGCGCGGATTCGTAAGCATCAACAGGCCATTTCCCCGGATCCGCCCGCGCCCGGGTCGGTCATCGACGTCTAAGATCGCTGCACGATTCTTGCGTCCATTTCGGGCGTGCGATCCACAGGCGCGTGGACGTTGTGGGCCCTTCTTGCGACGTCGCCCGCCGTGCTGGCGCAGGGCGGTCCGCCGCTCATCACCGACGACCCGGACACGCCCGGCCCTGGCCACTGGGAAATCAACATCGCCGCGCACCTCGACAAACACGATCAGGAGCGCCTCTTCGAGGCTCCGCGGATCGACGTCAATTACGGCGTCGGCCGCCGCATCCAGCTGAAGCTGGAGATGCCGTGGCTCCTCGCGCGCGACAGCGAGGGGCATCGCGCATCTGGCAGCGGAGACATGACGGCCGGCGTGAAATGGCGGTTCGTCGGTCAGGAAGGCCAGTGGCTCGCGTGGTCCGTGTATCCGCAGCTCGACGTCAACACGTCGCGCGCGTCGGTGGCGAAAGGTCTCGCCGAGGACGGGCGCCGGCTGCTGCTGCCCACGGAGATCACGATTGAGTTCACGCCGGTCGAAATCAACGTCGAGGTGGGGCGTGAGTTCGCGGAACACGGCGCCGACAGCTGGATGTACGGGTTGTCGACCGAAGGCCATGTCGCGCCGCGCCTCGAGCTGCTCGTGGAGGTGCACGGTGAACGACCCGACGGCGAAGAGATGGAGCTCGTCGCCAACGGCGGCGCGCGCTACAAAATCACCAGGCGCCTGCAGCTGCTCCTGTCGGCAGGACGCCAGATCGGCCGCGCCGCGGCGTCTCACGATCCGCTCCTCCTCTACGGCGGCCTCCAGGTGAACCTTCCCGACCTCTACTCGTTCGACACGCCGCCCGCGTCCGTGCCCGGACCGGCACGAGCCGCCGCTGCCCCACGAGCGCAGCGATAATCGACAACCGTGGCGCGCGCCGCACGCATGCCCGAGTGGCTCGAGCCGATGGCGGCGACGCTCACCGAGGAACGCTTTGCGGGCGCCGACTGGCTTTTCGAGCGCAAGTTCGACGGCATCAGGCTGCTGGCGTACAAGCGCGGCCGCCGCGTGCGCCTGTATTCACGCAACCGCCTGCTTCAACACCTGCCGGCCATCGAGCGCGCCGTTGCGCAGCTGCCCGCGGACGAGGCGATTCTCGACGGTGAGCTTGCGTGGGACGGCCACAGCGCGTACCACGTGTTCGACGTGCTCTGGCTGAACGGCCGGCTGGTGACGAGTCTGCCGCTCGAAGAGCGGCGCGCGCTCCTGAAGACGCTGAAGTTTGCGCCGCCGATGCGACATGTGGCGCTTGTCGAGGGCGCCGAGCCGTGGGAGCGGGCGCGGCGCGAGGGGTGGGAAGGCGTCATCGCCAAGCGCCGCGGATCGCCTTACGAACACCGCCGGTCGAAGCAGTGGCTGAAGATGAAATGCGAATCGTCGCAGGAATTCGTCGTCGGCGGCTTTACCGATCCGCAGGGCGCGCGCGTCGGACTCGGCGCGCTGCTCGTCGGCTACTACGAAGCGCGCGACTTCGTGTTCGCCGGCAAGATCGGCACCGGCTTCGACACGAAGCTGCTGCTCGACCTTCGCGCGCGTCTCGATCGTCTCGAGAAGCCTTCCCCACCCTTTACGAAAGGCACCGGACTGCCGCGACTCCGAGCGCACTGGGTACGGCCGTCGATTGTCGTGCAGGTGTCGTTTATCGAATGGACCGTGCACGGCAAGCTGCGCCATCCGCGGCTGATCGCGGTGCGGGCCGACAAATCCGCGCGCGACGTCGTGCGCGAACGCCCCTCGGACGCCCGAACCCGCTAGACGTTCTTCGCTTCGCCATCACGACGCCGAACTTCCCCATCACGACGCCGAAGAGGCGGCTGACGAGCCGGCCGGGGCTCCGACAGCTCGTCCGTCGCAAGAGACGGCTTTCCGGCGGCGAGCCATCGATGCGCGTGAATTCAGGCGTCTTTCGCGCGGTTCGCGATGGAAACGGTCTTGCTGAATAACTGAGCGAGGCGTTCGTTTCACATCGCCGGTCGCACAGGAGACATCTCATGGCCGCCATCGCGATCAACGCGTCGCCGCTCAGCTGTCTGTGGATTCAGCGCGGCACCGAGACGCGCGTCGGCAACTGGACCTACGCGCTGTGCCTGCGCGTTCGAGACAATCCGCGCGTGGTCAGCGAATCGGAATGCGCCCGCTGCTCGCTGTGGCAGCCGCCCAACGAAACCGGGGCGGGCAGCGGGGAGTCGGCGTAGGCGGCCGCCCCCGGCGCTACTTCTTCTGGTTCTTGTCGGTGAACTGCGCCGTGATCTGATCGTCGTACTGCTTGTACTCGCGCGGACTGCAGATGAACTCTTCGAACTGATCGACAGGCAGCCGGCGATAGAACTTCTTGAAGCCCGGCCAGGTCTTGTCGCCCCACGCCTTCGGATCCGCATACGTCATGTCGATGACGAGATGATCCTTGTCGGTCATCTGGAAGCGCTCGACCAGATGAAAGTCTTCGCTCTTCCAGTGCGAGATGTTCTGGCTGATCTGCGTCTTCCCGTTGAAGCCGATCGTGTCGACGACGAGCGCGTCGCCATCCCAGCGCGCGACGGAGTGACCTTCGAAGGTCAGATCGAGATCCGCCGGCTTGGGGTGATCGCGATTCAACCAGAACGTTCTCCACTCGCGGTGATACGAGAACATCTGAAAGATGCGATCCCCGGCCTTCGTCGTCATCAGCTCCATGGAGCCGATGCCGGGATAGTCGTAGATGGCGGGCGCGGCGAGCGGCTCGCAGTCCTTGGCAGGGTATTCGCCTGTCGCTTCGTTCGCGGGAATGCCCCACTGGTCTTCGGAGAAGCACGGATCCTGGTTGTTGGGACAGACGTGGCCGGGACGGTCCCAGCCTGGAAGGTGTTTGCCGGCGAGCGCATCGTGCGAGATCGACTTCATCATCAGATGCTGCCGCGCCCAGGGCGTCAGCTCCGGCTCGGGGATCTTCTGATCGTAGCTGGCGAAATTGCGATACCCCTTCACCGTGTTGTCTGCCGTCCAGTTGCCGTCGAGATTGTGCCGATCGAACGGCGCCGCCTGCGCTGCCGGCGCCGCGGGCGCCGTGGTGGTGCTGCCCGGGCGCGGCGTCTGGTTCTGGCCCGCTGCGAATAACAGCGGTGCCGCAGCCGTTGCACAGAAGACCGCGAGAAGCGTTCGACGATACTGGCCGCGCATTTCGATCTCCCTCATCACTGTGCCCTTTGCCCTCTGCGTTTGGCGTTTTACCGTCTGCGCTTTGCCCTTTGCCCTTTGCGCTTCGCCCTAGCCCTTTGCCCTTTGCCCTTTGCGCTTTGCGCTTTCCCCTACGGCGTCGCGTCCGCACCGGACCGCTGCCCCGCCTTCCGTTCCGGCAGCTTGCGGCCGTCCGGCAGCTGGATGACGTTCAGCACGCCGATGTGCGCGCCGTTCAGCGACGGGTGAAACGTGACCGTGACGGCGTCCCCGGCTTTGAGCGTGTCGCGATCGAACCCCGAATCGCGCATGCCGCGCGCGGTGCCGGCCTCGACGACCCAGTGCTCCATCTCGCCGCCCGTCGACTTCACGTCGAAGCCGATCTGGGCGTGGGGATTCTGCAGCGCGAAGTTCGTGATGGTCCCCTTCAGCGTCTCCGTCTTCGTCATGTCGTACGCGGAGTAGCCATGGTGGGCGAGAAGCGGCGTGCCGGCGGCGACGATCGCGGCCAGTCCGCCAACGAGGGCACCACGGCGGAAGATAGAGAACCCCGACCGACTATGCGTATTCATCGCGTCCACTCCTCGCATCTATGCGGTATTCGGCGCCCCCGTGCCGAAGGTGCGCCATTCCGGCGAAATCGCGCGCATCATACACCCACTGTCCACATCACGCTATAGCTGTCCTTATAGGCGGATCGTCGGCGGCCGCCATGCGGTAGCCTAGTGGCCCATGCCGGTCGAGGGATTGGAGCGATTCCATCAGGCCCAGGCGGGGCGGACCGGCGGCTTCGAGGATGCCCTCAGGGAGCTCCGCGCACGCCGCAAGGCCGGCCATTGGATCTGGTACATCTTTCCGCAGCTGGCCGGCCTCGGTATGTCGCCGACATCGCAGTACTACGGACTCGCGGACGTCGACGAGGCGGCGGCCTATCTGCGCGATCCGATCCTGCGCAGCCGGCTCCTCGCAGCCGCCGAAGCCGCCGCCGCCGGCATCCGCGCGGGTGTGCCTCTCACGACGCTGATGGGTTCGAACGTCGATGCGCTGAAGCTCGTATCGTCATTGACGCTCTTCGAGCGCGTGGCGGCGACTGAGCATGCGCCTGACGATGCGGGCGAGTATCAGCGGCTGCGGGACGCAGCGGCGGAAATTCTCGACGCCGCCGCGGCCCAGGGATTCCCGCGGTGCAGATATACGCTGGAGATACTCGGCAACAGCGCCGGAACGGGCCGGCCGTGAAGGGTGGACAACAGATGCGAACGTTGATTCTGACAATCGCAGCGATTGCGCTCGTCGTGATGACGGCGGCTCCGCGCGCTCAGCAGCCGCGGATTGCCGCCGCGGCGGCCGCCATGGGCGCGGCGAACCTCACGTCCCTCCAGTACGCCGGCACCGGCTTCGTGTACTCGTTCGGCCAGGCGTATCTTCCGGGCGAGCGATGGCCGCAGTTCGTGCAGCGCGTCTACAGCGCCGCGATCGATTACAGGACGCCGGCGATGCGGCTCGAGCAGGCGCGCTCGCAGAGCGAGATGCCGCCGCACGGCGGAGGCGGTCAGCCGATCGCCGGCGAAGCGACGACGGTGCAGGTCGTCAGCGGCAAGTACGCATGGAGCGAGGGGGGCGCGCAGCCGGCTCCGAATCCGGGTGCCGTCGGCGATCGCCTCCGTCAGTTGTGGACGACCCCGCACGGCGTCATCAAGGCGGCGATGGCGAACGGCGGCTCGGTCGCCGGCAACATCATTACGGTGACCATCGAAGGGCGCATGGTGACGGCGACGCTCAACGAACGGAATCTCGTCGAGCGCGTCAGCTATCTGTCGACCAACGAGACCGCCGGCGACTACCCGATCGAGATCGCGTACTCGGACTATGCCGCGTTCGGCGGCATCCAGTTCCCGACGCACATCGTGCAGACCGAGGAAGGCCATCCGACGCTCGACATCAGGGTTTACGCGGTGACGCCGAATGCCGCCGTCTCGCTCGCGCCCCCCGCCAACGTCGTACAGGCGCCTCCGCCGCCGGCCGGCATCGCCGTGCAGATGGACGCGCTGGCGCCGCACGTCTGGTACGTCACGGCGGCCGGAAACCACAGCTGGGCCGTCGAGTTCACCGACTATGTGGTCGCCGTCGAAGCAATCGGCAGCGACGCGCGATCGCTCGCGGTGAACGAGGAAATCCGGAAGAAGATCCCGTCAAAGCCGATTCGCTACGTGATCAATACGCACGCGCACTACGACCACGCCGGCGGCCTGCGGACCTACGTCGCGCAGGGCGCGACGGTCGTGACGCACGAGTTGAATCGGGCGTTTTACGAACGCACCTGGGCGCGGCCGCGGACGATCGATCCGGATACGCTGTCGAAGCAGCCCAAGGCGCCGGTCTTCGAGACGGTGACCGACAAGAAGGTGCTGACGGATGGCTCGATGACCATCGAGGTGTACCACTTGAAGAACACGGGCCACCACGGCGGGAACCTGCTCGTCTACATGCCTCAGGAACAGCTGGTGTTCTGGGGCGACGGCTACAACCCGCCGGCCGGGGACGACCCGCGGGATCTCGGACGGACGCCTGAATACGCGCTGGATCTGTACCGCTTCATCACGATGAACAACCTCGTGGTGAAGACGGTCGCGCCCGCGCACGGCGTCCGTCCGCGTTCCTATGACGACTTCAAGAGAGCGATCGGACTGCTACCGCTGCGCTAAGACCCGACCGGACGCCTCGGGAACCACGCACGCATAGTTCTCCGCGGCGGTGGCGTCGCCCGTGCCCTTCCACTTCGCGACCGCCGGGTAGGCGCAGATCGGACGGGTCCGCTCGACGCCCTTCGCCTGCTGGTTGTCGACGTACTTGGTCGCCAGCAGCATCTCGGGGGCCGCGCCATTCTCGACCCACGCCACCATCGGCGAGAAGTAGTCGATGTTGTTCGGGCCATCGCCGCCGCCGCAGTGGTTCATGCCGGGCACCAGGAAGAGACGCGCGTACGACTTGGTCTTCTCGATGGCGTCGGCGTCGGCCTTCGCACCGCTGGCGCCCTTCGGCTTCTCGTGCGCCGCGACCTCTTTGTAGTACCGGAGGATGTCGAGGGCAGCCCACAGCGGATCGGTCCAGCCCATGTAGATCATGAACTTCGTGCCCGACGCCTTCAGCTTCGACAGGTCCGTGTCGGTGACCTGCGCGCCGTACGGCTTCGTCTTGGCCAGTACCTTCGCGACGTCGGCGCCGAAATCGAACTTGTCCATGTCGAACGTCGGCGTGCCGTACAGGTGCTCCCCGTACCACGGCTGCGACGTACCGATCGCCTGACCTTTCGATCCCGGCCACGACAGCTCGCTGCCGCGAGCCATCCCGGGACTGTATTCTTCACCGGTCTTCTTGCCGTTCGCCGGATTCACCGGACCTTCGTAGATCTTGCGCGCCGCATCCACCTGTTCGGCGGTCAGGCAGTCGGGCTGGTCGCCGGCCTTGCAGGCGAGGACGCCGGGGTCGAAGGTGCAGTGCTCCGGATCGCTGATCACGCCGTCCTTCACGCCGTCGCCGAGCGTGTCGCACTGCGCGAGCGCCGCCTGGTGAATCATGTTCACCTTGCTCTCGAGCTTCTGGAAGTACTTGTAGGTCCAGATGGCCTGCGTGAAGAGACCCGCGGAGTTGAACGCGGGGTCGCCGCCGACGATGCCGCTGAACTGCGCCGGCTCGCGCTGGGCCGCAGCGAACGCTTCGAGTCCGCCCGACGAGCAGCCGATGAAGTATGAGTAGGTCGGCTTCGCGCCGTAGAACTTGTCGAAGATCGCCTTGGCGCGCTCCGTCGTCAGCACCACGGCGCGCCCCTTGAAGTCGGCGACGCGCTCCAGATCCTTCAGGAAGCTCTTGTCGCTCGACGGCGACGTCCCATCGTCAGTACTCGCCGCCGCGTACCCGTCCCTGACACGGGTGGCCAGCCCGCCATATGAGATGTTGCCGGCGTATCCGCCGTTGCCGACCTGCACGAACCGATGGTTTGCATTCGTCGTCGGCAGCCAGACTTCGAAGTTGATGCGCGACGTCGGGTGGTTCTTGATCTTGCCCGCGACGCGGCAGAACGCGGGCAGCGCCGCGAACGCATTCCCGCGCCCGCGTCCGGCGGGCGCCGCCTGCGGCCCGCCGCGTCCAGCCGGCGCAGCACC